>JAESGJ010000156.1_pt1 | contig 91711 bp, 73 predicted proteins | sample 9266241 | NCBI WGS metagenome assembly JAESGJ01 (sample SAMN14514841, study PRJNA621669) | algae metagenome | isolation source: Brasilonema octagenarum HA4186-MV1 and co-occurring heterotrophs from wet... | place: USA: Manoa Valley, Hawaii | collected 2009-07-20 | reverse complement strand
TGAAATTATTACTCCAGATGAAACGACTTCGACAATTAGCTCGCCAACAAGGTTTAGATCTTGCCGTTAATGGCTGGCAGTACGGCTAATTGAGAATGGTGCAAGATCTCAGTTTTAACGGACTTTGCCTATAAGCCTTGAACTTCAGTTCAAGGCGTACTCAGTCAAGGTGCAAGATCTGAGTTAGGGAAAGTAGCACATCGCCTCATGAAAATCTTCGCCTACACCTACACTAACCCTATACTAGAACCCACTCCTGATCCCACAACCTGGGGATGGGAGTTAGATTTTATTTACCAAGACTTAGGAAAACGCTCTCAACTACAACAATTATTCAACGACTGCAAAACACAACCACCCGATTGTCTCCTTATCCGCCGCTTAGAAGAATTAGGAGATACTGTAGAAGAAGTCAGTTCGCGCCTTGGGGAACTTGAAGCAATGGGAATAACACTCATTGCTGTTGAGCAAGACTACAATTCTTCCGAACAAAATCCCAACCTCCACGCCCAGTTGCTGAAATTACTCAACGAAATTCAGCGTCAGCAACATAGCCGCCGCATCCGCCAAGGACACGCCCGCAACCGTTTGAATGCTGCGCCACCACCCGGTAGAGTACCCTACGGTTACCGCAGAGGTAAAGCAAAATACATCATTGACCGTACCACTTCACCAGTTGTCAAAGATTTTTTTGAACATTTCTTATTGTATGGTTCTCTGCGGGGAGCAGTACGTTACCTAGCGAAAAAATACAGCAAGAAAATTTCTGTCACCACCGGACGCCGTTGGTTGACAAATCCAGTTTATCGAGGTGATACAGCTTATCAAAACGGAGAAATTCTCTCCAATACTCATGCTCCTATTATTACTAAAGAAGAAGCCGCCCAGGTTGATCGACTGTTACGCCGCAACAGTCGTTTACCTCGTCGCACAGCTAGCGCACCGCGTTCTCTGGCTGGGTTGGTTGTCTGTCAGGAGTGTCAGTCTCATATGAGTGTCACTCGTGTGACTATGCGCAACCAAGACAAAGAATATCTTTATTTGCGTCCGATTAACTGTCCCAAAAATCCCAAGTGTCGCGCCCTTCGCTACCAAGAAATTTTAGAACAGACAATTCAAGCTGTTTGTCGTGATTTACCTCTTGCTGTGGCGGGGATGAATTTTCCTCAGTTGGATGCAGTCAAAAATAGCTTAACTGAAAACATTACCCGTCATCAAGAAATACTCAATCAGCTACCCTCGTTGTTAGAAACTGGAGTTTTGGATGCAGAAACTGCTCAGTTAAGAGCATACAAACTTCGCACGGAAATCTCTACACTTCAAGCAAAACTAGCAACTTTACCACCTGTTAATTTGCGTTCTGTCGCCCAAGCTGTTTCAATTCAGCAATTTTGGTTAGACTTATCTGAAACAGAGCGACGATTTTACTTCCGAGAGTTTATTCGGCACATTGAGATTCTTCGTCAAGATAAAGAGTGGAAATTGCAAATACTTTTTATTTTTTAATTGAATAGAAATGTTACTTTTCAGGTGGTTGATCCTTAGTATATGCAACAGGTTTTGGTCCTGAATTACGCACATTGATCACTTTATTGAGAACATCAAACCAAAAAGGCGCACCCATAGCAATAGCTAAACCGCTTACAATCCAACCAAAAAGAATTTTAAAAGCTAGCCAAATTCTGAGTATAAACATTTGAGCGCTATTCCCCCGACTAGTCTTTAATGGCTCAAATTGTTGACTAATATTTTGCCATCCAATAGGTACAGAAGCATTGCCTAAAAGTTCCTGAAATTGACTTCTGGCATTTTGGTCATTCAGAAAATCCTTTTGTTGAATAGCGCTTTCAGTTATGGCAGAGCGGACAGCCGAATCTTGCGACAGTCTTTTGAGTAGGAAAAATGTATCGGTATTGGTTAATATAGCAACTGAGATGCCAATTAAAATGGCAACTCCTTTGGCATTACGTTTATAAACACCGCTTGCGCGATCCATAGAACGATCAAACCATGTTTCAACCTCTTTTTGAAACTGACTAGTCTCATCTTTAATATTATCAATTTTTAACTTACTCCGCTGAGCAAGAACACTAAGACTCGTGATGAGATTATTTGGTACGTACTCAGGTAAATCTTGAACAAGCTTTTTAAATTCGTTATTTTCAGTAATGTCTCCATAAATATTGTGAATTTGCTGATAGCTATCACTGTTCTTATCAGTAATAGCTGTTTTCAGTTGCTTGTAAGAAGATAAAACCATATACAAGTTTGTTTTTCTCTCAGAGGGAGTTTGAACAAAATTAACCAACTCTGGGATTCTTAAAGCTTCTAATAACGTAATGGCAAATGTTTCTGAAGGAATGTAAGACGGAGAACTTTGTTTTTCTTTTAAGGCTTTTGAATTGTATCTAAATTGATTAATTTCTTGTACTTCTTTTTCTACTAGTTTTTGGGCTTGTTGATTCAGCGTGTTAATCAAAGGATCTTGATAAAGCTTATGTACCAAAACTGTGGCATCATCAATATCTTGCTGTTGAGTTTCGCTACCACCGGCAACAAGCAGTTGAATTGATTTTTTTAAATGTTTACCTCTCCATTGTAAAAAAGTGGAAATTAATTCCTGAACTTCCGAAGTCAGTAAGCTCAAAATTAAGTAAATGAAAATCAAGCCAACAGCAATATCTACAATAACAGGTAGATTCATAAATCTTCTCCCGAAAAAACGAATTGGGTATTTTGATTAGTAATAGTTGTAGCACTTTTGCCAAAGCAAAGAGTATGAAATAAAATGAAAAAAAGAGAAAATTTCCGTAAGAAATCTTATGTATTGACGAGAAAATATAAGTTAATTTAAAGAAGAAGAGATTGTTTAACAACACTTGTGGTAACAAGTGGCAACATTCAAGACTCCAAAGCGTCTGGAGTTGAATCAAACCAGCAAGCACAATAAATATCCACCGAACATGCAAGAAGGAAGCTTTATTTGGGGTCGTCTGGAAAAGCAACATCGCACAGTAGACAAATGGATTGATTGGGTATGGGTCGTAGTGCTGCTTTTAGCCGCAGTTTTACTCTATACCATAAATTTGGGACATTTGCCGCTGCGAGATTGGGATGAAGGTACTGTCGCACAAGTTGCGCGCGAAATATGGCGTGCCCCATTTGGTTCAATGCATTGGCTTTACCCAACGCTTGGGGGTCAACCATATCATAATAAGCCACCGCTCGTACACTTGCTGATTGCTTGGGCTTACTCCTTAGGAGGAGTCAATGAGTGGACATCACGTTTACCTGGAGCACTGTTGAGCGCTCTGTCAGTACCTTTACTGTATTACATTGGGCGGGAAATATTTCACCAACGTTGGGCAGCTATTTATAGCGCCTTGACTTACCTAACAATGCTACCAGTGGTACGTCATGGGCGGTTAGCAATGTTGGATGGGGTGGCTGTTTGTTTTTTCATGGTCATGATGTTGTGTTTGCTGCGATCGCGCCGCAACTTACGCTACTGTCTGGGTGTTGGCATCGCTTTTGGGTTAATTTGCCTGACCAAAGGTCTGTTGGGTTTCTTGTTAGGGGCGATCGCACTAGTTTTTCTGTTTTGGGACACACCCCGACTGCTTACCAGTCGATACATGTGGACAGGAATTTTACTTGGCATTTTACCTGTGGCTTATTGGTATGGTGCCCAGTTTGTACACTATGGCAACAGTTTTACCGAAACTGGCATGATGGAGCAATCCCTGAGGCGTGTTTGGAAATCTGTTGAAGGTCATTCTAGACCGCCGTGGTATTATTTACTAGAGATCTTCCAGTACACATGGCCCTGGCTCATTTTTTTACCTTCTAGTTTGCGCTTCACTTGGGAAAATCGAAACTTGAGCTGGGCTAAACTAGTATTGGTGTGGTGTGCTGTTTATCTGATCGCTATTTCATTGATGGAAACAAAACTTCCCTGGTACGTGTTTCCAATCTACCCAGGCATAGCCTTAGCTTGTGGTGCTAAGCTTGCGGAAATTGAAAATACCCCAATACTATCATCTTATCCTCGGTATTTGCTCTTATCTTTAGTATTTATATCTATATTGGGAAGTGGAGTTTGTATTTACTATAGTTTAGAGGATAGAACACAACCAGACTTACAACAGATTTTTGCAGCAGTCGCGATCACAATGGCAATAGCCGCTATTTTGGCAAGGCGAGGTGATAGGCAATTCCTCAAAATTCTATTTTGGGGTAGTTATGTTTCGCTATTGTTGTTGATGAAATCCAATGACTGGGTTTGGGAACTGAATGAAGCTTATCCAGTCAAGCCAGTAGCACAGATGATCCAGCAGGCAAACCCACCCGCAAAGAAAATTTACACATCTTTTGATTACCGTCGTCCATCATTGGATTTTTATAGCGATCGCACTATTCTTCCAGCTTCCTCTACTGAACTAAAGGATTATTGGCAATCTGACAAACAACCTTACTTTCTGCTAGATAAAACTGCACTTAACAATCTTAAATTAGAGTCGATAAAGGTAGTTAAACATGATTCTGGTTGGTCACTAGTTACGAAAAATACTAAATAATCTTAAAAAAGACAAGAAAATATAAATCTTGTGATTTGAATCACATACACAACAGCATGTAAAGACCTTAGCCGTGCAGTGAATAAGGGGGTGCTTAGCGTACGCTAAGCACTTACGCCCGATGCGTGGTCAGAGTTCCCCTCAAATAAGCAAAGGATCGAACTTACTAGCTACCGCTCCAACAACTGTTGGAGCGGTAGCTAGTAGAAGTCTTGACGTAAAATGCAGGATATGGGTGTTGTGTTAATCGAAGTTTTAGAGTATTGCTAAAAACCAGACCGAAAAATTAAGCCGCAAAAAATCATTTTGACCTTATCCACATAATTTTGTTTTTGTCAATATATATTAGTAGAGAGGCTGTTTAACAGCACTCGTCTGATCCAAATTACGTTTGTCGGGAGAAGCTGTTAAACACGCGAGTGCGTGTTTTGTGAATATAGGGCATACTTTGAATTAAGCTAAGGCTAATGTCAACGTTGCTTTTCTGTTTTTGGCAACGTTGGAGAATTCTGGTCTGAGGCTTGCTGTGTCATACCAATGACACTCAAGAGAATAGCACCTCCTATAACCAGAGCGACTAAGGGGCCCTTGAGGATGGTAAAATCCCTGAGAATCCTAGCTAAAGGTCGGCTTTGGCGACGGAGTACCGACGATATCATTATCTGTTTGTAGGCAAACGGGTCGCGGACATAATGACCGCTTTGACAGACTACTAGCCTTTCCTGGCAATACGAACAGGTATACAATCCCATGCACGTTTTTACTAGCTTTGGCTTAGTATTTTTTTGGCAAATTGGGCAAGTCACATAATGATTATCAAAGGTGTGTGTATTCATCTACCTCGTCCGTCTAGTCCACTTACTTGCTCTTTTCAATACCTGAGCGATAATTTATGCTCAAAATGTGTGTAATTTACCTAGTGTGATCTGACATCAGTCAGAAATCACACAGAAAATATCCATAATTTAGACAAGCAAAAGCTTGTGCTACAAGCATGGCTGAGTGATTGCAACACGAGTATAGCTAGATTTTTGTGAGAATGACCAAAAAATAATAAAGGATCAATAACTCCATACTTCACATTATCGTGAGTACCATTCTGTAGGGAGTCATCCTCAAGGTGTATATCCACTTTTGCCTTTAGTTAATGATTTATCGTAGCTATGGCAACCCCTATGGCGCTCCGCCAGAGGGCGAACCCGGAGGGCTATTAGGTGTTTTTCTCACCCTGCCTTGCCCGCTGGTTTGTAAATCCCAAAGGCAGATGCTCTTGCAACACAAGAGTTCGTGGGTTTTGCGCTTACACCAAGGTGAGTGCGTCTCTCAAAGAGACATACAATCGCCAAGACACGGAAAAACGCCACTTGCACTGAGTGTCGGTAAACCCGCTTCCTTTGCAGTGGCTGCCCTCGTGCATAGCGCTGTCTCATGGTGATAGGGCGTCTACACTGTTTAACCTTCAATTTACTCCTCACAACTCTAAATGAGCGCTGCAAATAACCATTCACCTTCAATTCTTTCCCATTTAAGCATTGTCCTTACACAAATTGCCAGCAACGGGAATTAATTTACCAAAGCTTTGTAAAACTAACATATGCAATTGACTTGTCTGGTTGCTAAATGATCACTCACAATGAAATGTAAGACGGAAAAATTTAAATTTTTTATTAGATTTACTTCTCCACTCAATGACTCTTCTGCCTTCAACTGAACTAAGGAAGGTGGTAGAACAACCTGCTTTTACCACTCCTTCTGCCCGTTTGACTGATCTGCTTAACCGTTTTCAACCATCCCCAGAAACTGTTGTGCTGCTTTTAGCCGTCCTTATAGGCGGTGGTGCTGGGATGGGTGTGGTGACCTTTCACTTTTTGATTGAGCTGATTCACCGCTTGACCTTGGAAAATTTTATGGGTGTCATTGGTGCTTGGGGTTCTTGGACTCTAGCCTGTGTTCCCATCCTTGGTGGACTGATTATCGGATTGATGCGCTGGCGCACGCAAGATTTTGGTCCTGGACTGTCAACTTTGATCGCCGCATCCCAAGGAGGAGAGATCAAGGGACAATTACGACCAGTCACAAAGATGCTGGCAGCATCAGTATCTTTAGGAAGTGGTGCTTCTCTAGGACCAGAGGGGCCAAGTGTAGAAATTGGCGCAAGTTTTGGTATGCTGCTGTCTGTTGTTTTACAAGTATCTCAAGAACGACAGCGGTTGCTTTTGGCTGCTGGTGCTGCTGCTGGTTTAGCTGCAGGATTTAATGCGCCCATTGCCGGAGTTTTCTTTGCCTTAGAGGTGGTGTTAGGCGCAACATCATTTGCCACTTCTGCCGTGAGTGTCGTGCTGCTTGCAGCGGTCGTTGCGGCATTAGTTGCTCAAATTGGTTTGGGTGCACAGCCTGCTTTTGCCCTACCCGCTTACCAAGTCCGCAGCCTTCTGGAATTACCGCTTTATCTCGGCTTAGGTTTGGGAGCCAGTTTAATTTCTCTAGCTTATACCCAACTCATTGCTTTGGCAAAAGCCTGCTTTCATGGGCAAATACCTTATTTCCGATGGCTAGGTAACATACGCGAACCGATTCATCCGATTATTGGTGGAACCATTGTTGGCATTGTTGCTTTAAAGTTTCCTCAAATTATGGGCATCGGTTACGGCACTATAGAAGCTATGCTTCAGGATGTGAAGTTTTCTCTAAACTTGTTGCTGGTGCTGCTGGTGGTGAAGCTCTTCATGACGGCTGTTAGTGCTGGTAGTGGTTTTGTTGGTGGTGTGTTTGCACCAGCCATGTTTTTAGGTGCTTCTTTTGGATCAGCTTATGCAAAAATTTTAGCAAGCCTAGTACCTGTAGTTACACAGTATATGGCAGCTCCTCCTGCTTACGCAATGGTGGGGATGGCAGCAGTTCTAGCTGCAACTGTCAGAGCTCCATTAACAGCAATTTTGTTGCTCTTTGAATTAACGCGAGACTATCGCATTGTTTTACCTTTAATGGCAGCAGTGGGTTTGAGTGTTTGGCTTGTAGAACGAATCAAACCAACTTCTAACTCTAATTCAAACTTACAGCAAATCGGTCTTCCTGAGTTAAAAGACGAGCAAGCAGAAATTTTGCAGCAAATCTTGGTAGAAGATGCTATGTATTCTAGTCCGAAAAAGCTGCTACCGACCATGAATGTGATAGAAGCAGCTTTGGAAATGAGCGGTGATCTCTGCCAGAGTGCTTTAGTTATTAATGAAGCAGGGCAATTAGTCGGTATCGTCTCTTTAGAAGATGTCAACCGAGCTCTTTGCCTTTGGGAAAAATATCCAAATTCCTCAAGTGAAATCCAAGCTAACACAGGCAATCAAACACTCATGGATATCTGTACCACTGATATTCTTTATGCATTACAAGATGAACCTCTAGCCGAAGCATTAGACCGCATGGCTCTTAAAGGTTTGCATCACTTACCAGTGGTTTCACGAGATAACCAAGAGCGTATTTTAGGTTTACTAGAAAGAGAGCAAATTGGATTAACCTGCAACGTCGCTGTAACGCGCAGAGCACTTCGCCACTACTTACCAATGACTCGCAAAACAGGTGTCAGCATTAGTCAATAGCCAACAGTCAAAAGTTAGTCCAGTCCTGTAGGCGGGTCTCCCGCCGCAGGGAACTGGGGTTCGCCGTAACGGTCATTAGTCAACAGCTTTACAGTCTAATGACTTTTGACTAACGACTAATAACTATTTACACAGCAACTTCTGCTAGCTCGATCTCTTCTCTCTCGTCTGAGTCTACTTGTCTCAAACGAATATGCTTTTTGCCTAAAGTAATGATAAACTCATCTCCAGGTTTGAGATTCATTTGTTTGGTATAGGCTGAACCTATCAGCAAGTTACCGTTTGACTGCACGCTAATTCTATAGCTTGCACTGCGTCCACCTCGACCATTTGCACTGGGAGCACTGTCTAACTGAATGCCCTCAGCATCAATAAGAGCATTTAAGAATTTCATCATGTTGACACGCTCTATACCGTTTTTGGTTACGGTATAGTAGCCACAGTGTTTAGCTTTTTCTTCTTTGCTTAGATTTTCTAGCTCTTTGACTTTCTTGAGCAGATCTTCACCAACTAGGGGTTCAATTTTTTTCTGTTTAGCCATCAACTTAATTCAAAAACGAATGGTCAAATACAGTGAATCGATTTTATTTTAGCTGATGTTATGCTAATGCGAGCGCCATTATTTATTTTTTATCTGGTGCTATTGCCAAGTAGATTGCACCCAGATAGCAAAATTTTGACGGGATGACCAACATTAACAATACAATATATTTTAAAGAAGATAGGCAATGGTGATAACTATAGTTTGTATGTTTGTCAATGACCAAATTAAGGATCAAGTAAGAGGAAACAAGTCCTCGATTGAACCCTAGAGAAAATATTCCAGTGCAGTATCCTTACTTCAACCTGTTATCAGTTATCAAGGAAGCGCAATATCAGTTATCAGTTATCAGGTAGGAAACGGACTCGTCCACCCCTAGTTCACTGTTCACTGTTTACTGTTCACTGTTTTCACCCCCCAGATGGATGGTACAGGATAATTCATACTTTACAGTTCTGGCTTGGTGGTGACGACTAGGCTGTATTTGTTTAAGTTTCATAAAGCATACCTAAAAAAGTTGTCTACTTACAAAATTTGATCACTGGCACACACAATGATAAGCAAAACTAATTCTTAGTCATTACATAAAGACAAAGGACAAAGCTTAGCAAAATGAAACTAACAACTAGAGGACACTACAGTGTGAAAGCCTTGCTCGATTTGAGTTTACAGCCTGGGTATGGTCCTGTTTCTACTAAGGCGATCGCCTCTCGTCAAGATATTCCAGCTCCTTACTTAGAAAAACTGCTCATAGAAATGCGTCGTGCTGGATTAGTAAAATCAATGCGTGGTAGCATCGGTGGATACCAATTGGCTCGAGAACCTGCACAAATCTCTCTAGGAGAAGTTTTAGAAGCAGTTGGAGAAACTATTGAACCTTTACCCCACCACCAAGCTTCTCAAACACAAGCAGAAGATTGGGTCACATTTACTCTTTGGCAAAGGCTGCACCAAAAGCTCAAAGAAGCATTGTACAGTATTACCTTGGCAGATCTTTATTACGACGCTCGTAGTTGGCAGGCTTCTCTTGGGGAAGAAGCCAATTTTATTGTTTAGTCATTAGTAATTTGACTGTTGACTCTTAAGTTTTGATCGTTAACTCTTGACTTTTGACCATTGACTAATGACATCAGCTGCTGTTTTAATTATTGCTGCTACTTTAGATTACTTTATTGGCGATCCGTGGGGTTGGCCTCATCCAGTACGAGTCATGGGGTGGGCAATTTCTCGCTTTACCAAATTTAGTATCACATATTGTCAAAATTCCCTGACACAGCGCCTTGCTGGAATTGTGCTAGGCATTATCCTAATAATTGGTAGCGGGTTTATAGGCTACCTACTTATTCAAAGAGCTAGATTACTGCATCCGTTTTTGGGAGTCGCGTTAGAAAGTATTCTCTTAGCTAGCTGTTTTGCTTTTCAAAGTTTAAGAAGAGCAGCCGAAACAGTTTTACAACCATTAACAACAGGACATATTGTAGATGCCCGCTCTACTTTAAGTCATTACGTAGGACGAGATACAGAAAATTTAACAGAACTAGAAATTTTACGAGCCGTTCTAGAAACAGTAACAGAAAATGCGACTGATGGAGTTATGGCTCCTCTTTTTTATGCGATTCTTGGTGCATTTATCCCTGTTATCGGTCCGACAACCCTGGCTTTGGCATATAAAGCCAGCAGTACTCTTGATTCAATGGTAGGCTATCGAGAAAAACCTTATACATATTTAGGATGGTTCAGTGCACGGTTAGAAGATTGTTTAACTTGGATTCCTTGTCGCCTCACTGTGATGACTTTGGCACTTCTGTCCGGGAAACCCTTATATGTTTGGCGAATTTGCCGTCGGGATGCTGTTTGTGATCCTAGTCCTAACTCTGGCTGGAGTGAGTGCGCCTATGCTGCTATTTTAGGTGTGCAGGTGGGAGGTACAAATTGGTATCGTGGGGTAGCAAAACATAAACCTCTCCTGGGAGACGCCATCCATCCCATCACCCCAAATTGCATTTATCAAGCTTTGCAACTCACTCGATATTGTTTTTTGCTGTGGTTGGGGGTTGCAGTAGTTTTACTGCTGAGTAACTGAGGGAGTGAAGCGCGTCCTTTGAGTGCGCCAAAGCCTGCCCATTTTTTAGGGGACAAATTGGTGAACACAGTTCATCAGATGTATTTTTTTGAATTTTGAACAAGCAAACTTTGAATTTGAGCGTGAACGTGAATCATCATGGAAATAGGGAATTGGGAATGGCTAGTTGTGAATAGTTAGTGGTTAGTAGAAAATTCGACTAACCACCAAAGCTACCAGTCACAATGACCGATTTGTTGTCGTTTAACTCATTGTTCAGGGGTATTGGTCTATGACTGCGTCTGTCGAAACCAAAGTGGTTGAGATTCTCTCACCTGAAGAACTCCGTCGTACCGTGAATCGTCTCGCTTCTCAAATCGTAGAAAAAACGCGTGATTTGTCTCAACTCGTACTGTTAGGTATTTATACTAGAGGTGTACCTTTAGCTCAGTTACTGACGCGTCAAATTGAGGCGCTTGAAGGTATACCGATAGCGACCGGAGCGTTGGATATTACATTTTATCGTGATGACCTCGACCAAATTGGGTTGCGGACTCCTGCAAAAACTGATATTCCTTTTGATTTAACAGGGAAAACAGTTGTCCTCGTCGATGATGTCATTTATAAAGGACGGACAATTCGTGCTGCTTTGAATGCGGTAAACGAGTATGGCAGACCAGAAATTATTCGTCTAGCCGTGCTGGTAGATAGAGGTCATCGGGAGTTACCAATTCATCCAGATTTTGTTGGTAAGCAACTACCCACTGCTAAAGAAGAGATTGTCAAAGTTTACTTAGACAATTGGGATAGACGTGATGCAGTGGAGTTGATTGGAGATTAGTTCCTTATCTTCCTATCACTCCTTTAGCGCATAATTGGACTGGCATGATGATGCACAAGATACCACTTACCGCCTAGAAGCTCAAACATATTCGTAGCAATTGATTGTGCTTCTAGTCTTCTCTGACCGTTAATGATTTGAAGAACATTTTCTACAAGTACAACATAGGCGATGTGATCACGCACAACTGTCGTCACTATCTCCGTATTTATCTCAATGTAAGCAGTATTTTTGAAAATGTTAACCCAGGAGGAGCGAATCTCCTTCCAACCGCGCAGTACATTCCATCCGGGATGAACACAAAAACTGCCAGTTCCTTGAGACCAGACAGTACTCATTGCCTCAATATCTTTTTTTTCAAAAGCTCGATAAAAAGCTGCGTTGACGGCTAAAACTTCAGAAGATTGGTTAGTCATTATTCTTCGTGGAGATTGGGAATAGCAAATGTTGTTTATTAATTGTTAGTAGTGACTAACTACTAACAATTAACGATTTCCCTTATTTTAATTCCCACTTTTGACAGCACTAATAGTCTGTAATAACTGCTTTGCGGTATACGGTTTAGATAAAAAGGCTTTAACACCCATGTTATTGACTGTATTCACCTTTTCACTAGAAGCGAGTCCACTAACGGCAATAATCTTGACTGCAGGATTCATTTTTTTTAAGGTCCGGATTGTGGTTATTCCATCCATAGAAGGCATAACCATATCTGTTAAGACCACAGAGATTTTATCTTGATGTTCTGCATAAAGAGCGATCGCCTCAATCCCATCACTAGCAGTTATTGCTTTGTAATTATAGCTTTCTAAGGATGTTTTCGTAACATCCCGAATGGAATCTTCATCATCCACAACCAAAATGAGTTCTCCATTACCGTTTGGTAATTCGCAATCTCGTTCTTCTGGAGTTTCCCTAGCTTCTTGTGCTGGTAAAAACACCTTAAATTGGGTGCCTTTCCCTACCTCACTATACACGTTAACAAAACCACCGTGGCTTTTAACAATCCCAAGTACAGTAGAAAGACCAAGTCCTGTTCCTTTGCCTAAGTCTTTCGTTGTAAAAAATGGTTCAAAAATGCGGTCTATAATTTCTTGTGGAATACCACCTCCAGTATCACTAACAGTAATGACAACATACGAACCAACTTGAGCATCAATATACATCTTGGCGTAATTTGTATCAATAATGAAATTTTCCGCCGAGATTGTCAATTGACCGCCATTAGGCATTGCGTCACGAGCATTAACGCACAAATTTATCAGGACTTGATGCAATTGAGTTGCATCACCTGAAACTGTCCAAAGGGTTTGGTCTTGTGAAGTGGAAACTTCAATAGATTTGGGAAATGTTTCTTTAATAATTTGCTGAATTTCTCTAATTAAATGCCTTAATTGCAAAAGAGTGCGATCGCCCTCAATTCCGCGAGTAAATGATAGCACTTGCTTAACCAAACTTGCTCCTCGTTTCGCGTTAGATATTAATATTGGCAGGAGTCGTTTACTCCGCTGATCATTCAGTTGCGATTCTAAAAGTTGAGCGGTCATTAAAATGGGTGCAAGAACGTTATTTAGATCGTGGGCGATACCGCTTGCTAAAGTTCCTATACTTTCTAAACGCTGAGCACGAAAAAATTGTGCTTCTAATTCTTTTTTTTGTGTAATATTAGTATTAACAACAAGAATTGATTGTCCCTGTTTATCAAATTCGTGCACAAGTGTCCAGCGACTTTCAACAATAATTTCTTTGTCAAATTTTGTTATTTGATGCAGTTCACCCTCCCAGGAACCATTTTTCAATAAAGTTGCAATAGCTTCTTGAAATTGTACTATATCTTTCTCATGCCAAAGATCTGATGTATTCTTGCCAATCGCTTCAGTTGCCTTCCAACCATATAGTTGTTCGGCTGATTTATTCCAAAATAAAATTCTCTTGTTTAAATCCCGTACAAAAATGGCATCGGTTGCAACATCAAGGAGTGCGGCGTGTTCGCGAATCTTTTGTTCTGCTCGCTTGCGCTCAACTGCGTAACGAATAGAACGTTCAAGCATGGGAGCTGTCAACTGACTTTTTTCTAAATAATCTGCAGCACCTGCTCTCATCGCTTCAATGTCTATTTGCCTATCTCCTTTTCCTGTAAGTAAAATGATTGGGGAAGAGCAGCCTTGATCAATTGCTTCACGCAACAAATCTAGTCCGTTACTGGCACCCAAACGATAATCTACAAGACAGACATCGTATTGATTCTTAACAATTGCATCTATTGCTGCTTGATAATTATTTTTCCATTCCAATTCCCCACAAGCGACTTGGAATTCACCGAACCAATCACGAGTTAAAACGTAGTCATCTTCGTCATCATCAACAAGAAGAACTTTGAATTGACTTTCTTTCATTTCTGCCTCCCTTTGCTTATAGTGGCAGTTCCACGATGTTAAACCAGTACTTTCCTAGTGTTTTCATAACTTCCACCAAAGACGCGAAGGTGACAGGTTTGATGATAAATGAGTTGGCACCCAAATCGTAACTACTATAAACATCTTCTTCTGCCTTGGAGGTCGTCAGAATAACAACGGGAATTTGCCTTAAATGTGGATCAGCTTTAATCTCTTTAAGCGCCTCACGACCATCTTTTTTGGGCATATTTAAATCTAACAAAATTATATGTGGTCGCGGTGCAGTGCTTTTGTGGGTATACATACCACGATGATAAAGATAATCCATTAATTGTTCACCATCGTTAACGATGTGTAACTCGTTTGCTAATCGACTTTCTGCCAACGCCTCGCGAGCTAACATACAATCATCCTCATCATCATCAGCCATCAAAATTGTGACGGTTATTTGCCGACCCTTCACTCTGCATTTTCTCCTTTGTGTTGGTTTTAGGATTAATTGATTATTAAATTGCAACAAATGAATGAAGATTGGTTGCCAAATCCTCGACAACCTCTGGGCGTATCATAAACTCTTTTAAGCAAGAGCATATTATGCCGGAGGATGCATTGGCAGTAGAATCAAAAATTTTGATCCTTGCCCAGGTGTACTTTGTGCCGAGATGCTCCCGTTGTGACGTTCAACAATTTTCCGGCAGATAGCCAAACCTATACCAGTCCCTTCATATTCGCTGCGACCATGCAGGCGTTGAAAAACGTTGAAGATGCGGTCAAGATACTTTTCATCAAAACCAATGCCATGATCTTCTACAATAATCTGACACACTTGGACAACATCTTGTTGGTTTAATATCTGGTTGTAAATCTTAACAATAGGTGGTTCTTCTTTACAGCAAAATTTCAGAGCATTGCCGATGAGGTTTTGTAGTAGTTGACGCATCTGTAGCGGATCGGCGTGAATGATAGGTAACTCGCCTACCTCCACATACGCCTGGGTTTGTTGGATACGCACTTCCAAATCAGACAAAACTTCTTTTGTAATTTGTGTCAAATTCACTGGGACAAAAGGCTGTCCTCTGGTAGTCACTCGCGAAAGTGTTAACAAATCTTCAATCAAAGCCTGCATTCTACGGGTTGCATTTTGCATCCGTTCTAGGTAATCTAGTCCTTGTTCTGTTAAAGCATGACCACAAGTCGCTTTTAAGCGATCGCCAAATGTTTTGATTTTACGCAATGGCTCTTGCAAATCGTGAGAGGCGACAAAGGCAAATTGTTGCAGCTCGTCATTAGAACGGATGAGTTCTTGCGAGTGGCGAGTTTCTTGTTCTAGAAGTTGAGCTTGCGCAAGAGCAATGCCCATTTGATCAGCCAGATGTCGCAAAAGCTCAGTTTCCCAGTTCGTCCATTGACGAGGACAAATACACTGATGGGCAATGAGCAGCCCCCAAAGTTGATTTTTTAGAAGAATAGGGACAATAAGGTTAGATCTAACATTAAGTTTTTTCAGAAATTCTATATAGCAAGGCTCGATACCACCTTGCTCAATATCGGTAACAGCACTAATCCGTCCATTACGGTATTTCTGGACATAATCTTCGACAAAGCAGGGATCATGAATGTTTTGTCCGACAACAGCAGGCACACCAGGAACCACAGCTTCTTGCATCACCACTCCAGAACCATGTGGAAGCAGCCGAAAAATAAGGACACGGTCAGATTGCAGTAGCTTTTGTACCTCTGTGACGCTGGTTTGGAGAATTTCATTAATTTGTAAGGACTGACGAATTTTTAAACTAATATTGGCAAACAATTGCGATCGCAAATTCTGGCGCTGTAGCTCTTCTTGAACCCGCTTGCGCTCAGAGAAGTCTATCATCGCCCCAATCATTCGCACTGACTTGCCTGTGTTGTCATGAACAACATAACCGCGCTCAAAAATGTAGGCATAAGAACCGTCTACACGGCGAAAGCGATATTCATTCGACCAGAATTGTTCATTGCTGTTGATCACAGCATGAATATCAGAAACAATTCTCTCTCTATCGTCTGGGTGTATATGCTCATGCCACCAAGTTACTTCACTTTTGGCTTCCTCTGTTGAATAACCAAACAGAGTGTGCACGTTGTTATTCCACCACACCTTATTTGTCAGTAAATCCCAATCCCAGACAGCATCATTAGTAGCACGAGCAAGTATTTGAAAACGCTTTTCGCTTTCTTGTAGTTTTTTATCTGCCAGCTTACGTTCAGTAATATCTGTATGGGAGCCAGCCATCCGCACAACTGTACCTTCATCATCCCACAGTGCTTGACCTCGATCCAAAATCCACTTGTAACTACCGTCGTTACACCGGATTCGATACTCACTAATGTAAAAAGGGGTAATCCTTGCAAAGTGATCTTGAATGACTCGTGTTACCGAAGTCATATCATCTGGATGCACGCGGTTCATCCATTCATCAAAATGATTGGGAATCTCATGCTCAGAGTAACCGAGCATTTCCTTCCAGCGAGTCGAGAAGAAAACTTGATTCGTTTTAACATTCCAGTCCCAAATACCATCATTATTGCCCCGCAAAGCCAACTGCCAGCGTTGCTCACTTTCTCTAAGGGCATCTTCGACTTTTTGACGCTCAATGGCTGTAGCCAACATATTGGCTACAGCTTGCAAAAAGTAAATGTCATCTTTACTAAAAGTACGTTGTGTGGTACTGTGCGCCCCTAAAACGCCAAAAGGACGCTCTTTGCCATGAATGATGACTGACAAACCGCTGACGACTTGATGCTTATGCAGCAGGGGAGGTCCGTTGAATCTCTCTTCTGTGCCCAGATCATCAACAATGACTGGCTCTTGGGAAGACAGGGTATAACCAGCTTGAGAGTCCATTCCAGCACTAACAGTTGCGTATCCTACAAGCCCTGGCTCCCAACCCACTCCCGCCCGTAGCAGTAAGGTGTTATTATCGCTACAGAGTTCCAAAACTTTGCAATACTCAACTTTCAGACTTTGAGCAACCAGGGCAACAGTTTCGTCCATCAGCGTGGTTAAGTCTACACCACCGAGTGCTACTTGACTGAGTTCTGCTACAAGTGCTTGTCGTTTGGCATAAACTTCTAACGCCTCCTCCGATTGCTTGCGTTTAGTGATGTCCATCCCTATTCCAGTCATCCGCACTGCGACTCCAGAAGAATCACGAAAAACGACACCTTTGCTTGCTATCCAACAAACCATACCGTTGTGCCAAACAACACGAAATTCGATATCGTATTCTGTGCCTTCTTGGAGAGTTTGCATCACTGAACGGTTGACAAAATCTCGGTCTTGGGGATGAACGCGTTCAATAAAAGCATCATACGTAGCACTTTCTAAGCCAAAGAGTGGTTTGAGGTTATCCGGCCAAGTTAATTTGTTATTGAGAATGTCCCAGTCCCAAGTAATCATGCTGGCTGCTTCTAATGCCATCACCAGTTGCGCCTCTCGACTCTGCGCCTGTTCGGTTTGCTGTTGCAATTTCTGTATAGCGTGATGAGCTTCCAAAAGACGACGCACTCTTTGACGCAAGACTTGCCACTTAATTGGCTTGGTAATATAATCAATAGCACCAGCACCCCCATCGGTTTCCATTGATGCTGACTCGTTGGGATCACTCATGATTAAAATAGGTATTTCCGTAGCACCAGCAAGTGTTTGCAATTGATCACAGCAGCTAATGCCATTCATCATCGGCATCAGGGCATCCAGCAACACTATATTTGGCTGTAATTTTATATACAAATATAAAGCTTGCTCAGTATTGATTGCCTCTGCTACTTGATACCCTTCTTGTTGTAGCAAAGTTCGTAGTTGTAACCGCGTCAAAGCGTCGTCGTCTACAACCAGAATCAAATTAGTCATTAGATATTTATTATCAGTTATTTGTTATCAGCTATTTGTTATTCTCCCTCATCTTTTCCGACTTCAACAAAAAACGGCTGGAGTCAGCTATCCGTGAGAGTGGACAAGGTAAACGCCAGCCGTTTTAGTCATTAGTTATTAGTTTCGTGATAGATCACAGTCATGAAACAATCAAAAATCTCAACTATTTAACAAGGATATTTTCCTGTTTACTAAGGAGACTTGGAGTCATGATTAATGACTCGAAATCTCTGAGCTTTTATGACTAGTACCGCAATTGTGGGATGAGTTAATTCTTAACTTTATCTAATGATGAGAAATAACCGAATGCAAAGTGTTTAGTAACTCCTGTGCTGTATGGGGCTTGGGTAAAAATGCTATTAACTCAGAGGCTTTATCTAATAGCATCTGTTCGCTTGTTGCTAGTCCACTAACAGCAATTATATGCAGCAGTGGATTCATTTTGTGCAAGGTATTGATAGTCGTGATTCCATCCATATCTGGCATGATCATATCGACAATTGCCGCACTAATTTTATCTTTATGCTGAGCATAGAGTGCCACTGCCTCTATACCATCACTGGCAGTCATTGCTTTGTAATTATTCTTTTCTAAAGAAACTTTTGTAATTTCTCTGATCGCAGGTTCGTCATCTACAACCAAAATCCATTCTCCGTGTCCGGTTGGTGTATTTTTTCGGTCTTCCGTTAACTGCGTCGCAGCTGTCTTGATTGCTGGCAGGTAAACTTGAAATTTTGTGCCCTTGCCAACGCTACTAGATACAGTCATGAACCCAGCATGACCTTTAATAATGCCCATGACAGTTGACAATCCAAGTCCGGTTCCCTTACCAAACTCTTTTGTTGTAAAAAATGGTTCAAAAATTCTATCTAAGAGTTCATTAGGGATACCAATTCCTGTGTCATAAACTGTGAGGACAATGTAAGAACCGACTTGAGCATCAAGATGCATTTTGGCAAAGTTTTGATCAATGAAAATATTTTTAGCAGAAATTTGCAAAGTTCCGCCATTGATCATCGCATCACGAGCATTGAGACACAAATTCATTAACACTTGATGAATTTGTGTGCTATCACCACAGAAAGGTAATAAACTTGGCTGAATTTCAGTTTTGACGACTATTGATTTGGGAAAAGTTTGTTCGATAATTTGCGTCATTTCTGAGATCAATTCGTTTAATTGAAGTACAGTGCGATTGCCGAAGGCGGCTCCCTTATGTGCATCGCTCGTATACGCCCAGCCAACCGAAGATTGGCTCCCGCAAGGAAGTTCAGCGCAAGCATTTCCTGCTTCGCCGCCCCTATGGGAGGAAGGCTTTGGATAATCACAACCGACGCGATCGCCGAAGGCGGCTCCCTTATGTGCATCGCCCGTAGAGGAGCTGGAGTTTTCCCAATCGCCTTCAGTTCCCCTTGCAAATGACAGCACCTGTTTGACTAAATTTGCGCCGCGTTTGGCATTATTTTCTACAATGGTTAGCACTTGCCTACTACGCTCATCATCGCAACTTGCTTTGAGCATTGGTACTGACATCAAAATTGGGGACAGCACATTATTTAAATCGTGAGCAATACCACTTGCGAGAGTACCTATACTCTCCAGGCGCTGATGGCGTAAAAATTGCTTTTCTAATTGTTTTTTCTCTGTGATATCAGTATCAACTACAACGATTGATTTGGGTTGAAAATGCTCATCGCGTACTAGTGTCCAACGACTTTCAACAATAATTTTTTTGCCAGATTTCGTGATTGTTTGCAACTCACCTTGCCATGAGCCAGATTTCAAGACATTTTTATAAATTTCCCAGTATTGCGGCAAGGGTTCGTTAGAGAAAATTTCGTCTGTTTTTTTACCAAGAGTTTCTTCTGCTTTCCAACCGTAGAGGTTCTCGGCACTTTTATTCCACAGTAAAATTCTACTGCTACTTAAATCACGTACAATAATTGCGTCTGTAACAATATCGACTAATACTGCTTGTTCACGAACTTGCTGTTCTGCTAGTGGAGAAACGCCAGTCATTGAGCGCAAAAGTTCTTCTTTCCAAGGCAATTTCTGTTTGGCTTGCTGATCTTCTGCTTTTATGCTAAGTAGGTGAGTTAAATTTCGGCGAAACTCTAGTTGTCTCATCACTAAACGGCTAATTGCTTTTAGCGACTCCACTTGTTCATGGCTGATTTTCCTGGGTACGCGATCAACAACACATACAACCCCGATCACATGTCCTTCTGGTGTTACTAAAGGAACTCCAGCATAAAATCTCACATAAGGGGCAGACGTTACTACGGGATTAGTGGCAAACCGTTCATCACTCAAAGTGTCAGGAATGATTAAAATATCACGTTGTTGGATACAAAAGGGACAAAACCCAATATCCACAGGCACTTCTTCTATATCCAACCCAACTTTAGCTTTGAACCACTGACGGTTAGTGTCTATCAAATTTATTACTGCAATCGGTGTTGCGCAAGTCTGGGCGGCTAAAAATGCCAAATCGTCAAATGCTTGTTCTGGTGCTGTGTCGAGAATGTCATACTGATGGAGAGCCACAAGCCTTGCTGCTTCATTGTTAGACAATAAAAGATTCATTATATCTTTTCCTATAATATTGAATGATCGCTTGTCTTGATGTGATATACGGTTCTCCAGATTCTTCAACAAGTGAAGTTTTAAGGTGACGGCATCAGTTGAATGTTTACTGTAAGTCGGTTTGTAACTGCTATATACATCTGCTTTTTAACTTCTAAAAACTAAACATACCTGAGTTGAAAGTAACGAAGCAGGGAGTGAGTGAGTCAAGGAGAAATATTTTCATCTGTTTTGGTGAGGCTTTGCTTGGCTCGAGTTTCCCGATAGTCGCGCAACTGACGATCTATGGCGTCAGCCATAGGCTGTACAAAGTTCATGACGGCTACTTATACTACTTGCAACTGGTAGCTTGAACTAGGAACTTACCTTTAGGTAAAATCGGTACTTGCTGCACTTGATTGTTCGACGAAGTTACTATCGAATTCTCCATTTGAATCACTTCATTATAGTAGTATGCCTAAAGGAGGATGACAAACTTTTTTATTTTCAGTGAGATTACGTAAAGTCAAGCAAATTTACATGAGTGTTGGTATTCTTTTTTTAGAATTCAACTTAAAAGAATAAATTCCTCATACGGATAGAAATTATTCAAATGAACTTGGGTCTTGTAGCTTCTGTTACCTCTGCCACTCAGCCGAAAGCTGAAGATAGCTTTGCCATTAGCTTTGCGCCATTGTCTATTGAAGAGGTTTATAGCAAAGCGGAAACTAGCGCAAATGGCGCTATTGTGGTGATGAGTGGCATGGTTCGTAATCAAACAGATGGTAAAGCTGTGATTGCTCTAGAATATCAAGCTTATGAACCGATGGCAATGCGGGTGTTTTATCAAATTGCTGCTGATATTCGTCAAAAATGGTCTATTGTGAACCGTGTCGTCATTTATCATCGTGTTGGGCGGTTGCGAGTTGGTGAAATCAGCGTTTTAGTTGCTGTGGGTTGTCCTCATCGTTCCGAAGCATTTGAAGCCTGTCGCTATGCGATAGATACTCTCAAACACAACGCCCCGATTTGGAAAAAAGAACATTGGGCAGATGGTTCAAGTAGCTGGGTGAGTATTGGCGCTTGTGAACAGTCAGGAGAAAATTGTTAATATCCCTAAATGCGTAGTGTATTCCTGTGTTTCCAGGCGAGAACAGGCTGAAAACTCCGCCCCAACACTCACCAGCTGATGATTATAGCGGTTGTCATCTGAATCATTCCTCAAAAAACAAGATCCCCGACAACTTTTAAGAAGTCGGGGATTTCTAGTCGGAAATTTGAGTGTATTGTTCAAAAAAAAAATATTTAGCTCCGAAGGATATTTTGGTGAAACGCGATTCCATTTACTATCAAATTTTTAAGCGGTTTCCTGGGTTACTCTTTGAACTCGTTGATTACCATCCTTCACAAGCGCAGAACTACCGATTTGAATCGGTTGAAGTGAAAGAAACCGCCAATACCTCCAGCCTTTTGCCCTTTGCCCTCTGCGTTTCTTTGTAAATGAAAAATAAGGCTAAAATTCAGGGATGCGATCGCTAACTGATGTCTTGGAGTGTTCTTTTCATCTTAAATATTCTTCTCCTGTAACGGTATCTACAGACATCATTCCGTTTAGTTTTTGACGCCGACCACGTTCGTTACTAGGTACTTGAGGACGAGTATTCTTCTGTGCCCAAGCGTAAAATATACTGGGACGATCATAAACTGCAAATTCGTCAAAAAACACAACTTTCTCAGTCTTATCCCGACTGGGAAAATTGGTTTACCTGTACAACTTGGTTACCTGTAATTTTTCAGAACCCAGCACAAATTCCTCCATTTTGGCAAGAACTACGAGATTTAACAACTGGGTGAGTCTTGGCGCTTATGAAGTTCCAAATTGTTAATAAATAACAATTAACAACAAACTTATAAATTCTTTGCACTTATTTACAAAATTGGGAGTTATCTATTTCAGTTTGTAACTATTTGTTCATCCCAAAAGATTATTCCTTTAGACTGATCTCCTATAGAAATAAAAATTTTTTGGGGATAGAAACGCATGCATTCAATAAATTTAGTTTGTCATGATTCCTTTGTGCTTCTGTCTTTCGTAGCTTGTATTACTGGTCTATTGTTACTATGGGAGGGCAAGCCAGAAAATGATGAAGTGGAAGAAACAGAGAAGATTCTGTTTAGGATGAGCTTTTCCTATTGGCTAGTTTACTGTGTTGCTTTCGCTATCCAAAAAATAGTTTTACCTGACTGGGAAACTGTAGTCATGAGTTTAAGGATAACGACTGCACTGTCATATTTTTTAACATTTTCTTGCATCGTCAGTCTACCACTACATAAATTTGCAATGCGTCGTATTGAGGAATAGTCATTAGTAGAACTAACGATTGGACTTTGGACAAAAGCCTAGAAATTACTTTTTCATCGCAAAGGCGATCGCCTCCTCAAGTTGATTTTGATCCAAAGTCGTCACAATAAACACCTCTTGCACTGTTTTGCCGTGGCGTGCGATCGCCTTAAACCCACCGCGAATTGGTACAGAAACTCGCAATTGTAAATGAGGGCTATGACCTTTGACTCGCCCAATTTGTCCCGGTGTCACGGTTTGAATTCCATCTTGACGTATGAGACGTTCTAGGATTGGGATAAGACCACTAATGTGGGTTGAGTGATTCCAAACAAGTCTGCCCTCAGTGGGTTTTGCCATTTTCTTACAGTATTATGCGGCTTCAAGGGGAGCCATCGTCAAACCAGATCGAGAAAGCTGCTGGTGATAAAATTCAGCAGGTTCCTGGGGGCCTGTCCAGACAATAGCTTGACCTTCGTTATGCACTTGGTTTGTCAGTTTCCAAGCGCGATCGCTAGTCATACCCGGAATATACTTTACCAAACAATCGTGAACGTGTTGGAAAGTATTAAAATCATCATCCAATACAATCACTTTATAATTCGGATATGGCTTACGGGTCACTTGACTAGACCGTTCAGGAGCTTTAGTTGGTGCTGTTGCCATGTTGTAAACGGCTGCTGTTAGTCTTGTAACCATAGAACACTTAGCCAAAAAGCTTAACAAAACGAAACTACAATTAACTAGTGTAGTCCATACTCAATAGTCTAATAACCGAAGAAAGAACTCAGAACTCAGTAGTCAGAATAGGAATAAGGAAAGCGATACTAGCACCATTATTCTTTTATGGAAAGAAGAAAAAGAGTTGTGACTCTATCGCTGACGTTACGCCTTACAGGATGTTTTCTGAGTTCTGCGTTCTGACAACTGAGTTCTTTTCAAGAATGACTAATTACTTCCAATCATCCCAATTTTGGTTAAAAATCGAGGTATCCGGGAAGGCAGTGGGGTTACCATTTCTCTCCAACAACTGTTTGAGGAGTTGTAATCGCGGTTCTGGTAAGGGCAATTTTTCCACGAGTTGGTAAGGTGCGATGCCATTTTTCAGAGCAAAAGCTGCTGTTGTTCCGGCTGCTGCACCTGCAGACCATTCAAAGGAGTGTACCCTGTATGCTGCTGCTGCGATGTGACTAGTTCCGATGCTTTTACCACCTACGAGTAAATTGTCGATTTTTTGAGGAATCATCGCCCTCAGGGCTATTTGGAAAGGATAAGCTTGCCCAGCACCACGTCTTTCACCGGCACGATCTGTATTTCCGGGCGTTTCTGGAGGGCTTTTGGTCATGCAAGGATGAAAGTCTATGGCGTAGTGACCGATACCCACAGCATCAGGGAAAATAGTGGAACGAGTACGCCGCGCTACCTTATCGGGACTGATTTGCCCTGAAAGAACGGACGCTGCTTCTAAACCTCCTAATGCGGCTTTCAGACGGCGATACATATCTGGTGGTAGTGTTTTGCGGTAGTACTCGTCATTGTAGTTGCGACGAGAAATATCAATTTCCCAAATAGAAAAGCCTTCCGGTTGTCCCCAGCTTGGGCGTCCAATTATGCGTCGTCCTTCCCGCATATACGGATGTTTCGACAAACCATGCGCTGTCCCCATTGGAGAATCTAACCCTGATAAAAAGCGGTTATTTGGTTGTGGCTGCTTGACACCATTGCCCAATTGGGAATCTGTATCCCCAGTGGCCAACCAGTAATAGTATCCTAGAGAGATTTCCTCAGCTTTCCGTAAAGATTCTGTTCGCAGCCCGCCCATCCAGCCTCCTGGTTTGAGTTGCCCAGTCGCTTGTAGCTGTTGACGACTGTAAATGAGGTTATCAGCAGAGGTTCCAGGACGGTAATCATTGCCCCAAGTCCAGTTTTGCATTGAGATGTCACCCGGAGTGGGACTTGTAAACTTGACACCACCAAATTCCATTGGTTGTCCTTTTGTAGGACTCCAAATACGACGATAGGTAAAAACCAAAGGAAAACTTGCCAGTCGCTTCAATTCATAGCTATAATAGGGAGCATATTGTGGATAAAATGCGGGCATTGTTTGCGGTTGGGGATCTTTGGTAGCCTCCATTGCGAAAGTGTAGGTAAACCCCTGAGTACAATAAGGATCGTTTTGAGGACTGGAAGAAGAAGGTTCCAAGTAAGAACGGGCATCAATTCCCAGTCTGTAAGGAACATCTGCGAGGCCGATAATTTCGCCAGTTTCGGAAGTGTCTACAACATACCAGTTAGGGGCATTACTGCCAGGTTTATTTTTGGTTTGCTTGGGGACTAGGCGAACAATTGTTTTGGAAAAGCGGGACGAGTTTTGGTAAGTATAACTATCTTCAATGGTTTGAGATAACGGAGAAGTATTGATGGGTGGTGCACCTTGAACTGGTTGATGTTGGATGGCGATCGCACTACTAATGAGCTTCCCGTCGCTACTATATTCCAATTCCTTAATCACCGTGTTCGGGAACCATTGCAACTTTCCCTTGCCTTTTTTTTCAGCATCTTTGAGCATCGAAGTCAAAATTTCATGACCATCGCGCGGCAGAAAACACGAGTCGCTTACCCAACAGTCACCAGGGTTAATATTACCACGGTATTTGCTCTCAATACGCTTTCGCAGTTCTAAGTAACCACGAGAGTAGAAGAGTTTGCGACGCTGAGTTGGTCGTTCATCAAGTGCAGAAGTTCCTTGCGAAGAGATTTGTCCTCCCAGCCAATCAGTAATTTCAGTCAAGCACACCGTTTGTCCTGCCAGTATTGCCTCATAAGCTGTAGCGACACCAGACAGTCCTCCACCTACAACAAGAATGTCACAGTTGACTGTTTTGTCTGGTGTTCTAGGTGGTGCAGCAACGACAGCATATGGTACGAGAAAAGAGAAAAGAGTCAGTATAGATAGCGATCGCTTGATTCTTAACAAGATCCGTTCAACTCCTAAATCACCTTTGACAGCATTTTTCCCAAATTTCCTGGCGACTGTTTTTCTGCAACAAGACAAATTAAACAAATATATTTGCCTTAAGTGCATAAAAATCAAAAGTCACCCATATGAAATATCAGAAGCGGTTTCAATCACTTCCGCTACACAAATAAAAAAGGGAAACTGAAACAATGAACATCAAGATTTTACTTGAACAATGTAAAACAACAAATTTATCACAGAGTAAGCGCTTCACTACCCTCTGAGCTAGACCATTTGTGTTGTGTTGTTGTGCCCGCTTTTAGCGGGCTTTTTTTTATAAAGGGAACGCTTAACAGTGGTAACTGGTAACTGATCAGATAATCATCAGCAAGCAAATAAACTCACGCTGATTACTCATACCAATTCTGGAGTAAACTTGCACTAAATACTTACCTCTTCCACCCTTGGCGTTCTTGGCGACGCCAGTCGCCTAGGTCGGGAAACCCTCACAACGACCACGCTCAGTGCACAGCCTGCAGCGCTGGCTCGTCTTCGCGGTTCGTTTCATAAATATTAAGTGCATCTATGGCTACGCCACGCAAGCTATCATCGAGAATTAGTATCATATATCACGTATTGGAAAAACGCGGTAGATGACAACTACTGAATTTCTCTAAAGGATACGCGGGCTGTTGGTGCTTTAGGATCTTTACTTGCGAAAGCGCAGTATGCGCTTGGATTCGCTTTTCCATAATCCCTGAGGAAGCTTAAACAACTAGAGCGATCGCTAAAAGTCGTTACATACACAACAAATAAATGCCTGTCAACCAGATTTGGATAATCTGGTATCCAAAACACATCTGTTTGAGAATAACCTGCTCCCTGCAAAGTTTTCGTTTGCTTAACAGCACTTTGTAAATTTGGGAAGGTAGAGTCTGCTATAAAATGAAATGAACTAGGCAAAGCACCAGTCATTAGTTGTTTATGCACCATTTGAGAACTGGGGTTTCCAGAAGGAGATAACCTAAAAGAGGCATCTGGTCTTTGTGGTTTTGTGATTAACCCAGAGGATGTTTCTTTCTTATACGCTGTTGGTTGGCGAAAGTTTGTTAACAAAAGACCAATAATTATGGATGTACCGAATAATGCACCTATCATAAAAACGCTGCCAATAAATATGCTGTTCTGTCTTTTGTTTTCAGCGGCAGGCCTTAGAGTTGTAGGAAGAGTCTGGGCTGGTGGTTGAGTACGTTTAGCTACCTGCCCAAATGCCAGAGAACTTGCTATACTCTGTAGAGCATATATCATTGCTCTAGCGCTGGGATAGCGTTCTTTAATATTGTTCCGAATTGCTTTATCTAGGACTGCTGCTAAACTTGCACTGACTCCATCGCGCTGCCAGATACTCTCCCCAGTGTATAAGTCTGTTGTCATTTGTTGCGGCAATTGTCCTGTGAGCAAATAAATAGCTGTTAATCCTAAACTATATAGATCACTAGCAAAAACTGGACGCCCTGCTGCTTGTTCATTAGGCATGAACCCCGCTGTACCAACAATAATTGAACTGCTGATAGATCCTTGAGAATTCACCACTGTTCCCATCGTTTCTCGCACTGCACCAAAATCAATTAATACTGGTTTGTGATCTGATGAGCGCAAAATAATGTTATCTGGTTTAATATCGCGATGAATCAGACCTTTGTCATGCACATATTCCAGCACATCTAACAAACTGATCAAAATCGAGACAACCTCAGTTTCGCTTAAACATCCACTTTGTTGGACTTTCTCAAAGAGGGTTTGTCCGTCGATCCATTCTTGTACTAAATAGAATTGTCCAAACTTTTGAAAGTAAGCGTACAGACTGGGAATTTGATGACTAGTTGCTCCGAGATCCTCTAAAGTGATAGCTTCCCGTCGAAATCGCTTTTGTATCTGTTCTTGAATCAGAGAACTCTCGTTCACTGGTTTGAGTTGTTTAATTACACAACGGCGTGCCGAGGGCATTTGGGTGTCTTCTGCTAAGAACGTGTCGCAAAACCCACCAGATCCAAGTACACTGATGATGTGATAACGCTCACTCAGTAATGCTGGTATCGTTCTTTTTTCTTGATTCATATTAATTTTTGTGTTTTCTAAATAATTGACAAGATAAAATCATAATTTTTACAAATCCAGTGTACCTTTTCGGATTTTTGTCAATGATGTTAATAGAATTTTCATAGAAAGTTGTCAATAGCAGAATATTACAGTAATTCCTACTTTGAGAAACAATTAAATTTTATATCAACTCAAGATTTTAAATTCAAAATAAGTTCTTTTAAATACTCTCTACAGAGAATATTTGGATAAGAAAATTATGAAAAAAGCGAAACTCAGAAAAATTTATATATATCGAGCCAAATTAGTTTATTTTCAAGTAATTTAAGTCAATTATAACGCTTCTTTATGAGTCAGCAAACATTATCTAAAAAAAGTGCCAAAATAGTGATGCTTTTAGTGGTATTGAACGCCTAATCAATATGCATCAAACCACGAAGAAATCAAATTTCATCGATCATATAGCTTGAGGTTAAGCTGATGCTTCAGCAAGATTTAGTTATCAGTAGTAGCCATGACTTACGGCTTGTAGGGCTTTCAATTATCATTGCAGTTCTTGCATCATACACTGCTCTTGATTTAGCTGGGCGGGTCACGGCAGCCAGAGCGTCAGCTAGAATAGCTTGGCTCATTGGTGGCGGGATTGTGATGGGAATCGGTATCTGGTCGATGCATTTTGTCGCGATGCTTGCCTTCAGTTTGCCGATACCGATGTTCTACGACATGTGGACTGTGGTGGTGTCAATACTGCCTGCGATCATCGCTTCGCTTGGCGCACTTTTTCTTGCCAGTCGCCGAGTGTTGAATCTCTGGCAATTGCTGATTGGCGGTACGCTCATGGGTATTGGTATTGCGTCGATGCACTACATTGGAATGTACGCGATGCGAATGGAAGCAACCACTGAGTATAACCCACCGCTGTTTATGCTTTCTGTGGCGATCGCCATTGGTGCGTCGATCATCGCACTATGGATTGCGTTTCAATTACGCATGCAGACGAGTACCGTAGGGTGGACAAAGCTTGGCAGTGCAGTCGTCATGGGAGTAGCAATTGCTGGGATGCACTACACAGGAATGGCAGCAGCTCATTTTCAAGCCAGCAATTTACAAGTATTTACGAGTTCCCAAGCAATAAATAGCTCCCTAAGTTGGCTGGCTATTGGGATTGGTGTCGCCACTGTTGTTATCTTGGGTTTTGCATTGCTAACTTCGTTTGTCGATCAGCGTTTAGCAGCCTCAGGGAAGCTTTTGGAACAACAAGAAGTCGAAACGATACGTTCCCAGCAATTTATAGAAATTACTTTAGGCATTCGGCGATCGCTCAATTTAGATGATGTTTTAAATACAACAGTTAATGAAATTCGTCAAGCATTAACTACAGATCGTGTTATTATTTATCGCTTCAATTCAGACTGGAGTGCTACTATCATCGCCGAGTCAGTCGCAGAGGGTTTTGTAAAAACTTTAGGACAAAAAATCAATGATGCTTTTCAAGAAGATGAAATTGAAGTGTACAAAAATGGTAGAGTTCGAGCCACTAGCAAAATTTCTCAAGCGGATTTGACAGATTACCAGAAAAATCTTTTAGAAAGTTTTCAAATCAAGGCAAATTTAGTTGCACCGATTTTAAAAAATTATCAGCTTACAGGTTTATTATGTGCCCATGAATGCTTGAAACCTCGAAAATGGCAAAAATCTGAAATTGATTTATTTGGACAACTGGCAATTCAAGTCGGAATTGCCTTAGAACAAGCAAGTCTTTTTGATGAACTTCAACAAGCGCAAAAAGTCTTACGGCTTCGCGATCGAGCAATTGCAGCTGCTAGTAACGCCATCTTTATTACCGACTCGCACCAAAGCGACAATCCGATCATTTTTTGCAATCCTGCTTTTGAAACAATCACAGGCTATTCACAAGAAGAAGTGCTTGGATGCAACTACCGCTTTTTACTGGGAACCGACACAAATCAAACGACTGTTGAACAAATACGCGACGCTATGCGTGATTCAAGTGAATACCAGATTACTGTCAGAAGTTACCGCAAAGATAATACTCCATTTTGGTATGAATTAACAGTTTCTCCAGTACGAGACGCATTTGGACGAGTCACAAATTTTATTGGGGTGCTATCTGACATTACTTTACGCAAGCAGGCGGAAGAAGGATTTCGCCAAACTAAAGAAGTTCTCCAAAGGCAGCTTTTAGAACTTATTACTGACGTTAAAGAAGCAACTCATGGTGATTTAACGGTTCGAGCTAAAATTTCATCTGGTGAAATTGGTGTAGTAGCAGATTTTTTAAATACAATTATTGACAGTTTCCAGCGGATTGTAACTCAAGTAAAAACAGCTGCTGACAGCGTGAATGTTGCTATCGGCTCAAACTCTAGTGCGCTCCAACACTTAGCAGATGAAGCAATCACACAGGTTAACGAAATTAACCACACTCTTGAAGAAATGGATAACATGAGCGTGTCAATCCAAACAGTTGCACAGGGTGCAAGCCTTGCGACAGAAATGATTGAAACGACTTCTGATAAAGCAGAGGCGACTGCTAAAGCAATGGATTTTACACTCGACACTATTTGGAATTTACAACAAATTATTGTGGAAACAGCCAACAGAGTCAAGTGTGTGGGCGAAACTTCTCAAAACATTTCCTCCCTTGTATCCTTAATGAACCAGATTGATATGCAAGTCAACTTGTTAGCTGTCAATACTGGTGTTGAGGCTGCGTGGATGGGTGGAAATCCAATATTTATCAAATTAGCAGAAGAAATTTCTCAATTGGTTACCAAGTCTGCTGAAGTTACCAAGGAAATTTCACTAATTTTCGAAAACATTCAATCCCAAACCAGGGAAGTTGTCAAAGCCATAGAACAAGGAACAACTCAGATGGTGGGTGGAGTAAAAGTTGTTGAAAATGCCAAGCTTAACCTCAATCAGATTATAGATGTGTCCCGCGAAATGAATTCTCGCTTAGAGTTAATTCTTACAGAAACAGTTTCTCAGACAAAAACATCTCAAACAGTTGTGTCATCCATAAAAGAGGTAGCGATCGCTTGTGAACGTACTGCCGAGTCGTCTAGCATAGTGTCTAGTTCTCTACAGCAAACACAACAAGTAGCGCTAGAATTACAAGACTCAGTCGGTACCTTTAAAACAGGGGAAGGGGAGCTCCTAAACAAAGCCGGACAAGCTTGATCATACCGCCCCACCAGCTAATACCGTTTCACTTTAAAGTTAGAACAAACGCGGGTAAGTGGGGGGAGTCAGGGGAGTCGGGGGAGTAGGGGAGGCAGTGCGGTCTTGGGGTTTCCCCAAGTGGAGCAACTGCCGTGGAGTCAAATGTATCAGGATTTTTGTCAAAGGGTATAACTCGTTTTTATCCAAAATTGTCCAGGTTGAGGCGGTATAGCCGCCTCAAAGAACAGCCAAGACCAAACGAGCTGGATAAAGCTTGTCCGGCACTTTGTCTGGGAAATATATATCCCAGATGTTAACGTCAGACAAAAGTAGATCAAAGTGGCAAAAATTTTAACTTCTTAAAAAGAACTTTACATCAACATTGGGGAAAGATGCAATACATATAATATTTTTATAGGATTCCTCCACAGATTTTTGTTCAGCTAGGTAAAGTTTATTTATGTTCTCAGTTAAGCGTTAAGCGTTAAGTGCGATGCACTGAGCGTGGTCGTTGTGTTCCCACTGCTCACGAGTTCGTATGGCTTTGCCACGCAAGCTAACATAAACCAAACCGGATTCCTATAGTACTGCTCGCTTATGCTAATCAGTACATCACCACAAAAGGAGATATTTTAATGAATATAAAGGCAGTTGTAGAACTGTTCCAAGAGACATTCCAAGAATGGAGTAAGGATAAAGCGTCGCGTTTAGCCGCAGCACTCTCTTATTACACTATTTTTTCTATTGCCCCATTACTGATTATTGTGATTGCAATTGTTGGTGCGGTGTATGGAGAAGATGCAGCAACAGGCGCAATTAGACAGCAACTTGAGGGTTTGATCGGTCGTGATGGTGCAGGCGTTATTCAAGAAGCTATCAAAAATGCCAACCAGCCCAGAGCAGGAACTATCGCTTCTATTATTAGTGTTGTAGTCTTACTGTTTGGTGCAACTGGTTTATTTACTGAGTTGCAAGATGCACTGAATACGATTTGGGAAGTGCAGCCAAAACCCGGACGGGTTATGAAAAACATAGTTCGCCAACGTGTGACATCGTTTGCGATGGTATTAGTTATTGGTTTTTTATTACTTGTGTCACTTGTGATTAGTGGAGTGTTAGTGGGGTTGGTTGGTTACTTTAGAAATGTGCTCCCTGGTGTCGATTTTATTTGGCAGCTTGTGAACTTTATTCTGGGTTTTGCCATCACCACATTGCTATTCGGACTTATTTTTAAAGTCCTGCCAGATGTTAAAATTACTTGGAGTGATGTTTTGACCGGAGCTGCCCTCACCGCATTTTTGTTTTCTATTGGCAGGTATTTTTTGGGACAGTATCTGGGTAACGGCAGTTTTGGATCAGCCTACGGTGCTGCTGGCTCAGTAGTAATTATCTTGGCTTGGGTTAATTATGCTGCCCAGATTCTGTTTTTTGGTGCTGAATTTACCCAGGTTTATGCGAGAAAGTATGGTTCCCGTATTGTTCCTGATAAAAATGCTATTCCTCTGACTGAAGATGCTCGTCTTAATCAAGGTATGAAACCAAAGAACAAAAGTGGACGAATACAAAATAGAAAACAATCTGGTGATGACTCTAACTAATAGTAATTCCAAAAATGTTTTTGGCAGATAGTACATTTTACTTGCAACTCGTAGTCCGTCAACAAAGCAAGAATTTATGGGGTAAGTTGAGCCAAGAGTTGAGTCATCTTGGTTCACAAATTATCCGAGTTAAGTAGAGCAACAAAATTAAATATAATACGTAGGCAACGACCAAAACTTCCTGGAAGGAAGCAATATTATCAAATTAGATTTGATTTTTTTTAAGGTTGAACTATTTATCAAGTAACGACAGAACAAAACTTAAAAAAAACCTCTAGTTTTCTCTAGAGGCTTTAGTAGTAATTGAGAAGAGAAATGCTGGAGAAGCATAGCAGTTTTATTTTGCCTTAGAACTAGCTATATACCCACATCCAGAAGGAATAGAATTAAAAAAGATAATTTTTATACTTGTAATTCAGACAACTCTAAATTGTTGGAATTATACTCTACGCATAAATTACTCTACAAATACCAGCTTAGATTTTTTTGCGGGTAAACAATAACACGACAACCTAAAGATATATACTCTAAAGATGTGACAGTGTACACAAAAATAAGTCAAATTTATCAGTTAGCAGTGAGCCAGCACGGCGCAGGAGGGTTTCCGTCCGTAGGCGACTGCGTAAGCGCAAGCGCACGCGGCTTGGGCGTAAGCGCAAGCGCACGAATCGAGCGTAAGCGCAAGCGCACGCTAAGAGCGAACGCGCAGCGTCTCCGTAGGAGATACGCGTAAGCGTGTCCCTTTGGGACTTACAAAGTAGCGTCTGGGCAGGAGATACCCGATAGCCCTCCGGGTTCGCCAGTCGCCTGGCTGTCGGGAGACCCTCCCGCAGCGCTGGACTCACCGTAAGGCGTGGCCGTTCCCACTAGGGCGAACCCGAAGGGTTATCGGTGTCGTGTCCCCTATTCCCTGTTCACTGTTAAGCGTTCCTTGTTAAGCGTGTTTGCTGAAAGTAAGAGGAAACTTTTGATTAAAGTCTGATACATACTCTTTATGAGTTCCCGCGTTCTTTGTACAATATGACGGTTGTACTAAGTGGCGGACTGTGATTGAGCGTTATACCTTGCCCGAGATGGGCAATCTCTGGACAGAAGCATATAAGCTAAAAACTTGGCTGCAAGTAGAAATTGCTGTTTGTGAAGCTCAAGCTGAGTTAGGTTATATTCCAACTGCAGCAGTTGAAGAAATTAAAGCAAAGGCGAATTTTGATCCAAAGCGGGTGCTGGAAATTGAAGCTGAAGTCCGCCACGATGTGATTGCTTTCTTGACAAATGTCAATGAATATGTTGGAGAGGTGGGGCGTTACATCCATTTGGGTTTAACAAGTTCTGATGTGCTGGATACAGCTTTAGCGCTGCAACTTGTTGCTAGTCTGGATGTGTTGATGCAACGCCTAGAAGATTTGATTGAGGTTATTCGTCAAAAGGCTAAGGAACATCGCACGACGGTGATGATTGGGCGTTCTCACGGTATTCACGCTGAACCGATCACTTTTGGTTTTAAGTTGGCTGGGTGGTTGGCAGAAGTGTTGCGACACCAAGAACGTTTGAAAATTTTGCGTGAAACAATCGCTGTGGGTAAGATGTCTGGTGCGGTGGGAACCTATGCCAATATTGAACCTCGTGTGGAGGCGATCGCCTGCCAAAAACTCGGACTCAAACCGGATACAGCATCGACACAGGTGATATCGCGCGATCGCCACGCCGACTTTGTGCAGCAACTAGCCTTACTCGCCGCATCCATAGAACGCTTCGCCGTTGAAATTCGCAACTTACAAAAAACAGACGTTCTAGAAGTCGAAGAATTCTTCTCCAAAGGGCAAAAAGGTTCCTCAGCAATGCCCCACAAACGCAACCCCATTCGTTCAGAAAGACTCACAGGAATGGCGAGATTAGTTCGCTCTCATGCTGGTGCTGCCTTAGAAAATATCGCACTCTGGCATGAAAGAGATATTTCTCATAGTTCCGTAGAAAGAGTAATTCTTCCCGACTCTTGCATTTTGACTCACTTTATGTTGGAAGAAATAACCAAGTTGGTGAAAAACTTGCTGGTTTATCCAGACAATATGGAACGGAATATGTACTGCTATGGTGGCGTCGTATTCAGCCAGAGGGTACTGTTGGCACTGATAGATAAAGGAATGAGCCGTGAAGAAGCTTACGCAATTGTGCAAGAAAACGCTCACACCGCTTGGAACAAACTAGACGGTAATTTTCATGAATTGATTGTCAAAGACTCTCGCGTTACCCAAAAGTTATCGTCAGGAGAAATTGAAGAGTGTTTTGATGCACAGCAGCATTTAAAACATTTAGAACAGGTTTATCAAAGATTGGGAATTTAGTTTGGAATGAGGTGCGTAACTGCTGCGTAACGCACCCATCTTTGAAAGTAATATCAATATTGTTTATTCACGAAATCTGCCTTCAGGGCGATCTAGTTACAGCTGCAACCAGGTAATCTTTGACTTGTAGGTAACAATATTTCATATATCGTTGTATGTAAGGGGTGAATGTAGATTCTGTACGCAGCATACTGTTAAAAGAATCTTCATTTTTATATTTATTGGGTGTTTGTCTGTAACCGGATGTACCTCACAAAAAACTCAAGCAACTGACGGGGTAGAATACAAAACTCAGGTTGTCGGTTGGGTAGAAAAAGCAAGGATTCCTGGTGTAGCTCAAGAGATCAAAGTAAAGCTTGATACTGGTGCCAAGACCACGTCAATTAATGCTGAAATTTTAGACAAATTCAAGTGGATGGAAGACTAGTGCGATCGCCTTTTCAATATTCTCAGTTTTCTCGGTTTCGCGATCGCACAAGGTTTTGATACGATGTTTTGACAACAAGTGATTTTTGCAATATTGTTGTTGTATTAAACACATCCTGTTCTTAACCTCATAGGAACACATCATGAAAAATACCATTTTGACGACAAACTCCGGTCTCAGTGACAACGAAAACACCACGAACAGCAAACGACAAAACCAACGAAACCACAACCTACTTCAAATCGACGACGAGTGGGAGGGACTGACAGACGAGGATCTGCGAGCAATATGGGGCGGCAGCGTTAGTCTTCTCCAACAAGTGGAGGATGTGGTAGGAGGGAACGAGCTAAGTGTGAATGATTTACAGCAAGCGTTATTAGATTTAAATATTCTTTAGTGATTCGTATTAGATTAGCGTTTTATTACCTCACTCGTGCAACTTCGGTCAAACGCTCTATTTGCAAGGACAAACTTCTTTACCACAGTAGCCACTTCGGGGCTTTCGGATACCTGGAACTGCTCCCAAAGTGTTAACTAGACGATCGCAAGCTTTACCAGAGACAGGCGATAGTCTTTTTTTTTGTTGGTGACGAAGATTTTACCGATGGTAAATTTAATCGTCCCAGTTTTTGATGAAATAGCTTATCAAGGTGTTCCCGATATCCGCGTGATTGTCTATCGGGGGGTTCCAGCAATGGCAATGTTGCGTCTCCCCACGCGGGCTTCTGACGGTAAGGCTAATTTACACAGAGGTGGCGTTGGTGTTGGTATTGATCTCTCAACAGGCACAACGCTAGCTGGTATCCAGAAAAACCACTACATTGAAAAACATCCTGAAACTGGGCATTCATTGCGCGATCGCCAGATACCTCACTGGCAAACAATATTAAACATGGCTGCTAAATTGGGCGATAAAACAGAGTTTGGCTATCTCGGCGTTGACATTGTTCTTGATCAGCAAAAAGGTCCACTTTTACTAGAAATTAACGCCCGTCCTGGACTTGCAATTCAAATTGCTAATCAACAAGGGCTAATTGGGCGACTCAAAGCAATTGATCATGCCTTGCCAAAACTTTCAGGAATTCCAGAAAAAATTGCCTTTGCACAAGAAGCATTTGCAGTAGAAGCCAGTTCAATTAATGTGTTGTCTGATCTTTACAAGTAAGTTCTTGGGTTCATAATGCTCCCACAACAGAAAACTATTTACCAAACTTGGCATACAAAGCAGGTAAAACTACCAATGTTAATGCCGTAGAAGTAAACAAATCACCTAATTCGGCATGGGGTGCGATACGCCTGCCAAAAACTCGGACTCAAACCGGATTTGAATCGAATTGAGCAGGACTTGAAAATAATTGGTGATGGGCGATAGCTTGGCGCTCTGCCTGGAGCGCAGATTGCATGAATACACAGGCAATACGGTTCGGTTGCTTGTTTTTTTTCTCAAGGAAGATCCCCCCAACAGAGTTAAAAAGGGGGCTTATAACCCTCTTTTACCCCCTTTTTAAGGGGGTCGCCGCAGGCGAGGGGATCTTATCCGAACCGTATTGAATAGACAGGTATTTTTCGTTCACAATTCAATAACCCGCAAGTTGGCTTATTAGATTTGAACTAACCTGAAAACTGAAGCTAAAAATCCACTTATCATTATCAAACCGAGTACATACAGGATTTGGGTAGTACGTTGAGCCTTAACTAAGATTTCCTGGTAGGAAAGTTGATAATTTCTAATCAGAAAGAAGGCTGGAGGACTAAAGATTTGAGGTAGCAATCGATTGAGTAAAAATCGCAGCAAAGTGTTGACACTCCAAAGCTTTGTGCGAAGGGGAGCTTGGTTATACTGCCAAGGAAAAGCAATTTGGGCAAGACGTATCAAAGCTTTGACATCAGCAAACCGTAAGGATTCGTATAAAGGTAGAGCACCAGAGATGTCATCATCATTTTTAGAAAGTGCTTCGTTGAGGACACACACATCTTCTAATGCAGAATTGACTCCTTGTCCAATGTCTGGAGGAAAGCAATGGATAGTGTCCCCTAACAAGACTACCCCAACTGTAGAAGAGCGATCGCCCATTCCTTGATTTACTTGTTTGTGTCTTAACTCGAAGTGCAATCCAGAACAATATTGGGGAGGAGGAAAGTAACCGCCTTCACTGGAAGCAAATCGAGCAGCTTCTTCAGGCGAAACTATTTGGTGTATAGGCAATTGTGGAAAGGCTTGCTCAAGAAAGTTATACACCTGTTCACTATTTTTTAATTTCCATATCTCATGATTTGGTAGTCTAATGATATTTGCACTACGAAATTCATCTGGATTTTTAATCGGTAATAAACCAAGGGATAATGTTCGCCTGCTGTCTCGGAAAGCGCTACGAACTGCGTATGACATAGTACATACAGCGTGTTCCTCACCACTATTATCTAACGGAAAATTTGGAGGTAAACTTAACACTTTATACCTCAACTTTGAGCTAGGCGAAGGAAAACACTTCATCTCAAATCTATCTGATGTAGACTTGTCCCACTCTTTCAAAGTGTTTCGGACAATAGAGTAAATGCCATCACAACCAACCAGAAGCTGAGGCTCAAATTTAGTAACACTACCATTCTGTGTTTTGCTAACAACTTCAAGCTGTTCACCCTCTGCGTTTTCTTGGGCTATCTTATTGATTTCAACACATGTTGTATTAAACAGTACAGTGATCTTGTCTTGCCAATTACGTTCAATTTCTTGATATAGCAAAAGAACAAATGCCCTTCGGGGAATCCAGTAAGCTGTTTTTTGCTTTGGATCGACAAAAGGTACTTGAAATGTTTTTTTGCTTCCGTTGGCTTTGATTTCTGTTAGATAAAATTCTTTACTGGGAACGCTGATTTCTATTAGCTTGTCAGTTATTCCAAGGAAGTCAGTAAATTTTTGACCCCGACCATCAATGAGATAATTGAATGATTTGTCGGGTTCATAGTAATCAGCAGTGGCGCGTTTTTCCAAAACTGTAATATTTGTCCAACCACGTTTGGCTAGCATTAATGCTGTGGCAAGTCCTGCTGGACCTCCCCCAACAATCAATACATTTTGGCGAGAATGATTGGTTTTCTCTGCTGCATGAGTATCGGTAAGCATATTAATGTTGGTGTTGGCATCTGCAATTATTTTCAATATTAGATAAAATATCTCGCTTTAACTCTTACTTTGGTTTTAATTCCCTTGGGGAGAAGTGGGTGATTTCAACTTGCGAATCCTTGTACAAGCAATATCCTGATGTTCTATTGTTTCAATCCCCTTAACGGGGAATAAATAATTTCAACCGCATGTTATTGGGGAGATGCCCTAGAGGTTTTGAGTTTCAATCCCCTTAACGGGGAATAAATAATTTCAACTACCGATACCTATTAAAGTAGTACATCGAAATACCATGTTTCAATCCCCTTAACGGGGAATAAATAATTTCAACGTATGGAATTTATTGTACACGGATGCTATTGTTGAGTTTCAATCCCCTTAACGGGGAATAAATAATTTCAACGATACCGCTATGAATGAGTAGTAAGCGGGATTACTTGTTTCAATCCCCTTAACGGGGAATAAATAATTTCAACTTGCGTCAGATTGGTTTACAACAAAGCTCTGGCTGCTCGGTTTCAATCCCCTTAACGGGGAATAAATAATTTCAACAAACCTCGCCAAACTTCGCCAAACACCGCCAATAAAGTTTCAATCCCCTTAACGGGGAATAAATAATTTCAACGTTGTTGCGATCGCCACAGCAGAGTTTACAGACATAATGTTTCAATCCCCTTAACGGGGAATAAATAATTTCAACATTTTTTCAGAGATCCCACCAACCTTGAAGATCCGTTTCAATCCCCTTAACGGGGAATAAATAATTTCAACCCTACTTTAGCATTTGCTAGGATCAGTTAGATAAGTTTCAATCCCCTTAACGGGGAATAAATAATTTCAACCTTGCCTCAATTGACTCAACAATTGTCGGCTCAGGTTTCAATCCCCTTAACGGGGAATAAATAATTTCAACACTTCGTATTCAGTAGCAGCTAGCAATCCAGTGATGTTTCAATCCCCTTAACGGGGAATAAATAATTTCAACTTGTGGACGTTTTCCCTATAGGGGGGGTCGGTCAATTTTGGTTTCAATCCCCTTAACGGGGAATAAATAATTTCAACTGGTAAAATCTCGTACCTTTGTCCCATCAGTCGCAGCGTTTCAATCCCCTTAACGGGGAATAAATAATTTCAACAATGTTATTTGGTTTTGTTACTTTCTTTACCGTTGTTTCAATCCCCTTAACGGGGAATAAATAATTTCAACCATGAAGTGTTTTGTAGGCTCTGAAGACATATTTCTTGGTTTCAATCCCCTTAACGGGGAATAAATAATTTCAACGAGTGTCGCCTCCCCTCCCCTTGGGGATCTCAATCTGTTTCAATCCCCTTAACGGGGAATAAATAATTTCAACGCCAAATCATCATTGCTAGATGTTGCTTGACGTTCTTCTCGTTTCAATCCCCTTAACGGGGAATAAATAATTTCAACATAAATTTAGAATTGCTTGTGTACAGTCAAAAACTGTTTCAATCCCCTTAACGGGGAATAAATAATTTCAACGGATATACCAGAACTATTACGCACATATAAAGTTGTTTCAATCCCCTTAACGGGGAATAAATAATTTCAACCATATCCACAGGATTCATTAAATAAGTTTATCAATGTTTCAATCCCCTTAACGGGGAATAAATAATTTCAACCAGCTCTGCTAAATCACAAAGGAAACCAACTCAAATGTTTCAATCCCCTTAACGGGGAATAAATAATTTCAACTCACGAACATTGAAGATGCTATTCAGTTCTTTTTAGTTTCAATCCCCTTAACGGGGAATAAATAATTTCAACTTCCATTAGGAATAGATGCACTTGATTCTCACATTTTTGGTGGTTTCAATCCCCTTAACGGGGAATAAATAATTTCAACACTTGCTCAACCGCAACCGCAATTACCACCTTCAGTTTCAATCCCCTTAACGGGGAATAAATAATTTCAACGCTTCTTGCTTCGTCAACACTACCAAGATGGCTAAAGGTTTCAATCCCCTTAACGGGGAATAAATAATTTCAACTTCTAGTTTTGTAAAAAATCCAAAAAATTTAAGGATTAAGTTTCAATCCCCTTAACGGGGAATAAATAATTTCAACTTTGCCCACTAGGTGTGAAAGCATATGCCCTCTTAATTTTAGTTTCAATCCCCTTAACGGGGAATAAATAATTTCAACTGCGGTCATATGAAACGCATGACCAATTCAGTTTTCGAGGTGCGGTTGCGCGGATGTATAACAAAAGTACCATTTCAGCGATCAGGTGTCAAGTCATGCCATTTTCAAAATAGTCTCAAACTCACTCCTGGCAAAGGTTCTAGCGATTGCGCGGATGCCGTTTTTTGGAAAAACTCTCAAACTCAGAACTGATAAGCTTTTGAGCCGCAAATGTCCTTTTGACTTTTCAAACACCTACCCATCCGCGCAGTCTTTCAAAATTCGGAGGTTTTATTAGGAGTAATATTACGTGGATAAGTCAGTTTCCAGCTTTGTGGATCTTTTAATTCATTGTACATACCCTGGAGAATCAACCTGAAAGCCGTTCGAGTTCTGATGTAGTCCCTGATCAAATGCGTACCTGGTTCAGCAAAAATCCCATCAACTTCTTGTAACGTGCCAAAAGGCTTTTCACAGTTGCTGCCAGCACCTTTTACAGTTAAGACAAAAAATGGGGCATCCTTGTATTTATCTGGAACCATAAAGATTCCATACACTTGATGTTCACCAAGCCACGGCTGAACAACGACTTTGGTAGCATACACATCGTATTTTCCAAATCTTGGTCTCAAAACGGCTTTGATGTTGCAATTAGAATCATCGACAGGAAACCATAAATAAAGTGTTGTCAGGCTTGTTAGTAACAGAAGCAATATAAAAGTAATATAGTTGTGTTTCCACCACATAAGGTTAAAGAATTCGTGATTCACCATTACTAAGTTAATGACGAATCACGAAAAATTGCACAGCGACTTGACTACAATAACCCAACCAGGTGCAGTAGACCGTGACCTGTAACGAGTTCGATAATTAATGCTATGAAGCCTAACATGGCAATACGACCATTCCAAACTTCTGCACTACTTGTCATACCCCACTCCCAACCCTCTGGCGGGTAAATTCTCACCTTCTTCTTCCATTGGGTGGCTTGGGCGAACTTCAGACTGGGGGCTTTTAATGCATCGAGAACCAAATCAGCTAGCGCTTTGATAAACACCGGATGTGTGTTGAGTGCAGGTACGCGACGGAAGTTGTGAATTCCAGCTTCTTCTGCAAGTTCGCGATACTCAATATCAATCTCTTGTAATGTCTCGATGTGTTCTGAGACAAAACTGATGGGTACGACAACCAAGTCTTTGACGCCTTTTTCCCCTAATTCCGGGATAGCTTCTTCTGTATAAGGTTGCAGCCATTCCACCGGACCAACGCGGCTTTGGTAAGCTAAGACATGAGAATTTGGTCGATTGAGGGTTTGCATAATCAGATGAGTGCATTCCTCAATTTCTTGCTGGTAAGGATCGCCTGCTTCTTCAACGTAACTTTTGGGAACGCCGTGGGCGCTGAAGAAAATTTGAGCTTCATCAGGATTGGGACACTGTTCTATTTGTTGATCAATCAGCTGCGCCATTGCTTGCAGGTAGCCTGTAGATTTGTACCAAGAGGGAATAACAGTGTAATCAATCAGCTGAAGTTTTGGGTTTTCTTGCCAAATTTTGTCTAAAAGCCGGAAGCTGGAACCACTAGTACTGATAGAGAATTGCGGATACAAGGGTAAGATGACAAGACGGTCGATGTTATCTTGGGTAATTTTGGCGATAGCCTCTTCGGTGTAAGGATGCCAGTAACGCATACCCACGTAAATTTTAGCGTCTTGTCCCAAGTCATCCAACTGTTCTCTTAAGGCTTCTCCTTGAGCTTCGGTTATCCGTCGTAACGGTGAACCGCCGCCAATTTGCTTATAATTTTCTTGAGATTTTTGAACACGCCTTGAGGAAATCCACCAAGCTAGGGGTTTCTGCAACCAGGTAAACGGTAGGCGAATGATTTCGGGATCAGAAAATAGGTTATAGAGAAATGGCCTAACATCTTCTAATTTGTCAGGACCACCGAGATTGAGTAATAACACGCCTACGCGACCCATAGCTATTAAAATCCCCCAATCTTTTCAGCTTTTTTACTAATGTTAACAATATATCCTGAATAAATATCTAAGTTAACGATAAGAGGAAAGGTTGTGGCTACAATTTTGAGGAATTGGAGTTACCGCTATCAATGGTTCTACGATAGCATCTCTGGTTTAGCGGCTCTGAGTGTAGGCGGTGAGCCAGCGCGTTGCGGGGGTTCCCCCCGTTGTAGCGACTGGCGAACCCGTAAGGGTGAGGGGCGTTTGAGGCAATTAGCTTTGCAAGGATTAACAATTTCAAAAGATACCAAAGTTCTAGATTTATGTTGTGGTAGTGGTCAAGTCACACAGTTTTTAGTGAAATTGTCACAAAATGTAACAGGTTTAGATGCTTCCCCATTATCCCTAAAACGGGCACAGCAAAATGTTCCCCAAGCTAAATATGTGGAAGCTTTCGCGGAAGATATGCCATTTGCAGATCATGAGTTTGATGTAGTGCATACAAGCGTCGCACTGCATGAAATGGAGCAACAGCAACTGCGGCAGATTCTCCAAGAAGTAAACAGAGTCTTGAAGCCAGGAGGCGTGTTTACACTCGTGGATTTTCATAATCCTACCAATCCCTTATTTGTGCCTGGAATTTGGGTATTTTTGTTGTTGTTTGAAACACACACGGCTTGGCAATTGTTGAAAACTGATTTGCCTGCGTTATTAACAGAGATTGGGTTTGAAGTTGGTGAACCGAAGTTGTATGCAGGTGGGAGTTTGCAGGTGATACAGGCGAAGAAATGAGGTCAAAAGACGACGCAGAGTCGTCTGAATTAGGATCGGGAGGATCCCAAATGTCCAAATTTACAGTTCGCCCTGGTGATTGAGCAACCATTCACAGTTGGCGCAACCAGGAAGCTTCTTCCAAGACAGCTTTCAAAGAAAGCAGGTTTTTCCGGTTAAACCAATGTTTCAAAGCTTGCTTGAACTTTCCCTGTGCTGCTGCTTGCACTCCGTCACTAACAGCAACGCCGATATGTTGCATGACACTGGAGTCACGGTAGCAGTCCATCATACACGCTGTACACCCATCACGAACTCGCTGTGAGCCGTCAAACTCTGTGATGTGGCACAAGGGCTGATCCCAGTTGTGACAACGGTAGAGGTTAAGGTGCCAGTCTAGGTAAAATAGCTTCCAGCCACCAAGACAGGCGAATTGCTCTGGTTCACCACTTAAGTGACGCTGCATATCTTCTATAGAACTGGTAGGATTTACGACGCGAAAATCACGTTTGAGCGCTTTGACGTTCTCGAAGCGCTCATGCAATTCCTCAACAGTGTAGTCCACCAAGTGCGACTCTGCATAACCAAGGTAGGATGATGCCAACGTAGTGAGTGGATACGAGAAGGTGACGCTGTCAAACCCAAGTGACTTTAAGAATGGTGGGAGCTTTTGGTAATCTTCTATCAGTCGGCTCATGGTGACTGAGGCGGTTGTACCGATGCCTCGGCGGCTCAAATGGATATTGGCATCGCGGATGCGATCGCACACTCCCATAAGTCCTCGGTTCTGTTCGTGTTCCAAAGCCGCAGCAGCATCAATAGAAATAAAAACTCCTAAAAGCCCTGCATCAGCCATCTCGTCGATGCGTTTTGGCGTCAAGAGCGAACCGTTAGTCACAAGCATCGGTGCCATACCGATACTAGATGCATGAGCTATCATTTCTGTCAAGTGGGGATGGATCATTGGCTCACCACCCACGTAGATGAGGAAATACACCCCATTGCGATAGAGAATCTCCGCCGCAAGCTTTGCATCATCTAGGGTTACAGAATGCCTCAAATCTATCGGCAACTTATCTACTGCGAAGTTGCAGAACCCGCAACGAGCATTACATGCACTGGTAATGGCGAATTGACACGTGGAAGGTCCACCATCTAAAAATCCCTGTAGCGCCATTTGCCACAATGACCGTCTTTTTGACTGCAAAATCGAGTTACTATGAGGCATCTTATACTTTTTTGTTAATAAGATTCACAGGAATTATACTGGATTTTAGTGACTAGTTTTTTTTATCAAACTCCACCTTACCGTAATCCAGTTTTATAATCCTATCTGCTACATGAAAATAGCGGTCATCGTGGGTAATTGCCAGTACAGTTTTGCCTTTATCTCTGAGTTTTGGTAAAAGTTGAGTGTAGAAGATTTCTTTAAATACTGGATCTTGGTCAGCCGCCCATTCATCAAACAGATAAATTTGTCTATCTTCTAAATATGCTGTTAGCAAGCCAAGTCGTTTGCGCTGCCCTTGTGAAAGGTTTGTAGTCGAAAATTTGCCATTTTTTACTTTGACTTTATGGTCAATTTGGAGTAGCTTCAAGTACTCTTGAGCTTGAGTATCTAAGTTAATATTATCTAATCCTAAAAGTTCTTCAAATAAATAGAAGTCCGAGAACACGACAGAAAAATGTTGACGATACCACTCTCGATTTTCTTCGGTAATCAACTCTCCATCAAACAAAATTTTTCCACCTTCCGGAATGTAGAGTCCTGTAATAAGTTTAGCGAGAGTCGATTTACCGCTGCCATTTCCTCCAACAATGAACACCAGTTGTTGAGGATAAAATTTTATGTTAATAGGACCGATAAGAAAGCTGCTGTCTTCTAAATCTGTACGATAAGTATGAGTCACATCCACAAATTGTAAGTCGTGCCAAGAAGACTTGTTTTCTGGTGGAACGGTTGATTGTTCAGCCTGATTTGCCAGAGATAAACCCAGTGACTCTATCTTTTGCAAGGCTATGCTAGCTTTACTAATTACGGGAAGGTTCTCCACAAGGTTGTTCATCGGCATCATCAAGTATGTAAAAGTCAAGATGTAGCCAGAAAGAGTTTGGGGACTGATGGTGAACAGATGCGGAAGTGCAAACAGCACAAAACCAATCGCGAAAAAAAACAAAAGTCTTCCCCAACTCGTTGTTGATGTAAAGAAAGTTAAACCTTCAATGCTGTGACGGCTGAATTGGGCTGCTGTTGATTGCAGATTCTGAGAAAGGAAGACTTGACGCCGTTTGTGGTGTAATTTGAGTTCTTTTACTCCTTCAGTTATGGTACGGAAATGCTTAAATAATATATCTTGATCATCTCGTGCAAGAGCAAGGAATTTCTCTCCTCTGACTAACAACCACTGGGAACTACCAATTGCTACCACTGCAAGTCCTATAACCATCACAAGTACAAACCACGATAGCCAAGTAATATACAGTAGGCAACTTGCTACGATAGCAATATCAATACAAAGGTAAGGCAGTTGGTGTACAGCATTAGCAACTGTCTGCACATCTTCAGTGAGGGTTGCCAAAATTCGGGGATTTCCTATCTGTTCCAAATGACTCAACCCGGAAGAGAGAATCTGGCGACTCAAGCGCATTCGCAATTGGAAGACAGCATTTTGAGATAAGCGAATCAGCATCACCTGAGAAATCACACTCGTAATCAGTGCTACGAGTGCCAGCCCGAGAAAAGCCCAAGCCAGAGTCGTGAGGCGTTCACCATTGCTGCCACTTGCTGCAGTGCTGATCAGGGCGATGAGGCTGGCGCTGCTACCGCCACTGAGAAATCCGGTGACAATTGCGATCGCCACCATTCCCCAAGAAGAACGCAGGAGAAAGTAAATCAGATTCATGAGAGGGAAAAGGGAAAAGGGAAAAGGGAACGCTTAACAGGGAACTTTGACTCCAAAGTTATATCTTAGGTCATACACTAATGTGCAGATCATTCATAATACGCGCACATTGCTGGCGTCTGAGACAACCAATCTATTTTTCTATGCTTTTGACAACTTCTTTGAGTCTGACTATCATTCATTTCCTATTATTCATCCTTTGTATATCGGCTGTCTTGTTTTACTGTTATGGAATCTATGCAGCGTTCGCCTTCTTCCATCATCCCCATCTCGGAAAGCTAAATTTCCAACCACCCGTTACTATCCTCAAGCCCATTTGTGGTAAAGATGACGAAACATACAATAACTTGGTTTCTTTCTGCCAACAGAAGTACCCAAACTATCAAATTGTCTTTTGTGTTCGCGATCCGTTAGACCCTGGCATACCAGTTGTCAAGCAAATCATTCACGAGTTTCCAGAATTAGATATTGAGTTAGTCGTCTGCGAAGACATCATCGGAACTAACCCCAAAGTCAGCAATTTGGCTAACGCCGTCACCAAAGCTAAACATGAAATCTTGATTATTGCTGATAGCGATATCCGAGTTGGGATAGAATATCTGCAAAGAGTCATCCAGCCACTAGAAGACAAGAGTGTTGGTGTTGTTACTTGTCTATACCGTTCTGTAGCCAAAGGATGGGCTTCCATTTTGGAAGCTGTTGGAACAGCGACTGATTTCCATGCTGGTGTCTTAGTCAGCAATCAAATAGAAGGGATCAAGTTCGCCTTTGGTTCAACGATTGTGATTCGTAAAGAAGTGTTGGATGAAATTGGGGGATTTGGGGCTATCGCCGATTATCTCGCCGACGACTTTCAACTCGGCTACCTACCCACTCAAGCAGGCTACAACGTTGTCCTTTCCGACTACATAGTTGACCATGTATTGGCATCTAGCACTATAGCAGATTCCATCCAGCGTCAAATTCGCTGGGCACGTTGTATACGAGTTTCTCGTCCTTGGGGTTATCTGGGACTGATTTTTACTTATGGTACTGTCGCAAGCTTGCTATTGGTGATTGCTACGGGTGGATCAACAATCGGCTGTGCTGTCTTCGCTATCACTTGGATAATGCGATTAGTTATGGGCTGGGTTGTTGGCATTATCTACCTTCAAGACTCTGGAGTCCAAAAGTTTTTCTGGATTGTGCCTATACGCGACGTCATTGGCTTTATGATTTGGTGCTACAGCTTATTTGGCAGGACAATTGAATGGCGTGGGCGACGATTTCGACTCATAAAAGGCGGTAAGCTAGTGGAAATAACAAATAATATCATCTTCGGATGAACACTTATAAAAAAACGAAGAACCTCACCCCGCCCAGAGGGCACCCCTCTCCTTATTAAGGAGAGCCAGTGCGTTGCGGAGCCAGTGCTGCAGGAGGGTTTCCCTCCGTAGGCATCTGGCGTTGGGGTTCCCCCCGTTGTAGCACCTGGCGTGAGGGGCAGGGGTGAGGTTTTTGTAGCTATTCAAATTTGTGGAGTGAATCCAGTATGAATGGTGAGTTAATATCTTTAGAAAAACCTCTTTTTGAAAAGACGACTCGGAACACTCGTTACATTCCGCGCCATCATAGACGCATCTTATGCATCTTTCCCAAGTACAGCCGCTCGTTTGGAACCTTTCATCATGCATACCCCTTGAGAGGAAATGTTCGGGCTTTTATGCCACCACAAGGCATTTTGGTTGTCGCATCTTATTTACCTAAAGAGTGGGAAGTCCGCTTTATTGATGAAAATGTGCGATCGGCAATCAGGGCTGACTTTGTCTGGGCTGATGTGGTGATTGTGAGTGGGATGCATATCCAGCGACCACAGATGAATCAAATTAATGAACTTGCCCACCGAGAAGGTAAAATCACTGTTGTGGGTGGTCCTTCGGTGTCTGGTTGTCCAGAATATTACCCAGAGTTTGATATTTTACAGCTGGGTGAATTGGGAGATGCAACTGACCAAATGATTGAGTATTTGGATCTACATAGCAATCGCCCCCAAAAGCAAATTCGCTTTGAAACCAAAGAACGCTTACCCCTGAATGAATTTCCGATTCCGGCTTATCACCTGCTGAATTTCGATCAATATTTCCTTGCCAATATTCAATTCTCCAGTGGTTGCCCTTACCACTGTGAGTTTTGTGACATCCCTGCATTATATGGAAACAACCCCCGTCTCAAAACTCCAGAGCAAGTTCTCGCTGAACTAGATGCGATGCTGGAATACGGAAACCCAGGGGCAGTGTATTTTGTCGATGATAACTTTGTGGGTAATCGCCGTGCTCTCATGCAGTTGCTTCCGCACCTGATTGATTGGCAAAAGCGCAATGGCTATCCGATTCAATTTGCCTGCGAAGCCACATTGAATTTAGCCCAGAGTCCCAAACTTTTGGAAATGATGCGCGAAGCGTATTTTTGTACAGTTTTCTGCGGTATTGAAACGCCAGAAACGGAAGCCCTCCAAGCTATTTCCAAAACTCACAACCTGAGTATGCCGATTCTTGAGGCGATTAAGGTGTTAAATAGCTATGGGATGGAAGTTGTCTCAGGAATCATCATCGGGTTTGATACAGATACACCAGAAACCGCAGACAAAATTCTGGAATTTATTAATCTGTCTCAAATTCCTATGTTGACAATCAACCTACTTCATGCGTTACCAAAAACAGCATTGTGGAGTAGGTTAGAACAAGCAGGACGACTTGTGTCTGATGAAAATCGCGAGTCGAATATCGAGTTTCTCATGCCTTATGAACAAGTCGTTGAGATGTGGCGTCGCTGTGTGACAACCGCATATGAGCCGGAATTTCTTTATCAGCGGTATGCCTACAATATGGAGCATACCTACCCTAACCGCATAGAGGTTCCCAATAGTCCTGCTCGTGCTTCTTGGGCAAATATTAAGAAAGGTTTAACAATTATGAGCAATCTCCTGCTGCGAGTAGGTCTATTGGGTAACTATCGCAAAACTTTTTGGAACATGGCACTACCAGCATTGAAAGCTGGTAAAATCGAGCAACTGATTCACGTTGGATTGGTCGGGCACCATCTGATTAAGTTTACGACCGAATGCGCCAAGAAGGAAGAATCAGCTTCTTTCTATTCCCAAAAAATACGCAATACCGTTCACACCTGACCGAAGTTCGTGTCCTAATCTACCTGGCGACTGCTATACCTCTTGGAGTTGACATCTCCCTGCACATAAAGGTGCAGGGGAATGTCAAGCATTTAATTTTTAATTGATTTGACTCCATCACATAAATGCCTATCCTGATCATCTTTCGGCTTACTTTCCAAATAGTGACGCACCCAGTCACAGCTAATCGCCAACATATCTTCAATATTTCCCACTCGCCACACCCGCGCCGTGTTGTCAGATGATCCAGTTGCCAAGCGCGAACCATCCGGGCTAAATACTACGCTCGTCACCTCACTTTCATGTCCGGTGAGAGTGTGCAACGCAATACCCGTTTTCGCATCCCACACCCGCGCCGTTTTGTCATCTGATGCAGTTGCCAAGCGCGAACCATCCGGGCTAAATACCACGCTCCACACCTCACTTTCATGTCCGGTGAGAGTGTGCAACGCCTTACCCGTTTTCGCATCCCACACCCGCGCCGTTTTGTCATCTGATGCAGTTGCCAAGCGCGAACCATCCGGGCTAAATACCACGCTCGTCACCTCACTTTCATGTCCGGTGAGAGTGTGCAACGCCTTACCCGTTTTCGCATCCCACACCCGCGCCGTGTTGTCATCTGATGCAGTTGCCAAGCGCGAACCATCCGGGCTAAATACCACGCTCGTCACCAAATCTTCATGTCCAGTGAGAGTGTGCAACGCCTTACCCGTTTTCGCATCCCACACCCGCGCCGTGTTGTCAGATGATCCAGTTGCCAAGCGCGAACCATCCGGGCTAAATACCACGCTCCACACCTCACTTTCATGTCCGGTGAGAGTGTGCAACGCAATACCCGTTTTCGCATCCCACACCCGCGCCGTTTTGTCCCATGATCCAGTTGCCAAGCGCGAACCATCCGGGCTAAATACCACGCTCCACACCGAACTTTCATGTCCAGTGAGAGTGTGCAACGCAATACCCGTTTTCGCATCCCACACCCGCGCCGTTTTCTCATATGATCCAGTTGCCAAGCGCGAACCATCCGGGCTAAATACTACGCTCCTCACCTCAGTTTCATGTCCGGTGAGAGTGTGCAACGCAATACCCGTTTTCGCATCCCACACCCGCGCCGTTTTCTCATCTGATGCAGCAGTTGCCAAGCGCGAACCATCCGGGCTAAATACCACGCTCGTCACCATATTTTCATGTCCGGTGAGAGTGTGCAACGCAATACCCGTTTTTGCATCCCACACCCGCGCCGTTTTGTCCCATGATCCAGTTGCCAAGCGCGAACCATCCGGGCTAAATACCACGCTCGTCACCATATTTTCATGTCCAGTGAGAGTGTGCAACGCCTTACCCGTTTTCGCATCCCACACCCGCGCCGTTTTCTCATATGATCCAGTTGCCAAGCGCGAACCATCCGGGCTAAATACCACGCTCCTCACCACATTTTCATGTCCAGTGAGAGTGTGCAACGCAATACCCGTTTTCGCATCCCACACCCGCGCCGTTTTGTCATCTGATGCAGTTGCCAAGCGCGAACCATCCGGGCTAAATACCACGCTCCACACCATATTTTCATGTCCAGTGAGAGTGTGCAACGCAATACCCGTTTTCGCATCCCACACCCGCGCCGTTTTGTCAGATGATCCAGTTGCCAAGCGCGAACCATCCGGGCTAAATACCACGCTCCACACCGAACTTTCATGTCCAGTCAGAGTGTGCAACGCAATACCCGTTTTCGCATCCCACACCCGCGCCGTTTTGTCATCTGATGCAGTTGCCAAGCGCGAACCATCCGGGCTAAATACTACGCTCCTCACGTAACGTTCATGTCCGGTGAGAGTGTGCAACGCCTTACCCGTTTTCGCATCCCACACCCGCGCCGTGTTGTCATCTGATGCAGTTGCCAAGCGCGAACCATCCGGGCTAAATACCACGCTCATCACCAGAGTTTCATGTCCGGTGAGAGTGTGCAACGCCTTACCCGTTTTCGCATCCCACACCCGCACTATGTTACCATCTATAGTAGCCAGTAGTTTACCGTTGCGGCTAAATATTACATCTGTACCCTGTAACCGCAAACGTTCCTGAAATCCATATTGATGATGGTGAACTGCTTGAACTAAGCTACCTTGAACCCGCAGAGAAACACTATCTTTTCCAAGCCAAACATTTTTTAATTCTTTCTTAGCTTTGATTGCTTCCACCATCGCATCAAATTGATTGTTGACCAGAAGACGAGACTCCACGGTTTGAGTCATACTAATAATGCTTTGCTTTTTGGCTTCTTGTTGTTGAACAATAGCAAACACGCTAATTACAGTTGTCAACGCTGCTAGAGTAAAACCAACACTAGCGAAGATTCTAGTTCTTGTTAATTGGCGATCGCGCACCCCCACACTAGCATCAAGAAACTGATTCGCATCATCATTAAACCCGCCCAAAACTTGATGAAAATTGTCATCCTTCTTCAGTTCTAAAATCTGCTCTAACTTTGAACCACTCCACAGTTCATCTTCTGGTTTCTTAATTTTCCAGCGCTTAACATCTTCGTAAAGACGGTTACGCAAAGCAATACCTAGACGATTTTTCTGAATCCAGTCACGTAACTCATCCCAGCAAGTCAGTAAAATTTCGTGGGTAATTTCAATTGTAGAATCAGATTTTTCCAACTTTGAGGAACTAAATAAACCCTTTTTTGAAGAATTCTCCAACAACTCAGCATTACTCACCAACAAATTCTCATTCACCAAATCTAACAACACAGCACGCTCATCATCGCCAAACTCAGATAAAAGCGCCCTTCTGCGAACAGGTTTCCACTCTATACCAAATTCAGCATTGTCACCAATCCCTACCAACTTGAGAAATATTCTCTGTACCGCCTGCTTTTCCGGTGACGACAACTCTTTATAAAGATTATCTACGTGTTTTTGCAGCGCACCCGTAACACCGCCGATATTTTGATATGTACTAATATTCAAAGTCCGGTCATTGATACTACCAGTTTTGACTTCTTCTGACCATAATAAATTTAAAGTATACTCCAACAAAGGTAAATAACCCGCTTGTCCCTGAATCGAAGCAATAATTGTATCTACTAATCCTGCTTCAAAAACGACTCCGTGATGCGCTGCTGGTTGTTCGATTGCTAAACGCAACTCGTTTGGCTGCATTTCTACAATCATCGGGCGATGCTTTTGTGTTACTTCCACAAGTTGAGGAAATTCCCTTAATCTTTCAAAAAAATCAGCGCGCATCGTCGCTATAATTTTCACATTCGGCAACTTAGCTTGACTCAATCTTATCAAACCATTGACAAATTCGTCACGCTTGCTTTCATCGCTGATAGCAAACAATTCTTCAAACTGATCGAGAAAAATCAACCAAAAATCATCAGGTTTATTGAGCTTGTCCACTACCTGAATTAAAGTTTCTGACTTCACCTCGCGAGCCATTATCGCTTCTTTTTGCGAATACTTATTACCAAGCAAACTAGCATAAAAAGACTCAAACGGATCAGCATCTGGGGTAAATGTTAAATTAATAAATGCTGTTCCATACCTTCTTTCTAACCAGGGAATCAAACCCGCCCGCACCACAGAAGATTTTCCGCTACCGCTTGCACCCAAAAGTAAAATTAAATTAGTATCTTCTAATTCATCCACCAAAGTTTTAATAAAATTATCGCGCCCAAAAAATAACTCTTTATCTCTTGGCTCAAATTGTTTTAAACCTTTATAAGGAGAAGTTATAATTAATTCGCGAGCGGTAATCGCCTTCTCAGAAATTTGCAAAATCTCGGTTTGATTAAAAGTGAGTACATTCCCCTCACCCTGCACACTGTATAATGTGCCCTCTACATAATCACCAGAGTTGTTATAATTTCCTGAAAAATTCCCACCTATGTATCCACCTTGAATGCGCTTGTTATCATTGGTGTTTCCTACTGATTCTTGATTTTCAGGCTTTTCATTTTCTGCCATAGTCTTATTTAAATAAAGTTATTTAACAGGAAAAAAGTCAATGACCGCATTCAACAAAAGTGTATTATGGCTTAATCACAGAAACCTCGCGGGATGTGGGAAGCTCAGAGTCTTTAGACCTGAGAGGGAAACGGCACGAGGGATTTTAATCCCCGTGGCATTTTCAGAACGAATAACCATAACCGTCTTTTTTATGAATGTGCTTACAGTGCTTGTGACCAATGCCTTGAACTAATCCTTCTTTCGTTGAGACGTTAAAACTACCCGTTGCGCGAGTCGCAATCCTGCCAACGTACACACCGACCTTTTTTCCTGTGGTCACAATTGCTTTTACAATGTCCCCAGTCTGAAAGCCAAAGTGAAACTTAGTTCTTGAACAATGGCGAACAGGGAAACCGTATTTATTAGTACCGCATTGTTGCCGTGTACCGTGTCCATTGGCTGTAATCATTAGCGGTTTGACACCTTTGATATTAAGAATCGGTGTTGAGCGTCCCACACATGCAGCATCTAACCAATGGGATTTTTGAAGATGTTGCCGACTACGGTTAAACTTTGTCAATCCTCCCGATCCAGTTTCAACGGGTAAAGTGGTTGATTTCAAAACTTCCCACAGTGCCCACCTAGTCGTGTTAACAGCTGCTGCATCTGCCAAAAGTCTTTTTGCTTGTTTCAAGATTCTTTCTAGCTTTGCGGGATCTTTTTTGAGAAAGTCCTTAATATCTTTGGTTCCTTTCTTTGTGTTGCACTTTGCACAACTTAGAGCAAGATTCGTGATTGAGTTGCTACCTCCTTTTGCCCGTGGATGAATGTGTTCTACTTGCAAAGGAACGTCTTTAACGCCACAATACGCGCACTGTCTGCCCCATTTTTCTAGTAGGTATTCCCGTGTCTCGTAACCCGCAAGCGTACCTTGCTGATATTCCTTGCCTTGAATTTCTGGATTACGCATTAATTGCATATCAAAGCGTACAAGCTCTTGACTGATATTTCCTATTGGCGCAACTTTCCGTAATCTGCTAACCCAAGTTTTAATGTTCTCTACTCGACTTTGCAAACTAGGTGCTAACCATCCTTTTGGACGTGTCCTATTATCAAATCTAGGCTGACGGTATTTAGTTTTGCGGTTTCGTCTACTACGTCTTAGTTGCCTTCTGGATGTCAAGGATTCACGGATTGCAAACCCTCTGTGCTTTAATTCGGCTGCAAATATAACCTCACCAGTGGAGTCATCAACTAGGGCGATTCCGCTATATTTTGCACCAGGATCTAGTTTTAGCCTTAATGGTGAGACGGTATCCAAGCACGGGTTTTTAAGGATTAGGGTGAATGGGAATCGTCTATATATTGCTGCTTTTTTATCTCTTAATAGTTGTCTTGCAATAGCCGGGTGGATTGGTATTAATGGTCGGGTACCTGAATCAATTAAAAATACTTTGGACATAAAATGTCCCTCCTTGCGGGTAAAGTTAGCTTCGATAAAGTTAACGGTCTGTAACTATCCAAAAGACACTGGCTTAACCCAATAAACCTGTTTAATCTTTCAGTTCTAGAGCAGGGGGCTAGCTTCGCACCCCCTGGTAGGTCTTGAACGCTTGCCGTTAACGTAGTGCACTAAGCACTTAATCTGGTCAACTATGGTCTAAGTCTTAGGCTAGAAGCCCAGTGTCTTTAGACCTGGGTTGTTGACCTTTAGTTTTCTGCCAATCATCCAGCGCACCCATAACAAAGCTAGCTGCGGGATGATTCAGAAATTGCTCAAAAGCTGCAACACCACCAGTTTTTAAAGCGCTAAGTATCCTGGCTGCTAAAGAAGGATTATTTTCAACCGCGATTATAGTTTCGTTTGCGATTTGCACCTTTCCAGCAAACGTATCTGTAGAATAATTCTTGGACAACTTTTCTAGTAATTTCTGAATTTCAGCAGCAGATTCAGCGAGATTTTTTTCTTCTCCTGAAGCATTGTAATTCCCCTCAATATAATTACCAGAATTATTATAAGTACCAGAAAAATTTCCTTGTATATAACCGCCTTGAATGCGTCTGTTATCGTTGTTACCACCTGTCATATTTGCTCTTGGCTCCCTTGATTTAAGTGGAAATAAAGTTTTAGACTCATTTCTGATTTGAATTTTAGGTATAAAACACTCTGATCTACTATTGAGGTCAATATTGTTACAACCAAATTCAAAAGCTTCGTTATAATTTCTCCCAGCGCCTAGAGCATCATAAAATGCTTTAGAAAAATGAATAGCAGCTTCATCTGTGATAGCACGTTCCATTCCAACAACACAGTTGATATGCTGGTAAATCGCTTCTGCTTGAGTTTTTGAATAACAAGCATTGAGCAACACACACTCAACTGTTTGTTGCGATAACTTGAAAAAATTACTCAACGACTCCGTACCCACCAATTGCGTGTATCCATTGTTATCCTCCAAAGCGATACCATTAGTTCCATCCCCATGACCAGAAAAATGTACAATTTGTGGAGAGTAATCCAACAGCGCACGACGTAAATCGTCAATCCTTACAGCCAATCTAGGAATAAGTTCAAATTCTTCCCTATTTCTAGAACGCTCCAAAGCTGATTGGATTTCCCGAACCTCCGTATTTAGACGAAGCTGAGTTGTATTAATAGGATTAGCGGATAAAATCAGAATTTTCTTCATACTTCTAACCCCAAAAGAACAAGCGTTTGTAGTGTCACACAGAATGGTGACTGCATATAAATAGTAGCTATACAAAACTACATATGCAGATAATGAAATTCCAGAGAAATTTTACTCCTTGTGGCATTGGTTGTATTGTGCTTGTGCGTTAGCGTAGCTCACCGCAGGTATCGCAATTAAAATTTTTGTTTGACGTGCCAAGATTATGCTCAGAAATTTAGCTTAGTGCTACCTCAAAAAAATAGGTTAGAACTTTATATATTGATATGACACATCTATAGGAATCCGGTTTGACTTGGTGAGACCGGTGCTGCAGGAGGGGAGCCAGTGCGTTGCGGGGGTTCCCCCCGTTGTAGCACCTGGCGTTTTCCCGACCTAGGCATCTGGCGTTCGCCGTAAGGCGTGCGCTCTGCGCACACCCGAAGGGTGAACTAACTCGTTCTGGGACTTTTAAAACAACCTCTAACATCTGCAAAATGTGTTAGTACAAATATGAGCTAAACATATGCATAAATTGACACAAATAGCCATCAAAATAATTACATTCATCCTCAGTTTTCTCATTCTTCTCCCTCTTACTGCTTGGGCAAACCCAGTCAAGACTGAACACGTGCGAACACACTTGGTAAGTGAAGTCAATAGTATTCAACCAGGGAAACCGTTTTGGGTGGGGTTACATTTTCAAATAAAACAAGGATGGCATACTTATTGGAAAAACCCTGGTGACTCTGGTACAGCTCCCAGTATTGCTTGGACCTTACCGCAGGGATTTTCGGCGGGAAAATTGGTGTATCCTTACCCTGAGAGACTACCTGCTAGTGGGTTGATGAATTTTGGCTACAAAGATGAGGTCATGCTGTTGAGTCAAATTACGACTCCAGGGACTGTGAATACCAAGGAGCCTATTCAACTTACTGCTAAGGCTGATTGGCTGGTATGTGAGAAAGAGTGTATTCCAGAAAATGGTACTTTTAGTCTCAGCTTACCTATCGCAACAGGTACGCCTACAGTTAACACGCGGTGGGCAAAGGAATTTGAAAAAACACGGGCTACTCTACCTCAAGATTCTCCGTGGCAAACTACCGCTCATATTCAGGGAGAAACTCTGATATTAAAGGTTAATGCACCGCAATTACAAGCAAGTCAGATTAAAGAAGTTGCGTTTTTCCCTGATCAAGATGGTATTATCAATAACCCTGCACCCCAGAAAGCCAGCTTTGACAAAGATGGGTTAACTCTTCTACTAGAAAGAGGAAATCGCGGTGATATCAACAAAGTCAGTGGTATACTCGTACTGCAAGAAGTCCTAGATAGGCAAACTCCAACTCAAGCATTCGCGATCGCAACTCAACTAGGAGCAGCAACAACGACACAACCTGCTACTACTACAGCTTCTTTACCATTATGGCAGGTTTTAGGATTAGCATTACTGGGTGGAATTGTCCTCAACCTTATGCCTTGTGTTTTCCCCGTGTTATCCCTCAAGGCATTAAACGTTCTCCAAAAATCAAATTTCAGCAAACAGGAAGTCCGTCAGAGAGGAATTGTCTTTACCGCAGGAGTATTAATAAGTTTCCTATTCCTAGCGGTGATACTCCTAGTATTACGTAGTTTTGGACAGCAAATTGGTTGGGGGTTTCAGTTACAGTCACCCGTATTTGTCAGTTTAATGGCGTATTTACTGTTTGCTGTTGGCTTGAGTTTGTCAGGGGTGTTTATCTTTGGTGCTTCCTTAATGGGAATGGGACAAAGTTTAGCAGCACGTAACGGTTTGTGGGGTGAATTTTTCACAGGGGTTTTTGCCACAGTCGTCGCTACACCTTGTACCGCACCATTTATGGCAACCGCTATTGGAGTTGCACTCACACAAACACCGATAGTAGCCTTAGCTATTTTTCTAGTCTTAGGTTTTGGTCTAGCTTTACCTTATCTACTCATCAGTTTTCTTCCCGGTTTACAAAAAATCTTACCTCGACCGGGTGCATGGATGGAAACTTTTGCCCAACTTCTTGCCTTCCCAATGTATGCTGCAACCGCTTGGTTAGTGTGGGTATTGTCGCAGCAAGCAGGAAGCGATGGTGTAGCCGCAGTCTTATTTGGGTTGGTACTTATAAGTTTTGCCGTTTGGTTGCATCAAAAAACTCAAATCATTTCCGGTTGGAGACGGCGCTTTGGTAGTATTGCTGCATTGGTAGTACTGGGATTTGCCCTGGCTTTGGCACAATTACCAGGTAGCATAGCTCCCAACGTTGCCAACTCCAACACTCAACAAGCAACTTCAACTTCTCTAAATTGGCAACCTTATACTCCTGAAAGATTAACTCAAGTACGCCAGTCTGGTAAACCTGTATTTGTCAACTTTTCTGCTGCTTGGTGTATTACTTGTCTAGTAAACGAACGCGTCGCTCTTAACCAACCTGAGACTGTAAGTGCTTTCCAAGCAAAAGACGTAGCTCTCCTTAAAGCTGACTGGACAAACCGCGACACTGCAATAACCCAAGCACTAGCAGCTTTCGGGCGCAGTGGCGTACCCTTGTACCTATTATACCCAGCTAATTCTGCTACACCGCAGATTTTACCTCAAATTCTTTCTCCCCAAGAGGTGCAACAAAAGGTAAAAAGTTTGTAAATAGTAATAAGCTATTAGCTATTAAAATTGAACTCAGAAAAACCATGAAAAATCAACTTATTGCAATTGCACTTTACTCTGCTTTTAGCCTAGCGCTGACTGCTTGCCAAAATCCCTCTACAGTGAGCCAGAATACTCCTAATGTTGCAAGCAATGCGGCTGAAGCTGCTACTCCCGTGCGCGTTGGTTCACCTGCACCAGATTTTACTGCTACTGATAGTAATGGCAAAAGTCACAGACTTAGCGACTTTAAGGGTAAAGTTGTGGTGTTGGAATGGACAAATCATCAATGTCCTTTTGTCCTAAAGCATTACAACAGCAATAATATGCAAAAATTGCAAAAAGAAACTACTGGTAAAGGTGTAGTCTGGTTATCGGTTATCTCGTCAGCTCAAGGACAACAAGGATATGTTACCGCCCAACAAGCAAATCAATTGACAAAGAGCCGCAATGCTAGCCCTACCGCTGTACTTTTAGATGCTAGTGGTGAAATTGGTCGTCTCTATCAAGCCCGCACTACACCTCATATATTTGTTATTGATAGTAGCGGTGTCTTAAAGTATGCAGGTGCTATTGACGACAAGCCTAGCACGAATGCTGCTGATATCAAATCGGCGAAAAACTATGTCATTCCTGCTGTAGACAGTGTACTCAAAGGACAGAACGTAGCTGATTCCACCACTCAGCCTTACGGTTGCTCTGTAAAATATGGTAGTTAATACCTGCATTATCCTTGGGGTGACGAAATCAATATCAAGGATTTGGTAAGTAGAACCACCAAATTAAACATAAAATGCGTGGTGTCAGAAACCCTGAGCGTAGCCGAAGGGTTTCTAGATGTTACGTTTTTTTATGTTGAGCTACTTAACACTTCTAGATAAAAACAACGACATCACTCACCTCGCCGTCGCCCATCATGAAACCACGACAGGGCTTTGTGATTTATGCTGGGCAAGGAACTTTAGCCAAATCAATCTTTAGAGTCTCGACAATGGGAGCGATCGCCCATGCTGACATGGAACGTTTTCTTGCTGTTGTCAGGCAAATTATTTTGGAAACAAAGCCAGATAAGTAACCTATTGAACGCCCAAATTGATGTGATGTTTCCCCCTGCGGATGAAACTGATAACTGTTAACTGTTAACCATAATATGTATACCGATGAAAAATTTCTCATCTTCCCCAGCTCTGTGCTCCCTGCTCGCAATTGAGCTAAAAAAGGTAGATGCTTATTGACAGGCTTATTGACAATGAAAAGAAGCGACTCCTGTCTCAAACCTGATAACTTAGTTGAAAATTTAGCGGTAAGCCTATTCGATTTGCGGCTTCATGTTTTAACCGGTAAAACGGTTAAAATCCCTGTTAGATAAAGCTTATAGATAACTTGTCACTTCTTTATCTCTTTGCTTGAGCACGTAGTCTCATAAGGATTTTAAGAGTTTAGGTGAACAGCCAAGTTTCCTGCAAAGTCAGAGATAACTTCTACTACGTCACCCTGGTAACCTAGCTGCTTACGTGCTGCAAAGAATGCTTCTTCCATACCTTGAGTGTAATGAAGCAAAAGAGGTTTGTGTTCTAGTTGCACACGGCTTTCTATTTCATCTACTAAAAATCGTTTCCATTTGTCCGTCATTTCCCATTTCACTCCCACACTCGGCATAACCATCACACATAATGGCACTAGTTCCTGTTCTATAGGTTTTAGACTGTCCTCTAACACACAAAGCCATAAGTAACCTTGAAACATATCTAAGTCACGAAGACAAGAGTGCGTTACCTGTGGATCACCCAATTTGCCTCTTAAGCTACAATGATTGAGCAATAATTCTAAAAGTTGACAGTAAACCATTGAACTAATCTCAGAAGCCATAGGCAACATTTGCTTAACTAAAGTCAAGGCTGGTGAACCTAGTTGATGCTTAGCAGCAGCTGCACAGACTCGCACCCAGGGCGTAGCAACATATTCTTCAATGAACTTGAAATAGGGACACAGCAGCACTTTCTCAACTGATGTCAATTCACTTATCAATGACTGGTTAATGAAATTGAACAGCGTAGTCAGAAAGCCAACCACACGCCGATCTCTTGCCATTACGTGTTGTTCTTGATATCTCAGTAACAGTTCTTCCATTTCATTGACCAGCTTTTCTATGTTTGGTATCGTGTGTAACAATAGAGTTGTCTGCTGATCATCATTTGTTGTTGTTTCTCTGCTTGTAGGAATGACAAGTATACCAGACTGCTGTTGGTAAACTTTTAGTAACTTTTGATAAACTTTGCAAGCAAATTGAGTGATTCGCTGCTCTGAGTGAGAATCAATAATGTCAGGAATATATTCGTGGATAGATTTTGCCTGTATACTTGCTTGATTTGTTGTACGAGCTAATACTTTGTTCAACAACTTAGCTGCAGTTAAGGCTCTAGCTTCCGGCAAAGCTGCTTTAATCAATTCTCCATAGAATTTAGGATTTTTGGACAGAGAAGACACATCAACTGTATAACGTTGTGCCCATAAATTAATTAAAAGCTCAACCGAGCGAGTTTTGGAGATGTTAGTAGGTAATAGCATGAATTAATTTCTGAATCAAAACAGCAGAAGGAAGAGTAGACAAGTCTACGGGTGTTCTAGTATCCGCAAACTTATCTTTATGTTAAAGCTTTTTGTTAAGATCGCTACATCAGAGAAAATCTCACATCACTCATCGCAAAATTCCGAAAATTCTTTTTAAGACTGAGATTTTATATATTCACTTTGAGCGCTAAGATAGCGCTTTGAATCTTGTCGTCAAGTACTGCCTTAAGTGCGATCATTTCAGCTTTCAAATCCACAACTTCTGCTCCTAATGCCATCACCTCAGCAGCAAAATTATCTATTTCAGCCGTGAGAATATCTTCTTGATTTGTGATTTCATTAATGATATGCCACTAGAAAAGTAGACAGGAGCTATAAGCTTTGTGTACTTCCGCACATGGGATAAACAGAATACTCATATTACCAACAAAGATACAGTAAAATTTCTTTCCTAAGATAGATAATATGTGAAACTTTATTGTATACCTCAATACATTGAATCAAGATAACTGCGATATTTACGCTAACAGGAGAGTGTCAAGACATCTGTAGATACAGTTATGAGTACTGTTAAATGGAGTTACCAAGTTTTTCCATTTTGCTAGAGGCTGATATCAACCCCACAGTACGCTGATTACTCCGAATTGTTTTTATTAAATCATTTACTGTTGTGGAACAGCTACTGCCCTTTTTAAATAGTTATCGGTGCTCTTGCCCTTACTATTTTTGATTCACAAGTGTGGCATCGTCGCAGAACTCATGACTGCTGAGCCATAGTTATCGGTCACGAGATCACGGTATTTCAACCTGTAGGCAATTTGATCATCGCATATTGTGTATTCTTTGACGGCAGATTAAAACCTGCGTCAGCGGCTTTCATCAGCCAGTGCTGTAGGAGGTGAGACCAGTGCTGCGGGAGGGTTTCCCGACAGCCAGGCATCTGGCGTTAGCGCAGCGAGACCGGAGGTCTTCCCCGAAGGGGTTTCCCTCACGCTTGTTCTGGCGTCCCCGGTAAGACAGCACAGAATACGTTTTGCACTCTCCTGTTCCTCCGGGGCTTTCAGCCTACCATTCCTGTAAGCAGCGTTATCTCACCCTAACCGCTCGTCCATTTTCACACTTGTACTCTCTGCCATTAACAGTCGCTGTTGTAGTCACCTCATTATCTGGTGAACTGGAGGAACAATTCATTCTAACTTCACCATTCCGAATTTCTGTTGTTTGATTAACTTCTGAAGAGTTGGAGTCACTATAACTTTCATCCTTGCTGCAAGCAGTTGTCATGACCAGCAAGGAAAAAAGTAAGCCAGGTACAATTATTTTATTAAAAAGGCATTTGGGCATTAGACTATTCCTAATTGTTATTATAAATTTCTATTTCTATTCTAAAAACTTTCACAAAGCTATCCCCAAAAAAAACGAAGAAAATCTTTCATTCTTCAGCAATGTTTTTCTATAGTGATTTATATTTTTTCTATCCTGGGTATTTTATTTAACAACCTGATAGCAAGGTAAACGACCAATGACAATTCGCGCGTTTGTGACTGGTACTACTGGTTTTGTTGGTGCTAACTTGGCACGCTTACTGCTTCAAGAAGGCTATGCAGTCCGGGCTTTAGTTCGTCCTAACAGCTCCTTGAACAATTTACAGAATTTAGATGTAGAGGTTGTCAAAGGTGACTTGAACGATCCTGATTTGTACCGGAAAATACAGGGTGCTCAGGTACTTTTTCACGTTGCGGCTCACTATTCCCTTTGGCAAGCTGACCAAGATGTACTATACCAGAATAATGTTTTGGGAACACGCAATGTGTTGGCGGCTGCTCGTCAAGCAGGTGTTGAACGCACCGTTTACACAAGTTCCGTTGCTGCAATTGGGGTTCATGAACTAGGGAAGGTAGTGGATGAAACTCATCAAAGTCCTCTTGAGGAACTAATTGGTCAGTATAAGAAGTCTAAGTATCTAGCTGAGCAGGAAGCAAAACAAGCCGTAAAACAGGGTCAAGATATCGTGATAGTCAATCCAAGCACTCCAATTGGTCCTTGGGATATAAAACCAACTCCCACTGGGGATATCATTCTCCGATTTCTGCGAAGGCAAATGCCTTTCTATTTGAATACGGGTTTGAATTTTATCGATGTGGGCGATGTGGCGAGGGGACACCTATTAGCTTTGGAAAAAGGAAAAACGGGAGAGCGTTATATCTTAGGGAACCAAAACCTTACCCTAAAAGAACTACTAGACCAACTTGCCCAAATCACAAATTTGAGCGCTCCTCAAAAATCTGTACCAGCGTGGCTACCCTTGAGTTTAGCTTGGATTGATGAACGAATTCTCGCGCCTTTAGGCAAACCGCCTTCGATTCCTTTAGATGGTGTTCGCATGGCGCATCAACCGATGTATTACGATGCTTCCAAAGCAGTCCGAGAACTAGGTTTACCTCAAACGTCAATCAAAACAGCTTTACAAGACGCCGTAAATTGGTTTGTAGCAGAGAAATACGTTGAGGTAGCATAAAATTAGAGACTTTTGGGATTATTATCATAACGATGCAAAATTGTCATCGGGCATTTTGCTCATGGGTTCAATGCAGACTGCTGCTGGCTAGAGTTTATTTGATAGTGGTGTAGAGGACAATTATGGGAATTCATTTACAACAAGCTATTGAAATAGGTAAGTACATAGTGACTCAACGTGTGTTGGGTCGCAAACGGTTCCCTCTGGTTCTGATGTTGGAACCTTTATTCCGGTGTAATTTGGCTTGCCCAGGTTGTGGCAAAATCCAGCATCCTAAAGAAATACTCAAGCAACACTTAACTCCCGAACAATGCTTTGCTGCAGTGGATGAGTGTGGCGCACCAGTTGTCTCCATTCCTGGAGGCGAACCCCTGCTGCATCCTCAAATTGCTGAGATTGTCGAAGGTTTGATTGCACGCAAAAAGTTTATTGTCTTATGTACAAATGGCTTGTTGCTAGAAAAGAGTCTGCACAAGTTTAAACCATCCCCATATCTCACCTTCAGTGTGCATTTAGACGGGACGAAGGAGTGGCACGATCATTGTGTCGATCGCAAAGGTGTCTTTGATACTGCAATTAGCGCGATTCGTGCGGCAAAAGCAAAAGGATTTCGTGTCGGGACAAACACTACGGTTTTTGACGGTAGTGATCCCAAAGAATTGCAGGACTTGTTTGATTTGCTCACCACCTTGGGTGTTGATGGGATGACGATCTCCCCTGGCTATAGTTACGAATGGGCACCGGATCAAGATCATTTTCTCAAACGCGAACAAACACGGGCACTTTTCCGGCAAATTTTTGCTCCCTACAAAGCAGGCAAGAAAAACTGGGATTTTATTAATAGCCCATTGTTTTTAGATTTTCTCATTGGTGAGAAAGACTACGATTGTACTCCTTGGGGTAGTCCCAGCTATAGTGTTCTTGGTTGGCAAAAGCCTTGTTATCTTCTAAATGAAGGTCACTACAAAACTTTCCAAGAACTATTAGATAAAACCGACTGGAGTCAATACGGTCAGGCTAGTAAAAATCCCAAGTGTGCAGATTGCATGGTACATTGCGGTTATGAACCCACCGCTGCAATGGATGCGATGCAGCCAACAAATATCGGGCGATCGGTTAAGGCGCTTTTGGGTATGGGGAACTAGTGCTGGATCAACCCAAAATTGCCAGGTTAAGGCAAGCAGGGGGGAGACTAAGAATTTTTTCACCTCATCAACCCGTTAAAGTTGCTTTGGTGAAGTACTAGTCTGAGAATACATTTCCCATCAGCCACCACAAATGATTACTCTGTTGGAATTTGCGTTCCTTCTTTTGGACACGCTGTTTTCTGGCGTAGTGGTCATTTGTGGATTTCGGTTAAAGTCCAACATCATAAAAGTTAAAAAATCAATACATTTTATATATTTAACGCAAACAACTGGTGATGATACTATTGACCACGGTGTTTTCTATCCACTAGGAGAAAAAATGAGTAATAAAAATAACCTCCTTCGCAATGTTTTGGTTGGTGCAGGTGTTGCTGCTGTTGGTGCAATTGGAACTAAAGCAGCAGTAGATTATTTTCGTAACCGGGGACAAGAAGAAGTCGTTGATGAAAACCAACCAGATGCTGAACCAACATCTTCAAAAGAAGTTGCTTATGCAACTGTAGAACAAAACTCTGTTCAAGAGTTCCTTGATAGAAGCTTTGGTAATCCTGGTCGTTATGTCCCCAACCGTCCGCCTAAGGTATTTGATTATCAAGGCAAACAATATATGGTGATTTGGGCATACGACAATCAGCAGAAAAAAAATCAAATGTTGGCTTTCATGTATACAGATCAAGGTCGTAAAATGATTGCCAGTGTTGGATATACAAATCAAAAAACTGATTACAATATCAACCTTCAAGGCACACCTTTTGCAGTGGAAGTAAATAATCAGAAACTGACATCTGGGAAGTCAGAAACTGGTGGAACAAGCGAAGTTGACTTTGTTCTAACTGCTGCTTAGTTGATAGTGATTTGATGAGAATATTTTGACTTTTCATGGTGGTTCCAACAACCACCTTTTAATTTAATTTTAGTTAAACACGTCAATCTTAGTGTTCTCGTCCGCTTAGGACTGTAAGTCCCAGGCTAACAGCCTAAGTCCATTAAAATGGACTAACAAATGCATCGCCAAAGCTTGTCTCATGGAAATGAGACGCTAGACAGTTTTTATAGCCAAAATTCTTATTTGTAAGTGCTTGTCTGTGTATGGCTACTTTTGCAGCGATTACTCCCACAGGATAGACGGGAATCAAAGGCTTTCCCCACTAGACCTCTCCAAAAATGGCTATTAAACCAATACCCCGCGCTTGCACTAAAAATCATTTTTGGAGAAATCTACTTCCTAAGTAGTGGTTGCTTGCTGAATCGAACCGCCAATCTCCTTGCGAAGACAAATATGTCAGGATCATAAATGTTTATTTCAGGGAATTGGATCAGCTTTGGCAAAATTTCTGGATTGCTAATCTCACCCAAAGCTTCTGCCGCCTTCTTTCTCACGTCCGAGTGTGAGTCATTGAGGGCAGCAATTAAAGTTTCCACTGCTTGAAGTTCATCACTGTCTTGCTCGTCGTATTGGATATAAATTTCTTTACCATCAGCACCAAGGATTGTTATGATTGTTTCAGACATTTATATCGTTTTTTTACGTATTTTTATTTAGGATATTCTGGAAGCAAAAGATAATATAGCCGTTGCCAGGTAGATTAGCACATGAACTCATGAAAAAATATGGAGATTACGAGACTTTCAAACTTCTTGACGAGTTAAGTATTTCTTCACTGTTAAGCGTTTCCTACGTCCTAATAGAGTTGGCTAGAGCAATAACATAAAAATTAATAAAACTTATTTTTAGTAAGCAAGTTTTTTAAGCCAGTCTACCGTTAGACGGAAATGTAGAACTTCACTCTCAAGAAAGAGCAATTCAAGTAGTGTTATTCGGTACATTTTTGTCAATAGAATAAATTTTTGCAAAAGTATGGCGCGAATCTAATGTAAAAACGCGCTAGGCAAGGGCGTATATTGATCTATGTTGCCTTGAAATTTTTGCAAGGCGTTTTATCTAAGTCACGCAGGAGAGGAATAGTATGGACTCGTCAAAAAACACTGAAGAATCAGCAAAGAACACTGCCGAATCAGCAAAGGAAACTGCACAATCAGCGAAAGAAACCGCGCAATCAGCAGCCAAGGATACTGCAGAATCTGTAAAAAATACTGCACAATCAGCGAAAGAAACTGCGCAATCAGCAGCCAAGGACACTACAGAATCAGTCAAGCAAACCGCACAATCAGCTAAGGATAATGTTGAATCAGCAGCGAAGAACACTGTTGAATCAGCGAAAAATGCTGTGGATAATCTACTGGGCGATATCATTCCAGAACAGCCACCAATTGAGCCAGTGTCTGATGCTCATGTCCTTAAGTCTCGTCTGGAATGGGGTGAACCTGCTTTGACAATTCTAGACGTGCGCGATCGCAATACCTACAACCAAGGTCACATCATGGGCGCAATGCCTTTTCCAGTTGATACATTGGTAGATCGAGCCAAATCATCTTTGGATAAAGCCCGTGATATCTATGTTTACGGTGATAGCGATGAACAAGCTTCTCAAGCTGCACAATCATTGAAAAGTGCAGGCTTTGAACACGTCTCCCAACTCAAAGGTGGTCTGGCGGCTTGGAAGGAAATTGGCGGTCCTACAGAGGGTATTGTAGAATCACAAACTCCGGCTGGTGCAGATGACTACAATGTTGTTGATCGTTTGAAAGATCACGCAGAAAAACAGCAATAAAGATGTTTACTCATTAGTATGTTTGTCCTTCGTTATTGACTTTTGACCTAACGGTAAAGTCACTTGTTTGCGCCAGCGTTACCTTTAAAGCAGTACTGGCGCAGACAAAAGACAAATGTGATTAATGTTCAAACAAATCCTTGAATTGCAACAAATCCAAAGAAATTATTGTCGGTAAACATCGAAAGCATTCTTCAGCAAGTTCTAAGCGTTCTTCTCGTTTGAGCATATCAACGAGTTTCTGCTGTACACTGACTAGGTAACGTACATCGTTGGCGGCGTAACTCAGTTGTGCATCAGATAAATTAGCAGCGTTTCCCCAGTCAGAACTTTGAGCGCTTTTATCCAATTCCACCCGTTCCAACTCCTGCACTACATCCTTGAGTCCATGACGTTGTGTGTAGGTACGAGCTAACTTACTGGCAATCTTAGTACAGAAAACAGGATTAACGTGAATGCCCAAATTGTAACGCAGCGTGGCAATGTCAAAGCGCGCGAAGTGAAAGACCTTAAGGATATTCGCGGCTTCTAAGAGTTTTTTTAGGTTGGGAGCATCAGTTTGACCTTTTGCAATACGAATTGCACTCACTTTACCTTCACTGTTGCACAGCTGAACCAGACACAGGCGATCGCGTTGTGGTAACAATCCCATTGTTTCGGTATCTACAGCAATAACATCAGCCTGTAGATAGTGGGAGAGTGCATCATCACTAAGGTCGCGATCGCAAACCTGAAAATCTTCCATGAATGAGATTTCGTTTGGTTAAATACCTATATTATCTATATTCATGGCTTCTTGAGGAGCTTCTAACCTCCTCCTATTGCAGGTTATAGAACTTTGACCATTTTGAATAGTGAGCGCTTAAACACTCACTATGAACAGATTTTTATCATTATCTAGTACTACGAAGGAAAATTTGCGTAAGATAAACTTTACCTTGGCTATTAGTCGCCACACCAATTCCAGTCATATTGTAATTACCTTTGATGTTAGCAAGATGTCCGGAACTGTGAAGCCAACCAGTTACAGCTTCCTCAGCGGGATCGCTGTATCCTAAGTTAAAGGCAAGGTTTTCTCCTGCAGTTCTACAGCGAATAGGAATAGCACCAACCCTCCTTCTAAATCCCTGATGACTAAACGGAACTTTACCGTTAGCCATGTTTAAACTGTGAAGTCTTGCTTGCCGTGATATTTTTGGATTTAGCAATAGCTTCGGCAAACCCTTAGAAGCTCGATATCGATTAATTTGGTCAAAAACTGACCTTTCTAAATCAGTCGATTTAGCAGTTACAGGTGGCGTCAATCGAGGTGAGGACATTGACAATACCTGCTTCTGGTCTGATTTCTTTGGTAAGGTTTGACCTCGTATGTAAGCGGAAGACATTCCACTAGCAAGGACAAGCGTACTTAAAGCAATGCCAAAAGCAGTTTGTCGTAACATGGAGAATTATGTAGTATGTAAAGTTGTAAGACGCAGAACTTATTTTTTTGTTTCTTCATATACCCGTATACTTGTTTGTATTCAGGAAGTTAGGAAATGATGGCATATCATAACTAGAAGCGTCAAGAGTCTTTCATAACAATCATAAGAGAGCTAAGTTTTTATAAAAATGATACAGAAGTTACCGTATTTCTTTGCATAGCCATCGAGACTGTGACAGCATACATCAAACCACATTCTACGGTATCGCCCTAATCGCTGTTTCTAATCCAGCAACAGCACTCGTGAGGGTTTTAAAGACATACTGAGCGTTAAAACGTCCTTGTATATCAGGAAGTTGAGTTGTTGATTTCAAGCCACAGGGTAGGGGAATCGTAGTCACAGGACAAGCTAAAATAACAGAACGACCATCATTATATAAACTCTTTTTCCTCTTTGTCTCTTGGTTGTGTGCGGTTCATTCAATTTAGTCTTATGTCATCATCAAATCGCAAATCCTCTGAAAACCGTCTTGTCTACCGGGAATTTGGCAACGATAACTCCGCCGCCCTACAAAGACCAATGTCTGCTGCCCTAGAAAGACCAATCGAGGAACTACCCCCTCAACAGCAAAATCTGCGCGTGCAAGCTACTCGCGCCGGACGCAAAGGCAAGACTGTCACTGTCATTACTGGCTTTCAATCCAAACCAGAAACCTTACAAGCCTTACTGAAGCAATTGAAAGCTCAATGCGGTACAGGTGGTACAGTTAAAGACAACGAAATAGAAATTCAAGGCGACCATAAGCAGAAAATACTAGAGATTGTAACCAAGCTAGGTTATAAAGCTAAAATTAGCGGTGGTTAATCTGTTGTGTTTATCGAACTTCAGAAATATGTTGTTTTAGTACAGAAATGTTATGTTGGAAAAATATAAAAATCCTGCTCGTTTTGATATTAATAGGAGGAAACAATGGATTTAGTTAGGTTACTGTGTGCTATTTTTGTTCCGCCTTTAGGAGTATTTTTGCAAGTGGGTTTGGGTACAGACTTCTGGATTAATATACTTTTGACACTTTTTGGTTATATTCCTGGAATTATTCACGCTGTGTGGGTAATTGCTAGAAAATAAAAATAAACTTAACAAAGTGAGAAAAAAAAAAGAACAAAGAAAACTAGATAAATAAGCCAAAAAATTTTGGAAGTGAACATTTAGGTTTGATTGTTTAGGGTGGGCATTGCTCACCCATATTGTTTTTGTTTTGTTGTTAGGAAAAAGTCTTTTTAGTAAACGCTGCGAAAATTCATCAAAGGGTCTTTTCATAAAAGGTATTCGCCCAGTTTCGATAAATTTAACCTATAAAGTGGGTGCAAAACAATGACAGCAAGCTCTCCAAGAAAAGACCTTCACGAAGAGAACCGTTTATCTTGGAATGAAGCTACCAAGGCACATAATAGCCATAAAGGCGATCAAGCTAAGTTTTTTCGGGAGGGGGGAAGCACCCTTTTTCGAGAAGAGAAAGAACTTTTAGGAGATATTACCGGCTTATCCTTGGTTCATCTTCAGTGCAACGCAGGACAAGATACCTTGAGTTTGGCGCGACTTGGTGCTTTTGTGACTGGTGTAGATATAAGTGACGAAGCAATTACCTTTGCTCAAAAACTCTCAGAAGAATCTGGAATTCCAGCTACCTTTCATCGCGCAGATGTATTTGATTGGTTGCAAGAAACAGCAAGGCGAGGCGAGCAATTTGATATTGTCTTCTCGTCTTATGGTGCAGTTTGTTGGATATCTAATCTGAACCTTTGGGCAAAAGGAATTGCAGACGTTCTCAAATCAGGTGGACGCTTTGTTTTGGTGGATTTCCATCCTGTAGCTATGATGTTTGATGTGGATTGGAGTCACAAGTTTTCTTACTTCAGCGAAGGAAAGCATCTGACTTGGGAAGATGGAATAAGTGATTACGTAGCTTCATCAGGTACGGCGCTAACTCCTTGGGGCTATCAAACAGGTGTTGAGAATTTTCGTAATCCCTACCGCAGCCATGAGTTTCAATGGGGTATCGGTGACATAATCTCTGCACTGTTGTCAGCTGGACTGACTCTAGAAGTTTTGAAGGAGTACCCTTACGCCAACGGCTGTAAGATATTTGAACGGATGCGGGAAGCACCAGGACGCCGGATGTTTCCGCCAGAAGATGTGCCGAATTTGCCTTTAATGTATGAAATTGTGGCACAGAAGAGACATTTTCATACGATTTATTAATTGTTTTTTAAAAAACTCCTGATTATTCATGTTTTTTACGTAAAGATACGTAGGAAATATCAGAACCTATGTCTAAAGATGTATTCTAGGAGAAAGGGTGATAATAGAGTTCAATAAGCGTTTCAAACGTCTTAGTAACTCTATTGGAATTCTAAGGCAATTCTTTCAAATATAAGGCTCTGAAGATATCAGGGAAAAAAAGAGCACTTGAAAATTTCTAGAAAGATGCTGCGCGTTAAGCGTAGCTCTGCCGTAGGCAATCGCGCCTTGCTACAGATCGCTCCTTAGAATTCAAGGTGCTTTTACCCATACTTGAGGTGCAATACATAAAACAGGGTTTCACCACACTCAAAAGTTTTTCAGAGTCTAATAACTCAGAAATTAACCGCAAGCTTTCACAAGCCTGATATTCCGTCAGCATCTGATAGGAACTCAGTGTTGCTTGGTAACCTGCAAAACCTAGTAAATACATTGTCCCAAGGTCTATGAATTTGAATACAATCGCCAAAATTTCAATTGCAACTGGAGTTGTATTGTTTGCAACGATAGGGGCAAATTTTGCTCCTGCTCAAGCATCTCTAATAGATGAAATAAATGATCTGTCGTCCGCCAATCCTCGTGCAAATCGACGGAATCCTACGGTACCAGTACCAGAACCATTAACTATTAGTGGTAGCTTAGCTGCATTGGGAATAGGTTGGCAAATGAAGCGCAAAATGAATAAAAAAGGAAGCTGAAGTTAACAATATAAAGCAAAAATTACCAACTAGGTAATTTTATCTTGAGCCAATTACCCAAAATTCCCAAAACAACCCTCCTCACATATGGGGAAGGATTTTTTGGGAGTTTTGGTGCATCAAACAGACTTAAAATCGAAATCCCAAAAGACTCCAGTAGTTAAGCAACAAGATAAAGATACCTGAAGCTAGTATAGTCAGTAGATAATGGAGTCGTCCTGCAATTGACCAAGATTTGTCTTTCCAAGCTGTGAATCCAATAATTGGCAAGGTAGTAGTTAGACCGGTGGTGAATATTGGTAAGTAAAGGAAAGCCCTCATAGTGATGGGCATACCAAAGAAAAACTCCCAGTAATTAATTTGAAGTACGACCAGGACTATTCCGACGATAAGAAATAAATTTAACCCACTAATCAAAACCATGAGTAGCTGAACGATACGAGTTCTATGTGAAACGTGAGAAGACCGCTTGCGCCAACGCTGGATCAGCAAATTTATCAGCCACAAACAAAATACTGATAGGAATATCAGCAAGGAAAATAGAAGTAACCACTTTTGAACATCAATTGTTTCATACCATGCTAATTTTTCATGGGTGACAAAGACGTAGTTGCTCAGGGACATACTAGTAATTTTACCTTGAGCATCTCGCCGAAAAATGAGATAGCTATCGCCGCTTTCATATTGCAAGAACCACGGCTCAATTTCTCTCCATTGACTTCCTCTAGGCAGCAGAGTTATAGTACCATCACGACTCGTTTTTAAGCGCACATCTGGTTGAGAACCAAAGCAAACTATCCACAATTTCACAAACGAATCCTGTGGATATCGAATGAAGCGGTAGTTGCCCTCGATTTGTTTAATTCGTTGGTAAGATTCGGCACTGACGTGAGTTTTTTGCAGCACAGTTTTGCTCTTTTGTTGTGGATAGTAACGATCTAAAAACTCCGTCATTAAATATTCCCGTAAACCAAGCTTATCCTCTTGATTGAAAGCAACAAAAAACCCCAAGTTCTTTTCTGGCAGCATAAATATCTGACTTGTGTAGCCGTAGATGCTACCACCATGCTCTAAAGCGCGTTGACCGTTTTGAAACCGTTCATAGAATCCATAAGCAGAGCCTGCCATATTATTATGGTTGGGAAAGTTGGTAAAGTGCTGTCGCTGCATTTCTTGGACGGTGCTTTCTTTCAATATTCGTGCATTGCCATAACGCCCCCCCTGTAATTGAGCAATCATAAAGTGAGCAACGTCTGTGGCTGTGGCACTCATACCAGCGCTGGGAACACTCTTGGCACACGTGAAGGGGCTTTGTATATATGCATTCTTTCTGTAGCTATAGCCCACGGCTAAATCAGGTGCAAGTGCAGTTGGTAAGGGCTGCTGAAAACTGCTGTGGCGCATATCTAATGGCTTGAGGATATTTTGGTTGATGTATTCGGTGAATGAAACTTTAGACAGCACTTCTACCAAGTAGCCTGCTAATGCTATCCCTACATCGCCGTAGACATACAGTTCGCCCGGTTGTCGAACTCGCTTGGGCAGGTTTTTACTCAAAAATTCCTCTAAGGATGGCAGTTGAGACTGACAGCGAGTCGCAGCCCCAATCGACCATCCTACATTAAACCCATCTGTGTGAGTCAACAGATGGGCAGAGGTAATAGGTTTAAACTGATTGTTCTGAGTGTGAAATTGCTTGAGATAGTGGTCAATATCCTCGTTTAAGTTGAGTTTGCCTTGTTCAGCTAGTTGCATTACGGCTGTGGCTGTGAACACTTTGGAAACAGATCCAAGACGGAATAGAGTTTTGTCTGGAATCACAGGTGTTTTCTGCTCTAGATTGGCATAGCCATAGCCTTTAGAGAAGAAGATTTTGCCATCTTTGACTAGAACAAACACTGCACCAGGAATATTCCCATCTTTCAATTGGAGGAAGAATTTATCAGTAAAGGCTTCTAACTCTTTAGGTTCAGTTGGACCTTGCTGCGAAATAGATACAGGTGCAGGGTTGTTTAGTTTGGTCAAGCTTTCCTGGGCAAAGCAGGGAAGTCCAGAAAAAAGAAACACTAGGATAGACAGAATTGTCAAGCAGATAAGTTTAAAGGGAATACACACTCTTAGTTTCACTGACTACAAGTGTCATAGTGGATACATTTGTACAATAAAATTTTCATGACATTCTCATCAGTACAGGACAAAAAATTCTCAAAATATAACTTTGTTTCTGACCTTAACCAGTCAAGGATAGATTACGTATGTAAAATAAACGAAGTCAGTCTGAAGTTGTTGTGCTGCTTCAGTTATCGGTAAGTAGGAATAACTCATGCAAGACCCTAAACAACAAAGAAACCCTCGTTATTCCATGAACTTGGAACAGAGAAAAACTTGGTATTCTCCTGTCGCTGATGTCTACTATAAAGCAAGAGCACCTTATTCTCAAAAACTGATTAATCGTGCTGTGACTCTAGCTCAACTTTCTTCAGATGCAACGATTCTTGAAGTCGGCTGTGGCCCGGGGAACGCAACAGTCTGTTTTGCTCAATTGGGTTTTTCTATGATTTGTCTTGAGCCAAACCAAGATTTCTATTATTTAGCACAACGCAATTGTGCGCCATATTCAAAAGTTGAGATTTGCAATACTTCATTTGAAGAGTGGGAATTGGAAGCTAAGAAGTTCAACGCTGTTTTGTCAGCCAATGCTTTTCACTGGATACCGCCAGAGATTGGATATTCCAAAGCGGCTGAGGCATTACAAGACAACGGTTGTTTGATCTTGTTATGGAACATGACACCCGAACCTCGATACGAAGTGTACCAAGCGATTGAGGAGGTTTATCAAGCGTATGCTCCTTCACTTGCGCATTATGAAGGTGCAGAAACTCAAGCGGATATTTTGAGAAGTTTTGGACAAAACATTCTGAACTCAGGTTATTTTAGAGATTTGGTGTCTGAGCAGATAGCGTGTGAAGTTACATATAGTATCGATAATTTTCTTAATCTTCTAAGTACTCTGCGATCGCTTGATCCGCAGACAAAGGATTTGCTATTTAAAAGGTTGAGGGAAAAATTGGAGGACTTTGGAGAGAATATTCAACTCTCATATCTCTGTGCGGTTCAGATTGCCCGAAAAGACAGATGATATCAAATCCGGTAGCATCTGAATGATTAAAAAACTGCAGAAGCGCAGAGGCGCAGAGGAAGCACAAGGAGAAATAATTCCGAATCGCAAAAAATGAAGAATTTCACGAACCTTACCCCTACCCTCTTGGATGTTGCACAGAGGATATGGGTGAGGTAAGGGCAGGAATTACAGTAATGAATCCAAAGCTGTTAAGGTAGTTTGCGATTTGCCAAATACTCGTACATCTGCCAGCGTGCATCTACCTCGGCTTGCGCTTCTTCCAACAGGCGCTTGGCAAGGGCAGGTTTACTCTTAGTGAGCATTTTGAAGCGATTCTCTTGGTACATCGACTGTTCTACTGATTGCTTGGGCTGACGCATATCCAATTGCAAAGGATTCTTACCCTCTTTGCGTAAGTCAGGATTATATCGATACAGCAACCAACGACCTGCTTCTACCAAAGCTTTCTGATGATTCATTGCTGTAGTCATGTTGATACCATGAGCAATGCAGTGGCTATAGGCAATAATCAGTGATGGTCCGTCATAAGCTTCTGCTTCCAGAAATGCCTTGAGAGTATGTTCATCTCGTGCACCAAGCGCTACACTTGCTACGTAAACATGACCGTATGTCATGGCAATTAGTCCCAAGTCCTTCTTACCTGCTGGCTTGCCACTCGAGGCAAACTTAGCAACTGCTGCTCGTGGAGTTGCTTTGGAAGACTGACCACCCGTGTTAGAATAAACTTCGGTATCCATGACCAAGATGTTGACATTGCGACCACTTGCAATTACATGGTCGATTCCACCAAAGTCGATGTCATATGCCCAACCGTCACCGCCGACAATCCAAACACTTTTCCTAACTAGGTAATCAGCTATTGACTTAAGATTTTGAACCGCTGATGGACGAGGCAGTGCGTTGGGCGGGTTTCCCGACTTGAAGCACCTGCCGTGCTGATGAACGCGGACATTTGTCTGTTTCATCTGCGTGTGTCCGTTTATATCTGCGGTTATAATTTGAGGTCTAAGATTTTGAACCGCCGATGGACGCTTTTGGAGGTTGACATTTGTCTGTTCTGTCTGTGTGTATCCGCGTGCGTCTGCGGTTATAATTTGAGATTTTAAACTTTCGATCGCAAAATTCTCTGCGTTCTGGTGTTCCCGCGTCTTTGCGTCTTGTTCACTCTCCAGCAGCTGATCTAACTTTTGTTTTAGCAACTTAACGTGTTCGCGTTGTTCGTAGATATCTGCTTCGGTTTTTTGCTCTTGCTTAAGGATAGATTGAACGAGGTTATCATCCCCTATTTTATCGCTGAGTTTTTGCAGAAGTTCAGTGGCAAATTCGGCGTGCTTATCTAGGGAGAGGCGGAAACCAAAGCCAAATTCAGCGTTGTCTTCAAACAAACTATTAGACCATGCAGGACCTTTTCCTTCGGCGTTCGTTGTCCAAGGAGTTGTCGGTAGGTTTCCACCGTAGATTGAAGAACAACCTGTGGCGTTGGCAATAACTGCGCGATCGCCAAACAATTGTGTCAGTAATTTTAAGTAAGGCGTCTCGCCACAACCAGCACAAGCACCAGAAAATTCAAACAATGGTTCTTGCAGTTGTTGTTGGCGAATCTGATGTAGTTTAAGTTGCCGACGGTCAGGATTTGGCAAACTTAAGAAGAAATTCCAGTTTTCACGCTCTTGTTCCCGCAAAGGTAACTGCGGTTCCATATAAATCGCCTTGCGTTCTGGCAAAGATTTATTTTTGGCAGGGCAAACATCTACACAGATACCACATCCTGTACAATCTTCTGGGGCAACTTGAATTGTAAACTTCTGTTTTGCAAAGTCTTTATCTTTAGCGTTGATTGATTTAAAAGTTATTGGGGCGTTAGCTAATTCACCCGCTTCATAAGCCTTACCCCGAATCACACCATGAGGACAAACGATGACACACTTGCTGCACTGTACGCAGACATCAGGATCCCAAACAGGAATTTCTTCTGCCACATTGCGTTTTTCCCATTTTGCGGTCCCTGTGGGAAAAGTTCCATCTACAGGGAACGCACTCACGGGCAATTCATCTCCCTGCCATGCCATGATTTTGCCGAGAACTTCTCGCATAAATTCTGGTGGACTAACGGGGAGTGAGGGATAGGGAGATGGAGGAGATGGGGGTGATGGGGGAGGTGGGGGGGGTGGGGGTGATGACGGAGATGGGGATGATGAGGAAGTCATCTCGTTGATCTCTACTTCGACTTTATGCAAATTTTCCAAAGTTCTGTCTACAGCTTCTAAGTTCATGCGGACGACTTCCGCGCCTTTCTTTCCGTAAGTTTTTTCAATGGCTTGCTTGATTTTGGCGATCGCTTCTTCTTGTGGTAAGACGCCTGCTAATGCAAAAAAGCATACCTGCATGATTGTGTTAATCCGTCCTCCCATGCCACTTTCGCGAGCAACCTGATTCGCATCAATGATATAGAACTTCAGTTGCTTGCGAGTAATTTGCTGTTGTACTTCCACTGGGAGATGTTCCCAAACTGTATCAGCATCATAAGGACTGTTCAGCAGGAATGTTCCTCCAACAACAGCGGCTTTTAGGACATCAATGCGTTCTAAAAAAGTCCACTGATGACAACCAATAAAGTTGGCTTTGTCAATCAGGTAAGTTGAGCGAATTGGTTGTGGACCAAAACGCAGGTGCGACACGGTCATTGAACCAGATTTTTTGGAATCGTAAACAAAGTAACCTTGAGCGTAGTTATCAGTTTGTTCACCAATAATCTTGATTGAGTTTTTGTTTGCGCCGACTGTACCATCGGAACCCAATCCGTAGAACATTGCTCGCACGACGTTATCTGGTTCAATAGAAAAGTCGGCGTCAAATGGTAAAGACGTGTGACTAACGTCGTCGTTAATACCGATGGTAAAGTGATTTTTTGGTTTTGCCTGAGTCAAGCTTTCAAAAACTGCCTGCACCATCGCTGGGGTAAATTCTTTGGAAGAAAGACCGTAACGACCACCGATAATTCTCGGAGTAGAAATTCTTCCACTCCCCCTTTCTCTATCTAACCACTCCTCGTGAATAGCAGTGACAACATCTAAATAAAGGGGTTCACCTGCACTACCAGGTTCTTTGGTGCGATCTAGGACTGCTATTGCTTTGACACTAGCAGGTAAAACTTCTACAAAGCGTTTGACGTCAAAAGGACGGAATAGCCTAACTTTGACAACACCAACTTTTTTTCCACGGGCAATGAAGTTATCTACGGTTTCATGCACTGTTTCACAGCCGGAACCCATGATCACGATAACTTCTTCAGCATCAGGGGCACCGTGGTATTCAAAGATGCGGTAATATCGTCCTGTGAGTTCCCCGAATTTATCCATTGCTTGTTGGACAATGTCGGGACAAACGTTGTAATAGGGATTAATACTTTCGCGGGATTGAAAGTAAACATCGGGGTTTTGGGCGGTTCCCCGCAAGACTGGATGATCTGGGGTTAAAGCGCGATCGCGATGGGCAAATACCAGTTCCTCATCAATCAGCGCCTGAAGATCGCTGTCTTCTAAAAGTTGAACTTTCTGAATTTCATGAGAAGTGCGGAACCCATCAAAGAAGTGCATAAATGACACTCGTGCTTGAAGGGTGACGGCTTGAGCGATCAGAGCAAAGTCCTGACTTTCCTGTACTGAAGCGGAACACAACAAGGCAAAGCCAGTCGCACGCGCAGCCATCACGTCACTATGATCGCCAAAAATTGACAGGGCATGGGTTGCCAAAGACCGTGCTGCAACGTGAATAACGGCACTGGTGAGTTCACCTGCTATTTTGTACAGGTTGGGAATCATCAACAGTAATCCCTGGGATGATGTGAAGGTTGTCGTGAGACTACCTGTTTGCAATGCCCCATGCACCGCTGCCGCTGCCCCACCTTCACTCTGCATTGCCACCACTCTTGGAACAGTACCCCATACATTGGGACGTTCTTCACTCGACCAGGTATCTGCCCATTCACCCATTGATGATGAGGGGGTGATAGGATAAATGGCAATCACTTCATTTAGGCGGTAAGCAACACGGGCAACAGCCTCATTTCCATCTATTGTTGCAAAGGTTTTTTTCATGATTTCTCCTCTCCTCTGAGATTGCCGCCTGCTGAAATTGCGGTCATCTATTCCTACTTAGTGATGCAAGTTTCGTTTTCTTCTTGAGCGATTAGTAGTACAGATGATCAGCAGCAGTCATATTAAAATACGCACTTGTCAAATATGTATGTAGCTGCTACTATTTTTGACTCACTTAATCGAAACGCAGTGAGTTTAATACTTATAACTTGAAAAAGACAAAACAGACTGTGTAGTTGCTACCAATTCAGCAAAATTTTAAATTAATATTTATTTCATAAAAAATTGTCTCATTTACTATGGATGTAGAGCTTTTTCTGGGAAAGAAAAGTAATCTTGTTTTTTAGTATCTCATCAAATAATTTTGGAGAATTAATGCTAATTACTGATGTACTCAAACAATCAAACTTCTGCTTGACAATATTTTCAGAATAATATTTTGTTTTATGAGGGTATAGGTTCGAGAATTTAATCTGCACATTTTTAAGCAGTAAAGATTATAATTAACAAAAGAAACCGTATACAATAAACTTTTTTTCACAATCTTTTGCTAATTTCTGTCACTTTTTAATATTGATTTGGTAATACATTATGCATTTTTTGAGCAAAATGCTTGACTCTATCTACAATCCACGTTCATCTTCCGCAGTGTGCATAAGTTGATTTTACTTACACCTAAATAAGAAGTAGAAGGAAGGCTTATGTCCGAACAAGGTAATAACCCCGACTTTATCGAGGTGATTTATACCTACTATTGTCTTAATCACATAAAAAATAAATTGTCAATCCGTAAGTTCTACATTAGAAGGATCTATTCCATGACACAATTGTTCTGGCTTTTTGGTTCTCGCCTCACCTCGTTACATAGGTGGATTTTTTAACGCCGACTTACTTAATGTACCTTTAGCAATTATTTAGAATTATGACAGATGCTATTGATACTTCTATTCTTGTTACAGTGCATAGTTGGCTGCGCTTATATCTAATAATGTAGAAGTTGTTTGCAGTGACTTATGGATACCTCTTCAGTTTCCCAACCTTCAATAATAGGCTCAACAGAGCTGCGTGGTAAAGTTATAGACAGCCAGAAAAAACTTACGCGCTATCTAAAAGACCAAGTAAAAATAGACGGATCTGTCAGAGATGTTTGCAAGAGTCGTGTGCTTGAATCCTCGTTGATGCTCCACTTGCTTACTATCCAAGGAATATATCCAAATTGTCAGGAGCAACTTACGACTTACTTGACTACTCAACTTGACAAAGAGCAGAATGACAAGTTTCACAAGGCTCTAATTCTTGGAGCATTGGGTAAAAGTACATCTTCAAATGCACAAGTTGTTGAAGATTATATGACAGGCTTTCAGCATTTCACAGCAAGCCGTAAGCGCGTGCTGTTCGGTGCAATCCTAGCAGAACTACAGGTAATACCGTACGACAGCCAATATCAGATAGAAGACTTCTGTTATCGTGGTTATCAAAGTTGGGTTGCAGCTCAAATATGCGCTCTCAAAGTTCTATACGCTTTTGGTTTAAACCACCCAAAGTGGGTCAACCATGATGACGTAGAATTTTTACTGGCAACGCAGAACAATGAGTCCATATGGGAAAAACACGTTCTAGCCAACATTATTATATTATTGGCACTTCAGAAGTTTCCAGAACACCACGATGTAGTCTTGAAGGGAATTAACAATTTGCTAAGTTGTCAAAACTCAGATGGCGGTTTCCCTTTTATTGCTAGTTTTGAGATTTTCTGTACAGCAACTGCTGGAGTCGCGTTAACAGATACTGGAGTTGACATTGAGACTCTATTACAAATGGCTGAGTACATAGTAGGACAACAGCAATCAGATGGCGGATGGTCATATGCGGAGGGTGCGCGTCAGACTGACGTAGATGATACTTCTTTCTGTGTAGAGTTTTTACGGGCAGTTAAGCCTGACAAATACAAAGAATGCATTTCAAAAGCAGAGGCGTACCTTCTCGCTATTCAGAATGAAGATGGTGGCTTCCCTAGCTTTGTACGTGGTAATCCCTCTGAAATTACCATGACAGCAGCAACTCTTAACGCGTTGGCTCCTCAAGCTGCTGAGTATACAAACGTCTTCGAGTTTGGACTGCGCTACATCACAAGCCTTCAAAGATCCGATGGTTCTTTTGAAAGGAGCTGGAGTCTGAGCGAGGCACAGGCGATTTTCCGTTCAGTGTTAGCAATGCGTACCTGTAAAGTTGTTCAGTCTCCGCAGCTTTTAGAAAGCATTTATACAGCAGAAGCTAAAGCACTAAACTACCTACGTATATCTCAGAACACAGATGGTGGTTGGGGTCATCAATTAGGTGACGTGAGCGATGTTATCAGCACCTCATATAGCTTAATTGCTCTCAGCAGCCTTGGTGATACCGAAGCATTAAGGCGAGGTGCACATTACCTGATATTACAGCAGGATCAAGAAGGGAAATTCGTTTCCATACCAGATCAAGCAGCTCCCCGACCTATCCCTTATGATGTTCCTATTCTCACTAGCATCTTCGCGCTACTCTCTCTTAAGTACACTATCGCCGTGATCACCGAATAATATGCACTTGAAGGATATGAAAGTTGCTGCCTTAGATATTGACGGAACTCTCTACCCTGGTGCTTTAGGACTTCAGTTACTACAAGCACTGACAGCAAATGGTATTAGTGATAAGTCAAAGGTCGAGGATATTTTTAAAGTAATTGAAAAATATCGCCTCAATGAAATTGACTTCCAGACTATGTCAACTAGCGCTTATACTCTCTTTGCAGAGGCTATTGCAGGTATCTCACAAGCTGTAATGCAGCGTATTGCTAGGCAAGTATGGCAGCAAGAACGAATTAAACTGTTCCCTTTTGTTCCAAAACTCATTGACATTCTCAACAACCAGGGATACTCCCTTGTATTAATTTCAGGCAGCCCGGATGAAATCGTGTGTTGCCTAGCCCAGGAGTTTAGGATTTCAAAATATCAAGGCTCAATTTTTGCAACTCACCAAGGTAAATACACTGGAAAAGTAAATCTCACCTCAGGAGCTCTGGGCAAGAAGTATTCTATTTTTTTACAGATGGTTAAGGATTGGAGGGTAAATCTGGAGGAATCCCTTGCCATAGGTGATTCAATAACTGATACGGCGCTGCTTGAGATTGTCGGTAAACCTGTAGTGTTTGAACCTCATCCATCATTAATGTTGATTGCACAAGAGAAAGGTTGGCTTGTTACCAACCGGAATGATGTTGTTAAACATATCACGGAGTTAGGAAGCTCTTAAAACTGCTGATGGGCAGGGTTACAGTGAATGTTGTCCCAACATTAATTTCGCTCTTTACCGTAATTGTTCCGCCATGTCGCTCAACTAACTGTTTAACAATCGCCAGTCCCAATCCAGTTCCAGAAATATTGCCGACGTTACTAGCACGATAAAAGGATTCAAACAGTCGTTGTTGATCTTTTGGAGTGATACCGATCCCCTCATCCTGCACTTGAAATATCACAGCTTGCGATTGACATTGCACTCTCAGTTCAACGCTGCTGTCGGGTGCTGAGTATTTGATAGCATTAGACAGTAGATTGGTCAAAACGTGCCGCACTAAAGCTTCATTCATATAAACTGTGACACATTCATCCTCGCAATTGAAATTAATCGTGTGACCAGTGGATGTGCTGAATTTGATTTCTTCGATTAGCTTCTGGCACAAAGGCGAAATAGCTAGCCCAACAGGATGAGACGTTAGGCGATTGGCTTCAGATTTGCTCAAGGTCAAAACATCATCCAGCAGGGCAATCATGCGGCGAACTGCAGCTTGGATACGTTGAAAAAAGTCCGCTCTTTTTTCTTGAGATAGTTTGTCTTGTTCTAGCAAACGAGTGAAACCAGCAATTGTATTTAGCGGATTGCGAAATTCATGAGAAACCATTGAGATAAAGCGCGATTTTTGTTCTCTAAGTTCGCGTTCTTGCTTGAGTGCAGTCTCAAGCTGTAGTGAAAGCCGCCGCGATCGCAGCAGCATTTCAATTCGTGCCTGCAACTCTAGCTTTTCGATTGGTTTTGCAATCAGCTCATCAATACTTTGCCACAAATGCCGTGTCAATAGTTTGACATCAGAGCGGATTGTAATCAGCAAAAACGGCAGAAAAACGGGTTGCTCTTTGTGTTTTCTGGCTTGCACCCACTCCCAGAGGTGATCCAGTGCTGGACCATCAAGAATGCATAAGTCAAATGGCTCATCTAAAAGTGGCATGGCTTTTCCTGCCTGCACCAGTGAGTCTGGAACCACTACTTTGTAAGATATTCCCAGCCACTCTGCCAGCAGACGACGATTCTCAGATTGCTCTACAAAAATTAAAATTACACTCATCGCTGTTATACCTTGCTAACTGGGATACGCAAATAACGTAGTCAAGCGTAGTTAAATAGCGTTAATTGCTCGTAATTCGCTCTCTTATTGACCTTACTCGTACGTTTTCTTTTAGGTTCTAGAGTCTTGGGCTTATCCGTGCCCGTTATCGCTTCAAACACTTTGTCCCAAGTGGGAGCAAGAGCGTCTAGAAACTTCTGAGTTCTTTCTGAGATGTTGCATAAACTTCAGTGTAACCACGGTCACAGCCAATAGTCTTACCTTCTGTCTTCTTGCTGGCTTTCTCAATATCAGTCGTGTAGTGAATTTCCCACCTACCGTTGCGCTTAATCAAGCGCAGTTGGCATTTTACGGTATAGGGGAGAGTAGTAGGAATTTTTAAAGTTTTTCCGTTCTTTAAACCACCAAACCTAAGCCAAACAACGTTGCCAGAATCTATTTGAGTATCAAAAGCCTTGAGAATGATCTGATCACAAAGTTTTGGTATGTCCGCGATACCAAAACTTTGTGATCAAAGTGCAAAGGGCAGGGTGTACCATCCATTCTCGACTCTCTAGAGTGAGTTGCAGCACTCCTTTTTTAGACTGAAATGACTGATAACGTTGCCCTAAAGCTTTCATGACTTTCTCTATACAAGCTGCTTGTACCAGATGGATGTCATCGATAACGTCGTATAGTGTTGCTTCCCAAAGTTTTGTAGGCATCTGGTACTTGTCTTTACTTGCCCTTAGCTGTTTGTCAATATCAAACTTGGAAACTCCCCAAGCTTTCAATGAGCCAAACTCGTTCCATAGATCACAACGCAGTTTACCAAGTCGAAGCGCAATAGTATCAAGTTCTTCAGACTTCCATTTATTTAATTTTGCAGTGCCAACAATGGCTATTCTTGTTACGGTTATCTGATTTTTCACTTTGCGTTTCATAGTCTCGACTCACTACGATCTTTCGATTCTACTCATATTGACTCACATTGACTACGATTTTTCTCCGGAATATCAGAAATATTCTGCTCCTCTTCGATCTTCTTTTTGTAAGCGCGAAGGAAGTAAAGTTTGGAACTGAAGCAATGCATGATTGACATAAAGTCTTGCATTAATTCCTCGTGGGAAGAAAGTTTAGCGTTATTGATTACGGTGATCTTGCAGTCGTGAAGATTGCAGAACCACTCGACAAACTCAAAACCAAAACGACAGAGCCTGTCCTTGTGCCCTACGACTATCTCAGAGATTTCGTTGTTTGAGACTTCGGTCATCAGCTTGGTAAAGTTTTTCCGTTTCCAGTTCATTCCACTGGCAACATCTTTAACAACGCGGCATCCAGGATAGGTTTTACCAAGGTAATCTATTTGGCTAGTCAATTCCTCTAACTGAGTTCTGGTGCTAACGCGAGCATAGAGAACTCTTTGTTTGTCCGATGAGATTGGCGAGGTAAAAGCAGATTCAGGATATCGTCGATGACCTCCGGGTGATCTAATACATTCTATTTTCCCCAAGTCTGCCCACTCTGCGGTTGTTTTTGGGTGATAGCCAAATTGCTCGTACACTTGCTGTGGAGTCAGGTATTTCATTGTTCTGATTGAATACGGTTGACTACAATATACTCCGTTATTTTTAGATGAGGTCAATCGGCTAAACGACACAAGCTACGAATCACGGTTTGTCCTTAAGCAATTCGGGCACCCCAGTCAACACACCTCGAAGGTGTGTGAGTGGCTCGCCGACTTTGATTCCGTAGCGACTAATTTTAAATTCGCGCAGGGTTTTCTCAAAGTCGGTCATGCGCTTTTTCAAAACGCCGATCGCCCGCCGCAGTTCACCTTGCATTTCTAAGTAACGCAAAAATATAATCGTGTCTGCCAGATAGCTAATGCCAATTTCTGTAACTCGGAATTCCCCGGTAATCGTTTCAACCTCGTTGATCAGCAGCACAGCAACACCCATATTTTGCAAATACTTGCATAGCGAATGAATATGGCTAGTCAACTCTTCCCCGCGCACCGAAAGCCGATAGCCGGACACACTATCAATCATGACAATCCGCGTTTGTTTTTGCTCTACTTCCTGACGCACCAAGTTAGCAAATTCATCGGGTGTATAATACAGCGGCTCCACTTGAACAACTGAGAGTGTCCCGCGCTGCTGCATCGCATTAACTGCAATGTTAATCCCTTCTGCGCGGCGCAGCAGCGTTTCCTTTCTTTCCTCGAAAGTGTAAATGATCGAATGTTCCCCCCGTCCGGCAGCCTCTTTCATAAACTGGAGTCCCAACGTAGTTTTACCCACGCCACTCGGACCGCTGATAATGGTAATGGTGCTGCGCTCAATTCCACCGTGCAGCAACTCGTCCATTTCTGGAATCCCAGAGGGGATCACTTCAGTAGTAAAAGCTTGTCCGTAGGTTTGTGGTATTAATCGCGGGAACAGCTGCATTCCTGTACTGGTTAGGCGAATTGCATGATTGCCGTTTTGAAAGTCACTCCCCCGAAATTTAGAAATACACAGCGTGCGCTCACTGTCGCTGAAGCTTAGATTAATTACCGCATCACTCATAAACTGTAAATCATCGTCGGGTGCTTCTTCACTGCTTTCTGAGGTGAATAGAACAGTGATGTCTTGCTCGACCAAAAATCGCAGAAACGACAGCACTTGCTTACGAAACTGAAACGTATCGGTCGCAAGGTAGCGAAACTGGGTCATCGAATCAATAAAAATGCGCTGCGGCTTGAGGGCTTCTACCTGCTGTACAATTCGACGGGTTGTCGGTTCACGTTCTACCTCAGCCGGTGAGAAAATATCGTAAGTCTGAACTTCGGCGAAAAATTCCGCTGTGGGGCTGAGGTCAAGAAAAGTAATGTTTTCTAAGTCAAATCCCAGCCCAACAGCAGTTCGCCTCAGTTGTGTGACAGATTCTCCCAAGGTAATGAACAAAACCTGTTCGCCTCTTGCTGCCCCGGTTACTAAGAAATGCATTCCCAGCGTTGTTTTGCCAGCCCCAGGTCCACCCCGGATTAAGTAGGCGCGACCTGGAACATAACCACCGTGGAGAACTTCGTCTAAACCCGAAATTCCCGAAGACAAACGATTCTCGGACATTTGCGAACAGTCTTCCTTTCCTTGTTAATAAGGGCGCAATCTTAGCATAGCGTGCTCTTTCAACTGCATAGGTTTTTACTACCAATCCGGAGTCAAAAAGTTCAGGCTTATATTATTTTGATGTAAAGTATACCGTTTTTGATGCAGAATAAACACTTTGGGAAATAAAAGCTTGATCTGCTCCACTTGCATAATCACGTGCATAGACAGCGCGAACGTATCCACTATAGTACATTTATACCAAAATAAAAAACACATCAAAAATTGAGTTTCATCTTTGATATGAAAGGTTTATTTATTATTATTTTTTATGGGAAAATATACTATTATGTATTCCGTACTTTGTTTTTGCTATTAATAAATAGTCAGGCAGTTGAAGATAAGCTAATTCACATTTGTAGCAAATATTTGATTTTTTTCATCCCGTCCATTTTTACAATTATCTATGTGATGTTGCGATATTCTTTAGTTTTTATTAGTAAATAAGATACGTTCGCCCTGGAGATTCCTCTGTTTGACAAAAGCCAGTACAACCTGTTTCACCCTACACCCAAGAACCTGATAATTTTCAGCCCTTTGTTGGCTTATCGATGCGTTTTTAGTCTCTTGTGCGATACGCCAAGGGCGTCTGCGCTCCGCACAATCGCGTATGCCTACCGCACGCGGCTTGGGCGTTGCAAGAGCGTCTGGACAGAAGATGTCCGTAAGGACTCAGCGGCTCCTTTTGGGAGCATCGCCCGATCACTTCATACTCAGATCTTGCACCTTCCCCTGAGTACGCCTTGAACTAAAGTACCCTGCACCGAAGCCCTTCGGGTATCTCCTGCACGCGTACGCTACTTTGTAAGTCCCAAAGGGACACGCTTACGCGTATCTCCTGCACAGACGCTGCTTTGTAAGTCCCAAAGGGACACGCTTACGCGTATCTCCTACGGAGACGCTGCGCGAACGCTCTTAGCGTGCGCTTGCGCTTACGCCCTTGGGGTGCGCTTGCGCTTACGCAGTCGCCTACGGAGGAGCCAGTACTGCGGGAGGGTTTCCCGACAGCCAGGTATCTGGCGTTGGAAACCCTCCTGCAGCGCTGACTCACCAAAGCGGTGTAATCCAAAACGATGTTTGGCAGTCTTGAAAAAACCTTCTATTAACCATCGTCGCCCAAACCAGAGATATAAGCCCGAGAAAAAGGCTTGGTAGATACCACAAATCGTTTTTCTTGAGTACCATCGTCTCTCTCTAACCAGTACCAAGACAGTGTTACCGGAAAACCTAAACCCTCTAAGTATACTTGTTGCCCTCTAGTTTTCACCTGAGTGACAGTACCACCACTGGCTAATCGACGATCAGTCCGAACTCCGGCGACAGCGTGAAACTTCATCTGGCGTACTTATTTGAAGAAGTCAATACTACCAAAGGCTGTATCGACTAACACCAAGACTTGATAGCGTTTGGTCAGGGATTGAGGTAAAGTGCGTAAAAGCCGCAGACCCAGTTGCACACAGCCGGGATGACCCTTACCCCGATATACACGGAAGCTCCAAGGTAGTCGCCAACGCCCCAGAGCGATGTAGAGTACAACTAAGTGAAGCCCTCGTTTGCCGTTGTATACTCTGATCAGGTTGCCCAATCGCTAAAGAGTGCCTGTTTTCTCTAAAGTTGTCAAATCCAGAATCACCTGTAGAGTTGGTCGCCGACCAACAGGTCTATTAGCCAAGATTTGTTGTAACACTGATTGACGCATCGCCTTGATCACGCTAGGGCAAGACCATTTGTACTGATTTAGGAATCTGCTGAGCGAACTGGGTGAAACGGTCTGACTGTGTTCTGGTAACGTTAAGCGTAGCTGCGCCTCCGGCAATCGCCCGCTAGCTTCCAAGAATAGTCCTAGCAGTCCCCTTAGACTGTTTTGTTGGTAACGACTAGGCATTAAGGACATCAAAGTATAAACTAATTTTTGGGCGTAAGTAAGGAGGTTTGACATGACCTTTTTTTATTTTTCTCTACGCCCTTTTTTTCAGATTTTGGCTCGCACTGCAAGCCCGTTTATTGAGAATGGTGCAAGATCTCAGTTTTAACCGACTGGAATGTATATTCAGTAAGCTTTAGCTTACTTGAGTTTTAAGCCAAGAAATTTATTTCTTGGCGGACCCAAAAGCTGGTGCAAGATATGAGCATAGGTACTGTTGCCAGCAGGGGTGATCCTGACTCTTTATCACAATATGAATGAAGAATTTTTGTTAAAAAGGCAAAATTTCATCTTGATTTCATAGTGACCTGTCATTCTAGTTAAATAAAGGTTCGTGCAAAGGATGAATCTGCAATCTAATTGAATAATTGATTCATTGGACAGACAAGATGAAAAAAACACTGATTTCTGCTGCGGCATTTGCTCTGACTAGCGCAGCTTTAATTTTTGCTGGCTATGCAACTGCTAAAACAGATAACAACAGGGTTTCCAATGTTAATGATGTCAATTTTCCTCCTAATAGCTGGCGGATTGTTAAACATACCTTTCGAGTACACATTCCTGAGAATAACAATGCTCTTTCCCAGCTAATTATTGATACTCCATCCTCTGTGGCTGTTAGTAATGATATTGATGTGTTGGATAATAGTGGTCAAAAAATTAACATTAATATTTCTGTCAATGGTAGAAGAATCTTAATAGATTTTCCGGAAAAAGTGATTTCTAACACCAAGCTCTTAATTGAATTTAATAAAGTCAGACAACCAACTGTTGGTCCTGCTTCTGTTTACAGCTTTTGGGCTAAAGCCGTCGGTAACGACACAGAGATTCCCGTAGGCACAGCTCAGTTTTCCACATTTTAATCTATAAATTATCACGAAATTATCACGACAGGTGTTGAATGAAGAAAATAATCATGTATGCTGTTGCATTGGCTCTGGCTACTGCAGCCTTAATTCCTGTTAACTATGCAAACGCTAGCGCAGATGATAGTCAAGATCCTCACATTGATGGAAACGTGCAATTTCCTCCTACACGCTGGCATGTTGTTAGACATACTTTCCGGGTACATATTCCCAAAAATAGTACAGCCTTGAACCTTCCCAAAAATCTACGACACTCCGTTGTATTTCTGGAGGACTTTTGAGTCTGCTCCTATTAATTGCTCCCACAGTTGTTTTAGCCCACGGCGGACACGGAGACGAATTTCAAGGAGAAAGCGAACCAACTGGTTCTATTAAAGTTGATGCCGAAACAGCCAAACGGCTAGGAATTAAAGTCACACCAGTCAAACGCCAGCAGCTGGCTGTGGGAATTAAAACTACTGGACAGATTGAAACTTTGCCCAGTCAAAAAGCGGAAGTGACTACACCAATTTCTGGGGCGAAAGTAGTTGAGTTGTTGGTGGAACCCGGTGCAGTCGTAAAAAAAGGTCAACCTGTAGCTGTTGTAACCAGTCCTGACTTGGTGACACTGCGTGTTGAATCTCAGGGAAAACTTGCTGAAGCTGAGGCTGACTTGCAGCAAGCGCAAGCTGACTTACAACTCGCTCAACAAAACTACGACAAATATCAGCAAATAGCCGTAGCGGAAATAGCCTCTGCACAGAGCCAGGTATCATTTGCTCAAGAAAAGTACGACAAGGACAAGCAGTTAGCTGATTCTGGCGCTTTACCATTACGTGATGCTTTAGAATCCCAAACCAAGCTAGCAGAGGCAAAAGCTGAACTCACCAAAGCTTCCAGTCGCAGAGATGTGATTGATGCTGAGAATAAACTCAAACGTGCTGAATCAGCAGTTGAAGTAGCAAAAAAACGTATTCAATTAAGTAACACTACTTATCAAACTAGGTTGCAACAATTGGGAAACAGCGCCAATGCTAAGGGACTGGTAACAGTAACATCTCCGATTTCCGGTCGGGTTGCTGATAGAGAAGTTACGCTTGGTCAATCGTTCAACGATGCGGGTGGCAAGTTGATGACGATTGTTAATGACCGTCTAGTTTATGCTACCGCAAATATCTACGAAAAAGATTTGGGCAAGATCAGGAGGGGTCAAAGGGTAAGCTTGAAGGTGGCTTCTATGCCTAATCGCACCTTCACCGGACGAATAGCCGTCGTTGGATCAGTGGTGGAAGCACAAACCCGGGTCGTTCCTGTCAAAGCCCAAATAGATAATTTAGGAGGAATTCTCAAGCCAGGAATGTTTGCCCAACTAGAAGTTTTGACAGACCAAACATCAGCAGCGACCTTAGCAATTCCCAAATCTGCTGTAGTAGAGGCAAATAATAAAACAATGGTCTATGTACAAAATGGTAATGCCTTCCAGTCTGCTGACGTGACATTAGGTCAAACTTCTGGAGATTTAGTTGAGGTTAAGAATGGTCTGTTCGATGGAGATTTGGTGGTTACACAACGTGCGCCTCAACTTTATGCCCAGTCTTTGCGGGGCGGTAGCAAATCTGACTCACACGAAGATGAACAGGGTCACGACCACTCAAAAGAAGAACAGAACTCAAGTGAAGCGACGGTACAAAACAAAAGTGGAGTGCAATTGCCCTGGTGGTCAGCCATTTCAGTTGGGGGTGCAATCGCACTCACTGGTTTCATACTAGGTCGTCGTACCAAACCAGGTTTAACACCAGCATCTCAAAGTGAAGAATCTTTCTCCAGCCCAGTTTCTGAGGTAAGGGTAGTGTCTGGGGATGAATCAACAGAATTTACTGATCATCACCATGCTATTCATCATGAATCAAAAATTACCAATCAGAAATAAAAATAATTAATTAATACCAATTCTCTATGAAGATGCATAGAATAAAGCTTCATGGAATAGAGCTTCAAGGATGAAATCATAACTTGTCAAAGAGGAGATTAACTCGCAAGACATTTGAGCTAACTCGTGTTGAACTCGTT
>JAESGJ010000155.1_pt1 | contig 92087 bp, 94 predicted proteins | sample 9266241 | NCBI WGS metagenome assembly JAESGJ01 (sample SAMN14514841, study PRJNA621669) | algae metagenome | isolation source: Brasilonema octagenarum HA4186-MV1 and co-occurring heterotrophs from wet... | place: USA: Manoa Valley, Hawaii | collected 2009-07-20 | reverse complement strand
CGCGTGATGACCTCCATGCGCCCCATCCGCACTCTCCTTACGGAGTGCGAAAGGACACTCCGAGAGCCGACCGCCTCGCGCAGCTGCGCCGCGCCAGCAACACGCGTCAGACCGGACGCTTACGATCATCAGCGAGGTACGTGCGGAACTCGGGAGAGAGATCCCTGAACGTCTGGTCCACGCGGAGGTCGCGAACCGCTGCCGAACAGCGGGCCTGCCCGTGCCATCCGTCAGCGCGCTGAGGACGAGGGATGCGGCCTCACGCGTCGACCTACGCATCCGCCTGCGCCGAACGTTCGATGTCGTGATCGACTCGTGTCCGCTCGACGTCGACGTCACCGATGCCGAGAACCACGGCGATGAGGAACGCGTGGCCTGGCTTACCGGTTTGCTCGACGGCGCTATGGGCACCAGGCTCGGCCACGTGGTCACTGCGGGGGTTCCGTCAGAGCTCGATCTACTGCTCTTCCTAGATGTCGCCCACTCCTCGGCAGGAGGATGTGCGAATCTGCTTGCAACGGGTGGGCTCATGCGGACCTTGCAGCCGGTCGATCGATTCCTCACGAGGCGCGGCCTGCGTCTTGATTCAGCGGCAAGCCACGGGCTGCCCCCAGGATCCGCCCTCGTCCCGGCGCTCGGTTTGAAGGTTGGTAACATCTCCCTTCTGCCGCGACGCAAGGCCCCGTTCGGTGGAAGATCGGTGCCCCTGCTTTCAGCACGCCGCGTTGTCGACAAGCTCCTCGACGGCCATCGGGCCTAGGTCGCAGCCGCTCCGCTTCCGTCGCTTCCGCCAGCATCGTGGTCGTGAAGTAGGCGGAGCGCCTGCTCGAGTTGCTCTGGGGAAAGAGCCGGTTCGAAGAAGTCGATCAGACGCCTCATCAGGCGGTTGAGAGCGACGACGCGGCTTCGCGACGGCGGCTCTTTCTCCGCGCCCCAGGGCTTGGCCCACTTCGACATCTCCCTGTTCGCAAAGACGATGTCCTGATCCAGATAGGCGAGTGCTCCGGCCGGATCGAATGGAGCGGGCCCCTGCGGCGCCTCCTTCAACGATGGATCGACGGTGGGGCGGATGAGGATGTCGGACACGCCGATCGCACCACCCAGAAGCGCAGAGAGCTTCGAAGCCCTGCGAAACTTTCCCGCCATCAGCACGGTGGGGCGCACCGGTGGGCGCATCGATCCCGCTTGGTCGACAACCTTCTGCCCGGTACTCAGCCATCCATCCGGTACGGCCCACGTGACCTCCTCGAGCTGCGAAGCGAACTTGAGCTTGGTGGGCAAGAGCATCGCCATACGGCTCAAGCCATGCAGCAGAGCTCCGAAACCAGGGTCTTTCTGCCCTTCTGTAGGCGCTCGCCCGCAGATGATGCCGGTATCGACGTCGATCAGGAAAGCGCAGGTCAGCCAGCGAAGGCCGTCCGCCTCCGCGACGGGAATGCTGAGCGCCGCCTGATCCAGCAGCCAGGCGCGACCGAAACGGGCGTCGCGGGAAGGGTCGAGTTCCCGTCGCAACATCATCGCACGACGGCGGATCGTCGAGGCGGAGACGCTGGCGTCCAACTCCTTCATCTTGGAGATCAGCAAGCCCATCGATTGGTTGGGATAGCGCTGCACCTCCGAAAGCAGTTCTTTCTGCACGGCCTTCGACAATGTCGCTTCGGCGTCCGAACGCCGCTTGCGCCCAGCTCCGCTTGTTGGCGCCAACGCCGCGACTGGTCCCATCTCGGTGATCCGGCCCACGAGCCGATGAAGGCTCCTGACCGTTATGCCGAGCGCTGCGGCCGCGTCGTCTGGCCGCCCTTCACCTTTGGCCTTTGCCTCCATGAACGGCCCGAGGATGCGCAGGCGCCGATCGACGAGCCGGCGCTTCTTCTCGGGCAGTAGCGCGAACAACGTCGCCTCGCGTCCGTCATCGGACCCCGGAACAGCCCACTTGGCCAGCAGAACAGCGATGTCTTCCTCTGAAGGGATCATGGCCTCCAGCTAGGCGGCACCCGATTACCGCGCAACCTTTTCAGCTACAGCGTCATGCTCGGCGCCAAGCATCACCCCGCAGAAGGGCTGGCTAGACACGTTTTCTGAAATGCCTTTTCTGATTTCGTGAATTTTAGGTTTGACGGCGGCACAAACGGCACCTACGTTCGGACATGTTATCTGGAATTGTTTTTCATTGTCATGGGAGACGCTCATGGGTGATGCCTCTGCGAAGACCAAGATCGGCGAGTGCGAACGCTTCGAAGGCGCCAAGGGGAGCGATGGCACAGCGCCGTCGATGATCCTCCGCCGGCGCTAGTTGCGCAGCTGACGAGCACAACGGTTCTCAAAGAGCCGTTCGTCGCCCGTCGAACCAGCGAAAAACACCTCACGAACCAACCCGTCGCAACCACGCGATCGGGAACGGCGGTCTGCGCCCACCGAAGAGAAGGAGCTGAAGAAATGTCAAAGGGCGATCTCCGCCACGACCCGATCATCCTCTCGGAGGGCGAGCACAACGTGCTCTGCCGCCGAACCGCCGCGGGCACGCCGGACTCGAGCGGTTCGCCGCACGCCAGACTGATGCTGGACCGGTCGGTTCTCGTGGGCAGCCCGTTGGCGCAGTCCCGCAAGCAGGCGGCACCTTCGGCAGACCGGGCGTGAGCCGCTTCGTGTCCGACCAGCTCGCCCAACCCGCGCCCCTCGACTTCGAAGGCTCGGGAGCAATCACGCTCAGGATCAGCGCCGAAGCCACCAGGCTGCTGACTGCGGCGGGCGGGCTGATCCTCGAGGTTCGCGAGCGGACCTCCGTCACCCGCGCCGAGCCGGCAGCGGACGCCGGCTGCGGCGAAGACCCGCTGGTCAAATTCATTCGTGACCACCCGCTCGCTGACGCCTCGGCGCACGATGCGACCGCCTCGACCCTCCTGCAGTGCGATGCGCTCGATCGTTTCGGGGTGCCAAACGGCGCGAAGGCGATCTCGATCTGGATGTGGCGGCGCTGGACCCCGGAGATCGCGAAGCTGCACGGCTCCGCCCGACCGGCCCCGACGCTGCGTCGGTGGCGCTCCAATCATCCGCGTTGGGGCGACGACTGACGGGCGGCAGCGGACCGGCGGCGAGCAGCACGCCCGAGAACCAATACTTTCTCGCGAGGAGACCAATTATGGACAAGATGAACTCCGCTCCCCCGGCCGCAAGTCCGCCGCCATATCCGTCGCGGCCGCGACGACGCCCGCGTGATCCGCGGGACGCCGGTCAATGGAGACCCAGGCCTTACCGGCCTGGGTTCTGATCTGGAAAGAACCCCGCCCCGCAGAGTGGCGACACCGCTCGCGATCGCCTTCGAAGGACGCAGGAGAAAGTGGAATGCTACATGATGGCTCGGAGCTCGACCGCGACGCCCAACCCGCGTCCCCGTGGACCCGGGCCGGCGGCATCCGTCCCGCCATCAACCCGCTGCCCATCCGCACCGAAGCGGCGCAGCGCCCCTCCCCCCGCCGCCTGCGCCGGATCGTGGACCAGTGGCTGACCGTTGGCCACTCCAGCCTGCTCGCTCGTATCGTCGTCCTCCGACATGGCGGTCACCAGCGCCCCGTGATCGCGCGCGGCTCCAAACACCTGCGCTTCCGCTATCTTTCGACCAAGACCGGGACCATTCAGCTCGGCGAGGGCAAGGGGGAGGCATTTCTCGCCGAGTACAACGAGGTCTCCGCCGAGGTTTTCGACTACGAGTGCCACCCATACGAGGTCCACGTCGTGCGAGGCGGCTCCACCCAGCGCTACCGCCCCGATGCCGTCCGCCAGTTGATCGACGGCACCATCGAACTGATCGAGGTGAAGCGCTCGCCCGACGATCTCCACGATCCCGAGTACCGCGAACTGCTGGCCGTCGTGAAGGAGGTGGTCCGGCTCTGCGGCTGGACCTTCAGGATTCTCGATCTAGAAGACGTCTTCGGCCCGCGCCCACACGGCAACCCGAGGGCGCTTCCGGAGCGCGTCCGCAACGTCTGCGCGCTGCTTGGCCGCCGCACCATGGAACTCAGCCCGCTCGAGGACAGGACAGCGGGAAGGATCGTGTCCAGAGGGTTGCCTCTGGCTTGGCACGAACTCCGGCAGCGGCTCGCGCCGGCCGATCCGCTCCGAGGGGACGCGGTGATCGAGCGCCTCCTCGCGGGCGGACTGCTGATGGCGGACCTCGATCTCCGGTTCACGTCCCGGACCATCCTCACCCCGCGCCGGCCCGTCGTCGCGACTTCGGGCATCAGGCTGTGAGCGGCGGCGCGGGCGCCGGTCCCGCCTCGGCCGCACCTTGGGACCTCGACGTCGCGGCCGGCGACCCCGCGGAGATCTTCGGTCGTCCCTACATCTTTGAGCGCGTGGATCCGGACATGATCGTGACCTTCCGGGCGCAATCGGGTTCGGGGTCAGGCGACTTCATGGTCCAGGACGCGAGCGGCCAAGTACGCAAGCCCACCACCACGGAGGTGCTCGCCCTGATGGAGAACGAAACCCTCGTCTGGCGCGATCGCCCGCTCGACAAGGAGACCCGCCGGTTCGCGCGCGCCCAGAAGCAGAGTGCCTCGCAGGCGCATGCCATGGATCCGAAGTCCGAGTTCCGCACCGCCATCACCAGACGCTTCGATGCCAATCCGTGGAGCATGTCCGAACAGGGGCTCATCGCCTTCATGTCCGACGCACTGGCGGATCCGGAGATCGCGGCGATGCCGATGGCGTGGCCGGCAAGCCCTTCGACGTTGCGCAGCTGGATCAACGATCGTGGCACCGCAGGCTGCCGCAAGGATCGCGACGGCGTCTCGATGAGGAACCGTCTGCCTCGCGTCCGAAAGCTCGAGCACCCGCTGGAGATCGTGTTCTATCACGCGGCCCGCGCGACTAACGTCCGCGGCAGCGTCCAGATGAACCATGACAACTACGTCGCCGAGCTTGCCAGGATCAACGCGGGCGAGGCGCTCGGCCGACGGCTGTTCGACATCGGGAGCGGGAGCTTCACCGAGCAGCCCGCCCGATACGACCGACCGGCCAGCCCTTACAGCCCCATCCCCTACAATCGCTTCTGGCGGCTCTGCCACGAGCTGCAGGGCGAGCGGGCCTACGCTCGCAAGACCACCGCCCAGGCTGCCTATCAGAAGTATGGTGGAGGAGGGCTCGGCGATCTGCCGACGCACGTGGGCGCGTTGTGCTGGATCGACTCCACACCCGTGAACAAGCCGTTCTTCGTCGACGACGTCACCGGCATCCCGATCGGCGAGGCCACCATCACGCTCATGGAGGAGCATGCGTCCAAGGGCGTGCCCGGTTGGGATCTGTGCCCCGGCGCGTGCACCTCGTCCGCGATCCTCCGCACCGTCCTCAAGGCCAATCAGGTCAAGCGGGTGCCCGACCATCTCCTCGCGGTCGACCCCAACCTGCCATACCTGAGGCTGAGACCGGACAAGATCCGGTTCGACAACTCCACCGAGGCGCACGGCCGCACCGTTGAGCAGAACCTCGCGGACGCCTACATCGGGACGGAGTTCGTCGGGTCCGAGATGCCGCGCGACAAGAACGTCATGGAACGCGTCATCGGCACGTTCCTGGAGCTTCTCGCCAACCACCAGGAGGACGCCAGCTACGACGTCGCGCGCATGCGCCTCTACGGGTTCGATCCGGACGAGAAGGGCCATGTGCTCTGCTCGATCCAGACCGGGCGGCGACTGCTCGATCTGGCGGTCATGACCTACAACGTGACCAGGAACAGGGGACTGGACAGGCGTCAGCCTGCCCTGATCTGGAAGCAGAAGCTCGGCACCCGCAAGCTCAACGTCCTCAAGGACGTCGACGAGTTCGTCGATGGCATCGGCATCGTCGACAAGGCGACGATCTCGAGCGCCGGGCTGGAGAAGTTCAACCGCCGCTACACGGCAGGCGCGCTCCAGATGCGGCGCATCGTGCAGGATTTCGAACGGGCGCGTCGCGCGCCCGTCGGTGACATCGCCTTCCAGCCGAGGAAGAACCGCGACGATCGCAAGCGCTCGACCTTCCAGGTCCGCATCCGCTACGACGAGGACGACATCGGCGTCATCAAGGTCTGGAATCCGCATGCCGCCGGTGGTGCCAAGTGGGAACGGTTCGGATGTACCGATCCAACCGCCTTCGGCATGCCGCTCTGGCTGCATCAGCGCTGTCTCGAACTCGCCAGACGCGAGGCGCTCGACTACCTCACGCCAGAAGGGCAGGCGGTGGTCCGGGCTCGTCTCTTCGAGGAGATCGCCAACGTCGACTCCCGATCCGCGGAGCGTGAGCGGCAGTCGCTCGCCAAGGCCCTCGCGGATCCACACCTGCGCAAGGTCATGTCCGGCTACGTGGAAGTAGTGGACGAGGCGGTCGCATCCTACGACGAGCCCGAGCCGGGTCCCGAGGAGAGTGAGCCCACGGAGCACGGTCTCTCGGTCGGGCGCCGGAAAGACGCCGACATCGACACGCCGAGGCAGAAGGCGTCGAAGCCGAAGCCCCCCGTCACCATGCGTGACCGGAGACGATCGGCGACCCCAGTCACGAGCGCCGCCGGTCCGCCGAATACCGCTGCACCGCCGCGCAGGCGAACGTCGGACAAGGTATCCAAGAACGATGGCCGTCGCGGAGCGACGGCGCACGCGAGGTCGGGCGATCTGCCCGAACAGCGGGGGCCGTCACGCTCCCGTTCCACCCGCCTGAAATGGGGAGACGTGTTTTGAGGACCAGAACGAACATCAGCGAGGGCAACGCCCCTGAGGAAACGGCTTCGAGCACCGTCCGTAAGCGCAGGACCGTCAACAGACCGAGGCGCGATCGGCGTGACGTCGGCATCACCCCCAACCCGTCTGGCGACGGCAGCCGCGCAGCCACTGCGCGGATCGAAGGCGTCACCCCGGAAGCGACCACGCCGGTCGTGCGTGTCGAGGAGGCAGGTTTCGACGGCGGGCACCCCGTCGAGGATCGGCGATCCATCTCCCCGGACGATGCTCCGCGCGAGCAGCTTTCTCCGGACATGAAGGACGCCTTCATGCGCTTCCGCACGAGCCAGTTCGCGCGGCGCTCCTCGCGAGTGGCCCTGGCGCTCGCGCAGCTCATGCGGATCCGACTGCCCTATCCCCGCCAGATCGAGGCGATGGCCGAAATCGAGGAGCTGCGCCTGCTCGGCCTGGAGATGCGCGGGGAGCAGCAGCTCGCCCTCAACATCTTCAACCGCACGGGGACGGGCAAGTCGACCATCGCCGCCCAATACAAGCTCATGCGGGCGCAGGAGGATCCGGAGGGCGTCACGTCCGTGCTCCACGCGAGGATGGGCGTCAGCGGAAGCGCCCGCGACCTCTACGTCGCCATCATGTCGGAGCTGGGAGACGGCTTCGCTTCCAGCGGGAGCGAGCACACGCTTCGACGCCGCGCCATGCGCATGATGGAGGAGCGCCGGGTCGAGCTGCTCATCCTCGACGAGACCCAGCACAGCGGCCAGAAGTCGGGCTTCAGCCGGGAGGTGACCGCCGAACTCAAGATCATGCTCGACACCGGCCACGTGCCCATCGTCCTCCTCGGCACCGAGGCGGCGGTGCCGCTCGTCAAAGCGGATCGCGAACTGTCGGGTCGCATGTTCTCGCCGTGCCGGCTCGACCCGCTCTCCATGGACGACGACGATGACTTGGAGCTCTGGCAAGGGTTCCTCGGCGGCCTCGACCAGCGCATGAAGGCCGACGACATCGTCGCCGCCGAGGCGGGCCTCGCCGAGGAGAGGCTTGCTCTTTCGCTGGGCGAGATCTGCGACGGCGTCATCGGCCAGCTCATGCGCGTCATGACGATGGCGCTGCGCAACACCGTGCGCGACCGACGCGACGTCATCACCATCGAGGACATCGCCCGGGCCGTCGACGAGTGGTCGCTCGAGCACGGCTTCGCCGACGGCAACCCCCTCTGGGAGCTCTGATCGATGACAGGCACCGATCGCGAAAGGACCTCGTTCGGCGCCTTCCTCCGCGGCGTCGGCGACGAACTCGCCGGCGCCCGCCGGACCGGCATCCGCACGCCGGCACCGGCCGATCCCACCTGGCCCCGTCTCTCCAAGGGAACGACGCCAATCGCGGGCGAGTCCCTCCGGGGACTGGTCGCTCGCGCATGCAGCCGCAACTTCCTGCCCAACAGTTGGGGTCTGCTGCAGCACTTGGGGCAGCTTCATCGCAACCGGGTTCTCGTGGCGGAGGACGAGAACATCGACCCGGCGCAGCTCGCGTGGGCGATGCGCGTGCCGGAGCCGGAGGTCCATGCCCGCCGCTATGGACCGCTCGGACGAGGTCGGGTCTCGTTCTTCGGCCTCGACGTGAACAGGCGCCGCATCGAGACCCGCAGCCGACGCTTCTCGCCGGCGGTGTTCCGCATGGATCGGGGCGGCGAGCCGCACTTCCACCGCGCCCTCTGGGAACTGCGTGACGTTCCGTTCTGTATCGAGGGCTGGGACATGCTCCAGGAGAGATGCTTCTGCGAGCAGCACGGCGTCGTTCAGGGTTGGTCGCGAACCGCCACCCGGATCGAGGAGTGCGATCGCTGCGGCGACCCGCTCGCCTGGCTCGAACCGATCGCGGTTCCCGAACGGATGAGGCCGAGGCTGCGGCTGCTCGAGGCTCTGATCGCGCCTGATCCGGATCGGCGGACCGCGGCTCGCGAGCTGCTACCGCAGCCACTCCGGCAAGCCGACCGGAGCGCGGTGTTCCAAGTCGTGATGCGTCTGGCCGACGCCATCGATCCGCACGCGTCGGACCACTCGGAGGAACGTCCCGATCTGCGTCTTCGCGGACTGCACGCCGCCTGCACCGCTCTCCGCCGCTGGCCGGAAGGATTGTCCGAAATCAGGCTCCCGTCAGGCAGTTCGATCAGTTCGGGAAGTGCGCTCCGGGCAGCCTGGAACAGCCTCGCGCCCCTCCCGCCGGCACCAGCCGACCCAATGAGTTCATGTCGAGCCATCTCCGGCGCGGCGACACCTGGTTCGCCGGTCGGGATCAGACGCGCCACCGAGATCGCCCGCCTGTCGCCGGAGGTGCTGACAGCCGCATGGAATCATGGTCTGGTCACGCGTTTGCTCCGTCGGCACGGCGACCGTACACTGCCGGCCTTCGACGCGGCCGAGCTTTCCATATTCGGGGATGCATGGCGGCAGCGTCGCGGGTGTGACTCCCTCGCATACGAGCTGGGCGTCCCACGCTATGGGGTCGAGGACATGGCGGCTAGCGGTGCTCTTGAGGCGGACGGACCCGCACTGCCGGGCGAAGGACCCCATTTCACGCCCGCCGGCGTCCGAGCTTTCATGGACGCGCTGGAGAATGCCGCTCAACCCGTCCAAGAGCCCGTGACGCTCCGGCGGGCGATGCGGCTCGTCGGCGGTCGTCTGAAACCCTGGGGCGCCGTGCTCGACGATTTGCTCGACGGCACCATCCCATTCGGCCTCCGGGAAGGTTGTCGGCTCGCCGACCGGGTCCTGGTCCCCTCATCTCAGCTCTCAGCGCTCGAAGCGCTACACGCACGCACTGACCCAGACCTCATCCGCTCGCCGCTAATGATACAGGCTGACGCGCTTGAAGTGCTAAACGCGCCAAGCGACCTGGCGCATCTGCTTGATGGCCTGCACACCAGCGGACGCAATCCTCGGGTCTACCTCCTCCAGGACGTCGAGCGGCTTGCCCGCACCATCATCACCATACCCGAAATCGCCGCCCGACTGGCGACAGACCCGGCCACTACCTATCAGGAACTCCGACGCCGAGATCTTCTCGGTAGAGCCGTGCGGCAAGGCGCCTGGCCCCGAAGCATTCTCGCCGACCTCGTCTGACTCGGCGCCGTCATGGATGCAGCATGCTTTAGCATTACAGTTGCGTTCTTGATCATCTTCTGAATCAATGGGTCACCATGACGAGGAGGTCGTGGTGACGGGAGCATCGATCGAGGCGACGCTGGAGCTGTGGGCATCATCGCTGCGCGAGGTGAAGTCGCGGATGCGGCCCTTGTTCAGCCAGGAGCGCGTTGCGGCATCGGCGGACAGCTTTCTCGATGGGCTGCTGGGCGACGAGCGCCGCAAGACGAGCTGGATGCGCGCCGAGGCGGCGGGCGATGCAGGACCATGGCGGCAGCAGGCGATCCTGGGCCGCGGGCGGTGGGATGCGGACGCCCTGCGCGACGTCGTGCGCGACTATGCGCTGGAGCACCTAGGCGCTGATGATGCGGTGCTGGTCATCGACGAGACCAGCTTCCTCAAACAGGGCAAGGCGTCGTGTGGCGTGGGGCGCCAGTACACCGGGTCGGCGGGCAAGGTGACCAACTGCCAGATTGGCGTGTTCGCCGCCTATGTTTCTGCCAAAGGCCATGCCTTCGTCGACCGGGCGCTCTATCTGCCGAAGAGCTGGACCGCTGATCCGGCACGGCTCGCGGCCGCGCATGTTCCGCAGGGCACGGCCTTCGCAACCAAGCCGGCGCTGGCAGTGAAGATGATCGAACGCGCGATCGCGGCCGACATGCCCTTTGCCTGGGTTGCGGCGGACGCGGCCTACGGCGTCGGCGATATCGAGCAGGTGTTGCGCCGTGCAGGCAAGGGCTATGTGCTGGGCGTGAAGGGCGACCATCGCTTCGGCTCGTGGGGCGACAAGCCGGTCGTCGCGGGCACGGCTGCCCGGATCGCGGAGGATCTCGATCCCGCCGCGTGGCGGCGCCTGTCGTCGGGCAAGGGTACCAAAGGCAAGCGCTTTCACGACTGGGCCTACTTCGAGCTCGCCGACCTTGAGGCCGACGAATACGCCGAGGGCGCGTCCGGCACATGGACCAGAGGGCTGCTGATCCGCCGCCACATTGCCGATGGCGACCTCGCCTTCTTCACCACCTGGTGTCCGGCCGGTACGACGATCGAAACACTCGTCGGCGTGGAAGGGCATCGCTGGGCCATTGAGGACAGCTTCGAGACCGCCAAGAACGAACTCGGCCTCGACCACAACGAAACCCGCTCCTGGCATGGCTGGCACCGGCACATTTCGCTCGTCATGCTCGCCTTCGCGATGCTGGCGGCGATCCGCACCCGCGCCAATGCGACGCCCCCAAAAAGAGCCCGGACGAGATTACCGACCTGATCCGCTGGTCCGTCCAGGAAATCCGCCGCATCGTTGTCAGACTGGCTCAGCGTCGTATCGAACCCAGACACGTTATCGCGTGGTCATGCTGGCGACGTGCACATCAGGCCGCCGCACAACGGGCGCACATCCGGTCAAATACGCAACTGTAATGCTAAGAGACGCGTCGAAAGCCGGCCGTGGCTGCTGGCCACCTGCTGCCACGCGCATGGTTATAGACGCGGGCAGGCCCAGTGAGCGGTTAAAGTGCAAGCAAGACCGGATTTGAGCAGTTTAGGTGCAAAGAGCCAATCGGCTCGTTTTGAAAAGTTCTTGCTAGATCAGCATCAAGGCTGAGCGGATTGGCGTGCAAACCCACACGGCGACAGGCTGCCCGCCGTGGGCCAGCCTGTGCCCGATGCTTTTCAGATCACTCCGGCAGTCCCTTGATGATCTTGTCCAGTGTCAGCGGGAAATCCCGCACGCGGACGCCGCAGGCATTGTAGACGGCGTTGGCGATCGCCGCGCCGGCACCCGAAATGCCCAGCTCGCCCAATCCCTTCGCCTGCAAGGGATTGGCATGAACGTCGCGCTCCTCGAGGAAATGTACCTCGAGCTGCGGCACATCGGCATTCACCGGCAGATGGTATTCGGCAAGATCGCGGTTCACGAGCTTGCCGTTCCGGGGATCATGCACCAGTTCCTCGGTCAGCGCAGCGCCGATGCCGAAGGTCATGCCGCCGAGGCACTGTGACCGCGCAGTCTTCTCATTGAGGATCCGCCCCGCCGCGAACACGCCCAGCATCCGCCGCACCCGCACCTCACCCGTCACCGCATTGACGCCAACCTCCGCAAAATGCGCGCCGAACGACGCCTGGGTGGTTTCGTCCTTCTGCTTGCCCGGCTTGATCTCGCCCGTCGCTTCGATGCCGTCGCCGACGATGTCGGCAAGCCGCACCGATCGGTTCGCGGCGATCACCATGCCGTCCTTGAAGGTGACGTCCGCCGGCTCCGCATCCAGCTTCTTTGCGATATCTTCGCGGATCTTCTCGCACGCGAGATACACCGCTGATCCGGATCCGCATGCACCCCAGGACCCGCCCGAGCCCGCCGACGGCGGCGCCGCGCTGTCGCCCAACTTTACGGTGATCGCCTCGGGCGCAAGGCCGAGCAGTTCGCCCGCCACCTGTGAAAGGATAGTGTAGGTGCCGGTGCCGATGTCGGTCATCGCGCTTTCGATCGTCGCGTGGCCGGCGGAATTCACGGATACCTTGGCCGATTCGCTCTGGAGCAGGTTGCTCCGGCAGGCCGCGGCGACGCCCATGCCCACCAGCCATTCGCCCTCACGCCGTTTGCCGGCAGGCTGGCGCGCATCCCAGCCGAACCTGGCCGCTCCCGTCTTCAGGCACTCGATCAGGCTGCGCGACGAGAAGGGAACGCCCTTCTCTGGATCCTGCGCCGGCTCGTTGCGACGGCGGAGCTCGATCGGATCGATCCCGATCTTCTCTGCCAGCATGTCCATCGCCGATTCGACCGCCAGCATGCCGACCGCCTCGCCGGGAGCGCGCATCGACCCCGACAAAACGAGGTTCATGCGCACCAGATCATGAGTGATCCGCCGGTTCTCGCCAGCGTAAAGGAAGTGGGTGCCGATCCCGGCCGGCTCGAAGAAATCCTCGTTCGGCAGGTTCGCGCACACCGTCTCGTGGCCGATCCCGGTCAACCGCCCGTCGGCGTTCGCCGCCAGCAGGATGCGCTGCTCGGTGTTCGAGCGGCGCACGGTCGTCTCGAACACCTGCTGGCGCATCATGACTGCCTTCACTGGTCGACCAAGCTGTTTCGCCGCGATCGCTGCCGCCGCGCTTTCCGGCGAGATGCCGAGCTTCGATCCGAAGCCGCCGCCAACATATTCGGCGATGATCCGCACCTTCTTCGACGAAATGCCTAGCGCATCCGCCAGCGCCATCGCGTCCTTGGTGGGGATCTGGTACGATCCGTAGATCACCAGCTCTCCATCTTCCCACGTCGCGACCGAGGCGTGGGGCTCCATCGCCGCGGAATTCTGGCTCGGCGTCGTGAACGTCTCGTCGATCGTCACTGCCGCCTTGGCCATCGCCGCATCAAGATCACCTTGGGTAAAATGCGCGGGGATATTGTTCGGCGGCGGCACCTCGGTCTCGTGGCGATGCGCATCGAAGTCCCAGCGCCCGTCCGCCTCCTCCACCTCGATCGGTAACCGGAGTGCAGCGTCACGCGCCGCTTCGTAGCTCTCGCCCAGCACGATCGCGACGACCTGGCCAAAATAGGCCACGTCCTTGACGCCGGTGGTGGGTGCCTTGCTCTCGCCGCCCTGGCCCGCATTGCGAATGAAGTGTTTGAAGTCGGTCACGACGTCGATGACGCCGGGCAGCCGCTTCACTGCCTCCGCATCGATCGACTTGACGGTGCCGGCACCCTGCCTTGCACCGACGAGCACGCCATAAGCCATGTTCGGCAGGCTGTACTCGGCTGAATAGATCGCCTTCCCCGCCACCTTCTTGCGCCCTTCATGGCGGTTGAGCGGCTTGCCGATGACGTTCTGCGCACCTGAATCGAGCAGGCTCTGCTCGACCGGCTTGTCCATCTTCAGGCTGTTCGTGTGGCCAAAGCCGAACATCAGCGCTCTCCCGTCAATTCGTTGAGCGCCGCGATCAGCGTGCGCCGCGCGAGCGGTATCTTGAAGTCGTTGGCGCCATAGCCACGCGCGCCAGCCAGCAGCGCGTCCGCGGCCGCAGCGAACGCCTCGTCGCTCGGCGCCTTTCCGATCAGCGCCTGCTCCACCGCGGGATCACGCCACGGCTTGTGCGCAAGGCCGCCGAAGGCGAGCGCCGCGGATGCGATCTTCCCGTCCTTCATGTCCACGACGCCCGCCACCGACACCAGGGCGAAGGCATAGGACGCGCGGTCGCGCACCTTGCGGTACAGCTGGCGACCGGTTGGGGGCGGCGGCAGCTCGACTGCGGTGACCAGTTCGCCCGGCTCCAACACCGTCTCGATGTGCGGCGTGTCACCGGGCAGGCGGTGGAAGTCCGCGATCGGGATCCGACGACGATCGCCATCGGGCTTCAGTGTGACGATCGTTGCGTCGAGCGCCATCATCGCCACCGCCATGTCGCTGGGATGCGTGGCGATGCACTGTTCCGACGTACCGAGCACCGCGAGAATACGGTTGAACCCGCCAATCGCATCGCATCCGCTGCCCGGCTCGCGCTTGTTGCACGCACTGGCAGTGTCGTAGAAATAATAGCAACGCGTGCGCTGCAGCAGATTACCGCCGGTCGACGCCTTGTTGCGCAACTGGCCGGATGCGCCGGCCAGCAATGCGCGGCTCAGCACTTCATAGCCTTCGGTCACGCGCTTGTCGGCGGCAAGGTCGCTGTTCGGGACCAATGCGCCGATCGTCAGGCCGCCGTCATCGCGTTGCTCGACAGTATCGAGCGGGAGGCGGCTGATATCAACCAGCCGCTCCGGTGTCTCGATCTGGAGCTTCATCAGGTCGAGCAGGTTCGTCCCGCCCGCGATGAACTTGGTCTGCTGTGCATTCGCCTGGCTCGCGGCAGCCTCCGGGCTCGCCGCACGCTCATATTGGAACAGCCTCATGCCCGTTCCTCCCCGAGCATGACCTTTTCGGGCCGACGATCGCCCATGCCCGCCACCTCGCGGATCGCATCGACGATATTGGGATAGGCCGAACAGCGGCACAAATTGCCGCTCATGCGCTCGGAGATCTCATCATCATCGAGCGAAACATCAGCAAGGTCGGCCGAGACATGGCTCGGCCACCCCTTCGCCACCTCGTCCAGCATGCCGGCCGCGGAGCAGATCTGACCCGGCGTGCAATAGCCGCATTGATAGCCATCGTGGCGGACGAATGCTTCCTGCAGCGGATGAAGCGTGTCGACACTGCCCAGGCCCTCGATCGTCGTAATCTCGTCGCCTTCGTGCATCACCGCCAGCGTCAGGCAGCTGTTGATGCGTCGGCCGTTGACCAGCATCGTGCAGGCGCCGCACTGGCCGTGATCGCAGCCCTTCTTGGATCCGGTGAGGCCGAGATGCTCGCGGCACAGGTCGAGCAGCGATGTTCGGATGTCGGCCTCAACATCGTGCGTATGGCCGTTGATGGTGATCCGCATGGGCAGCCTCTGGCGATAGTCGGGGGAATTGCTGGCTGAACGCCATCATCGCCCATCGGCTCCGCTTGCGAACCACTCGCAGCCGGCACGCAGCGCCGCCAGCGCGTCATCACGTCGTTTCGTCGATCCTTCCTCGCGCCGCCGCACGCGCGCGGTAAGCCTTGCGCCAAGCTCCAAAGCCGGGGGGCGACTCGTGCGTGACATGGATGGGGATTCAGACTGGATGGTGCGTTCGCACCCTTGGCTCGTGTTCGCCTTTGTCTTCTGCAGTCTCAGCATCTGCCTCGCCGCCTGACGGTTCCGATCTGATCAACAGATCGACAAAGGCCGCATCACCCGGTGGCATCGCCAGCCGCACAAGCGCCTGCGGCGCACCCCAGCATAATCCGGCCGCTTCGATTGCACGCGGCTCGCCCAGCCATCGCTCAATTCGATAAAGCAGGAGCACAAGCTGCCGCCCGCGCGCTGCCGGGCGACTGGCGAAGCTCAACGGATAGAGATCGGTCGGATCCACCGCCACATCCAGTTCCTCCCGAAGTTCGCGGACCAGCGCCTCCTCCGGTGTCTCGTCTGCCTCTACCTTGCCGCCGGGAAACTCCCACAACCCGCCATGTTCCTTGTCGGCAGGTCGCTGCTGCATGAGGAACCGGCCGTCCGGCGTGCCGAGCGCGCCAGCAACCACCAGGAAGCTTCGTGAGTTTTCAGGCGCCTCGTTCGGCATGTCGACCTTTCATTAACGCTGGCGTGTCATCCCTAAGCCATGCGCCGCCCCCCGTCCTCGCCCGAACGATCGCTCATCCGGGCGCTTTTGCACTTCGTGCGTGACACGCGCGGTGCAACCGCGGTCGAGTATGGGCTGATCCTCGCCGTCATCGTGCTGGCGTTGATGGCCAGCCTTATCGGAGTGGCAGACGTCACGACGAACATGTGGAGCGACATCAGCTCCAAGGTCGTCGCGGCTCGGTAAAAGTTCCCTGCCAGCTTAAGTTTTTTTCAACCTGCCCGCCCTATCCGATCTATCACCGGACGGGGGCCATGTTCCAATCCGGTCGGGTGACTGAAGCTAAGACAACCACTGGAGATCGAACATGCAAAAGATCCGCGCCTTCCTGAAGAATTCCAAGGGCGCGACCGCGATCGAGTACGGCCTGATCGCCGCGCTGATCGCCGTCGCCGCCATCGCCGCTATGCAGGGCCTCGGCAATCAGCTGAAGACCACCTTCACCAACGTTTCGACGAACATGAAGGCTACCTAAGCCTCCATTTCCAAGATCGAAATAGATAGGGCGGTGAGCTTCGGCTCACCGCCCTTTTCTTTGCCCGGACTACATCGACAAAATCACGCCCGAACCCTCAGGCCAGCGCACGGCCCATCGCGAGGAACTTCTCGCGCCGATCACGGCGCAGCGCGTCTGGGTCCAGCGACGTCAGCTCACCCAGAGCGCCGTCGATTGCATCGCCCAGCGCGCCGATCGCCGCCGCTGGCCCGCGATGCGCGCCGCCCAGCGGTTCGGGCACGATCGTGTCGATCACCCCCAGTTCCTTCAGATGCTGCGCCGTCACCTTCATCGCCTCGGCGGCATCCGCCGCCTTATCCGCGGTGCGCCACAGGATCGAGGCGCATCCCTCGGGCGAGATCACCGAATAGACGGCGTGTTCGAACATCAGCACGCGGTTTCCGCTCGCCAGCGCAATCGCGCCGCCCGAACCACCCTCGCCAACAACCGCGGAGACCAGCGGCACGCCAACGGCAAGGCACATCTCGGTCGATCGCGCGATGGCTTCAGCCTGTCCGCGCTCTTCCGCCTGCAGACCCGGGAAAGCACCCGAGGTATCCACCAGCGTCACGATCGGCAGGCCGAATCGGTCCGCCAGCGACATCAACCGCACGGCTTTGCGATACCCTTCGGGCTTCCCCATGCCGAAGTTGTGCTTCAGCCGGCTTGCGGTATCCGCACCCTTCTCGTGTCCCAGCACCAGCACGCGCTGCCCGCGAAACGTGGCGAAGCCGCCCAGGATCGCCTGGTCGTCGGCGAAGGCGCGGTCGCCGGCCAGCGGCACAAATTCGCTGAACAGCCCGGTGACATAATCCTTGAAATGCGGGCGCTCCGGATGGCGGGCGACCTGCGTCTTCTGCCACGGCGTCAGCTTGGAAAAGGTGTCGCGCAGCAGCTTGTCGGACTTGGCCTGAAGCTTGGCGATTTCGGCGGTAATGTCGACGCCGCCATCGGCGCCGGTCTCGCGCAATTCATCGATGCGGCCTTGAAGCTCGGCAATCGGCTTTTCGAAGTCGAGGAAAGTCGGCATCGCGCGCAGCTAGGCGCGCCGGTTCGCTGCGTCAACGAGCGGGTGGCGTTCATTGACGAGCGCGACGAGACGCGAGCGATCAACATGGGTGTAGATTTCGGTCGTCGCGATATCGGCATGGCCAAGCATTGACTGAAGCGCGCGCAGATCTGCGCCGCCTTCCAGCAGGTGGGTGGCGAAAGCGTGACGCAGCACGTGCGGGCTGATCCGGTCGGGCGGAATTCCCGCCTCCGCCCCTAGCGAACGGATGATCTGGAACAGCCTGACGCGCGAAAGATGGGTTGCGCCGGAGGGAAAGAGAAATGGCCGATCGACGGCGACATGTGCACGCCAAGCCGCCACCGCGGCTCGCGCGCGGTCGGAAATCGGTACCAGCCGCTCCTTCCCACCCTTGCCCGTAAGGATCACGAACGGGCGATCAGGATGAACCGCGTTGCGCGGCAGGGAGACGAGCTCGGTAGCGCGCAGGCCCGATCCGTAGAGCAGCTCCAGCAGCGCGGCGTTGCGCAGGTCCGCCGGCAGCGGCGGATCGCGCGCCACCCGCGCGGCGACCACCGCGAACAGCCGATCGACATCCTCGTGGCTCAGCGTCTTGGGCAGCGGCCGCCGGCTACCCGGCTTGGGTAGCGCATCCCCCGGGTCGTCGGCGCGGTCCCCTTCTTCGACCAGAAACGCAAAGTATCGGCGCAGCGCAGCGGCCTTCCGCGCCACCGTCGCGCGCGACAGCTTCGCCCATCCGTCGCCAAGCCGCGCCAGCGCCGCACCATCGGCGATCGAGAGCGCACCATCCAGTGCCTCGGACGCCAGCATCAAGTCGCTGCGATAGGCGGCGATCGTATTGCGCGCCGCCCCCGCTTGCGCCGCCAGCATTTCCAGGAAGCGGTCGATCGAGGCGTCGTCCGCGCCCATCGTTAGGCCCGTGCCAGCGCCTCGGCGGCGATCATCCGCGCCTCGCCGTCGAGGCCGACGGCGCGCAGCGATGCAACGATGCGGTACAGCATCTCCGGCGGCACGCCGCGCCAGCTCGCCGTCTGCATGGCCACGGCGGACAGCAGGATGACGGTCGCCGGCTGGCGCTCCCGCACTGCGCGGTCCATCGCGCGCGTCCAGGAATTGGTCGCGCCGATCGGAACGTCCAGCGCCTGCGCCCCGCGCTCCACATCGTCCTGCGTCATCCGGCCGAGCCCGGCCATGCCGGCAAAGAACATCCGCCGCTTCAGCGCCGCATCGCCCGCCCCCGAATAGCCGGCGACATTGCTGTAGCTCATCCGCGTATTCGCATCGGGATCGGCAAGCGCCAGCATCGCCCACGCATCGCCGCCCTCGTCCACTTGCCCGCGCCAGCGCTGCGCGGAGCGGTCGAGCCCGGCGGTCAGCATCGAGGCAACGATGCGGTCAGCTTCCTCTCGGCCGTCGGTCGGCCGGATTCGTGCCGCAGCCCGGGCCGTCAGTACCAGCCGGGCGTAGCGCGTAGACGGCGTCTCGCCCGCATTCCACAGCTGTCGAAGCGCGCCCAGCCGGGTTGCGACATCGCCGCCGACATAAGCCGCGCGCAAGTCCGATGCGATTGCGCCAAGCGCCGCCGGAGTGTCGTCGGCGGCATCGAGCGCGGCGAACAGATCGACCAGCGCGGCGTTCGAGATCACCCCCATCGCCGCCGCCGCTTCCGCCGCCGGTGCGCGATCGGCAAGCGGAATGGCAGGCGCCAGCGCGCGCCAGCCGGTCACCTGCGGACCGACCGTCTCGTACAATGCGGCCGGGATCGCCACGCCAGTCGCCGTCGCCAGCCCGAAGCGCCAGGTGGTGAGCTGAACCACTGGGTCCCACTCGATCGTGATCGCCTGCCGGCTGTCGCGCCCCGCGCCGATCACCTTCTGCGCCAGCTGCAGATCGATCCCGCTCGCGACACGGCGGCGGCGCGCGTCGGCGAGCAACGGCTGCGCGCCACCATCGGCATTGCCCAGCGCCGCGCACATCGCGCGCGCCATGATCCAGCCGCGCTCGCTGTTCCCCGCATCATCGGCAAGCGGACACAGCCCCGCGGGATCCGCATTCGCCAGCATCGCCTGCATCGCAACCTGCCGGTACTTGGGCGTTGCATTGCCGGTGTCGACGCTCTGGATCACGCTGCGCGCCGCGACCGATTCGCCCATCCGCAACAGCAGCCACGCGCGCTCAGCCGCGAAATCCGCGCCATTCAGCCCGGCCGGTGTGTCCAGCTGCGAGACGAGCGTGCGGCGAAGCGCGATCGACAGCCAGCGTGACGGCAGCGGAGCCGAGAGCCGCCGCATCAGCGTTTCGACGAAGCCGCCATCGGCAGACCCGAAGGCGTTGCGCGGCAGGCCGCCCTCCGCCGTCCCGATCGGGCCGACGCTGGCAAGCGAGCGCCGCGCGAACAGCGGCATCTCGTAGCGCGCCAGTTCTTCTTCGCTCGGCGGCGTGGGCGTCGGTGTCGGGGTGGGGCTCACCTCCGGCAGGGGCAGGTCCAGCGGCGCCGGCAGCGGCTGCACGGTCGCGCCGTCAGGTGTTTGTGCCGGCGGCGCGGGAGCCACGGGCTCGCCGAACCCGGGCGGCAGCAGTGATTCGGGTGCCTGGGCGTTCTGCGCGACCGCCGCGGCAGCCAAGGAGGCAGCGGCGGCGAGCGCCGCCAGTGCCTTAGCTCGCGAGATTGCCAAGCTCGACCGCCTTTTCGACACGCGTCGTCGGCCGCTCGGTCGCGCTGCCCGCGAGGAAGAACAACCCGCCGACCACCACGACCAACAGCACCACCAGCGAGACGATCAACCGCGACATGTTTCTACCCTGTACGACGCGAGTACACCCGCAGCCCAGTTCCCCACGCACGTACCTTGTGCCCGGGGCGCCGACGCGCTGTATAGCCCGCCAGCCGATGATGCAAAGCCCCGCCCCTGCCGAACCTGTGAACAACGCCCGCCGCCCGCGCGGCCCGATCGTGCTGGTCGGCCTGATGGGTGCGGGCAAGTCAACGGTCGGCCGCCGTCTGGCGCACCGCCTCGGCCTGCCGTTCGTCGATGCCGACAATGAGATCGAGGATGCCGCGGGCATGACGATCCCGGAGATCTTCGCCCAGTTCGGTGAGGATTATTTCCGGGATGGCGAGCGGCGCGTGATCCAGCGGTTGATTGATGGCCGGCCCAAGGTGATCGCCACTGGCGGCGGCGCCTTCATCAACGATGCGACGCGCGCGCTGATCCTCTCCGAAGCGCTGGCGATCTGGCTCGATGCCGATATCGACGTTCTGGTCGAACGCGTGCGCAAGCGGGATACGCGGCCGCTGCTGCGCGGCAAGGATCCCGCCAAGGTGCTGCGCGAGCTCGCCGAGGTGCGCAATCCGCTCTACGCCCAGGCGCATATCCGCGTGCCCAGCAACAATGTCCCGCACGAAGCAACGGTACGTGCCATCCTCGATGCGATCGGTTACGGGGCGGCATGACGACGGTTCGGGTGGCGCTCGGCGCGCGCAGCTATGATGTGGTGATCGAGGCGGGACTGCTCGCCCGCGCGGGTGAACAGATCGCCCCGCTCGCCCGCGGCCGCCGCGTTCCGATCGTCGCTGACGAGAATGTCGCGCAACATCTCGAGACGCTGCGCACCTCGCTCGATGCGGCCGGCGTGGCCAGTGAGCCGATCGTGCTTCCGGCGGGTGAAAAATCGAAAAGCTGGGGCACGTTGGAAACGCTGACCGACCGCCTGCTCGATCTCGGCGTCGAGCGCGGCGATCACGTGATCGCGCTTGGCGGCGGCGTCATCGGCGACCTGGTCGGCTTCGCCACCGCGATCCTGAAGCGCGGCTGCGGCTTCGTGCAGATCCCCACCACCCTGCTGGCACAGGTCGATTCGTCCGTCGGCGGCAAGACCGGGATCAACACGCGCGCGGGCAAGAACCTGATCGGCGCGTTCCATCAGCCCAAGGTCGTGCTGATCGATCCCGACGTGCTCGATACGCTCCCGCCCCGCGAGCTTCGCGCTGGCTACGCGGAAGTCGTGAAATACGGCCTGATCGACGACGCGGATTTCTTCGCCTGGTGCGAGGCGAACGGCGCGAAGCTCCTCGCCGGCGACAGCGCGGCGCGCGAATATGCCATCGCTCACTCCGTCGCTGCCAAGGCGCGCATCGTGGGCGAGGACGAATTCGAAACGCTCGGCCGCCGCGCGCTGCTGAACCTCGGCCACACCTTCGGCCACGCGCTGGAGGCGGAAGCCGGCTTTTCCGATCGCCTGCTCCACGGCGAAGCAGTGGCGGCCGGCTGCGCGCTCGCCTTCGGTTATTCGGCGGCGCAGGGGCTTTGCTCGGCCGAGGACGCGATCCGCGTCTCGGCGCATTGGCAGGCGGCCGGGCTGCCCGACGGCCTCGCCGCCGCTGGCATCAATGCCCCGGCAGAACGCCTCGTCGATCACATGCGACACGACAAGAAGGCGAGCGGCGGGCGCATCCCCTTCCTGCTCGCTCACGGCATCGGCCAGACCTATCTCGACAAGAACGTCTCGCTCGACGACGTCCGCGACTATCTGGCAATCGCGGGCTGATGCCGAACGGCGTCGCCAAGCGCGATTTGCCGACGAAGATCTGCCCCGCCTGCCACCGGCCGTTCACGTGGCGCAAGAAATGGGCCCGCGACTGGGACAGCGTCCTCTATTGCTCGGACGCCTGCCGGAAGAAGCGCTGAGCCCGCGCACGAGCGTCGGCTAGGAGCGCATCCCGGCCCACGCCAGCCACAGCCAACCGGCGATCAGCAGCGTGCCACCGATCGGCGTGATCGCGCCCAGCCAGCGCGGCGCGCCCAGCGCCATCAGGTACAGGGTACCGGCGAACAGCGCGCCGCCAGCGATGAACAGCCAGCCCGGCCCGCGCACCTCCAGCCGAAGCGCCACCAGCGCCGCCACGGCATGGATCAGCTGATATTGCCCACCGGTCCGCAGCCATTCCGCCGCCTGCCCGCTCGCCCCATGCGCGCCGAACGCACCCGCGCCCACCGCCAGGGCGCCGGACAGTCCCGCCAACACCATCAGCCAGTTCATTTGCCGTTCCCCCATGGCTGTTGCTCCGCCACCAGCGCGCGTGCCGTGCGCAGGTCGCCCGCCTCGATCTGGATGCGCAGCCGCTCCTTGTCGCGCGCACGATACATGTCTTCCGCCCGGTCGATGTCACCGCGCTCGATACCCAGCCCCTCCATCGCGGCCCGGGCCATCTTGACCGCCGATTCCATCACTTCGCGCACCACGAGCTTCGCCGGGCCGTTCTTCAGCTTGATCAGCGCCCGGCGATCAAACGCGCGCACATAGATCGCCGCGTTCGGGAAGGCCTCGTGCACCGCCTCCACCACCTCGGGCGTCACCTGTTCGCCATCGATGCAGAACAGAATCAGCTCCGCCTCCGCCGCACCCGCCTGGCGCAAGAGGTCGAGCCGGGTGCCGTCACCATAATAGACCTTCGCGCCAAACTCGCCGGCGATGTCGATCATCTCGATATCGGTGTCGATCAGCGTGACGGGAATGTCCTGCGCCAGCAGCATCTGCCCCACCGTCTGCCCGAACCGGCCATAGCCGACGATCAGCGCATTGGCGCCGTCCGCCATCGGCCCGTCCCGCTCCTCCTTCACGATCGGCTCCTCGCGGAACCGGCGCGTCGCGGACATCAGGAACGGCGTCGTCGCCATGGAAAGCGTGATGATCGCGCCGAACAGCGAGGCAGCCTCGGGCGCGATCAGGTACGCGTGGGTCGCCTGCGCGAACAGCACGAAGCCGAATTCCCCGCCCTGGCTCAGCAGCAGCCCGAGCGCGAGCGCGGACCGCCAGGTCATCTTGAAGGCTAGGCCAAGGCCGAAGATCACCAGCGTCTTAGTCGCGATCAATGCCATCGCCATCGCCAGGACGAAGAACGGACGCTCCGCGATCGCGCTGAGGTCCAGCAGCATCCCGATCGTCAGGAAGAACAGGCCAAGCAGGATCGAACGGAACGGATCGACGTCCGCCTCCAGTTCATGCCGATATGGGCTGTCAGCCAGCATCACGCCGGCGACGAACGCGCCAAGCGCGGTCGACAGCCCAAGCGCCTCCATCAGCGCGGCGCTGGCGATCACGGTGAACAACGCGGCGAACACGAACATCTCGCGCTCGCCCATGTTGCCGATCCAGCGGAACAGCGGGCGCAGCAGGAAGCGGCCCGCCGCGATCAGGCCGGCGACCGCCCCGATCGTATAGAGGACCAGCAGCCATCCCGGCGGCCCGCCGGCATCGGCCGGGTTGCGGCTCAGCGCGGCGATGATCGTGATCAGCGGGATGATCGACAGGTCCTGGAACAACAGGATCGAGAATGCCCGTTCGCCAAACGGGGTGCGCAGCCGGCCCGATGATTGCAGCATCGGCAGCACCTGCGCCGTCGACGACAGCGCCAGCGGGAGGCCCAGCGCCAGCGCGGCGGGAAGCGAGAATTTGACGAATACCGCGACGATCGCGGCGATCACCAGGCCGCACAGCGTCACCTGCAGCAGCCCGAGGCCGAAGATGTCTTCCTTCAGCTTCCACAGCCGCGTGGGGTTGAGCTCAAGCCCGACGACGAACAGCAGCAGCGTGATGCCGAGCTCGGCAATGCCAAGCTTCGCTTCGGCATCCCCCACCAGCCCCAGGATCTGCGGGCCCACGACGGCACCGGCAACGAGGTAACCCAGCGTCGCGCCGAGGCCCAGTCTTCGGAACAGCAGGACGAAGCCTAGCCCCGCCCCCAACAGGATGAACCCGTCGCGGAGCAGGGATCCCGCTGCGTCTTCCATCAGGCCTCGTTCGCCTCCGTTGCAGATCCTTGAGCCACCTGCGCGGCCTGGGCTGCCGCTTCCGCCGCCGCTTCGAACGCGAGGCGGATCGAGGCATGGCGAGCATGATAATCCAGCGCCGGGGCCAGCACGTCCAAGCCCGGCCAGTCTGGTATCGCCCCCTCCCGCGCCAGCCACGCCGTCAGCGCATCACGCGCTGCGGCGAGTTCGTCGGGCGTGCGGCCCACGATGTTGCCGGCCAACAGGGCGGAACTCGCCTGACCCAGCGCGCAGGCGCGCACCAGCATGCCTGCTTCGCTAACGCGGCCATCGGGGCCGATGTTCACGTCCACCGTCACCCGGCTGCCGCAGATCGGCGATCGTTTCTCGCTCGTCCCCTGCGGCTCCGACAGGCGTTCGTCGATCGGATTGTCGGTCGCCAGCTTCAGGATCGCATCATTGTACAGCGTGCTGCTCATGACGGGCTACTCGCATTGGCGGGGGGCGCCGCCGGGGTGCGCGGGCCGAACACCGGCTGGCCGCGGCGGCGGCGATCGACGAAGTCGGCCATGGCGGCGCTCGTCGCGCTCAGCAGCGGATAGGTCCGCGCCTCCCGCGTCCACGCCGGCCGCTGCCGCGGGCCGCCGCTGATCGTGTCGAGCACCAGGAAGACGAGCAGGAAGGCAAGGCTCGCCAGGATTAGCCCCTTCAGCGCACCAAAGCCGAAACCAAGCGCGCGGTCGACCGGCCCCAGCACCGACTTCTTCACCCGCTCGCCGAGCGCCCGGGCCACCATCCGTCCCAGGAAATAGGTGACGCCCGCCAGCAGCACGAACGCCAGCGCCGCGCCGCCTGATGGCGTACCGACCGGCCCGGCCAGGAACTGCGCAGTCGGCAAGTGGAAGATCTTCACCGCGAAGATCACCGCCACCCACGCGAACAGCGCCAGAACCTCGGTGACGAACCCCCGTTTCAGCCCCAGCAGCGCGCTCCCGCCAACCAGGGTGAGCACTGCAATGTCGAGTCCGTTGAGGTTCATTGTCGTCATCTAGTGCGACGCAGCGAAATCGTCACCCTGCCCGCCGCACGCTTTGTCGCGCCGCTGTCGCCGTCACTCGGCGAGCAGCGCCTTCGCCTTGTCGCCGGTCCAGTCGAGCGCGCCGGCCACGCGCCACAGTTCGCGCCCTTCGGCATCGAACATGATCGTCGTCGGCAGGTTCACCCGGTAATGCAGGCTCAGGCGCATGTCCGGATCGGTGTAGGGCTTCAACCGCGCCAGCTTCCGCTCGGTGAAGAAGGGCGCCACCTTCTCGGGCTGCATGTCCTGGCTCACCGCCAGCACCTGGATCCGCGGGTCCGCCGCCGCCGCATCCAGGCTCGGCATCTCCTTGATGCACGGCGCGCACCACGTCGCCCACAGGTTCAGCAGCACCGGCTTGCCGCGGAAGTCCGCCAGCGTCACCTTCTTGCCCGCCGGATCGACGAACGACACCGCCGGCGCCGCCTCGCCCCTGTGCGACCGATCGACCTCGCCCGACTTTGCCGCCGGGGTACCCGTCCCGGGCGCGACTTCGTCCGGCGATACTTCGTCGGGGGTCACCGCGACGTTCGCTTGCTCCGGCGCAGGCGTTTGCCTATCGCAAGCCGCTGCCGCGAGCGCGGCCATGAGGAGAAAGACGGTTCCCGAGCGCGATGACATGAGCGGTTCCAACCAGATGTGGGGCGGTCGTTTCGCCGAAGGGCCCGCCGCGGTGATGCGCGAGATAAATGCCTCCATTCCCTTCGACAAGCGGATGTGGCGGCAGGATATCCGCGGCAGCCAGGCGCATGTCGCGATGCTCGCGAAGCAGGGCATCGTGTCGGGCGAGGATGCGGACGCGATCAGCGCCGGCCTGGGCAAGGTCGCCGAACAGTATGAGGCGAACGGCGTCGCCGAGGATCTCTCACTCGAAGACATTCACATGCAGACCGAGGCGCGCCTTGCCGAGGCGATCGGCCCCGCCGCGGGCCGCCTCCACACCGCGCGCAGCCGCAACGATCAGGTCGCGACCGACTTCCGCCTATGGGTGCGCGACGCGATCGACGAAACGCTCGCCGCCCTCGCGGCCTTCCAGCGCGGCCTGCTCGCCCGGGCGGAGGAACATGCCGGCAGCGTGATGCCCGGCTTCACGCACCTCCAGTCGGCGCAGCCCGTCACGCTCGGCCACCATCTGATGGCTTATGTAGAGATGGCGCGGCGCGACGTCGGCCGCTTCCGCGACGCCCGCGTGCGCATGAACCTGTCGCCGCTCGGCTCCGCGGCGCTCGCGGGCACCGGCTTTCCGGTCGATCGCCACGCCACCGCCGCCGCGCTCGGCTTCGATGGTCCCACGCGCAACTCGCTGGACGCGGTGTCGGACCGCGATTTCGCGATCGAGTATCTCACCAGCGCCGCGCAATGCGCGCTTCACCTCTCGCGCCTCGCAGAGGAGTTCGTCCTCTGGGCCTCGCAGCCCTTCGGCTTCGTCTCGCTCAGCGACCAATGGTCTACCGGCAGTTCGATCATGCCGCAGAAGCGCAATCCCGATGCGGCCGAGCTGGTGCGCGGGCACGCCGGCCGGATCACCGGCTGCCTCGTCAGCCTGATGGTGACGATGAAGGGGCTGCCGCTCGCTTATTCGAAGGACATACAGGACGATAAGCCGCCGGTCTTCGAATGCCATGATCTCCTGGGGCTCTGCCTCGCCGCCATGACCGGGATGGTCGAAAGCGCCACCTTCCGCACCGATCGCATGCGCAGCCTCGCCGAAAGCGGCTTTGCCACCGCCACCGATCTTGCCGACTGGCTGGTGCGCGAGGCCGGCGTTCCGTTCCGCGAGGCTCATCACATCACCGGCCGCGCCGTCGCGCGGGCAGAAGCGCTCGGCGTCCGCCTCGATCAGGTGCCGCTCGACGATCTCGTCGCGATCGATCCGCGCATCGACTCGCGCGTCTATGACGTGCTGTCGGTCGATGCCTCGGTCGCCAGCCGCACCAGCTTCGGCGGCACGGCGCCCGACAATGTCCGCGCGGCAATCCGCGAAGCACGTGAGGCCCTGGGATGAAGCCTGCAACACCGCTCGCCCTGCTTGGCGTTACCCTCCTGCTCGCCGGCTGCGGCGCATCAAGGGGGTTGAAACCGGCGCCGGGAGAACAGCTGCCGCCCGCCCCTTACGGCGCCGATGCACGCCCTACCCCGGCCGAACTTCTCACCCCCAGCGCCCAGGCCCGCCCGGGCCGCAGCGACGAGCTTCTGCGCAATTCCGATGAGCGCCGCAGCGACGAATTCGATCTCCCGCCAAGGTAATCATGGACCATTTTTCACTCGTCGACGGCGAGCTTCATTGCGAAGCCGTGCCGCTTTCGCGCATTGCGGCGGAGGTCGGCACCCCCGTCTACGTCTATTCGGCCGCCACGCTGCGCCGCCACGCCCGCGTCTTCCGCGATGGGTTGAAGCACGCCGGTCCGGTCCATCTCGCTTATGCGATCAAGGCCAATCCCAATATCGCGGTGCTGAACGTGCTTGCGCGCGAAGGCTATGGCGCTGACGTCGTCTCGGGCGGCGAAATGGCCCGCGCGCTCGCCGCCGGCATGCCCGCCGCCGACATCGTCTTCTCCGGCGTCGGCAAGACCCGTGCGGAGCTGACCCGCGGCCTCGAGGCGGAGATCGGCCAGTTCAATATCGAGCTGGAGGAGGAAGGCGCCGTCCTGGCGCAGCTCGCCGCGGCGATGGGCAAGACGGCGCGCGCCGTGCTTCGCGTCAATCCGGATGTCGATGCCGGCACCCACGCCAAGATCTCGACCGGCAAGCGCGAGAACAAGTTCGGCGTGCCGATCGACGAGGCCGCAGGGATCTTCGCTCGTCTCTCCGGCCTGCCCGGCCTCGACCTGCGCGGCGTCGCGATCCATATTGGCAGCCAGCTGCTCGATCTCGCCCCGCTGGAGGCGGCCTATACCCGCATCGGCCAGTTCATCGCCGACTTGCGCGCCGCCGGCCACGCGATCAGCCATGTCGATCTCGGCGGCGGCCTTGGCGTCAACTACAGGGCGGGCGAAGTCCCGCCCGATCCCGCCGATTTCGGTGCGATGGTCGCGCGGGTCACTAAGGACTGGGGCGTCACGCTGATGTTCGAGCCTGGCCGCGTGATCGCGGGCAATGCCGGCGTGCTGCTGACCGAGGTGATCTGGGTGAAGCCCGGTGTCAGCAACCCCTATGTCATCGTCGATGCGGCGATGAACGATCTCGCCCGTCCTGCGCTTTACGATGCATGGCACGATTTCCAGGCGGTGCGGCCGACCGGCGATCGCATGATGGCGAACATCGCCGGCCCGGTGTGCGAAACCGGCGACACCTTCGCGCGCGATCGGGAGATCGATGCGGTGAAGTCGGGCGATCTGGCGATCTTCCGCACCGCCGGCGCTTATGGCGCGACCATGGCGTCGACGTACAATTCGCGCCCGCTGGTGCCTGAGGTGCTGGTCGACGGTGATCGCTACGCCGTGGTGGCGGATCGCATTGCGGCCGAGACGATCCTCGCTGCCGAGCGCGTGCCGGACTGGCTGTGACGCTGCACAGCCTGCCGATCTTCGTGCGGCTGCAGGGCCGCGCGGTGATCCTGGTGGGCGATGGCGAGGCGGCAGACGCCAAGCGCCGCTTGCTTGAACGGGCCGGCGCGATCGTCGTCGGTGAAGACGAAACTGACGCGGGCGCCCGGCTCGCCATCGTGGTCGACGACGACGCTGCCGTCGCGCGGCTCAAGGCACGCGGCGTGCTCGTGAACGCGGTCGACCGGCCGGAGCTGTGTGATTTCACGCTGCCCGCCATCGTTGACCGCGATCCGGTGATTGTCGCCGTGGGCACCGGCGGCGCCTCCGCCGGCCTCGCGGCCGCGCTTCGCCAGCGGCTCGAAAGCCTGTTCCCCGCCAGCCTCGGCCGCCTGGCCGATGCGCTTTTCGCGGCGCGCGGTGCGATCCGCAACGCCTTTCCCGGCGCCGCCGAGCGCAGGCGCGCCATTTCGGACGCGCTTCGACCCGGTGGTCTGCTCGATCCGCTTTCCTCGACCTCAGATGTCGCCGGCTGGCTCGCACAGGCTGGCAGGCGAGGCGACGGTGCCGGCACGATCGAGACTATTCGCCTCACGTCCACTGATCCCGATGATCTGACGCTGCGTGACGCGCGCCTTCTCGCCAATGCCGATCGCGTGACTCACGATGCCGCGGTGCCAACGGCGATCCTCGACCGCGCCCGCGCCGACGCCGATCGCATTGCCTGTGCCGAGCCCCCCGCCGGGCTCCCCGGATTGACCGTCGACGTGAGGATGATGTGAGCGGATTTGCCTATCGCATCGACGACGCCGGCGCGCACGAGATCGACATCAAGGACGCACTTGCCGTCCGCGATGCGATGGTCTGGGTGCATCTCACCTCCACCGCCGAGCATGCCCAGGCATGGCTCACCGACGAAGCGAAGCTGCCCGACTACGTCGTCGAGCCTTTGACGGCGAGCGAAAGCCGCCCGCGCTGCGAAGCGTTCGATAGCGGTGCCTTCCTCAACCTGCGCGGTCGCAGCACCGAACCGCTCGATTCGTCCGACATGCTCGCCTCGCTGCGGATCTGGGCGGTGAAGGGCCGCGTTATCTCGGTCGCACGCAAGCGACTCCTCGCGGTCGATTCGGTGCAGCGGGAAGTGAAGACCGGCAGCATCCGTGATCCCGGCGATCTCATCACCGCCTTCGCCACCGCCATCACCAGCGATCTGGATCCCGTCGTGGCCGATCTTGGCGACGATCTCGACGATTGTGAGCAGCAGCTCGACAGCAGCCAGATCATGAAGCTTCGCCTCAACGTCACGAGGGTGCGCGGCGAGGCGATCAGCTACCGCCGCTTCCTCAATCCGCAGCGTGCTGCGCTCGAGCGGCTTGTCGCGTTGCCAGGGGACTGGCTGGGATCGGACGATCGCGCGCACCTTGCCGCCGCGGCCGATCGCGCCGCGCGCATGGCGGAGGAACTGGAGGCGATTCGCGAACGATCCAGCCTGATGCACGAGGCACTGACCGATCTCCGCGCCGAACAGCTCGACAAGCGCAGCCTCATCATCTCGATCGCCGCGCTCGTCTTCCTGCCGCTCACCTTCATCACTGGCCTCTACGGGATGAACGTGGAAGGCCTTTGGTACGCCAAGGAGCCATGGGCATTCGACGCCATTCTCACGATCTGCGCCGTGATCTCGGTCCTCGTCACCGGCTATTTCATGGCGCGCCACTGGCTTCGCTGACGCGGTAAGCAATCAACCAGGGTCACGCCGTCGCCCCGGGCGCCGGCTTCTGACCGCGACGACCGTCAGGCGGCCCGCGCCACCTTCCAGGCCTGGCCAATCTCGTCGAATGTATCCGCCACGGTGCGGAACGGCGCGCCGTCATTCCCCAGGCTCGCCTCGATCACCTGCCGCCGCGCACCTGCATAGAGCTTGGCGAGCGTGGTCGACACCTCGCCGCCTTTCTCGAAGTCGAGCCCCGCCTCCAGTGCGAACAGGATGGCGGTTGCCCGCGTCACGCGGTCGCTTTTTGTGGAAAATTTCTTGTGCTCCGCCGCCCAAGCCGCCGCGCGAAGTGCCTGGCACAGTTCCTCGTAGAGCAATTGCACCAGCGCCGGTCCGTCCGCGGTGGCGGTGCGTCCCGCAAGGTCGATCTGGCGATAGGTCTGCGCGGGATCGCGCGACAGTACGGACGCGTAAACCATCAGGATTTCTCGTTGGTCCACGCCTTGATCTGATTCTCCATGAAGGTCATCGTCGACTTGTAAGCTGCGACGCGCGCGTTCATCGATGCGAATTGCTGCGTCATGCGCGTCGTCAACCGGTCGCGCTGGTCTGTCATCTTGTCCTGCTCTTTGGTGAGTTCGCCCTTCGCCTCGGTGTAGCGTTTGGTCGATGCGCCAAGGCCATAGAGCGCACTCGTTGCGTTCAGCTTCACCGAGTTCATCGCCGCCAGCAGGCCCGAGCCATCCGAGGAATTGGAAAAGATCGCTTCCAGGGCGCCGGGATTGTTGGTGATCGCCTTCGATAGTGTATCAACGTTCACCGATAGTGTGCCGTCGCGATTGGTGTTGACGCCGAGCTCCGCCAGCGTGCGGGGCGTGCCAGCCGCTCCGCCCGGCAGTAGGTCACGCAAGGTAAGCGCCTTCATGCTGCGCAGCACGTTTTGCGCGCCTGGATCGCCGCGCAGGTCGCCGGTGATCGGGTCGGTCTGCTTCTTAAGCTCCGCCATCACCAAGTTGTAGGTGAAGACCACATCTTCGATTGCGTTGGTCAACGCCGTCGTCGGCGTACTGGTGGACAGCGACACGGCGGTGTCAGAGGTACCGGTCAAGTCCAGCTTCACGCCCGTCACCAGGTCGCTGATGCTGTTGCTCGCACGTTGCACGCTGATGCCGTCAACCGTCAGCTTTGCATTGCCAGCGGTGCTGTTGATCGTCATCCCGGTCGCGTCCGGCCCGACGCTCAGCTTCTTCAGCTCGTCGTTCGAATCGTTCGAGGCCGTCAAAGTGAACGCGTTGGCCGCGCCGGTGTCGCCCTTAAGCGACAGAAAGGCGTGTCCATCCGCATCGGTCACCACCGTTGCCGTCACGCCGCTCTTCTTGGCGTTTATCGCCGCAGCCACGCCGGTCAGCGAGGTATCGCCGGTGAGGTCAATCGTGAACGTGTTCGTGGTATCGCCATTGGCGGGATCGGGACCAATGCTGAGCGTCAAGCTTCCCTTGAATGATGGCGCGTCCTTGGACTCGACACTCTCCTTGCTCACCGCTGTCTGCGGCGTCGCTAGTTGATCGACGCGAATGTTAGCCGTCAGCGCGGTCAGTTTGGCACCGGAGATCGCGGTCGCGGTCAGCACGCGGTCATCCGAACTCTTTGGCTGCGATTGCAGCGTCCCGCTTTTTACCAACGCTTCCAGAGCCGAGGCGAAATCCGTGATCGCGCTCTTCAGCGTGGACACGCCCGAAAGCTGAGCCGTCAGCCGGTCGGACTTTGCCGTGAGCATCGAGCTCTTGGCCGCGAACTGTGCCTCCACCAGGCCAGTGACCAGCGCATCGGTATCCACGCCCGATCCCGTATTCAGCGACGTCAGCAGCGCGCTTGCCGCCGATTTGGTGACGCTGGTCGTGGACGGCGTCGGGCTCGGCGCGGCGGTGGTGCTGGTCGTGGTGGTCATGACGTCACATCAAACGACCACGGCGCGCCAAACTTTACCATCTTTGTACCATCGGTGACCGCCTGTCACCGGCGCGGATCAATGCAGCGCCGCCCCATGCTCGTCGAAGCGCGCCCCCGCGGGCACATCCACCGCCGGCAGCGGCGGCGTTGTCCCGCCCGCCGCGGCGTTCAGCCCGAAGACAAATGCCAGCACCGTCGCGATCGCGAGGTACAGATCGTCCCGCACCTCCTGCCCCTCGCGGCTGGTGTAATACACCGCACGCGCCAGCATCGGATATTCCAGGATCGGCACTGCCGCCTCGCCAGCGAGTTCCCGGATCGCCAGCGCCGTCGCACCGCGGCCCTTCGCCACCACCACCGGCACCTGATCACGCCCGCGATCATAGCGCAGCGCAACGGCGAAACGCGTCGGGTTGGTCAGGATGACATGCGCCTCCGCCACCGCAACGCGCGTGGACCCGGACAGCATCGCCCGCTGCCGCGCGCGGATCTGCCCCTTCACTTCGGGATTGCCTTCGCTCTCCTTGTGCTCGTCCTTGATCTCCTGCTTGCTCATGCGCAGCTTCTTCATGCGCTGGAGCATCTGCAGCGGCACGTCGACAAATGCGATCGCGGCCAGCCCCATCGCCATGACGACCATCAGGTGAGTCAGCGATCCCCCAAGCGCGTTCACCGCCTCGTTCAGGTTCGACCGCGCGAGGCTTAATGTGGTGCGTGAGGACTGCATCAGCAGCCATCCGCCGACCGTGCCAAGCAGCGCCACCTTCAGCAGCGATTTGCCTAGCTCGATCCAGCCGTGCATCCCGAAGATGCGCTTCAGCCCGGAAGCAGGATTGATGCGGTTGCCCTTGGGCGCCAGCAGCGACGCATTGAAGCGCAGCGATCCCAGACCCGCCTGGCTCAGCACGCCGGCCACCACCGTGATCGCGAACAAGGCGCCAAGCGCCGGCAGCAGCTTCCAGCCCGCCGCGGCAAGCGGGCGGAACGGCTGGAAATCCTCCACGTCACCGCGCCCGAAGCGGAAGCTTTCCGCCATCACGCCCTTGCACGCCGCAACCAGCGACGGGCCGAAGAAGACGAGCCACGCCACCCCCGCCAGCACCACCAGCGCAGTCGCGAACTCACGAGACTTGAGGACGTCGCCCTTGTCGACTGCGTCCTTCAGCCGCTTGGCTGTCGGGGCTTCTGTCTTTTCGCCGAACTCGTCTGCCATCAGCCAAGGACCAGGCTCTGCGCCGCTTCGAGCCCTTCGCGCACGATCACGAGCATATAATCACCCATGGCAGGAAAGGCGGCGGCCATCGCGATCACGCCGACCGCAAGGCTTGCTGGCAGGCCGATGGAGAACAGGTTCAACGCCGGCGCCGATCGGGAGATCATGCCGACAACCAGGTTAAGGCACAGTAAAAGGAAGCCGACGGGGAGCGCGAGCAGGAGGCCGGCAAGAAAGGCATAGCCACCGAACATCGCAATGTCCCGCAGTTGCGCGGGCGCGAGCCAAGCGGCCCCCGGCGGCAGCGCGACATAGCTTTTCGCCACCATCTCCACCAGCACGAGGTGGCCGTCTACCGACAGGAACAGCAAAGTCAGCAGGATCGACAGGAACTGGCCGATGGCCGGCGACGAGCGGCCGGTATTGGGATCGATCATGTTGGCAAAGCCCAACCCCATCGATCCGCCGATCAGTTCGCCCGCGATCAACGGCGCCGCAAATGCGACCTGCAGGATGAAGCCGATCGCCAGCCCCACCAGCGCCTCCGCGGCAACGGCGAGGAAGGTAGCGAGCCCGAACACCTGCGCCGGCGGCGTGATGTTCTGGGTACCCAGCACCAGCACGCCCACCGCCCCCGCCAGCACCACGCGCACCTGCAGCGGCACGGAGACGTTGCCGAACACCGGCGCCGCGATAAATGCGGCGCCGACGCGGACCATGACGAAGACCAGCGCCCACAATTGCGGCTCGATCGAGAGGCCGAAGCCTAGCATCCGGCGTCGCGCTGCGCCCACGAGGTGATTTCACGCACCAATCCCGCGCCGATCGTCCCGTGCACGGTCGAGTGGCGATCTGGGCATAACAGGGACAGCGCCTCGACTGCACGCGACACCACGGGAGGGCAGGTCAACCGCATCGATTTAGCGGACCAGATCCGGGATCCGATCGAAGATCGAGATGGTGAAATCGGTCAGCAGCCCGAGGATCATCGCCCCGAAAATCACGAGTGACAGGCCGACGACGATCAGCTTCGGCACGAAGCTCAACGTCTGCTCCTGGATCGACGTCGCGGCTTGCACCATGCCAAGGATCAGCCCGGAAACGAGCGCCGGGATCAGGATCGGCGCGGCGGCAAGCGCCAGCACCCAGAGTGTCTGGTTCGCAACCGTCAGGAAGTAATCTGCGTCTACCATACGCGCCTGCTCAAATCCGTTCGTGCCGAGCGCCGTCGAGGCACGTGCCTCCGAGCCAGCGCCATGTTGCCCGTCCCCCGACTTCACTCGGGACGAACGGGAGGATGCCGCTACGTCGCGAAACTGTTCGCCAGGCTACCCATCGTTAACGCCCAGCCGTCAACCAGCACGAACAGCAGCAGCTTGAACGGCAGCGAGATGATCGTCGGGCTCAGCATCGCCATGCCGAGGCTCATCAGGACGGTCGCGACCACCAGGTCGATCACCAGGAACGGCAGGAAGATGAGGAAGCCGATCTGGAAAGCGGTCTTCAGTTCGCTCGTCACGAAGGCGGGCAGCAGCACCGAATAAGGAATGTCATTCGGGCTAGCATACGGGCCGGATTTCGCCATCTCGGCGAACATCGTCACATCCTTCACCCGCGTCTGCTTCGCCATGAAGGCGTGAAGCGGCGCGCCGGCCGTCTTGATCAGGTCCGTCCCGCCGATCTGCCCCGCGGCATAAGGCTGCACCGCCGTTGTGTTGATCTGGCTGATCACCGGCGCCATCACGAACATCGACAGGAACAGCGAGAGGCCGATCAGCACTTGGTTTGGCGGCGTCTGCTGCAGCCCCATCGCCTGGCGCAGGATCGACAGCACGATGATGATCCGCGTGAAGCTGGTCATCATGAGGAGGATGCCCGGCAGGATGCTCAGCAGGCCCATGATGATGAGGACCTGGAGCGACAGCGACATGGATCCCGAGCCGTTCGGCCCGCCGCCTAGCTGGCCAAGCGCGCGATCCACTGCGTCTCCTGCGCCCGGCGCGGCAGGTGCGGCCGGTGCAATCGGCGCGGTCTGGGCAAAGGCAGGCATCGCTACCAGCAGCGCGACGACCATGGCCAGCACGACCAACACGATAGTGTGCGCGCACAGCGGCGGGGCGGCGGTGCGCGAGCGAGCGCCATGCCGCGCCGGCGCTCCGCGCTCCGCGAACAGCGCGATGCCGCTATTGGTGCGGCGAACAGTGATCACAGCTGCGTCTTCCCATCAGCGCGGTCCACCAGCGTCACGCCGCCGCGGCCAACCGACACGAGCAGGCGCTTGCCCTCGAAATCGATGACCGCAAGCCGCAGGCCGGGCGAGATCATCATGGTTTCCTTCACCGTGATCAGCCGCGTCTCGGCGCGGCCCGGCATGCGGCTCTCCAGCCGACGCCACAGGTACAGGCAGCCGATCATCAAGCCGCACACGAGCGGCAGCAGCACGATCAGCTTCAGGATGTAGGACCACAGCATCGGGTGGCTCAGCCGCGCTTGTCGGGGTTGACGAGCTCGGTCATTCGCACGCCGAACCGGTCACCTACGGTCACCACTTCGCCGCGTCCAATAAGCGTGCCGTTGACGAAGACGTCGAGCAGTTCGTTCGCCTGCCGGTCGAGCTCGATCACGCTCGACTCGCCAAGTGCCAGCAGCTCCCGCAGCGTCAGCTGCGTCGAACCGATTTCCACCGTCAGCTTCACGTCGACGTCCTGCAGCAGCCGGAAATTGGCCGCCAACGCGCCGTCCGCAGGGAAGCCCCCGCTCATGTCGTTCATGGATTTAGTCCTTCGAGAGAGGCAAGCGAGGTGAGGCGGATGGCAGCATGGCCGTTCGACGTGCCGACGGTGCCCGTGCCCAGGCGATCATTGCCGACCATCACCGGCACATCCTGGCCGAAGCTGATCGGAATGACGTCGCCGGGCTGAAGTGCCATCAGCTTCGACAGGCGGATCGTCGGCTCGGCCAGAACCGACCGCACCGGAAAGCGGATGTTCATCGCCGCGCGGGTCAGCGCGGTCTGCCACAGCGCATCCTCGGCCGCCGCCTTGGCGACGACCTTGCCGGTCAGCGCGGTGCCGTGCGGCTTCAACGCGGACACTGGGTAAATGAGATCGATAAAGGCAGGCTTTCCGTGGCCCGGCGCCACGCCGAAACGGGTGATGATCATCGCATCGTCGCCATCGAAATCGGAAAGCATCGCGGCGTTGGCTTCGCAGCGTCCGATTGAAAAGCTGACGCGCGCCAGCGGCTCCCAAGCACTGGTCAGCGGCACCGCGATCATCTGCCCCAGCCGCGCGACCATCGCTTCGGCCGCGGGGGAAAATTCGCGCGGCATATCCGCCGGCGCCGCACCGGTGCCACCGAAGAACAGGTCCAGCAGCTCGAGCACGAACTTGCCGTCGAGCACCAGCAGCGCGGTGCGATCGTCCATCCCCAACGGCAGCCACGCGGTCAGCCGGTCCGGCCGTTCCGCGCGATAATCGGCGAAGCGCTGCACCGACAGCGGCTCCGCCCAGGCCCGCACCTCATCGCGCAGCAACGGCTCGAACACGCCGCGCATCCCCCGCGCAAGACGCGCCGAGAGATGCTGCAGCGTATGCAGGTCGCCGAACGGATTGAGCTTCGCCTGCCCCAGGCCGCCCGGCTGGACCGCTTGAGCGCGGGCGCGCTCGCGCCGTTCAGGCGCAGGGGAGGATTTGGCGTTAACCATGCCCGTTCACTGAACAACGAAATTGGTAAAGTAGACGTTACTAACGCCACCAAATCCCTCTTTCTGCTTCAGCGTGGTGTTGACTGCCGCCACCAGCCGCTTGGCCAGCTGCGCCTTCCCCTGGGAGGTAAATACCTGATCTTCCGTGGTATCTCCGAGCGCCATCAGGATCGCTGAGCGGATCGCGATGTCGTTCGTCTTGATGTTCTGGATTACCTTGTCGTCATAGGGGGTCGACACGGCGATGCCGACCTGGATGAAGTGCACCGAATCCTGCAGATTCGCGGTGAACTCCTTTTCAAGCGCATAATAGTTGGAGGCATAAGCCTCGCCACCCGCCCCGTCCGGCGTCGGCATGCCCTCGTGGCCGGCATCGCCTTCGGCTGCTTCACCGCCACCGTCGCCGCCCTCACCGCCGCGCTTCTGCGCGCTCTTGGGCACCAGCTTTGGCGTGTTCGGAGCTTCCGCCGAATGCGCGCCGCTCCCGACCAGGCCGGAGCCGGCAGCATAGAGGCCCGCGCCGACGCCCCCGCCGACCAGCACCATAACGCCAACCGCCATCACGACGATCTTGCCGAGCTTGCCGAGCTTGCCCTTCTTCTTGGACGCGGGCTCGGCCGCTGCTTCCTTTTCAATCATTGCTCAAAAATCCCCGCTCTCATGCGACTCGCTCGTCGGCCGACGACGCGCCCGTCTGGGCAGCATCCGGCGACACGTTGTTGGTGGGCGCGGTGCCGGTGCCAGCGCGCTGTTGCTGTTGCTGTGGATGGCTGCCGCCGTCGCTCGTCTGGGTCGACAAGCGCAGCCCACGCGCTTCCGCCATGTCGGCCAACCGCGGCTGGGCCTCGACAATCAGCTGGCGCGTCTCGGCGTGCTGCGCCTGGAAGTGCACGGCAACCGTATCGCCGTCGCGGCGCAGCGAGACGTCGATCGTCCCCAGCCGATCGGGCACCAGGCGAATGCTGGTGTCGTTCGCGTTTGCCGCGTCGCGCAGCATCTCGATCCGCTCGATCATCTTGGCTGGCCAAGTGTCGCGCGCCATGTCGAGCGCGGCGTGGCGGCTGCTCTCCGCCGCGGTGACGGCGTGCGCGGCGAGATCCGTCGTGGGAGCGATGGCCACGATCGCCTGCTCCGCGGCAGCCGGGCGACGCTCCTCGCGCACCACTTGTTGAATCGCGGCGGCGAACACCTGCGCGGCCGGCGCGATCCGGTTTGCCTCGGCCGGCTGCAGCACGGGCCCTGCCTGCACACTCGCAGCCGGCAGATGCGCGCCACGATCTCGGCTACTTGCGGCTCCCGAGCCAGTGACCTTGTCCGCCACGGTCTGCGCCGACGCCGACTTATCACTCAGGCCGCTTTCCGGGCTCGGTGACGGGCTGTCGGATAGCGCGGTGTGCGTCCCATCTGGCCCGCCAGCTTCCGGCCGGCTCAGCATCGGGGGCATCGTCGCCGGTCCGACAAGAGCCGGAGCCTCCGCTGGCACGAGCCGCGCGGCGTTACCGCCAGCGAGCGGATCCGCAACTACCTGAGATGGTGACCGCCACATATAGCGCGGAGTCAGCGATGCTACCGGCTCTGCGTTCTCGCACTTCGACACCGAGGCGCCCTCGGAGGAGCGCTGCATCACACCTTCACCATCGTGATCCAGCCAGCTCACAGGCAGCGGCACCACAGGAGCCGGAGCGTCCACTCGTACCAGCCGCGCGGCGTCGCCGCCAGCAAGTGAGTCCGCCACAACCGAGGATAGCGGCCGCGAGAGTTCAAACGGTGCCCGCCATACGCCGGGAGCGGCATTCCCGTGCTTTGGCGGCATCGCGTAGCCTGCGTGGCGCCTGGCAGTACTTTCGCCGCCGCCGTCCAGCCAGCTTGCCAGCGGAGTCGCTCCCGGCGGCGGCGACTGCGGCGTGTTCGCGAGAGTGCCAACCGGCAACAGATGCGCTGTGTTTCCGCCAGCATGTGGATCCGACATCACCGGAGATGGCGAACGCCACAGATGGCGCGACGTCAGCGGCGCGCCCGAAATTACATTGCGGCGCTTCGACGCCACGGCGCGATCGGATGCGGGCTGCGTCATACCTTCAGCGCCGCTATGCAGCCCGCCCGGCAGTGGGGGCACCGCATCAGCTATGGCGCCCTCCGACGCCAGCCGCGAGGTGCCGGCAGCAATAGAGTCTGCCACGATTGGATATAGCGGCCGCGAAATATGGGTTGCCTTCGGCGATGCGTCCAGCGCCGCCCCTTGGCTCACCGGCACCGCAGCGCCGGCTGACGGGCTCTGCGCGAAGCTTTTCTCCGCGGCATCAGACGGGCTTACGACCCGGCGCGCTAGCAGTGGCACCAAATTGGCAACCGCGCCACCTGGCGCCGGCCGCGCGGCGTTCCCGTCAGCAAGGGGATTAGGAAGAACCGAAGAAGCCGTCCCCAGCGTGGCAGGCGGCGCAAGGGACACGTCGGGGGCCGTATCGTCGCTCTTCGGTGCCGCGGCGCCTGAATAGATGGCGGTCGTCACCGAAGGCGCGAGCCACAGAAGAGTGCCGGCGCCGGCAGTCACGGCGTCATCCTCGCCGCCGGCAACCGGCAAGTCCTTGCCGGCACCTTCCGGCGCCATCGGCATCACCGGTACCATCATCGCAGGCAGCAACGCGGCAAAGCTCTCACCCGCGGCTGCGCCAGCAGGCAGGATACCGGCTGGTAAAGCCACCGGCGGGATAGTGATGGTGCGGATCGACATCATGGATCGGCTTCTCGTCGGATCTATTCCGACGTTAGTTCAGCAAGGATCGTGCCGGATCTTCCGGGTCGGCGGCGCATCCTGAAGCGCCCTGATCGCACGCAACGCCGCTTCCGCTTCGCCGCGCGCGATCAGCTTCTCCACCGCCGTCTGATCACGCTTGGCAGCACGTGTGGCTTCCACGGCGCGAGCGGCCGCTGCCTCAGCCGCGCGGACGCGATTGTCCACCGCCTGCGCATTGCGGTGCAGCTTTTCCCGATAATGCGCCATTGCCGCGAAGGAGAACGCCGCTCTCAGTCCTTCTTCGGGCGAAACCGCTGCGGCAAGCTGGGCGATCCGCTGCGACAGAGTCATCTCGCTCGACACCTGCTCATGCGCGCGCGTTTCCTCCGCCCGCGCCATGCCAAGCTGAAGCGTACGCACGCGATGCAACCGCTGGAGCTTCTTGTTATCCATCGCCGAACACGCCGGTCAGTTCCGTCACCGCATCCTCCAGTGACACGCTCGCGTCCGCATCCTGCCGGATGAACTCCATGACCGCGGGATGGTAGGCGATCGCTGCGTCGATCGCCGGATCGGCGCCTGCACGATAGGCGCCCATCAGCACCAGATCGCGGTTCTCTTCGTAGGTCGCCAGATGGCGCCGCAGGACTCGTGCGGCCTGAACGTGCGGCTTCACCGCGATGTCAGTCATTACGCGGCTGACGGACTTGGACACGTCGATCGCTGGGTAGACGGCATGCTCGGCAAGCGCGCGGCTCAGCACGATATGGCCGTCTAGGATCGATCGCGCGGAATCCACCACGGGATCGTTGCCGTCGTCGCCGTCCGCCAGCACGGTGTAGATCGCGGTAATGGCGCCGCCGGTGTTCACATCGGTACCGGCGCGCTCGATCAGGTTCGGCAGCATGGCAATCGCAGAAGGCGGATAGCCCCGCGCGGAGGCTGGCTCGCCAAGCGCCAGCCCGATCTCGCGCCCGGCATGCGCCACACGTGTGAGCGAATCCATGATGAGGAGCACATTCTTGCCCTCGGCGCGGAATGCCTCTGCGATCGCCGTCGCGCGCAGCGCGCCCCGGATGCGCAGCACCGGTGAATGGTTGGCCGGCACCGCGACGACCACCGACCGTTTGCGCGCCTCACCCGCCACCTTCGTTTCCAGAAAGTCAGCGACTTCGCGACTGCGCTCACCAATCAGGCCAATGACGATCACGTCCGCCTTGGCCGCGCGCACCATCATGCCGAGCAGCACCGACTTGCCGACGCCCGAGCCCGCCATGATGCCGACGCGCTGACCCTTGCCGATCGTCAGCAAACCGTTGATCGCGCGCACGCCGACATCGAGCGGCTCCAGCACGCGACCACGGTCGAGCGGCGACTGAAGCTTGCCGGCAAGCGGCCAGCGACCGGCGCCGCGGATGGGCCCCAGGCCGTCAATCGGATTTCCCGCGCCATCGACCACCCGGCCCAGCAGCGCCTCGCCAACTTCCGCTTCGCCCGGCGCGCCCGTTGGCCGCACCGGCATCTGCGGCAGCAGCGCGGCGGGGCCGCCGAGGTTCATCAGCAAGGTCCGGCCATTGCGAAAACCGATCACCTCGGCCTCCACGCCCACACGCGCGTCGCCGATCCGGCACACGGTACCTACAGGCAGTGTCAGGCCGACCGCTTCCATCAACAACCCGTCATAGGACGCAAGCCGCCCGGCCACCTTCGGCGCCGGTCGGAAATCGGCATCACCAAGCGCGTCGAGATAATCGGCGGTGAAACGGTTCAGCATTGATTGTCCCGTGGAAGAACACCCGGAACGCGTCGGCAGTCCGGCGTCTGGAGCGCAATCCCGGCGGTTGCCGGGCAGTCAGGAAATGGTCAAGCCGCGGCCGGCACGGCGACCTTGTCGAGTGCACTGGTCAGTTGCTCCAGCCACAGCTCCGGCCCCTCCTCGACGATCGTAGAGGCCGCCTCCAGCACGAAGCTGCCGCGTGTCAGCGCGGCATCGCCGACCGCAAAAACGGTATCCGGCAAGCGGCCCTCAAGCAGCGCCACATCCGCCGGGTTCACGCGCAGGATCGCGCTTTCGCTCTGGTCGGCCAGCAGTTCAGCCGCTGCCTCCACTCGGGCGGCGAGCAGCTCGGCGGAAATGCCGGTATCGCCCACCAGGCGGGTCACGAGATGCAGCACCGTCTGGCGCAGCTGCTGCGCAATACGCTCCCGATCGAGCCGTTCATCGGACTTCAGAGACGCAGCGATGCCCTCGAGCAACGCCAGATCCCGCGCGGTCTGCTGTTCCTGCTCGATCCGCCCCGCAGCATAACCGGCGTCGTAACCGACACGATGCGCCTCCACCAGCGGATCGATCGCCACAACCTCGGCCGCCGCCGTTACTGGATCAAGGCTCGGCGTCTCTTCCTCGTCTATCTCTGTGCCTGCTGACGCAGGACCAAAGCCGTTCGGTGAGGCCGCGAACGCTTCCTCGATTCGCGCGATCAGGTCGCCCGGCGCGAAGCCTGACGGCCGCTCCGCGAACATGCGGTGCAGCCGCACTGCCGCATCATCCTGTCGCGCGGAAAAGCCCGCAACGAACGCACCGCTCACCGCCGCCTCAGACATAATCGTCCTCACCCCCACCCATCATGATAGTACCGTCTTTGGCGAGGTTGCGGGCGATCGCGATGATCACCTTTTGCGCCTCAAGCACTTCGGACAGCTTCATCGGGCCACGCGCTTCCATCTCGTCGCGAATGCCGTCGGCGGCACGGGCAGACATGCAGCCCAGGAACCGGCTGCGCGCCGCTTCGTCGACGCCCTTCAGCGCGCGCGTCAGGATATCGCTGTCGATGTTTCGGATCAGCGTGCCCAGGTTCTTGTCGTCCATGTCGAGCAGGTTGTCGAAGACGAACATCGCCTCCTCGATCGCCCGCGCGGTTTCCTTGTCCAGCTTGAGCAGCTTGGGCATGACCCGCTGCTCGGTCGTCTTGCGCGCACCTTGCAGGATCTTTGCCGCCTCGCGCGTACCGCCCAGCTTGACCTGCGTGCCCTGCGCGGCACTCGCCGCGCGGCTGCCGATCATCGTCTTCAGCGTTTCCACCGCTTCCGGCGTGATCGGGCCAAGCTTTGCGATGCGATGCAGTATCTCCGGCTGCGCAGCATCGGGCAGCAATTCCAGCACCTGCGCCCCGACAGCGGGATCAAGATTCGCGATCAGCAGGGCGGCGACTTGCGGATGCTCCTTCTCGATCATGGCGGCGATGTCGGTCGCGTCAAGCCAGTCGAGCAGTTCGATCTCGCACGCGGCTTCCGGCGGCGTGATCCGCGCCAGGACGCTTTCGGCTTTCTCTTGGCCCAGCGCACGGTGCATCACCGCCTCGATCTTCGGCTTGGGATCGAAGGTGATGCCGGTCCGCTCACGCGCACGGCCGACGAAATCGTCCAGCACGCCCTCCACGTCGGCCTCGCTCACATCGGCGACGGTGTACATGGCGCGGCCAAGTTCGCGCACTTCATCAGGCTCCAGCTTTTGGAGGATCGCTGCGGCTTCCTCCTCGCCCACCAGCATCATCAGCACCGCGGCGCGTTCCGTGCCGGTGAAAGTGCGAAGCGCGATCTCGTTCACTGCGCCGTCGCCTTCATCATGTCACGCACCGCAAGTGCGGCGCGCGCCGGATTGTCACGGGTAAAGCCACGCACCTTGCCGATCCGCTCGTCATAGTTGCGACTGGCCTCGATCTCGTCGAGCGTCACCGGCGGGGTCACTGAGATTTCGGCGCCCCCATTCGCGCCCTCCTCGCCCTCAGCGATGGCCTCGCCCCCGGCGCTGAGCACGGCGTGCGACGGTGCCTCCGCCTCTTCCTTCTTCTTCATCAGCGCCTTGGCCAACGGGCGCACGCCCAGCAACAACACCATCAGCGCAATCACGATCGCCGTCACGTTTCGCGCGATCACCGGCAGCCAGCTATTGTCATACCAGGCCGGGCCGTCACTTGCGCCCTCGCCTTCGCCGGCGAACTTGCGACTGATCACCGTCACCTGGTCATTGCGGGCCTGATCAAAGCCAACGGCTGAGCGAATAAGCTGGGTAATCTGGTTGATTTCGGCTGCGGTGCGGCGGCCCTTCTCCGGTTCGCGCAGCAGGACGGCCACGGATAGACGCTTGACGGCACCCGGTGCCGCGCGGGTGACCGAAACTTCGCGGCCAAGGTCATAGGACCGGGCGAACTGGTCCGATTGCTTGTTCGCGTTCGGCGCCGGGCCACCGGCGATCGGCTGGCCGGACTGAACCGGCTGGCCGTCCGCGCCTACCGCCACCTGCGGCTGCTGCAGCGTCGCAGCCGGCGGCGGCGTGTTGCTCAACGCACCCGGAATGCCGCCGGGCGCCTGTGCGTCGCTTGCCTGGTTGCTGGTCCAGTTGCCGGTTTCGGCACGCAGCGCACCCTGCTTGTCATAGCTTTCACGCGTAGCGGAGGTCTCGTCCATGTTGACGTCGGCCTGCACCTCGGCCGTAAAGTTCCCCGCGCCGATCAGCGGCGTCAGCAGCTGGATCAGCTGCGTGCGATATTTCTCCTCCACCTGCCGCTGCAGCGCGATCCGTTGTTCGGTGCCGCTCTGGCCCATGCCGCCAGGCTTGGAGAGGAGGCCGCCCATTTGGTCGACGATTGTCACGGCTTCGGGCTTCATGCCCGGCACCGACGATGCCACGAGGTTGATGATCGACTGCACCTGCGCCTCGCTCAAAGCGCGGCCTCCCTGCAGCTTCACTACTACGGAGGCGGATGGCTGGGCATTGTCGCGCACGAACACGCTCGATTCCGGCATAGCCAGATGCACGCGCGCCTCGGTGACGACGTCGATCTCCTGGATCGACCGGGCAAGCTCGGTCTCGCGCGCCTGGCGCAGGCGCTCACCCTCGACGGCACGGCTGACGCCCATCGGCAGCTGATCGAGGATCGCGTACCCGCCCGGCGCCGCTTTAGGCAGTCCTTGGCCGGCGAGCAGAAGGCGCGCACGGGAATAATCTTCCTCGTTCACCGTCACCGCATCGGTCGCCTCGTCGATGTGGCTCGTGATGCTGGCGGCGGACAGTGCCTGGGTGACGGCTGCCTTGTCGGCGTCCGGCAGGCCCGAATAGAGCATCTTTTGCGGCGGCGTGGACAATGCCGACCAAGCGAGCGCCGAGGCGCCGATCAGGCTGACCATCAGCGCCATCGGGCCGGCACGGCGGACCGCGGGCTGCGCGAACACGCCCTGGATCTGCTTCAGCGGGTTCGCGAAGCGCTCCGGTATTATCGCGCTCGAAGGGGCAAGTGCGTTAGCCATATCAGACCGGCATGCTCATGATGTCCTTGTACGCGGACAGGATCTTGTTGCGGACTTGCAGCGTCGCCTCGAAACCGACCGACGCTTCCTGGCGGGCGAGCATCACTTTCGCGATGTCGACCGTCTCGCCGCGTTCATAGGCTTCCGACAGAGCGGAGGCCTTTTGCGACTGCGCATTCACGGACTGAAGCGCGCTTTCCATCGTCGCGGCAAAGCTGCCCGCCTGTTGCGCGCCGGAAGCGGGTGCTGTCTGCTCCGCCGCCACGGTCGCGTTCGCACGGCTCAGCGCGGCATTACGCTCCAGGATCTGGGCACGAAGCGCCATCACCCGGTCAATGCCGCCTACCCCACCAACACCGCTCATGCCGTCAGTCTCCGATCGTGCGGCGCAGCGATCTCTTCACCCTGTTCGCGCGCCTTCGCAAGACGGTAACGCAAGGTTCGTTCCGAAATGCCGAGGCGGCGGGCGGTTTCGATACGATTTCCGCCGCACGCCTTCAAAGTCTCTCGAATGGCGGCAAATTCGGTCAGCTGAACCACCGACCCCAGCGTGCTGGCAGGGGTTGCGGCGGCCTCTTCGGCAATGACGAACGGGCGCGGCGCGCTGGCGCGATCGAACAGGATGTGATCGGCCTCGATCGTGTCGCCACCGCAGAACAGCAGGGCGCGCTGGATGACATTCTCGAGTTCGCGGACATTGCCCGGCCAATCGTGCGCGACCAGCTTCGCGATCGCCTCGTGCGAGGGCCAAGGCACCACGGCGCGAACGCCGGCATGGCGCAGGATCATCGTCGCGGCGAGCGCCGGCACGTCCTGCGCGCGATCGGCCAGCGCGCGGGTGGTCAGCGGGAAAACCGACAGCCGGTAGTAAAGATCGGCGCGGAAACGGCCCGCAGCGACCTCTTCCTGAAGGTCGCGATTGGCGCAGGCGACGACGCGCACGTCGATGGGCACCGGATGCGTCGCGCCGATCGGTACCACTTCGCGCTCCTGCAGCACACGCAGCAGCTTGGCCTGCAGCGGCAGCGGCATCTCGGCGATCTCGTCGAGCACAATCGTGCCGCCATTCGCTGCGCGAAAAAAGCCTTCGCCGCCGGACGACGCGCCCGTGTAGCTGCCCCTCATATGGCCGAACAGCATCGCTTCCAGCATGGTCTCGGGCAGCGCGGCGCAGTTGATCGCGATGAACGGGCCGTCCGCGCGCCCCGAATTGCGATGGATCGCACGCGCCAGCACTTCCTTGCCGGTGCCGGTCGGCCCGTTGATCAGGACGGTGATGTCGGCCGCAGCGACGCGCTCGGCCAGCGCGAACAGCGCCAGCGTCTCGGGGTCAGCGGCGGTTGGAAGCTCAGGGCCGCCAGCCAGCGCGCGGGCAAAGGCGTTGCCTACCGCCGAATCGCCATGGTCGAACCGCAGCCGCGCCGGCGCGCCGTCGCGAAAGGGCGTAACCTGCGGCGCGCCGCGCGACAGGATGACCGTGCGCGCCGGCACCGGAGAAGCTTCGCCCTCGGTCACCAGCCAGGCAGTGTCCGGCTGCGGCCGGACGGACGGGGCGGCAACAATAAAACCCTGGGCGCGGAGCGATGAAACCAGCGTGACATGCGAATCGGCAACAGCAGCGGACGGAACGATCGAGCGCAAAACTTTTCCCCCACGGAATGATCCTGCCTCTACCGGCCATTTGGTTAACGACCTCTTGAACCGGCAGCCGGCCGGCAGAATTTTTCCGGGCACGCATCGCGCGCGCGCGCGAACGCGCCCGAACGCACCTGCGCACACGAATGGGCGCGTTCCCGCATGAACTTGCGCGCGATGACGGCAACTTGGGCAGCCGCTTGCCGCCTTGCCGGAAAGGCCGGCCAAATCTTGCCGCCTGCCGGCAATCACCAGCGTTAGCGCCCGGCATTTCCCCCCGTCCGGCGGGCCCACAAAAAGTTCTAAAGGCTTCCACGCGTTGGCCGTTTCGTATGGCGACGGCTCGGCCCTCCGCTCCGGGGGCGGCGGGGCGGTCGTAGACACCGAAGGAACCCACCATGACCGTTATCGGAAGCAACATCTCGGCGCTTCGCGCCGCCAACGCGTCGACGAAAGCGCAGTCGGATCTCTCGACCGCGATGGAGCGCCTCTCGACCGGCAAGCGCATCAACTCGGCGAAGGACGATGCCGCCGGCCTCGCGATCGCCAGCCGCATGACCAGTCAGATCAAGTCCATGGGTATCGCCGTTCGCAATGCCAACGACGGCATCTCGATGGCGCAGACCGCTGAAGGCGCGCTGAGCGAAGTCACCAACATGCTGCAGCGCATGAAGGAGCTGGCCACCCAGGCTGCCAACGGCACGCTGGGCACGTCGGAGCGTAAGGCGCTGCAGGCAGAAGTGTCTCAGCTGACAGCGCAGATCGACGATATTGCAAAGTCCACGAACTTCAATGGCCTGAAGCTGCTCGACGGCACCGCCAAGAACATCAAGCTCCAGACCGGCGCCAGCGCTGGTGACACCGTCTCGGTTTCGATGGGCTCGGTATCCACGAACGCGCTGGGGCTGAACGGCTACCGCGTCGAGGGTCAGCTGACCACGGGTCGCGTCGGGGACACCCTGGCTGCTGTCGCCAAGGGCGACATCACGCTGAATGGTAAGGCAGCCTTCGCCGCGGATCTGACGGCGGCCACCGACACCGCGAAGGCGTTGGCAAAGGCTGTCAACGACAATAGCGCCAAAACCGGCGTTTCGGCGACGGCCTACAACACGCTGACCGGCAACTCCGTGTCCTCGTCCGGGGTCGAAGCAGGAAAGCTCGAGATCAACGACGTCGAAGTGTCGGGTGCGAATGCGGAGGAACTGGTCAAGAACATCAACCGCGACGTGGCGGGTGTGACCGCGACGCTCAAGGATGGCAAGATCACGTTGTCCAACGACACGGGCATCGCGATCAAGATTGGCGGTACTACTCCAGGTCAGGCTGGCTTCGAAGCTGGTACTTTCCAGGGCTTCGTGGCGCTTTCGAGCAACGATGGCTCGCCGGTCGTCGTTGGAAAGGGCAAAGATGGCAGCGACACAGACTTCGCGTCCGTCGGCCTGAACCAGACCGCAGCCAACGGCGCGGTCACCGGCATCAAGGCGAGCGCGGACGCTCTCGACGAGAGCGACGATCTGAAGATCAACGGCGTCACCATTGGAAAGTCGTCGGACGCGTCGGCCGCATCGAAGGCGGCAGCGATCAACGCAGCATCCGGTGAGACTGGTGTTCAGGCGAGCGCTCGCAATCAGGTGACGTTGGACATCGATCTCACTGCAGTCGCTCCTGACGAATTCAGCATTAACGGCACCGTTGTCGATCTGTCCGCTGCAACGGACACCGCTGCCGTAGTAAAGTCCATCAACGAGGCACAGGTTTCGGGCATCAAGGCGTCGACCGACGCTGACGGCAAGCTGGTGCTGACGTCCGACACTGGGCAGGACATCACGATCAAGGATGATGGCGCCTTCACGACGGCAGTCACCAACGTCGATGGCACAACTGGTGTGTCAGACGGCTCGGCGGCGTCGCGTGGCCAGCTGACCCTGTCTTCGCAAAGCGGCGCGGACATCCGCGTGCAGGGTTCCGCCGCAACGCTTGAAAAGGTGGGTCTCACCGCACAGGGCGGCGAGGACGGAAAGCTGGCTGGCGGCATCTCAATCGCGACGCAGGACGCAGCAACTCAGGCTCTCAGTGCGATCGACGCCGCTCTCGACAAGGTCTCGGCGACGCGCGGCGACCTCGGCGCGGTCCAGAACCGGCTGGAGGTGACGGTGAACAACCTGACCACCACGAGCACCAACCTCGCCGACGCTCGCAGCCGCATCGAGGACGCCGACTTTTCGGCAGAATCGACGGCTCTCGCCAAGGCGCAGATCCTGAGCCAGGCGTCGACCGCGATGCTGGCGCAGGCCAACCAGTCGCAGCAGGGCGTGATGAAGCTTCTCGGCTGATCCGTGAGCGGCACCGGCACCGCCCCCAAATGGGTGCAGGTGCCGCTCCGCTCGGCGCAGCAGAGAAGATGTGGGAGCCCGGTGGCCGATCGGCCGCCGGGTTTTCTTGTTCATGGGCGACGAGCAGAGCGCCGGCTCATTCCCGCGCGCTCTGGCGGCGCGCTAGCCGGCGATCCGATAATCAATCGGCTTGAAGCTGCCGCCGTTGGAATCATACGCTGAACAGGCGGTCAGCCCGATCACCAGGTCCATCGCCGCGCGGAACACGATCTTGTCGCCCGCTTTGCTGATCGGCGGCAGCACGCGCAGCTTGCCGGTCTTGCCATCCACCGGCACGTTCATGAAGCAGTTGAATGCGCTGGGGATCATGTCCTCGGTCACGCCATAAGGCGCCAGCGCCGCGGCGAGGTTGCCGAAGCAGCCGCGATGCAACGGCTTGTCTGGATAGAAATGCCGGAACGTGTCCACGCTGCACGGCGTCAGCAGGAAATCGTGCCGCCCGACATCGTCGGCAATGATCTCCAGCATCGGGCGCGAGCGGTTGGAATAGAGCGTGAGCCCGGTGGTGAGATAGATCGTCTCCGCATAGTCGAACGTCCGCCCGGCGGAGATCGCCTCGCCCACGTCCTCCGCGTTGAATGCCAGTAGGTCCGCCACTTGGCATCCTTTCGGATCGATCACCTCCAGCGTCGCACCCTGATCGAGCCTGAACGCGGTACCGCTTCGCTCCGGGATGCGCGTCGCCTCAATCATCGGCGGTGGCGCCGGCATCGTTATTAGCGCCGCGATAATGGAACGGGCAGGCCCAGCCTTCATCGACCACACGGCCGCTATATTGCCGTGCCTCGCTGGCCGCGCCGTGGCGCTCCAGCATCGGATTGCGCGATCCCGCCAGCGCCTCGTCGCGCACCAGGATCTTCTCGCGCATGCCTTCGTAGCGGCCCTCGGCGCGCAGCCGTTCGAACTGGTCGTGCAGGTTGAACACCAGCGCCGGCTTCGCGAAGCGGCGCGCGGGCCGGCTGGCATTGGGATGAATACCGACCACGAAGAACGCCTCGCCGCCGAAGCTCAGCGAGAAATGCGGATCGTCCGGATCATGGCTGACGCGCTGGTCATAAGGCTGGCCGCGCCACACGTCCTTGTCGGATAGCGATTGCACGCGGTCCCACAAGGCGCGCTCGAACGTCGCCTCATCCAGATCGACCGGCCCGTTGAAGACGACCGCGAAGCTGCGGAACAGCGCCGGCTCCTCGCGATAGGCAGCGGCAAAGCGCATCAGCCCGTCGTGGATGCGCAGATCGTCCCACCCGCTGTCGATCCGGTTGCAGGCAAGGACGCTCAGCGTGCCACGCGCCAGGGCCGCCTTCGCCCCGACGCACGGGAACAGGCGATCGGCCACATGGTCCTGAAGCAGTCGTTCGAAGTGATCCTGGTCGGCGTGGCGCCAGGGAAAGAGCGGTGTTTCGGGCTGCGGCATGGACCGGTCCTACGCACAGCGGCCCGGCTGCGTTCCGTCGATTTGAGTTGATCTCAATCAACATCTTGCGAACGCAAGCTCGCACGCGTTGCGAATCAGCTCCGCAGCATCGCCTTCTTGAGCCGGGCATGGGCGCTGGCCTTGATCTGGCACACCCGAGCTGCGCCGACCCCCAGTACCTCGCCAATTTCCTCGAGGTTCAATTCCTCCACGTGATACAGCTGGATTACCATCTGCTCGCGCTCCGGCAGCGAAGTGATGGCCGTGATCAATCGAGCGCGCATCTCCCCCTCCGCCAGCTGGTCAAACGCGCTCGGCTCGTCGCTCGCGAACCAGGGCTGGTCGTCGGCATAGACTTCGTCGATCGAGTCGAACTTCGCCGCTTCCGCGGTCACATAATCCGCACGCAGCTTCTCCACCGACACGCCGAGCCGCGCCGCACTTTCCGCGTCCGCCGGCGCGCGTCCCAGTTCGCCGGTCAGCGCCTGCACCGCACGGTTATAGTCGCGCCGCCGCTTGATCGCACCGCGCGTCATCGCGGCATGGCGGCGAAGCTCGTCGATCATCGCGCCGCGCAGCCGGGTGGTGAGATATTGCTTGAACGTCACCTGCCCGCGATCCTCGAACGATCCCGCAGCCTCGACCAGCGCGACCAGGCCGGTCTGGACCAGATCCTCCACCTCAATCGCAGTCGAAACGCTGCCATGAACGTGCCACGCCAGCCGGCGGACCAGCGGCAGGTGCTCGCGCACCAGCGCGCCTTCGTCGCGCGCGCGCTGCCGCGGCGAATAGGTCAGCGGCACCGCCTCGGCGAAGGCTGCGGCCATCGGCATCGCGCTCATGCCGCCACCGCCATCTGCGGCTGGCCCGCACCGATCGCAGGATGCGTGTCATTCGCGCCGATCACGGCGACGACCTCGACGGCCTTGTCCTCGGGGACTTCGAAGAAGCTCATGACGGGGGTATCCGGCAGACAGGTTTTGACCAACTTGCGGATCGCGACGCGGATCGCGGGCTGCACGACGAGCGCAAAGGGCTTGGCCTCGGCGATCATCGGCTGCGCGGCGCGCTGCAGCGCATCGACGATGCGGCGGCCGAGTTCGGGTTCGACGACATGGCGGCGCGACGGGTCGGACCGCATCGCCTGGCCGAGCAGCCCTTCGAGGCCACCCTCCAGCGTCATCACGCGCAGCGGCTCGCGCACGCCGCACAGCTTCTGGACGATCAGCGGGCCAAGCTCCGGACGGATCAGCTCGACAATTTCCTCCGCATCCTGCGTGCGCTGCGCCACCACCGCCACGGCAGACGCAATGCGGCGGAATTCCTTCAGCGTGATGCCTTCATTCAGCAGCGCCTTCAGCACGCTGGTCAGCGTGGTGAGCGACAGCGGCTGCGGCACCATCGAGGCGACGAGCTGCGGATTGCGCTCCTTCAGCCCGTCGAGCAGCGCCTGCACCTCGTCCGCGCCCAGCAGATCGGCGGCATTCTGGCCCAGCGCATGGTTGAGGTGAGTTGCGATCACCGTCCCGCTGTCGACCACCAGATAGCCGGCGCCAGTCGCGGCATCGGCATCGCCCGGCGCGATCCAGGTCGCGTCGAGGCCGAAGGTCGGATCCTTCGCCTTCTTGCCTTGCAACTCGCCGAAGCCGGTGCCGGTATCCAGCGCCAGCATCTCGTCCGGCGACACCTGATCCTCGCCGACGACAACGCCGCCGACCAGCAGACGATAGGTGTAGGGCGCCAGGTTGATATCGTCGCGCACCTTCACCTGCGGCACGACAAAGCCGAGTTCCTTTGACAGCTGGCGGCGAACGCCGGTGATCCGACCCATCAGCGGCGCGCCCTTGCGCTCATCGACCAGCGGCACGAGGCCATAGCCAATGTCGAGGTTGACCATCATGCCGTCGGTCACTTCCTCCCAGCCGATGCGCGACTGGTCGACCGGCTCGGGTGCAGCGACTTCCTCGACCGGCGCGGGGCGCTGCGCGATCTTGTGCAGCTTCCATGCGGTGAAGCCGGCAATGGCGGCGGCGGGCAGCAGGATCAGGTGCGGCATGCCCGGCATGACGCCCAGCAGGCCGAGGATACCGGCGACCGGCGTCCAGGTGCGCGGGGATCCGAACTGGCTGCCGATCTGGCCGGCGAGATCCTTCTCGCTCGACACGCGGGTGACGATCGCAGCGGCGGCGATGGACAGCATCAGCGCCGGCAGCTGCGCGACCAGCGCGTCGCCGATCGCCAGCAGCGTATAGGTCTTGGCCGCCTCGGCAATCGACAGCCCGTGGCTGACCGGCCCCAGGATCAGGCCGCCGATGATATTCGCCGCCAGGATCAGGATCGCGGCAATCGCGTCGCCCTTCACGAACTTCGACGAACCGTCCATCGAGCCGTAGAAGTCCGCCTCGGTGGACACCTCGATACGGCGCTTCTTGGCTTCGTCGGGCGTCATCAGCCCGGCGTTGAGATCAGCGTCGATCGCCATCTGCTTGCCCGGCAGAGCGTCGAGCGTGAAGCGCGCCGACACTTCGGACACGCGGCCCGCACCCTTCGTCACCACGATCAGGTTGATGATCATCAGGATCGCAAAGACGAAGATGCCGACGATATAGTCGCCGCCGATCAGGAAGCTGCCGAACGCCTCGATGACATGGCCGGCCGCGGCCTCACCCTCATGTCCGTGCACCAGCACGACGCGCGTCGACGCGACGTTGAGGCCTAGGCGAAACAGCGTCGCGAACAGCAGCACGGTCGGGAACGACGAAAAGTCGAGCGGCTTCTGCGCGTTCAGCGCGACCATCAGCACGGCCAAGCTAATCGCGATATTGGCGACAAAGAAGATGTCGAGCAGGAAGGCCGGGATCGGCACGACCATCACGAGCACCAGCAGCAGGATCGCGGCGGGCAGCGCCACCTGGCGCGAATTGGCGAAAAGCTTCACTGGTTCAGCCCCCCATGCTCGCGAGCATCATATACGCAAGCCGGGCATTGTCCGGCGACGGGCGCAGCAGGTTCGCTGCCTGCGCCGACGCCTGATTGGCGGTCCGGCCCATGGCGGCATTGGCCCAGGTCATGGCGTCGGACGCCGACTGGTTCGCGCCGGTGATCACGGTCGCGCCCTCCATGTCGAGCATCTGGGCGGCAAATTGCAGACGCGGCAACGAATTGCCGGCATTGCCGGTGCTGCCGGCAGGCCCCGCCCCGTCTCCAAGCTTCGCGCCGAAGCGCTCGTACACCTCGGTAAGCGAGCGGGCGGAGCCGTCACGGTTGAAGAACACGTTGCGGTTCGCGCCGGCGGCGGCCGGGAACATGCTCGCCGCGTTGCGGTCCGGCGACACCTGCATCGCCTTCAGGAATTGCTTGGCGCCGCCCAGCCCCAGGAAATGCGCCATGTAAAGGTCGGTCCCCGTTGCCTCGCGGCCAAGGCTCGCCTCCAGCGCGTCCTTGTTGTCCGACGCATGCTCGGCCGCCATCAGCGACGCGGCTTCGGGGTTGTTGCGCAGGTCGAGGATCGCGCGGCGCAGCCCTGGATCGCTCACCGTCAACCGGCCGGAGCCATTGCGCTGGATCCCGTCTGCGGCCCAGCCCATGCCGTGCTCCGCGCCATGGTTCTTCACCACCGCCAGCCAGCTCTGCTCGATGAATTGATACAGGCCGCTCGCCGACGAGGTGCGCGCGCGCGCACTGGCGTTGAAGCCGCTTTCCACCTTTGCCTGGCCAAGCAGGTAATCGAAATCGATCCCGGTCTTGGCAGCGGCGCGCTGGATCGCGGTCTGCACCCGCCCAGCGGCGGCATTGAGAGCGTTGACGGTCATCGGTGCTGAGACATTTCCCTGTTCGCGGGAATGATCAGCAAGGAGTGTGCCAGAAGGCGCGTGCTTCAGCGGGGGATCAAGGGCACGCCAGATCGATCAGGGGTGAATCGGACAAGCAGGCAGGCACGGCGCAGCCGCAACGCCGTCGTCCGCACCGGGAAACCATGGCAGGTCAGGCGTAGGCCGGCGCCCGGCGATAAGCGTTGCTGTCCTCACCGGTGAGGAGCTGCAGCCGGCGGCGTACGTTTGCCGCCATCAGGTTTACGTAGATCCGGCACGTGTCGTTGAGGCGGTTCGCCTCGTCGGCAAGATCACGAAGCTCCGGCCCTGCCGGTCCCTCGCCCAGGCCACGCAGCGTCTCGATGGCGGTCAGCTTCGCCGAGGTCGCCTTCTCCAGTTCGGCCACATTGTTCGCCTTCAGCGCGGCGATCTCGCCGTGCAGCGTATCGATCACGTGGATAAGGGCATCACGCCTTGTCATTCGACATCCATTCGTAGCGGGCGGCGATCAGCGCGTCGGCAATGGTGGAGGGGGAAAGCGGAAACGTGCCCTTGGCGATCGCTTCCTTGATCTTGGCGACCCGCTCTACGTCCACCGGCGCGGACGCCGACAGCTGCGCCGCGACGGTCGGCGTCGGCGCCGCCTGCCCCTGTTTCGTCACGCTGGCGGCGGCCGCCGGCGTCGTCACACGCGACACGCCGGCGATGCGGTCGCGCGGTCTTGTCCCGATCGGTTCGACCATAAAAATCCCCGTTGCACCTCGATCCCACCAAAATAAACGGCAGGCGCGCGGGCATCTTTAGGATTTTTTTCACTCCGCCCATCCGGGCAGGGTCGCGCGACCCGCGGCGACGGCCACTGCCTGCACCGGCATCTTGCCGCCGTCGATGCGCACCATCAGGCGCTGCCCCTCAGCCGCATCGGCCATGGCGATGCCCTCGCGCGTGATGGAGAAGCCGTCCGACCCGGCCTCGATCACCAGCGGATCACCGCGCTTGATGACCTTTTCCGCCGTTGCTGCGGGCGCGGCGGCGGCGGCGGTCCCGGGCCGTGTCACCACGGTCGCGCCGGCGGGCATGCGGATCGGCACGAACAGCCGCCATTCTGGCGCGGCGCACGACACCACCACCGCGTCATGCGCATCGGTGCGCCACGACAGCGCAACGGTCGAACATTGCTTCAGCCGCAGCCGCGGATCGATCGCGGCACGCGGGCCGCCATCCTCGCCGATCGACTTGCCGGCAAAGGCAGCCACTGCCTTGTCGAGCGCGACGGAGTCTTGATGGGCGGTAGCAGTGGCAGGCGCAGCGAGCGCCAGGGCGAGCGCGATCACATCGTTTCTCCGGTAAGGGACAGGGTGACGACGACCTGCCGGCGCGATGGCCGGTCGGCGGTCAGGATGACGAGGCGGCCGTTCACCGCCGGGGCAAGCACGGCAGCGACGGCACGCGCGCGATCGGCGGCGAGCACGGCGGCGCTGCCGGTGGCGCGATCGACATCAGCCGCTGAGCCGTCGGCCGACGCGGTGATACGCAGGGTGACGCGCGGGTCACGCGTCGCCTCGCGCGCCCAGGCGATAAGGCTGCCCGGCGACGATGGCAGGCGTGCCGAGCCGGGCGCGAAATTGAACATGCCGGCTGCTGCCAACGGCAACGGATCGGGCCGCGGCGCCGGGGCCGGCTCGCCAAAGGCGGAACGCACCCCCTGCATCAGCGTGGCACGATCGAGATTCTGGTTGGCGTGCAGCAGCACGAAGTAGCCGACCAGCAACAGCGCAAGGTCCGCCAGCGTGATCAGCCACAGCGGCCGGTGCGCGGCGGCCACGGGAAAGTCGTCAGCCGTCGTCATGCCGCCTCGCTCCGCCGGGCGGGTGAAAAGCTGACCGGCTGCGGCTCCTCGCGCGTGGCGAGCGCGACGAGCGGCGCCTCCAGCCGCTGGCGCTCGAACCCCTCGATCCGCGCCGCCGTCCGCAGTCGCGCGGCAATCGGCAGCGCGACGAGATTGCCCAGCAACGCGCCATAGAGCGTCGCCAGCAGCGCCACCGCCATCGCCCCACCGATCGCTTGCGGATCGGTCATCTGCACGAACATCGCGACCAGCCCGACCAACGTTCCGACCATCCCCATCGACGGCGCGGCTTCCGCCATGCCGGCCCAGATGTCGGCAACCGACACGTGACGCTCGATCCGCGCGCGACGCAGATAGTGCAGCCGTGCGGCGACCTGCGCCGGGCCGTGCCCGTCAACGATATCGGCGATCGCCGCCGCAACATCGGGGTCGGCAATGACCGATCGGTCCAGCGCGAGGACCCCGTGCCGCTTCGCGATCCGGCTGAACGCTCCGATCTGCTCGATCAGCGGATCGGCGCTGAACGGGCGACGCGGCAAAGCGCGCAGCGCGACGATCGCGCGGCCCACATCGCGCAGCGGGCTGCGCAGGATGGCCGACGCCACCGTGCCGCCGCCCACGATGGCAAGCGCCGTTGGATCGAGGAAGGTACCAAAGTTCATCCCCGCGCCTACGCAAGCGCCGGGCCAGTTCCGTCGCCCACGGGCCAAGTCCTTGTTGATGCGGCAATCGCGCCGGCTCACCGCCGCCACCCGGCAACCTTGCCGGCCGCCCGGCAACATCTTGCCGCCCGCGCCTTGCTGGCCGGTGGCGCTCTGCCGGCAAGGCGAAGTGGCACACACCTTGCTGGGACACTGCGCGCACAGGCACGTGCAGGAGATTTCAGGCCAATGGCCAACGGCAGTCTTTTCGGGGTTCATGGTGCGGCGCTCGAGGTGCGGGCGCAGCGCATGAACGTGCTCGCCTCCAACATCGCCAACGCCTCCACGCCGAACTTCAAGGCGAAGGACATCGATTTCACCAAGGCGCTCGCCTCGGTGGAGCGGCAGGGCGGCATCGAGCAGGCGACGCTGTACCGCACGCCCGACTCGCCCTCGATGGACGGCAACACGGTCGAGCTCAGCAAGGAGCAGACCGCCTTCGCCGAGAACGCCGTCCATTATCAGACCACGCTGTCGTTCCTGAACGGTCGCATCAACCAGCTCACCCGCGCGCTGAAGGGAGAATAACCCATGGCGAACCAGCCTCTATCGATCTTCCAGGTCGCTGGCCGCGCAATGTCCGCGCAGCTCGTGCGGATGAACACGACCGCCTCGAACCTCGCCAATGCCGGCGCGGTGACCGGCTCGTCGGAAACCGCCTATCGCAGCATGAAGCCGGTGTTCCGGACACAGTTCGATCAGGCGAGCGGCATGGCTACCGTCAACGTGGAACGCGTCGTCACCGCCGGTGAGGACCCGATCAAGATCCGCGATCCCAACAACCCGATGGCTGATGCCGACGGCTTTGTTTACCAGTCGGCGGTCGATGAAACGCGCGAGCTGGTCGACATGATGGAGACCGCGCGCAGCTACCAGAACAACGTCGAGGTGATGAACACCGCCAAGTCGTTGATCGTCGACACGCTGAAGCTGGGGCGCTGATAGATGGCGACCTCCTTCGACGCCACAATCGGCAACCTCGGCCTCAGCACCGCGAACACGGCGGCAAAGAACGCGGCCAAGTCCCCGACGATGGGCCAGGCCGATTTCCTGAAGCTGATGACCGCGCAGATGAAGAACCAGGATCCGTTCGATCCGGTCGACAATACGCAGATGGTTGCGCAGATGGCGCAATTCTCCTCGCTCGCCGGCATCACCGAAATGGGTTCCACGCTGAAGGCGATCGCCGACAAGCTGGGCGCGACCAGCATGCAGGATGCGGTCAGCTATGTCGGGCGCACCGTGCTGACGCCGGGCAATGTCGCTTACGGCCGCGCCTCGGGCGGTATCGCGGGCGCGATCGAGCTTGGCGCCGATGCCAGCAACGTTACCGTCGCGATCTCGGATGCCAACGGCCAGCTGCTGCACAGCGCCGATCTCGGCGCGCAAAAGGCAGGCACCGTCAGCTACGACTGGGACGGCAAGACTGCCGCCGGCGCCGATGCCGGCGCCGGCCCGTTCACGGTCAGCATCAGCGCCAATGACGGCAGCCGCTCGGTCGCCGCCAACAGCCTTGTCTGGGCGCCCGTCACCTCCGTTTCGACCACCAGCGGCGCTGCCGTCCTCACCTTGCCGGGGATCGGTGAGGTTCCCGCCACCGCCGTTCGCCAGATCGGCTGACCTCTCCCCTCACCTATCCCACGTTCCAGGAGCTTCCCTCATGTCCTTCTACACTTCGCTTTCCGGCCTCCAGGCTGCGCAGACCGACATGTCGACCATCTCGCACAACCTCGCCAACGTCTCGACCAACGGCTTCAAGAAGAGCCGCAGCGAATTCACCGACATCATGGCATCGAACTTCACCAGCGATCCGCGCCGCCTGACCGGCTCGGGCGCCGCGCTGGCGCAGAACAAGCAGATGTTCGGCGCGGGCAGCCTGGTGACGACCGGCTCGTCGCTCGACCTCGCGATCGCCGGTGACGGCTTCTTCCCGGTCAAGACGACCGCGCCCGGCGGCACCACCATCGCCTACACCCGCAACGGCAGCTTCGGCGTCGATCCCAACCGCTTCATCACCGATGCGCAGGGCAGCCGCCTGCAGGCCTATGCGGTCGAGACGGACGGCACCGTGCCCGGCGCCGGCACGCTGATCGACGTGCGCGTTCCCGACAGCAGCGGCCCGGCGATCGCGACCAGCAAGCTGTCGCTGAAGGCCAATCTGAACGCCGGCGCCGCCGCGTCGGACGTCGAGTTCAACCGTACCAATCCGGCCAGCTACGGCAGCGCGACCACCACCACCATCTATGACGCGGCCGGCAATCCGCAGACGCTGACCAACTATTTCGTGCGCAAGGCACCGGCCGATGCGACCAGCACCGCGAGCGAATGGACCGTCCACAGCTTCGTCGGCGACGTCGAACTGAACGAGGGCGGCACCGACATCGCCTTTGATTCGAGCGGCAATCTGCTGGGCAGCGGCACCTTCTCGCTCGCCTTCCCCGACGCTGGCGACGCGACCCGCGCGCCGATCAGCTTCGACCTGACCGGCACCACCGCCGGAAAGCAGCCGTTCAGCGTCGCTTCGCGCGCGCAGAACGGCGCCGCGCCCGGCGAATTCGCCGGCATCACCGTCGACAACAGCGGCATCATCACCGCCAGCTATTCCAACGGCGACGCGGTGAAGCTGGGCAAGGTCGCGCTGGCGAACTTCGTCAACCCGACCGGCCTGCGCCAGACCGGCGGGCAATATTGGAGCGCGAGCGGCCTTTCCGGCACGGCGACGATGGGCGCCGCGAACGAGAACGGCTTCGGCAAGCTGATGTCGGGCACGATCGAGGGATCGAACGTCGACATTACCGAGGAGCTGGTCGAGCTGATCGCGGCTCAGCGCAACTTCCAGGCGAACGCCAAGGCGCTCGATACCTCCAGCCAGATCTCGCAGACGATCTTCAACATCCGCGCGTGATTCTGGCCTGACTCTTGCTGTGTTCCGTTTGCGCTTCGGCGTGGACGGAACACCTTTGGATCGATCGAACCATGGACAAGCTGGTCTATACGGCGGCGACGGGCCTCAAGGCGCACATGGCGGCGCAGGCCGCCATCGCCAACAACATGGCAAATGCCTCCACGACCGGCTTTCGTGCCGATCGCGTGGTGTTCGACCGGATCGAACTGAAGGGCGGCGGCGCACGCTTCGATGCGCGCGCGCCGGCCGCGCAGGAAATCACCGATGCCGACCGCAGCGTCGGCGCGATGATCCAGACGGGTCGCAATCTCGACGTGGCGCTGACCGATGCCGACACCTGGCTGACGGTACAGGCGCCCGACGGTACCGAAGCCTATACGCGCCGCGGGGACTTGACCGTCACTGCATCGGGCACGCTGCAGACGGGCGACGGTTACCTGGTGATGGGGGCGGGGGGCCCCATCACCATCCCGCCGTACACTTCGCTCTCGATCGGGTCGGACGGCTCGATCTCGATCGTGCCGCAGGGCGGGGCCGCCACCGAAGTCACCGTGATCGACAAGCTGAAGCTGGTGTCGGACCGCGGCTCGTCGACGGTGAAGGGCCTCGACAATCTGATGCACGTGCGCGGGGGCGGCGTGCTGCCGGAGAATATGGACGCCAAGATCGCGTCCGGCACGCTCGAACAAAGCAACGTCAACATGACCCAGGTACTCGTCGACATGATCGAGAACCAGCGCAGCTACGAGGTCCAGGCGAACCTGCTGAAGGAAGCCAAGACCATGGACGAAGGCGCCGCCTCCGTCATGCGGATGCCCGGCTAAGCCCGCGCGCGATTAGAAGGAACTAGACCATGACCACCGCCGCCATGCACATCGCGCGCACCGGGCTCGACGCTCAGGATACGCGCATGCGGGTGATCTCGAACAACCTCGCGAACGTGAATACCACCGGGTACAAGCGTGATCGCGCGGCGTTCGAAACGCTGAGCTATCAGGTGATCACCGCGCCCGGTGCGCAGTCGACGCAGGAAACGCGCTACGCCACCGGCCTCAACCTCGGCACCGGCGTTCGCGTGCAGAGCACCGCCCGCATCGACACACAGGGCTCGCTCGCCACTACCGGCAACAGCCTCGACATGGCGCTCGACGGCGATGGCTATTTCCAGGTGCAGCTGCCCGGCGGACAGCTTGGCTACACTCGCGCCGGCAATTTCTCGCGCTCGCCCGAAGGCCTGCTGGTCACGTCGGAGGGGTATCAGGTGATGCCGGGCATCAACGTGCCCGAGAATGCCACCGCGATCACCATCGGCATGGACGGCACGGTGTCAGCGACGATCCCCGGCCAAGCGGAATCATCCAACCTCGGTCAGATCCAGGTCGCCAGCTTCCCCAACACCGCCGGGCTCCAGTCGATCGGCGACAATTACCTCGTCGAAACCGCCGCGTCGGGCACCGCCAACATGGGCGTTCCGGGCGAGGACGGCCGCGGCAAGATCCGCCAGGGCATGCTGGAGGCAAGCAACGTCAACGTCGTCGAGGAACTCGTCGACATGATCGAGACTCAGCGCGCCTATGAGGTCAATTCCAAGATGATCTCGGCCACCGACGAAATGCTCAAATACGTCAATCAGAACATCTGAGGACTGACCGGCCATGACGTCGCGCACGCTCCCGCTCGCCACCGCATTCGGCACCCTGGCGCTTCTCGCCGCGCCTGCCCACGCCGGCCTGTTCGGCAAGAAGGCACCGGCAGAGGATTTCACCGCCGTCCACCCCGTTCCCGTCGCTTCGGCGCCAGCGCCGGCGACCGGCGCGATCTTCCAGGCAGCGGACGGCTATGCCGCGCTGCATGAGGGCTGGCGCGCACGCCGGGTCGGCGATCCGCTGACGATCGTCCTGGTGGAGCGGACCGCGGCGTCCAAGTCCTCGACCTCGAAGCTCGATTCGGGCGGCGGCTTCGGCATCACCCCGCCGACCACCGGCCCGCTGAACCTGTTCAACACCACGGACGCCAGCGCCAGCGGCAACCGCAATTTCGCCGGCACCGGTACCGCCGGCCAGGCCAATTCGCTCTCGGGCGAAATCTCGGTCACCGTGGCGCAGGTCTATCCCAACGGCACGATGCTGGTTCAGGGGCAGAAGCGCGTGACGCTCAACCGCGGCGACGAATTCATCCAGATCAAGGGGCTGGTGCGCACCGCCGACGTCGATCGCGACAATCGCGTGGCGTCGACCCGCGTCGCCGACGCCCAGATCGCCTACACCGGCAAGGGCGATGTCGCGCGCGCCGGGCGGCAGGGCTGGCTCAGCCGCTTCTTCCAGGTCGTGAGCCCCTTCTGATGATCATGTTCCGCACCCTCCTCGCCCTTCCTGCGCTGCTGATCGCGGCGCTGTGCGTCGCGGCGCCCGCTACCGCCGACCGGATCAAGGATCTCGGCGGCTTCCAGGGCATCCGGTCGAACCAGCTCACCGGCTATGGCGTCGTCGTCGGCCTGCCCGGCACGGGCGACGACAATCTCGAATATACCGTGCAGTCAATGAAGGCGGTCGCATCGCGCTTCGGCCTGCAACTGCCGCCCAATGCGAACCAGGGGCTGAAGAATGCCGCAGTGGTGATGATCACTGCCGAGCTGCCCGCCTTTGCCAAGCCCGGCCAGCGGATCGACATCACCGTCTCCTCGATGGGCAAGGCGAAGAGCTTGCGCGGCGGCAGCCTGATCATGGCACCATTGCTCGGCGCGGACGGACAGATCTACGCCATGGCGCAGGGCAATCTCGCGGTCGGCGGGCTTGGCGCGGAAGGCAAGGACGGCTCCCAGATCGTCGTCAACACGCCCTCCACCGGCCGTATCCCGGAGGGCGCCACCGTCGAGCGCGCGGTCGCCACCGGCTTTGCCGATTCGCCCAATCTCACCTTCAATCTCCAGCGCGCCGATTTCACCACCGCGCAGAATGTCGCCGCGGCGATCAACCAGCGGCTGGGCTTCGGCGTGGCGCAGGCGGTCGATGCGGTGTCGGTCGCGGTGCGCGCGCCGGTCGGCGCCGACGTGCGCGCGACGCTGATGTCGACGATCGAGAATCTCGACGTCGTGTCGGCAGAGCCACCGGCCAAGGTCATCGTCAACGCCCGCTCGGGCACCGTGGTCATCAACTCCGCGGTCCGCGTCGGCCCCGCCGCCGTCACCCACGGCAAGCTGACGGTGCGGATCGACGAGAATCAGCGCATCAGCCAGCCCGCGCCCTTCAGCCAGGGCCAGACCGCGCGCGAACAGAAATCGGGTGTCGCGGTGGATGAGGAGCATCGCCCGATGTTCCTGCTCGCCCCCGGCCCGAAGCTCGCGGACATCGTCAAGGCAGTGAACGCGATCGGCGCCTCGCCGGCCGACCTCGTCGCCATCCTCGAGGCGCTGAAGGAAGCCGGCGCGCTCAAGGCCGAGTTGATCGTCCTGTGACCGGGCCCGTTCAGATCGGTCGCGTCTCCGGCACCACGGGCATCGACTCGGGCCTGAAGCGCGAGGCGTCCAGCGAAAACCTGAAGGCCGCGGGGCAGCAGTTCGAGGCGGTGTTCACCGGCATGATGCTGAAATCGATGCGCGCGGCGAAGCTTGCCGAGCCATTGTTCGACAGCCAGGCCATCGACACCTTCCGCGACATGCAGGACCAGAAAATGGTGCAGCAGATGGCGCAGCACACGCCGCTCGGCATCGGCAAGGCGATGACCGAATTCCTGTCGCGTGGCCTTTCGGCAACAAGCGCCGAAAATCAGAACGTCGGCCAAAAAGATGCGGAACCGGCGCCCCCGCCTCAACCGCCCCTTAACCACGACTGATCCACAAGGCCCGCGTGAGCGACCTTCTTTCCATCGGCGCATCGGGCGTCCGCGCGAATCAGACCGCCCTTGGCGTGGTGTCGGAGAACATCGCCAACGCCGGGGTCACGGGCTATTCGCGCCGGACGATCACGACGACGGAGATCAGCAGCGCGTCGGGAACGACGGGCCGCGCGACCGGCCACGGCGTCTTCGTCACTGGAGTCACCCGCGCCGCTGACCAGTTCAAGGCCGCCGCCGTGCGCACCGCCGGCGCCGATCTTGCCCGGACCGAGGCTGGCGGCGTGTGGATGGATCGGATCCAGTCCTCGCTGACCGGTGCCGGCCTGGAGGGCCGCCTCACCGCCTTCTTCAACGCCGCAAAGGGTGTCGCCGCCGATCCGACCGCCACCGCGCCGCGCGCGGTGATGCTGGAACAGGCCAACGCCCTCGCCGCCTCCTTCACGGCCACTGGCGTCGCGCTCGCCAAGGCCACGGCGGAGCTGGACGCGACCGCCGATGGCGCGGTCGCCAATCTCAACAGCCTGTCGGCCGCGCTCGCCAAGGTGAATGACGGGCTGAGCCGGGTCACGCCCAACACCAACGCCGCGGTAAATCTCGCCGACCAGCGCGACGCCATCCTCGAACAGATGAGCGGCCTCGTCGACGTCACCGCCACCTATGACGCGGCCGGCCGCGCCACCGTGCGCGCCGGGGGCGGCGCGGGCACGACGCTGGTGAGCGGCAATCAGGTCGCGACCGTCAGCTACGCGCGCAATGCGCAAGGCACCGTCGCCTTTGCCGTCACCAATGGCGACACTGTTTCGGTGCTGGCCCCGCAAGGCGGCGCGCTCGGCGGGATCACCGACGGGGCGCAGCGGATCGCAGGCGCGCGGATCGAGCTTTCCGAGCTCGCCACCGAGTTCGTCGCCGGCGTCAACGCCGTGCAGGCGGGCGGTCGCACGCTCGACAATGCCGCCGGCGCGCCGCTGTTCACCGTCGGAGACTCCCCCACCGACATCACCATGACGATGACCGACCCGCGCGGGATCGCCGCGGCGGCACCGGATGAGGGGACGCGCGGCAACGCCAATCTCGCCGCGCTGGAGAATTTGCGCACCAGCGCGCGCTTCGAAGGCACGATCGGCAACATGGTCTCGACCAATGCCGCCGCGATCCAGGCAAGGGGTGTCGTCGCGGAGGCGCAGGGCGCGATCCACGACGGCGCGATCGCCGCGCGCGACGCGATCTCGGGTGTCGATCTTGATCGTGAGGCGGTCGACCTCCTGCGCTTCCAGCAGGCGTATCAGGCGTCCAGCCGAGTCATCTCGATCGCCCGCGACACCTTCCAGACCTTGCTGGATATCCGCTGATGAGCGTCAATCTTTCCACCAACCTGTTCTACAACCGCTCGACCGCGTCGATGCAGAAATTGCAGGCGGAGTTCGACCGGCTCAACGAACAGGTGGCGACCGGCAAAAAACTGCTCGCGCCCTCGGACGACAGCGTCGGCTACCAGCGGTTGCAGGTGATCAACCGCGCCAACGCCGATGGCACGCAGGACGCCGCCAATGTGAAGCTCGCCCAGGCGACGCTGCAGCAGGCCGGCACCAACCTGTCCTCGATGACCGAGCGGCTGCAACGCGCCTCCGAACTGGTGATCCAGGGCCGCAATGGCACCAATTCGCCCGCCGCCAAGCAAGTGATCGCGACCGAGCTCGACAGCATCATGGAATCGATCGTCGCGCTGGCGAACGGCAAGGATGCACGTGGCCTCCCGCTGTTCGGTGGCAAGGATGACGGCGCCGCCGTCACGCCCGGTGCCGCCGGCGCCCTGACCTTTGCCGACGGCAAGGCTGCACCGATCCCGATCGGCGACGGCCAGAGCGTCGAGGTGACGGTCAACGCACGCGAATTCCTTAGCGTGAAGGACGGCGACGACCTCGGCACCGCCATGGCGGCGATCATCGCCGCGCTGCGCGGCGACGAACCGATCCCGGACGGCGCGGTCGATACGCTCGCCGCGATCGGCGATCAGGTGACGGCGATGCAGACGTCGCTCGGCGCGCGCGAGGTGCGCGTCGACCTGCAGCTCGCGCAGCTGAAGACCAGCGCCGACGACCGCGAACTGGTGCGCGCCGATATCGAGGATGCCGATCCGACCGAGACGATCGTCCAGCTGCAAAAGACGATGACGATCCTGCAGGCGACTCAGGCGAGCTTCTCCAAGCTCTCCAGCCTGTCGCTCTTCGACTATCTGCGCTGACCCGCCCGCTCCTCACGGGGGCAATTTTTGCGGTAAAGAAATCGCCCGGCCGGTCGTTTGACAGATAGCACCTTATGTAGCGTCCGGGGATAAAGATGTTCGCCGCCATCGGCCTTGTTGTTCTTATCGCCATGGTCTTCGGCGGCTTTGCCTTCACGGGCGGTTCGCTGGGCCCGGTGCTCCACGCCCTGCCGCACGAAATGCTGATCATCGGCGGCGCCGCTGCCGGCGCGCTGATCATCGGCAATTCGGGCAAGGAGCTGAAGGCAGTCGGCGGCGGCCTCGCCAAGGTGTTCAAGGGTCCGAAGTACAAGAAGCAGGATTATCTCGACGTCATCTTCCTCGTGTCGAAGCTGATGAAGATGCTGCGCATGGAAGGCCCGATCGCGCTGGAGCCGCATGTCGAGGATCCCAAATCCTCCGCGATCTTCGCCGAATATCCCCGCCTGCTGGCCGATCACACGCTGGTCAATCTGGTGTCCGACACGCTGCGCCTGGTGGTCGTCTCCTCCGGCACGCTCGACGTGCACGCGGTCGAGGAAGTGATGGATAACGCCATCAAGACCCACCATCACGAGGTGGAGGGGCCGCACACCACGCTGACCTCGCTCGCCGATGCGCTCCCCGCGCTCGGCATCGTCGCCGCCGTGCTGGGCGTGGTGAAGACGATGGGCTCGATCGATCAGCCGCCAACCGTGCTCGGCGGCATGATTGGCTCCGCGCTCGTCGGCACGTTCCTTGGCGTGCTGCTCGCTTATGGCATCGTCAGCCCGCTCGCCTCGCGGCTGAAGCAGGTGATCGATGCCGATGCGGCGATCTATCACGTGGTGAAGCAGATCATCATCGCCTCGCTCCACGGCCATCCGCAGCCGCTGGTGATTGAGGCCGCGCGCTCGGGCATCGCCCACACCAACCAGCCCGGCTTTGCCGAGGTGTTCGACGGCCTGCGGGGCAAGTAAGCCATGGCCGCGCGCGCACCCCATGGCAGCAACCAGCCGCCCAAGATCATCGTCAAGAAGGTCTATGTCGAAGGGCATGGCGGCCATCACGGCGGCGCCTGGAAGGTCGCTTATGCCGATTTCGTCACCGCGATGATGGCGTTCTTTCTCCTGATGTGGCTGCTCGGCGCCACTACGGAGAAACAGCGCAAGGGCATCGCCGACTATTTCGCGCCGACGGTCATCAACACCCGCTCCCTCGGCGTGGGCGGCACCGGACTGCTTGGCGGCGAATCGGCGACCTCACAGCAACAGACCGGCCCATACGAGGGTAATTCACGTATGCCCACGATCGTCTCGCGCGCCGATGGTGCCGGCGGGCCTGACATGGGAACCGGCAAGAAGGGATCACTGCGCAGTCCGACGTCAGTTGCTGCGGAGGACAAGCGCAACTTCGCCAAGCTCAAGCAGCAGGTCGAACAGCAGCTGAAGGAGCGAAAATCGCTCGCCGCGCTCGCCAAGCACATCCGCTTCACGATGACGCCCGCCGGCATGCGCATCGATCTGGTCGACGACGCCAATTACTCGATGTTCGCGCTCGGCACGACGACGCTCGAAAGTGATGCCTCAGCGCTGATCGGCATGGTGGCCGAAGGGATCCGCGCCACGCAGAATCCGATCATGATCCGCGGCCATACGGACAGCCTTCCCTATGGCGATCCGCGCGCGATGAACAATTGGATGCTGGCCACCGGCCGCGCCGAGGCGACTAGGCGGCGGCTGGCGCTTGGCGGCATTCCGGAAAGCCGCTTCCATCGCATCGAAGGTGTCGCGGATCGTGAACCGATGATTGCCGCCGATCCCGGCGATCCACGTAATCGGCGTGTCGCTATTACCCTTCTCTATAGAACCGGTGTGTTCGGCCAGTAACGTAACCATCCCGGATGCATATCTTCTCGTAACACGGGCGGGGGGCTGCCACGGCGCGGAATAGAGCATTTGCTTGTCCGCGGGGGGCGCCGTGTTTTTGTTCCCGGTTGTTGGGTGCAGAGGTGTGTTGTGCGCCGCGACCACAGGGTTCGCGGTGGCGGGGCTTGCTGTGCCCGTCGCCGCACAGACTGCCGCTCGATCTTTCAATAACGCGCCGCGCGCGACCCCGCTGCTGCCCACGCACAGCGGGGATCCGATGCGGATCCGCGCCACCGATGATCCGCTGATCGCGCTCCTGCGCACCACCGCGCCGACTGCACTGATGCAGCAGATCCTCGCGGAGACGATCGCCCGTGCCCCGGAGGCGACTGAGGCGGAGGCGACCCGCGACGAGGCCGGCGCCGCCCTCGGTGAAGCCAAGGCGGCACGTCGCCCGACGGTCGATCTCACCATCACCAGCTATAAGGTGCTGTCGCGCAACTTCGGCAACAACATCGAGAACGTGATCGAGGAGGCGCGCCCCGGCCACCGAACCGATCAGTTGCTCAATGTCGATCAGCTGCTGCTCGACGGGGGCAGCACCAACGCCCGGATCGGCGCCGCACGCGATCGGCTGCGCGCGGCGGAGACCGACATTGTCGGCGCGCAGGATCGCATCGCGCTGCAGACGCTCGCCTCCTGGTACGACGTCTTCACCTATCGTTCGCTTGTCGCCCTCTCCACCGCCTTTGCCGCCAGCCAGCGTGAGTTGCGCGTGATGGTGCAGGAACGGATTCGCCGCGGCGTCTCGGCAGAGACGGATATCGCGCGAGTCGACAGCTATATCGCTTCGGCCGATGCCCGGCTTGCCCGCTTTCGCCGGATCGAGGCACAAGCGACCGCGCGCTTCCAGTCGCTCACCGGCACGCCGCCCCCGCTCGGGCTGGCCCGCGCGCCGTTCGTCGGCCAGGCTGTCGTCAGCAAGGATCTTGCTGTCGCACAGGCGGTGGACGTGCCGGCGGTGCGCTCGGCCCGCGCGCTGGCAGAGGCGTCACGCAACGATGCCAAGGCGGCGCGCGCCGATCGTCTGCCCACTCTCTCCGCCGGCCTCGATACCGGCCGCTACGGCATCTACGAAACGCCGCGCGATTATGACGTGCGCGCCCGCCTCACGTTGCGCCAACGTTTGTGGGGCGGTGTCGAGGAGCGTGCGCAGGAGGCGCAGGCCCGCGCCCGCGCGACCCAGGCACGCGCCGATCGGGTCTCGATCGAGGCCGCGCGTGACGCTGAAATCGCCTGGTCCGATGTTCAGGCGCTCGAAGAGCAGCGCACCGCGCTGGAGGCGACCTACATCGCCAGCCGCCGCTCGCGCGATTCGATCGCCGAGCGGTTCCGCGTCGCGTCCGGCACCCTGTTCGACGTGATCGGCGCGGAGGACAGCTATTTCGAGACGGCCGTCGGCTATCTCCAGGCCGTCACCGAGCTCGACGCCTCCCGCTACGTTCTGCTTTCCAAGACCGGGCAGTTGCTCCCGACACTTGGCATCACTGATCCAGTCCAAGGACGCCAGCCATGAGCGATTTCACGCTCGTTCCCGAACCCAAGAAGCGCTTTGCCGCCTGGCTGCTCGAGCCAATGCTCGAAAACCGGCAGACCTATTTCAAGGTCGCCGCCGCCGCAGTGCTGATCAACATCTTCGGCCTCGTCACGTCGCTGTTCTCGATGGTCGTATACGATCGCGTCATCCCGAACAACGCGATGTCCAGCCTGGTCGCGCTGTCGATCGGTTTCGGCATCGTCATCATCTTCGATTTCCTCCTGAAGATGCTGCGATCCTATTTCGTCGACGTCGCCGGGGCGGACATCGATTACGAGGTTGGCAAGCGCGTATTCGCGAAGCTGCTGGCGATCCGGCTCGATCACAAACAGGGCTCCACCGGCGCGCTCGCCGGCATGATGCGCGAACTGGAAGCGCTGCGCGATTTCTTCGCCTCGGCCACCATGTCCGCGCTGGTCGATCTGCCGTTCCTGCTCCTCACCGTGATCGTCATCTGGATCATCGGCGGCAAGCTGGTGATCGTCCTCCTCGTCATCATTCCACTCGTCCTTCTCACCGCCTGGGCCACCAACCCGGCACTTGAGCGGCTCACCGCGCAGACGATGCGCGAAGGGCTGTCGAAGCAGGCGGTGCTGGTCGAGACGATCGGCGGGCTGGAGACGGTGAAGGCATCGGGCGCCGGGCCGATGCTGTCGCGCCGCTGGCTCACCGCCGTTCGGCAGCAATCCGGATCCTCGCTGCGCCAGCGGCTCATCTCCGCCATTGCGATTACGGTCGCGGGGTCGGCCAGCACGGTCAGCTATGCCGCGGTGGTAATCGTCGGCGTGAACCTCATCGCCGCGCGCGAACTCACCTCGGGTGGCCTCATCGCCTGCTCGTTGCTGTCGGGCCGCGCCATTGCGCCGCTCACCACCATCTCGCAGCTGCTCGGCCGCCTCTCTGCCACGCGCACAGCCTATCGCCAGATCAATGCGATGATGGAGCAACCGAGCGAGGGGCCAGCGGGCGAGCCGCTCAAGCTCGCGCGGATTGCCGGCCGAATCGAGTTCCGCAACGTGTCCTTCCGCTATCCCGGCGCGTCGGAGCCGGCGCTGCAGGGGATCTCCTTCACGATCCAGCCGGGCGAGCGCGTCGCGCTGCTCGGCCGGGTGGGTTCGGGCAAGTCGACGATCACCCGGCTGATCCTCGGCCTCTATCCGCCCGCCGACGGGCTGGTGATGATCGACGGCACGGACCTGCGCCAGATCGATCCTGCTACGCTCCGCGCTCAGATGGGGGTCGCCATGCAGGACAGCGTTCTGATGACGGGCTCCGTGCGCGAGAACATCAGCCTCGGCCGCTCCGGGGTCGACGATGCGGAGGTGCTGCGCGCCGCCGAGCTTTCCGGCACGCACCAGTTCATGGGCCAGCTCGCCAATGGCTATGATCTGAAACTGGCGGATCGTGGCGAGGGCCTTTCGGGCGGCCAGCGGCAGTCGATCGCCATCGCCCGTGCGCTCGCTGGTCGGCCGCCGATGCTGGTATTCGACGAACCCTCCGCCAGCATGGACGCGCAGACCGAACAGGCGCTGATCGACCGTCTGCAAAGCGAGGTGCAGGGCCGAACGATGGTGCTCGTCACGCATCGCCAGCCGCTGCTTCAACTCGTCCAGCGAGTCATCGTCATGGATCGCGGCAAGATCGTCATGGATGGCCCACGCGATCAGGTGATGCAGCAGCTTACCCGTCCGAAGGTGGCCTGAGCCATGTCCCAAGCAGCTATTCCGCACGCTACTGCCGCAGCCGCCGCACCGGTCGAACTGGCATCGGCCGATCACCCCGGTCAGCTTGAGGAGTTCGCCGCGCGCATCAAGCCGCGCCAGGCATCCAGCGTGCTTCTATGGGCGATCCTCGCCTTCTTCGTCATCTTCGTCATCTGGGCGTCCTGGGCGACGCTCGATCGCACCGTGCGCGGCAATGGCCGCGTGATCGCCAGCTCGCAGCTTCAGGTCGTCTCAAACCTCGAAGGCGGCATCGTGAAGGAGATATTGGTGCGCACCGGCCAGGTCGTGCGCGCCGGCCAGCCGCTCGTCCGCCTCGATCCCACCGCCATGGGCGGCGAACTCGGTTCGGGCGAAGCGCAGACTGGCGCGCTCCTCGCCAAGATCGCGCGACTGAAGGCCGAGGTGCTCGGCCGCGAGCCGGTCTATCCGCCGGCCACCAACGCCGTGGTCGCCGAGCAGATCGAGATCGAGAAGGCGCTCCACGCCGCGCGGATGCAGGAGCTCGCCGGCATCACCGGCACCTATGCCGCGCGCGGCGTTCAGGCCAGCCGCGCCGTGGCGGAAGCGCAATCTTCGCTCGCCGCCAAGCAGAGCGCGCGGGAGGCGCGCGAGGTGGAATATGCCACCATCAAGCCGCTGGTCGAAAAGGGTATCGAGCCGCGCCTGTCGCTCACCCAGTCGAGCAGCGCCGCCGCCGTCGCCGCCAGCGAAGCCGCGCAGGCAGCGGCCGCTCTGGCACGCTCGCAGGCGGGCGTCGCGGAGGCACAGGCTAGCCTCGCCCAGGCACGGCAGGACTGGCGCGCCCAGGCGGCGGACGAGCTTGCCCGCGCCCAGGCCGATCTCTCCGCACGCGCCTCGACCATCCCCGCTCTCGCCGCGCGGCTCGAGCGGACGACGGTTCGCGCGCCGCTCGCCGGCCGCATCAACCGCGTGATCGTCACCACGGTCGGGGCCGCCGTCGCCCCCGGCGCGCCGATCGTCGAGCTGTCGCCAAGCCGCGATACGTTGCTGGTCGAGGCACGGGTGATGCCGCAGGATATCGCCCGCGTGCGCACCGGGCAGCATGCGCGGATCAACATCACTGCCTATGACAGTGCCATCTACGGCTGGATCGATGGCAAGGTGGAATCGATCTCGCCCGACGCAATCGTCGATGAGCGCACGCAGATGAGCTATTACAACGTCTTCGTGCGGACCGACACGAAAGGGCTGCTCGATCGCCGCACCGGCAAGCTGCTCCCGATCGGCACCGGCATGACGGCGGAGGTCAATCTGCTCGGCGATCCGCGCACCGTCATGCAATACATCCTGACGCCGATCACCCGCCTGTCGGAACGCGCCTTCCGCGAGTGACAGCGCGCCCGCCCCGCCCCTCGCCGCGTCAGATGATCGCGGGGCGGGGCGGCACAGCGGCGCTGGCCCGGTGCAGCCGCAGGCCGATCAACGGGCGCAGCCACATCACTTCGCGTCCGGCAAGGTAGAAGGCCCAGCATCCCGCCACCGTCGCCGCCACCAGGATCGCGAACTCCGCGCCGCCGGAAAGCCCCAGCGGCATCAGCCAGTAAGCGACGACGACGATGATCGTCTGGTGGATGATGTAGAAGGGGAATACCGCCTCGGTCAGCATCGGCCGCCAGCGGTGGTCGCGGTTCCAATAAGTCTCCGCGACGCCAATAAGCGCGGCGATCGTCATCCAGCCCTGCACCCCGCGCGCCAGGCTGAAGATCGTGCCAAACGGCCGCGGCGTCACGCGATAGCCGGCAAAGACGATCTGGATCGCCGCCACCGTTAGGAACGCCAGCAGGGCGGCCAATGTCGCCACCTTCCACCAGCGCGCGAAGGTGGCGATCATCCGCTCGCTGCCGGCCATGGCGTATCCCAGCGCGAACATCGGGAAATAGGTCGCATGCGCCACCCAGTCCCCGATCATCTCATGCGTCTCGCGCGCACCCGGGAACAACACGCCGCTGACCAGCATCAGCCACGCCATGGGCAGGATCAGCGCGCCGACGCCGCCGAACAACCGCTCGAACCCCCGCTGCGCCGCTGCTCGTACCCCGCGTGGGGTGATCGCCAGCACCGCCGTGAAGACCAACGTGTAAACCCACAGATAGGCGACGAACCACAGGTGGTTCCACGTCGGCAGCGCGATGCCGTCGACGCGGCGGAACACGAAATAATCGTGGCTCCAGAACGCCAGGAAGCCGCCCGCCCAGCCATGCTGGGTCACCAGTTCGACCCATGGCTGCGGCGGCACGATCACTGCCATGCCGAAGATCAGCGGGATCAGCAGCCGCGCGGTGCGATTGCGTACGAACGGCCATGGCCCCGGATGCCGCACGCACAGCGCCCGGCTGGCATAGCCAGACACCAGGAACAGCAGCGACAATCGCCACGGGTTGGACAGCATCATCGGGATGGTCACCCATTGCTCCGTCGCCAGCTTGGCGTGAAAGCCCCAGGGCACGAAGACCATGCCGATATGGTAGAGGATAAGGATCGCGAACGCCCCGATGCGGAGCCAGTCCAGACCATAATGCCGCTGCATCGCCGGGCTCGTAGCAGGTTCGCTTAAGGGCGGATACCGCTAGGCCAGGCGCCGCGCCGGCCGGGGTTTCGCCGGCGCAAGACCGATCAGCGGCCGCAGCCACGCGACATCGCGCCCGATGACGTAACAGGCAGCACAAGCGGCGGCGGTCGCGCTCAACAGGAAGACGAAGCCGGCACCCGCGCTCAGCCCCCATGTGGACGCGGCCCAGGCGAGCACCACCAGGACGGGGTGATGGATCAGATACGCCGGGAATACCGCTTCCGCGAGCGGCACGCGTACCGGGTGATCCCGGTTCAGCACCACGTCTGCCAGCCGCAGCAGCGCGACGATCACGCCCCAGGCCATGGCAAGCCGCGCCGCGCGATCCGCCGCCATCAGCGCATGCCCCGGCACGTCGGCCCCCTGGTAATGCAGCTCCACCCAGATCACGAGCAGCGAACAGGCCGCCGCGATGACGAGCGCGCCCGCCCAGTGCCGCCCGATCGCACGCCACAGCATCGCCGAGCCGCCCAGCGCGAAGCCGAAAAGGAACAGCGGCAGGTATCCCGCATGTCCCGCCCAATCGGTCGTCAGCCCCTGAGTTTCCGGCACCACGAACATCAGCGCGATCTTCGCGCCGGCCAGCGCCAGCATCGGCACCCAGATCATCCGGCGCCCTACCGTCAGCCGCTCGAACCACCCCTGGATTCGCCCGGCATCCACTCTGGCCAGCAGCGCACCGAGCACCATGGTGTACGCCCATAGGTACACCACGAACCACATATGCTCCCACTGCGGGAAACTGCGGCCGTAATGCGCCAGGGGGCTCCAGTAACCGCCCAGCCAATAGGTCGCGAGGCCATCAGGATCGCCGGCCAGCCGCACCCGCACCCAAAGCTCCGGCGGCAGCAGCACCAGCATGGCGAACGCGAGCGGCACCAGCAGGCGCAGGCTGCGCTGCTGCGCGAACGCGCCGATGCTCGGCATGCGGGCGATCAGCCGCCGCGTCGCAAAGCCCGATACGACAAACAGCAACGGTATCCGCCACGGCGTCAGCAGCGCCATCGGCACGATCAGCGACGGGAACGTCTCGGGCCATTTCACCACCCACGGCCATGGCGCGAACACCATCGCCACATGGTAGACGATCAGCAGCCCGAACGCGCCAATTCGCAGCCAATCGAGACCATAGTGGCGCGTGTCGGGTACAGGGTCGTCCATTAGCCGCCGCTATAGCGCCACCAATGATGACAAAACATTGCTGAAATCGATGCTTGCCGTCGCGGCCCGCGTCACCGCTTGATGCGCAGCGCCCCCAGGAAGTCTCGCTTGCCCAGCTTCACGCCCTGCGCCCGCAGGATCCCGTATGCGGTCGTGGCGTGGAAGTAGAAATTGGGCTGCGAGAAGGAGAGCAGGAACTGCGCGCCGGTGAACGGCATGCGGAGCTCGCCCATCGAAAATTGCGTGTCACGGTCAGCCAGTGCGTCGAACTCGGCACGATCCACGCCCTTCAGCGTCTCGATCGCATCCCGCATCCGCTGGTGCAGCCCGGCGAAGTCGGTCGGCCATGCCCCCAGGCTAGGCGAGAAATTGCCGCTCTTCACGCCTTCGATCCCGCCGATCGAATGCTCCGCCACCGATTTGATCTGGTATCCGAACGGCAGCATGTCCGGCGCCAGCCGCGCATCGATCAGCGCCTCCGGGGTCATGCCCTTCTCGGCCGCGAACGCTTCCGCCTTGTCGATCAGCCCATCCACCGCGCCCAGGATCTGGAGGTTTGACGGCACCACGGCGTCGTACAGCGAAAACGTCATCATCCTGCCCTTTGTTTCGTTTATTGGTGCAAGTCGCTATATCGCTGCCAAAGCCGTTAGGAAGCCTTTCATGTCCCTCCGCCCCTGGCGCGATATCCAGCGCCGCCAATGCCGCCAGATCATGGTCGGCAATGTCCCCGTCGGTGGCGACGCGCCGGTGACGGTGCAGACGATGACCAACACGCCAACCGCCGATGCGCGCGCGACGATCGATCAGATCCGCCGTTGCGAGGATGCGGGCGTCGACATCATCCGCGTCAGCTGCCCGGATACCGATTCGACCGCGGCGCTGCCGCAGATCGTGCGCGCAGCCCGCGTGCCGATCGTGGCCGACATCCATTTCCACTATAAGCGCGCGCTGGAGGCGGCGGACGCGGGCGCAGCCTGCCTGCGCATCAACCCGGGCAACATCGGCTCGGCCGATCGCGTCAACGAAGTCGTCAACGCCGCCAAGGCGAACGGCTGCGCCATCCGCATCGGCGTCAACGCCGGCAGCCTCGAGAAGGACCTGCTCGAAAAATACGGCGAGCCCTGCCCTGAGGCCTTGGTCGAAAGCGCGCTCGATCACATCAAGCTGCTGCAGGATCGCGACTTCCATGAATTCAAGGTCGCGGTGAAGGCGTCCGACGTGTTCCTCGCCGTCGCGGCCTATCAGCAACTGGCAGAGGCGGTGGATTGCCCGCTGCACCTCGGCATCACCGAGGCTGGCGGCTTCGTCGGTGGCACGGTGAAGAGCGCGATCGGCATCGGCTCGCTGTTGTGGTTCGGCATCGGCGACACGATCCGCGTCTCGCTCTCCGCCGAGCCCGAGGAGGAAGTGCGCGTCGGCTTCGAGATCCTGAAGTCGCTCGGCATCCGCAACCGCGGTGTCCGCGTGGTCAGCTGCCCCAGCTGCGCGCGCCAGGGCTTCGACGTGATCCGCACCGTGCAGGCGCTGGAGGAACGGCTGCAGCACATCCGCACGCCGATGTCGCTCTCGGTGCTCGGCTGCGTCGTCAACGGCCCGGGCGAGGCGCGCGAGACGGACATCGGCATCACCGGCGGCGGCAACGGCAAGCACATGGTGTATCTGTCGGGCGTCACGGATCACCACGTGCAGGATGCCGGCATGATCGACCACATCGTGAAGCTGGTCGAAGCGAAGGCAGCAGAGATCGAGGCAGTCGAGGCCGCCAGCAAGGTCGCGGCCGCCTGACCTCCGTCTAGTTCCTGGCACTCTGGCTCGGCGGCACCTCAGCCCCGCGCCAGCTGCGCCGCCAGTTCTTGCAGCGCCCCGCCAACCGCAGCGTCCGTCTCCCGTACCGCATCGGCAAAGAAGGACACCGACAGGCACAGGGCGGGGTCCGTTCCCGGCACGGCGACGGCGATCGATCGCACGCCGGCATGGCCGTAGCGATCATCGACGGCATAGCCCGCCTGCGCGGCGTCGCTCACCTGCTGCCGGTACAGCGCAAATTCCAGCGGCCGTTCCCAGCGAACCGCGGTGAAGCGCGTCTCCAACCGCGCTGGATCCACGCCTTGCGCCGCCGCCAGCGCGCGACCGGTCGCGCCGCCACCGATCGGCTGGCGCTGCCCCACCTGCATGTGGATCCGAGTCGCTGCCCCGCTCTCCCCCAGCGCGATCAGCTGCAGTCGCTCGCGCGGCACGACGCACCATAGCCCCACCGGCGCGTCCAGCGTGCGGGCGAGCCGGTCGAGCTGCGGCTGGGCAAGCGCGATCATCCGCGCCTGCGGATCGGCCCAGCGCGCCGCGCCCTCGCGCCACGTCGGGGCCAAGGCGTAACGCTTGCTCGCCGCGGCGATCAGCACCCGCTCCGCCACCAGCGTCCTGAGCAGTGCGAGGCACGACGAAGGGCTGAGCGAACAGGCGCGCGCGATCTCCGACAGGGTGCGCGCCTCGCCATCCGCCAGCAGGCGCAGGATCGCAAAGGCGTGGCTCACCGATCTCACCTGCGCATCCATCACGCCTTCATTATCTTTCAGTATTCCGAAAAACAATGCGGCGACCTGAAAGAAGCGCGGTTGAAATCGGCCGCCCGCTGCGATAGCGCAAAACGCAACAAGGAGAGCGGCATGGCGGGTATTCTCGAGGGCAAGGTCGTCGCGGTCACCGGCGCCGGGCGCGGCATCGGGCGCGAGATCGTCCTGCTTTGCGCCCGCGAAGGCGCGTCGGTCGTGATCAACGATCCGGGCGTCGGCGGTGGCGGCGAAGGGGGCGAATCGGGCCCCGCCGAACAGACCGCGTCGGACATTATCGCCGCGGGCGGCAAGGCCGTCGCCAATCTCGCCAGCGTCGCCGATCCCGCCGCAGCCGCCACGATCGTCGAGGATGCTGTGAAGCATTTCGGCCGCATCGATGCGGTGGTGAACAACGCCGGCATCCTGCGCGATTCTATCTGGCATAAGATGAGCCACGAGGATTGGCGCGCGGTGATCGACGTTCACCTCAACGGCGCGTTCAACGTCTCCAAGGCCGCCACGCCTTATTTCCGCGAGCAGCAGTCCGGCAGCTTCGTCCACTTCACCTCGACCAGCGGCCTCATCGGCAACATCGGCCAGGCGAATTACTCCGCCGCCAAGGCCGGCATCATCGGCCTGTCGCAGTCGATCGCGCTCGACATGGCGCGCGCCGGCGTCCGCTCGAACTGCATCGCGCCCTTCGCGTGGAGCCGCATGACCGCCTCGATCCCGGCCGAAACGCCCGAAGCCAAGGAGCGTGTCGCCCGCCTCCAGACGATGAGCGCCGACAAGATCGCGCCGCTCGTCGCCTTCCTCGCCTCCGATCTGTCGAAGGACGTCAGCAACCAGATCTTCGCGGTGCGCAAGAACGAGATCGTGCTCTTCTCCAAGCCGCGCCCGATCCGCTCGATGACGAAGCTCGAAGGCTGGACGCCGCAGTCGATCGCCGACGAACTCGTCCCCTCGTTCCGCCCGAGCTTCGCCCGCGCCGACGAAGTCTCCGCCCACGTCTTCCCCTACGATCCGATCTGAGGCCACTGCCCATGTCCAATCTCAACCCCGGCATGGATGCCGAGACGTTCGAACAGTTCATCGATCAGCTGCGCCGCTACGTGCGTGATCGGCTGATCCCGGCCGAACGCGACATCATCGAGAGCGACTGCATCCCGCCCGAGATCATCGACGAGCTGCGCGAGATGGGCCTGTTCGGCATCACCATCCCGGAGGAATATGGCGGCGCGGGGATGAACATCTCCCAGTACACGCGCACGATCCGCGAACTGGCCTATGCCATGCCGTGCTTCCGCTCGATCATCTCGATCACGATCGGCATGTTCACCTCGGCTATGAAGAACGGCGCGACCGAGGCGCAGCGGCAGGAATGGCTGCCCAAGCTCGCCGCCGGCACGATCACCTCCTTCGGCCTGACCGAGCCAGGCTCCGGCAGCGATTCAGCCGGCATGCAGACGATGGCGGTCCGCAGCAGCGATGGCGGGTGGGTGCTGAACGGCACGAAGCGCTACATCACCAATGCGCCGCAGGCGGAGGTGGCGCTGATCATGGCGCGCACCTCGAAGGAGCCGCTGCCGAAGAACGCGCACGTCTCCGCCTTCATCGTGCCCATGAACACGCCAGGCGTCAGCGTCGGCAAGTCCGACAAGAAGATGGGCCAGGCCGCCAGCCACATCGCCGACATCATCCTTGAGGACGTGCACCTGCCCGCGGACGCGCTGCTCGGCGGCGAGGAAGGCAAGGGCTTCATCACCGCGATGAAGAGCCTCGACAACGGCCGCCTGTCTGTCGCCGCCGCCTCGATCGGCTATGCCCAGCGCGCGCTGGATTCGGCGCTCCGCTACGCCAACGAGCGCAAGGCGTTCGGCGAGCCGATCGCCAATTTCCAGCTGATCCAGCAGATGCTAGCCGACAGTGATATCGAGATCTACGCCGCGACGACGATGCTGGAAGACGCCGCACGGCGCGCCGACGCTGGCGAGAACGTGCTGCGCAAGGCGGCTGCCGCCAAGGTCTTCGCCTCCGAGGCATGCGGCCGGATCGTCGATCGCGTGGTCCAGGTATACGGCGGCGCGGGCTATCTCGCCGAATATGAGGCGGAGCGCTTCTTCCGCGATGCGCGCGTCTATCGCATCTACGAAGGCACCACCCAGATCCTCCAGCTCCAGATCGCCAAGCACATGCTGCGCGAGTTCAACGCCGGAGTGAATTGAGATGTACAACCTCCTCCCCGGCCTGACCGTGATCGAGGCGTCGTCCTTCGTCGCCTCGCCCACCGCCGGGCTCTATCTCGCGCAGATGGGGGCGGAGGTTATCCGCGTGGACCAGATCGGCGGCGGCCCCGATTTCCGCCGCTGGCCGGTCACGCAAGACGGCGACTCGCTCTATTGGGAGAACCTCAACCGGGCGAAGAAGAGCCTCGCGCTCGATCTCGGCCGGCCGGAGGGGCGCGAGCTGCTTCAGGCGCTGGTCCGCGCGACCGGGCAGTTCGTCACCAACTTTCCGGTAAAGGGCTTCCTCGCCCATGAGACGCTGGCGCAGGGCCGCCCCGATCTCATCACCGTGCGCGTGATGGGCTGGGCCGACGGCAGCCCGGCGCTTGACTATACCGTCAACAACGCGGTCGGCTATCCGATGCTGACCGGGCCGGGTCCGGACCCGGTAAACCACGTCCTCCCCGCCTGGGATTTGCTGACCGGCGCCTATGCTGCCTTCGCGATGATGGCCGCGCTTCGCCGCCGCGACGCCACCGGCGAAGGTGGCGAGATCCGCGTGCCCTTGTCGGACGTCGCGATCGGCACCGTCGCCAATCTCGGCGGTATCGCCGAGGTGATGGGCACCGGCGCTGACCGCCCGCGCCTGGGCAACACCGTCTTCGGCCTGTTCGGGCGCGATTTCACGACGCGCGATGGAAAGCGGACGATGATCGTCGCCGTCACCCATCGCCAGTGGGCGAACCTCGTCGCCGCGCTGAACCTCGGCGACGCGATCGGGCGGGTCGAGGCGGAACGCGGCGTCAGCTTCGCAAAGGACGATGGCCTGCGCTTCACCCACCGCGATGCGCTGTTTCCGCTGTTCGAGGCTGCGATCGCCGCGCGCGATCATGCCGATCTAGCCGCCGCCTTCGACGCCGGCGGCATCGTCCACTCCGCCTACGGCACCATGGCCGATGCGGTGCGCGATCCCCGCCTCGTCACCGAAAACCCGATCTTCGGCACCGCCGACGATCCCAGCGGCACGCGCTATCCCGCGGTCGGTGCCTTCGCCACGCTGCCGGGCGAGGAACGCCGCCCACCCGCTCCCGCGCCGCGCAACGGCCAGCACAGCGAACAGGTGCTCGCCGAAACCCTCGGCCTGTCATCGGGTGAGATCGCGCGGCTGTTCGATGCCGGCATCGCCGCCCCGCCCCGCAACCCGGCATGAACCTTCCGTCCCGTTCGCCTCAGACTAGGATCCCATCATGACCCCCAGCACCGGCCTGCGCCGCGCCGCCATCGTCGCCCCGATCCGCACCGCCGTCGGAAAGTTCGGCGGCAGCCTCTCCTCGCTCACCGCGGGCCAGCTTGGCGCGACGATCCTGAAGGCGCTGATGGAGCGCACCAAGATCGATCCTGCCCGCGTCGACGACGTCGTGTTCGCGCAAGGGTACGGCAATGGCGAGGCGCCCGCGATCGGCCACTGGGCATGGCTGGCCGCCGGCCTGCCGATCGAGGTGCCGGGCTATCAGCTCGACCGTCGCTGCGGCTCGGGGCTTCAGGCCGTGATCGACGCCGCGATGATGGTGCAGACCGGCGTCAGCGACGTGGTCGTCGCCGGCGGCTGCGAAAGCATGTCCAACGTCGAACATTACACCACCGACATCCGCAAGGGCGTGCGCTCGGGCAACCTCACGATCCACGACCGCCTCACCCGCGGCCGCCTGATGTCGCAGCCGGTCGAACGCTTCGGCGTCATCAGCGGCATGATCGAGACCGCCGAGAATCTCGCCAAGGATTACGACATCGGCCGCGAGGAGGCTGACGCTTACGCCGTCCGCTCGCACCAGCGCGCCACCGCTGCCTGGGAAAAGGGCCTGTTCGCCGACGAACTCGTCCCCGTCTCGGTACCGCAGAAGAAGGGCGAGGCGATCGTCTTCGATCACGACGAAGGCTACCGCCCCGACGCCACGCTTGAATCGCTTGGGCGTCTGCGTCCGATCGAGGGCGGCGTCGTCACCGCCGGCAACGCCAGCCAGCAGAATGACGCCGCGGCCGCCTGCCTCGTCGTCGCCGAGGACAAATTGGAGGAACTGGGCCTGGAGCCGATCGCCTGGTTCCACAGCTGGGCCGCCGCCGGCTGCGACCCCTCGCGCATGGGCATCGGCCCGGTCCCGGCGGTCGAGCGTCTGTTCGCCCGCAACGGGCTCGGCTGGGACGATATCGACCTCGTCGAGCTGAACGAGGCGTTCGCGCCGCAGGTGCTCGCCGTGCTCAAGGGCTGGGGCTGGAGCAAGGACGACAGCCGTAACGAGATCCTCAACGTCAACGGCTCGGGCATTTCGCTCGGCCACCCGATCGGCGCCACCGGCGGCCGCATCCTCGCCAATTTGACGCGCGAACTCGTCCGCCGCGACGGCCGCTATGGGCTGGAAACGATGTGCATCGGCGGCGGCCAGGGCATCGCCGCGGTCTTCGAGCGCGCCTGATGCGGGGGCTTTCGGTGAGGACGCGCGCATGAGCGCGCTTGGGGGGGCACTGGCGGCGGCGCAACGCTATCGCGACGACGCCCGTGCCGCCCTCGCGGCCCGGCTCGACGCCGCGCCGATCGATACGGAACAACGGGCAGCGCACGGCTTCGCCTGGGTCGCCACCACCGTCGCTGCGCTGGAGGCGTTGGCCGACTGGGCCGATCGCAACACGGGTGAGATCAACGCCCTTGTCGCCCGCCTCGCCTCTCAGGAAAGTGTCGCTCAGCTCGTCGGTGGCCTGCCAATGGGCCAGAATGAGCTGTTCCGCCCCGCCGACCTCGGCCTCACCGCCCCGGCCCGCACGCTCGCGACCGCCTGCGCCGACCTCCTTGATCACGACGCCGCCGCGGATCGCCGCGCGCTGGTCGAACGGCTCGCCGCCGGCGAATGGCCCAGTGAAACGCTCCACGATGCGGAGCTCGACGCGATCCGCGACCAGTTCCGCCGCTTCACCGATGCCGAAATCCTGCCCCACGCGCACGGCTGGCATCTCGCCAACGACCTGATCCCCGACGCGACGGTCGCGAAGATGGCCGACCTCGGCACGTTCGGCGTCTGCATCCCCGAGAATTACGGCGGCCTCGGCCTGTCGAAGCTCGTCATGTGCATCGTCACCGAGGAGCTTTCGCGCGGCTGGATCGGCGCCGGCTCGCTTGGCACCCGCTCGGAAATCGCCGGTGAGCTGATCGCCGGCTCGGGCACCGAGGCGCAAAAGGCCCAGTGGCTCCCCCGCATCGCCAGCGGTGAGGTGCTGCCCACCGCCGTCTTCACCGAACCCGATGTCGGCAGCGACCTCGGCTCGCTCCAGACCCGCGCCCGCCGCGCCGCCACTGATGGGGATGGCGATACGTGGCGGATCGACGGCGCGAAGACGTGGATCACCCACGCCAGCCGCTCGGACCTCATGACGCTGCTCGCCCGCACGCTGCCGGATGCGAAGGGCTATGCCGGCCTGTCGATGCTGCTCGTCCCCAAGCCGCGCGGCACCGAAAGCGATTCCTTCCCCGCGCCCGGTATGTCGGGCAGCGAGATCGAGGTGCTCGGCTATCGCGGGATGCGCGAATATGCGCTCTCCTTCGACGGCATGGTCGCCCCCGCCGACGCGCTGCTCGGCGGCGAGGAGGGTCAGGGCTTCAAGCAGTTGATGCGCACTTTCGAAGGCGCGCGCATCCAGACCGCCGCCCGCGCCGTCGGCGTCGCCCGCCGCGCGCTCGAACTCGGCCTGTCCTACGCGCTCGATCGCCAGCAGTTTGGCCGCGCGATCATCCACTTCCCGCGCGTCGCCGACAAGCTCGCGATGAGCCTCGTCGATCTCATCGCCGCGCGCGAACTCACCTACGCCGCCGCGCGCGCCAAGGATTCGGGCAAGCGCTGCGATATCGAGGCCGGCATGGCGAAGCTGCTCGCTGCCCGCGCCGCGTGGAGCAATGCCGATGCCGCGCTCCAGATCCACGGCGGCAACGGCTATGCGCTGGAATTCGAGATCAGCCGCATCCTGTGCGACGCGCGCATCCTCAACATCTTCGAGGGCGCGGCGGAAATCCAAGCGCAGGTGATTGCGCGCGGGCTGGTCGCGCAGCGCAACTGATCGCTCCCGCCCGCCGCCTTTCGAAAAAATCCCTGGCGGATCGTTGCGGATTGTCGTTCGTAGCTCCGTCTTGCGTCGTGCCTGTCATTTTGTTCAGGAAACGGACAGCGAAACGATCTAGGCCCGTCCGGTGCAGCGCCGGTCGGCGCGAGTTCAGGGAAGGATGCTGCGATGTCGCAACCGGATCAATTGCTTGAGACGCTGGAATCGCGGGCCCGCGTGCGGGAGGATCGTCGAGCCTTCTTCGCCGCCGCGCTTGGCGCTGCCGCGGTCGGGGCGGGCGCCGTCGCCCTTTCCACCCCCGCCGCAGCGCAGACGACGATTACCGACGTCGACGTGCTGAACTTCGCGCTGAACCTCGAATATCTCGAGGCGAACTTCTATTCCTTCGCTACCACGGGCTCCCCGCTCGCCAGCGCTGACACCAGCGGCACCGGCACGGCGGGCGCCGCCACTGGCGGTCGCCAGGTCAGCTTCACTGATCCGGCGGTCGCCTCGTTCGCGCGGGAAATCGCCGCGAACGAACTGGCGCACGTGCGCTTTCTGCGCACCCAGCTTCCCTCCGTCGCGATCGCCCAGCCGCAGATCGATCTCAGCGCAACGCCGCTCAGCCCGTTCAGCACCATCGCGCGCACCGCGGGGCTGATCAGCACCGGGCAGACGTTTGATCCCTATGCCAGCGAGGACAATTTCCTCCTCGCAGCTTTCCTGTTCGAGGATCTGGGCGTCACCGCCTATCGCGGCGCGACGGGCCTTCTCGCCAACAAGACCTTCCAGGAAGCAGTCGGCGGCATCCTTGCCGTCGAGGCGTACCACGGTGCGATGATCCGCACGACCTTGTACCGCAAGGGCCTCACCACGCCGTCGCTGATCAACGCGACCGAGGCGCTGTCGAACGTGCGCGACTCGTTCGATGGCGGCAGCGATCTCGATCAGGGCGTCGCCCCAACCACCGTCAACGGCCAGCAGGTCGCCAATATCGCCCCCCTCGATGGCGACGGCATCGCCTTCGGCCGCTCGCCCGGCCAGGTGCTGAACATCGTCTATCTGAACCGGGCCGCGGTGTCCGCCGGCGGCTTCTTCCCCGCCGGCGTCAACGGCACGATCAAGACGTCTGCCGCGAGCTGACGGCGCGCCAGCGCCTCGCTCCACCTCATCCGGATTTCAGGGACAGCCCTCATGATTGACCAGAAGAATCTCGACGCCATCCTCGACGCCACCGAACGGCGCCGCGCCGAACGCCGCCGCTTCCTCCAGCTCGCCGGCGGCGCCTCCGTGGCGGCCGGCGGCCTTGCGCTGCTGTCGGCCTGCGGCGGCAACGACGATGACGACACGCCCTCGCCGACGCCCAGCCCGACGCCAACGCCCACCGGCACGTCGACCACCAATCCCGACGGCGATCTCCTCAATTTCCTGCTGCAGTTCGAATATCTCCAGGCGCAATATTACTCTTTCGCCGCCACCGGCGTCGGCCTGCCCGATATGTTGCTCAGCGGCACCGGCACGCCCGGCGCCGTGACCGGCGGCGCGCTGGTGCCCTTCGCCGATCCGCTGGTCGCCGCCTGTGCGCGGGAGCTCGCCGCTGACGAACGTGCCCATGTCGCGTATCTGCGCGCGCAGCTCGCCGCCGTCGCGGTCGCGCAGCCGGCGATCAACATCTCGGGCGCGGCCGACGGCCCCTTCACCACGCTCATGCGCAATGCCGGGGTGATCGGCGCGGGCGCGGTCTTCAACCCCTATGCCAACGACAACAGCTTCCTGCTCGGCGCGTATGTGTTCGCCGATGTCGCCGTCTCGGCGTACAAGGGCGGCGTGCCGCTGATCGTCAGCCCCACGATCGCATCGGCCGCGGCCGGCATCCTCGGCGCGGAGGGCTATCACGCCGGCCTGATCCGCACGCTCCTCTACACCCGCGGCAGTGATCCGGCGACGGGCCTGCGCGACGCGGCGAACAAGATCAGCGACGAACGCGATCGCCTCGACGGCACCACCGACATCGATCAGGGCATCACCCAGGCCGATGGCGCGGCGAACATCGTGCCGGCAGACGGCAACGGCATCGCCTACAGCCGCTCCGCCGCCCAGGTGCTGAACATCCTCTACCTCAACAAGGCATCGGTGAATTCGGGCGGCTTCTTCCCCGCCGGGCTCAACGGCAACCTCAAGACGAGCGCCGCCAGCTGATCGGCCGCGGGGCGCTTTACCGCGCCCCGCAAACCACGTACACATGACGCATCCTCGGGGGACCGCTGTCGGCGGTTGAGAGGCGGGCACGAGCCCGCGACCCGCTGAACCTGATCCGGTTGACACCGGCGGAGGGAAGGAGCGGCCTGCCACCCAAGGCACCTGTTCTCTCTCCGTATTGAGGAGAGAAAAGCATGGCCGACGTAGATTCCCCCATCGAAGCCGCACGCAGCGCCATCGGCGTCACCACCGGCCCGATCCGCGGCTCCCGCAAGATCCACGTTGGCCCCCTGAAGGTCGCGATGCGCGCGATCGATCTGGAGCCGGGCTGCGGCGAGCCGCCGCTCAACGTCTACGACACGTCCGGCCCCTACACCGACCCGAGCGCCAGCATCGACATCAACGCCGGCCTCGCCCCGCTGCGTCGCGAGTGGATCATGGCCCGCGGCGACGTCGAGGCGTATGACGCGCGGGAAATCCGCCCGGAGGACAACGGCCAGCTCGGCCCCGACCGTTCCGGCGGCGTTCGGCCCTTCCCCAATGTCGTTAAGCGCCCGCTGCGCGCGAAGCCGGGGCAGAACGTCAGCCAGATGCACTATGCCCGCCGCGGCATCATCACGCCCGAAATGGAATATGTCGCCACGCGCGAAAACCTCGGTCGCGAGATGCTGCGTGGATATTCCCGCGACGGCGAAAGCTTCGGCGCCGCCATCCCCGATTACGTGACGCCCGAATTCGTCCGTGACGAGGTTGCCCGCGGCCGCGCGATCATCCCCAACAACATCAACCACCCCGAATCCGAGCCGATGGCGATCGGCCGCAACTTCCTGGTCAAGATCAACGCCAACATCGGCAATTCCGCCGTCGCGTCGAACGTCGCGACTGAGGTGGACAAGCTCGTCTGGGCGATCCGCTGGGGCGCGGACACGGTGATGGACCTCAGCACCGGCCGCAACATCCACGACACGCGCGAATGGATCATCCGCAACTCGCCCGTGCCGATCGGCACCGTGCCGATCTACCAGGCGCTGGAGAAGGTCGGCGGCATCGCCGAGGACCTGACGTGGGAGATCTTCCGCGACACGCTGATCGAGCAGGCCGAACAGGGCGTCGACTATTTCACCATCCACGCCGGCGTCCGCCTGCCGTACGTGCCGCTGACCGCCAAGCGCGTCACCGGCATCGTCAGCCGCGGCGGCTCGATCATGGCGAAATGGTGCCTCGCGCACCACAAGGAGAGCTTCCTCTACGAGCGGTTCGACGAGATTACCGAGATCATGAAGGCCTATGACATCGCCTATTCGCTGGGCGACGGCCTGCGCCCCGGATCGATCGCCGACGCCAATGACGAGGCGCAGTTCGCTGAGCTCTACACGCTGGGCGAGTTGACCAAGCGCGCCTGGGCGCAGGACGTGCAGGTGATGATCGAGGGCCCCGGCCACGTGCCGATGCACAAGATCAAGGAGAATATGGAGAAGCAGCTGGAGGCGTGCGGCGAGGCACCCTTCTACACGCTCGGGCCGCTGACTACCGACATTGCGCCCGGCTATGACCATATCACCAGCGGCATCGGCGCGGCGATGATCGGTTGGTATGGCACGGCGATGCTCTGCTACGTGACGCCCAAGGAGCATCTCGGCCTGCCCCACCGCGACGACGTGAAGGTAGGCGTCGTCACCTACAAGCTCGCGGCCCACGCCGCGGATCTCGCCAAGGGGCACCCGGCCGCCAAGATGCGCGACGACGCCCTGTCGCGTGCCCGCTTCGAATTCCGCTGGCGCGATCAGTTCAACCTCAGCCTCGATCCTGACACGGCGGAAAAGTACCACGATCAGACGCTGCCCGCCGAAGGCGCCAAGACCGCGCACTTCTGCTCGATGTGCGGGCCGAAGTTCTGCTCGATGAAGATCACGCAGGAAGTCCGCGAGTTCGCCCGGCTGCAGAACCAGGGCAGCGAAGGCTTCATCGCCAGCGAAGAGGCGGAAGCCGGCATGGCAAAGATGAGCAACGTCTACGAGGAAACCGGCCGCGAGCTCTACATGGGCGCCGGTGACCGCGAACACGACTGACACCGCACGCGCGATTGTTTCTCCCGTACCCGCGGCCCACCAGCCGCGGGTACAATCGTTTTGGGGGTCACGCTTGCCGGTCGCTCCGCTAGCCTCGGTGTCAGGATCAGGTGGGACAGCGTGAGGTTTGATGGCTCCCGGAGTTGAGGCGCTGACGGAAAAGGAGAAGGAGACGCTTCGCCTGCTCCTCGTCGGGCACGACGCCAAGTCGATGGCGCGGCACTTCGATCTGTCGGTCCATACGATCAACGAGCGGTTGCGCGACGCACGCCGAAAGCTCGCCGTCTCCAGCAGCAAGGAAGCCGCACGGCTGCTGCGCGAGGCGGAGGGCGCGGCCCCCCAAAACCTCGGGGACACCGGATTACGGGCTGCGCAGCCGGGCGACGATCCACACCCTGAGCCTCTGTCCCCACCAGCGCCGCGACGGTCGCGTGCCATTGGCTGGGCGACTGGAGGACTCGCCATGATCGCCATCGCCGCCGCCCTGCTGGCCGTCACCAGCCCCACCACCCGGCCTGCCGACCAGGCACCACCCGCCGCCACCGCGCCGCTGGCCGAGTCCGAAGGCGCCAGGGCCGCGCGCCACTGGCTGGAGCTAGGCGACGCCGCCAACTGGCGCGACAGCTACGCCGCCACCGCACAATCCTTCCGCACCGCCAACACGCTCGAAAACTGGCAATCCGCCGCACAAAAGGTGCGCGCGCCGCTCGGCAGCGTCATCTCCCGCACCCTGATCAGCGACATGGACACGCCGGCCCCGCCCAATGGCTACCGCACCGTCCAATTCCGCACTGATTTCGCTAACCGGAAGGGCGCGATCGAAACGATCGCCATGAGCCGCGAAGACGGCACCTGGAAGGTCGCCGGCATCTACGTCGAGTAAGACCCGGGCTACGTCCGAACAAAGATAGCAGCCACATCGCTGCTCTCGTAGCGGGCCGATCGCGACAATGCGTATCGCCGGGCAAAAGAACTGGCCACGAAACGGAACGCGCGCACTCGTGAGAAGAGAGCCCGCCATTCAGGCGGGCTCCCGATTGGAGAATGACTAAGAGGCTTGATTAGAGCCGGCGATGATACCGGGGAGCGCGCACCGGACGAACCGGGAGTGGGCGCACGCGCAACCCCGCCTTGAAGTCGTAGCGCATGCCACGTCTCCTTGACTGGAGCGGCGGGCTATGCCAGTAGGCGCTTGCTTAGGGCGACCTTCTGACGGTTGGCACTTGCCCGCCGGTCTAGGTTGACGAAGGGGGCTGCCATCAGGTGGCCCCTTTTTCGTACGGCTGACGTTACCGTGGCCCGGCAAATATCACATCGGCATCTCCTGCTCGAAAGGGAATTTTAACCCTCGAGTCACATCGCCGTAGGGCGACTCACGCATTGTTGCAATCCCCCTATCATCGTTCTAGGAGAATGAGCGAATGGAGGTTGATGATGACGAATTCCGATCAGCACCCGTTAGATCTCAACCTCGACGTTTCTGTCAGCTCGCGTGATATCGACGAGTGGGAGGAGGAGCTGTCTGAGCTTGCGAGGCAGGTTGAGGTGATCGAGAATCGTCGCAACCTTCTACAGGAAAGGATTAGCACAGCGCGCGCGCTGTTTGCTCTGCTCCACCAAACGAATGCCACGTCGATGAAATCTGGACCGGCGTCCAGGTCGGCTCGCGCTGACGATATTCCGATGATCGACGCAGTCTTGGCAGGGGTTGAGCAGGCGGGGAGGATAACCCCGCAAGATCTAAAGGAGGTCCTACTGAGGGGCCCTGTGGGTCACCGGCTGGAGACAAGTGAAAAGGGTTTCTACCACGGCATCGCGCGGCTCACAGGTCGAGGTGCCATAGTCAAGCACAACGGGTGGCTGTTCTCCAAAGACCGATATCGCGAGTTCAGCCGTGCGCTTTCACGAGGGGAAGTGGTCGATGAACCTGCACCTTCCTCGCGGCGCTCTTCTCCATTGAGAGACGAGATTGAGACTTTCGTCACGTCTCACCCGGGCGTGAAAAGCCGCGAAATCATCGCCCATCTCAGAGACCACCCGGAGTTCCAGGCTGCCGTCCAAGTCAATTCGACAAACGCTTACAATGTGATCGCTCGGCTTGTTAAGCGAGGTATACTCAGCAGGGCAGAGGATGGCGGGCTGTTCCCTACCAGCGGTGGAGAGCAGTAATCCAGCGGGACCGCCACCCAGCCAAGTTGCGATCGGGAGGCTCGGACCTCCCAGTAACGCAAAACGATAGCGCTTGCGTGCTTTGAGTAGAGCATTGATGCACTGGCGCCCGCGCCGATCGCGGGCGCCAGTGCAGATACTGGTTCAAGGCTAAGAGCTTAGAAACTTCAGCCTACGCCGCACACCTCACCGATACACCTCCCGCCGATGCGCCACGCGTACGACGAGGATCGTCACCCGCTCATCCTCGATCCGCGCGATCACGCCATAGTCGCCGATCCGCCACCGCCAGTAGCCTGCATGCTCACCCACCAGAGCAGCGCCGAGTGTGCGGGGATCCTCGGTGGCCGCGATCCGCTCTTCCAGCGTTCTGACGAGACGCCGCGCGACCTGTCGGTCGAGCGCCTTCAGTTCCTTCGCAGGAACGACGATGCCAATTCTGCTCGATGTTCCGCGCCAGCCGCTCCCTTTTTCTCAGCCTTGTACACCTGACGTCAGAAGGTGACTGCGCGATGGCGTATCCCTGCTACACCAACCGCCATGCCTCCCGAATCCTCGCTCGCGCATCTTGCCGAAACGCCGCCCACGCCTGATCAGACCGCGCCCGAAGGCATCTCCCACCCGCCCTATATCTTCATCGCGCTGGCCGCGGTTGCGGGGGCCGTGCTGATCATTGCGCTGCTCGGCGGCACCATCGCGCGCGGGGCGCAGTTCGATTTCGATCACGCGATCATGCTCGCGCTGCGCACCCCTGCCGACCTCGCGACGCCGGTCGGCCCGAAGTGGCTGGTCGAGGCGATGATCGATATCACCGCGCTTGGCGGCAAGACGGTGCTGACGCTCGTCGTCATGCTGACGCTCGGCTTCCTCCTCGCGTCGCGCCACTTCCTCACCGCCGCGCTCGTCCTTGCCGGCACGGTCAGCGGCTCGGCCGCCATCTCGATCGGCAAGCGGCTGGTCGGGCGGGAGCGGCCGGCGCTGGTGGATCACCTCGTCGAGGTTTCCTCGGCCAGCTTCCCCAGCGGTCATGCCGGGAACAGCGCGATCATCTACCTCACCATCGCGCTGATGGTGATGCAGATCGTGCCCAGCCGTGCGGCGCGCTGGTATCTTTTCGGCGCGACGATCGCGCTCGTCGTGCTGATCGGCTTCAGCCGAGTCTATCTCGGCGTCCATTGGCCGAGCGACGTGATCGCCGGGTGGAGCGCCGGCACCTTGTGGGCGCTTGCCTGGTGGGCGTTCGGCTCGTGGCTGCGACTGCGGCGCACCGGCGCTTCTCATTCAGCCACCGCTTATTGATTCCGATCGAACGCCTCCCGGCAAGCGGGAGGCTGTCCTACAAACACGCATCCGTGCCATGTCTCCATGCGGAACACAAGGAGAACATGATGCAGATGCTGGCGGAACAGGGCGTGGATTCGGATGGGCGTAAGCGTCCGGTCTGACGCGTGTTGCTGGCGCGGCGCAGCTGCGCGAGGCGGTCGGCTCTCGGAGTGTCCTTTCGCACTCCGTAAGGAGAGTGCGGATGGGGCGCATGGAGGTCATCACGCGGGT
>JAESGJ010000154.1_pt1 | contig 92130 bp, 60 predicted proteins | sample 9266241 | NCBI WGS metagenome assembly JAESGJ01 (sample SAMN14514841, study PRJNA621669) | algae metagenome | isolation source: Brasilonema octagenarum HA4186-MV1 and co-occurring heterotrophs from wet... | place: USA: Manoa Valley, Hawaii | collected 2009-07-20 | reverse complement strand
AGCATCTTGACACCCAAACTCGCCCTTATATCTTGAGGATACATCGAAGTTGTACCTCAGATTCCTGACTGGCACAGGGTTTTAGATTTCAAAATCCTAGTTCATTTGTTCGCGTTGAAAGGGCTGGCTGTAGCCTCCCTTGATCACAGTATAATTGACACCAATGGGCACAGCATCCTGTGCCCATTTTTATTGTGTGTGTCGTTTATTGCCAATTCCCCACTAGTACAAACGGTGCCCAGAAATGGGGGTGAGTGTAATCCTGATTTTTGAGAGCGAGCTGATTTTTGAGAGCCAATTGTGCTTGTTGCAAGGCTTGTGCTTTATTTATGTTTGTCTTCTTGGATTGCTCTAACTGACGATAAAATTCACCCATGACTTGAGCAGTACTTTTATCTTCTACAGACCACAGTGTCGCCAGTGTACTGCGTGCTCCAGAACGCACCGCAACTCCAGCCAATCCTAAAGCAGCTCGATCATCTCCACTAGCTGTCTGGCAAGCACTGAGAACTAATAATTCGATTGGTGTACGCTGGTACTGGGTGTTGTCTCGCAGTAAGCCACCCAATTCTTTAACATTGATGCGGCGATCCCAAGCGAGGATAAACGTATCCTTAACCCTGGAGCTAAACTGACCATGAGTTGCTAGATGGACTATGGGAGGAACACGAGATGCAGCAGTCTGTTTTTGAATCTCGGCGGTAGTAAATTTTTCGTTGAGGAGTTCCTTAGATGAAACTCCAAATTTTTCGATTTGTTCTAGTTCCTGCTTTACGTAACTTAATTTTGGAAAACTCTCATTTGGGGGGTTTTCGCTGAGTCCGGCTGTTAAAGCTCTCAAACCAACCTTTGAAATTGGTTTTGGATTCACTAGCTGCAAACCAGGTGTTACAGCAATGGCATACTTTTCTAGTAGATACTGCTTGCCATCGTGAAGAATACCCATAGGGATATTCCGCAAGTCTTTATCCAGTACAAAAGCCAAAGTCTGGACTTTACTGTTTGCTAACTCTGCTTCCAGTGGTTGAATTATCCAGCCATACAATTTTTGGTATATAGGCAAAAAGTCATTCTCTTTACTGGTAAAAGTGGCGAGAGAACGTTGCACATCGTCTTGTACAATTTTCTTAAGTTCTCCTGGACCAACAGGAGCTGTATGAAGGGTTAAAGGTTGATTTGGTAGGCTCAGAATAACCTCTAACCGGTCTTCCAAAGCAATTGTATAGATAACTGCTGCGGTTTTATCTATATCATCAATCTTTTGAGCTTTTGCCTCTACGCAGGATTCTCGGAAAAAGTTGTTTAATTCAGCTAATTGTAGAGATTCAATAACGGTACGAGCTTGATCTATGTATGTTTGAGGGTTTTCCTTTTTTTGAGTTTGTTTTAATGAATCTACCTGTTTTGTTCCTGCTTGTTTTAAGGAATCTACATATTTTAAATCTAACTCAACTAACTCTCGATAAACTGGTTCGACATTGTTCCGAAAAGAAAACTGTACTTCTGGGTTGATTGCTACTAACTCACTGCGTAGTGACTGAAGGGCATTATATGCTTTGGTGTAAGCGGCGATCGCATCCTTAGTCTCTCCTTGCTCTTTACGTATCCGCCCCAACTGCCAGAAATACTGGTAAGCTACATCTGGTGTTGAAAAACTGGAAGCTAAACTTAGAGCTTGTTTTGTTAATTCTTCTGCTTTCGGTAAATCTTTCTTCAGTTCGTACAGTCTGCCACGATTTCCCAAAGCATAAGCCTCCGCTCTTTTGTCTTCCAAACTTCTGGCTTGTTGTGCAGCTTTCACCAATATCCTATCAATGTCGTCAAGGATTGGGAGTTTGGAATTAGCTTGGAGTGGGAATTGTTCTTGTTGAGCTAATTTGAGTAAATTCTGAGCAAAGTTGATTTGGAGGTACACTCCTGTCCGGCTAGCAGACAAGTTGTTCAGTTCAGGATTGAGCTTGTTCCATAATTGTTCTGCTTCTAATATTGTTTTCTGATTATCTTCTTGCGACAAGTTCTCCGACTGTTGTGATTCTGACGATTTTTTTGGTTTCAACTCGCTCAACCACAAGCTCAGTTTATTCAGTTCTGCTTGTTGTCGCACAGTTGGCGATGGAGACAGCTTCACGACTTTAGTGTAAGAATCAAGTGCTTCTCGTTGAGATTCCTCTCTTGTGTCCCGAACTAGATCAACTTCACCTAAGTCACGTGCTGTATTGCCTAAACTCAGATAAACATCAGCTTGCTCTTGGGGAGAATTTAAATTTTGAGCTTGCTTTAAACTTGCTTTCAAAATCATTTGAGACTGCTCTAATTGACCAATGAATCGCTGCAGTTCTCCGAGACTTCGTAATCCCACAACTTTGTATACAGAAGGACGTTGAAGTTCAATGGCTTGAAGTTTTTTCGTGAGTTCTTCTGGAGTTAATTGACCTAACTTATCACAGCTTTTTACCCCGAGTTCTTGATTGAAAACTTCTAATAAAGTACTACAAGCACGAGGATAAAGACCCAAATCTTGCATCGCTTGAGCTTGATTAATCTTGCTCTGTGCTAATTTTTCTGGATCATTCGCTCTTGCATAAATCTTAGTTGCTTCTTGCCAAGAGTTGAGAGCATCTGCTGTTTGACCTAATTCTCTTTGCAAAGAGCCTTGAATCTCCAAGCTTTGAGCCAAGACTTTTAATTCTTGTTTTCCTTGTAATGGTGTTTTCAAAAGTGCCAAACTGTCTTCGATTGCCTTTTTAGCTTGTTCCCACTGTCCCAGTTGTTGATAGCTCAAAGAGAGATTGCTCAACGCCATTGCTTGATTTAATCTATCTTTTCTAGCAGCAAAAACACTCGCTGTTTGTTTCCAAGCCGATGCTGCTTCCTCAAATCTTCCACTCTGATAGAATTTGACTGCTTTGTTAGCTAACTGTTCAGCATCATATGGAGATTGGACAATCGAGGTTGGTGAGGTTGGCGAAGAAACTTTAGCCCCAACAACAGGCGATATTCCTGAGAGGATAAATAATAAGGCTGCCAGAACAAGCGATCGCTTTTTATATATTCTTTTGGAGAAATTTCGTATCTTTCTGAGTAGATATTTGTGGAATATCATATTTGGCTCCTTCTGTCAAAAATATATAATGATTACTAATTCCTAAGTTCCGTTAACAGACACATACCTCAACGTACAGCACAACGACTAGCAGGTATTAGTTGCGTAAGTCCTGAGCTGTTTTAGAAAATATTGAAGAATTCACCAACTCAGAATGGGCTGCGCTTTTGCACTCTACAGGAGTCAACAATCCTTTAGTGGGGGATTGGGGTTCGTCACTGTCTTGTTAAGCACGCTCATCAAAGATTTAGTGAGGGACTTAAACCCCCTTATTTAGATCTTGCACCTTGACTTTAGTACCTCTTGAACTTAACGTTCAGGGCTGCATAGCCAAAGTCCGTTAAAAATCAGATCTTGCACCAGTATCAACAACGAAGCAGAGCCTCGATATCTTGTTCCCAGGCTGTAGCCCAGGAACGAGGGTTGGGAGGCTCAGCCTCCCGATAATTGAGAATGCTGCAAGATGTTAGTTAAAACGGACTTAAACTTTGAGCCAAGAAATTTCTTTCTTCGCGGACAAGAATTATGCTGCAAGAATGGTATCAGTATTGTACGTTTAATTTGGTTGTTTTACTTGTGAAGAATTTTATCTGTCTGCGGCGCAACTATTCGCAGGTGTTTGCGGTTGACGTTGTGGGCCAGTTTTGGTGGGATCATATGCTACCAGCACCACCTGACCTTTTTCGTTATATATCCAACCTTGAGCAGGTATTATGCGTTTGACAGGTGGATTGGTAGATCGTTGCGTGTAAGTTGCAGTTGTTGAACTTACCGTACTGGGAATAGGCTCAATTAAATCAACACGCACATTGTCACTACTGAGGATTTTATTAGGATCAGTTGGCAATCCTCCACGCCCGGTGATGGTAAAGGTACTACCAAAACCTTTAGCACAGGGGTTTTGGGCAATCTGCTGTCCGGGGTCGATCACAGTTTCTGTCAATTCAAATAATCCTTGACTAGGATCAATCTCTGGTGTGTTAAATTGCACAGTACCACTATACTGTGGACCGCGTTCGGAAGTCGCACTAATCACGCTGTCTGGAGAAAGAAATCTATTACCTTTAGTTGTAATGTTTACCTTCCCTCCATAACCTTGTTGGGCATTGGCTGTGATTTTGCTATTTTCCAAGGCAACTAGGTTGTCAGTGTTGATGGTAATATTGCCTCCATCAGCTATGTTTGTCGCATTTGTGGTGATATTGCTGTTGCGGCGCAAGATAACGTCGTCGGAATTCAGGATAATGTTGCCCTGTCCTGCTGTGGTGTTGGCGTTAATAGATGCTCGGTTGTCCAGTTTGATGGAGTTAGCCGTAACAGTTAGCAAGCCTGCACTTCCTCCTCCTGAACTGCTAACACTAACTTGTCCGTCGTTAGTCAAGTCAACAGCACTGGCATTAATATTTATATTGCCGCCTCTAAAGTTGCCTTCAGTTGTTGCTGTGACAGTACCATAATCTGATACACGTAAGTTACGAGTATTGATAGTGATATCACCAGCATTACCTCCGGCAAATCGCTTACTAGTCGTTGTCACCGTAGTATTTTCAAAGTCACCAGAGCGATCGCTGTCGTCCGATATAAGTGGCTCTTTGCCTGAAATTTCTACTCGATTAGTGCCATTAATCAGAATCTTACCAGAGTTACCACTGTTGAAGGATCTAGAGGAGACTTCTGTGCCATCTGTGATAAAAATAGAGCTTCCACTAATGTTTATATCACCTGCATTGCCTAGTGTTGGGTATGTTCTGGTTGCATCGGGAAATCCAACAGCAGTGTTGACCAAAGTATGTTGCAAATAGACCGGACCAGACGATTGTATTGTAATGTTGCCAGAATTTCTTCCTCTACCAAAGACTTGGCTAACAACGGAGCTATTGTTTACTAATGATACAAACTGATTACCTTCCAATGATATATTGCCCGCATTTCCGCCGAAGCTGCCCGCAACCAAAAAAGCATTGTCTAAAGATATAGAAGTATTCGCTTTTAGTGATATGTTTCCGCTTTGTGGTACACCGCCGTAAGTGGAGATAAGTGTATCCCCAGCACTTGCATCCTGCCCAATTAAAGAAATCGAGCCTGTGGTGGCTTCAAGTGATATGTTTCCAGAAGGTCCACTTCCACGCGGGCTTGTATTTAATGTAGGAGGAAGCGGAGAATCTGTTGGAGTACTAGCCTTATTCGTGATCGAAATTTCACCAGCTTTAATATTAATGTTACCTGCATTGCCAGTAGCATCTTCATCTACAATATTAGTCACTTGGCTGGGATAGTTAATACTCACTTTCCCAATCCCATTGAGTGTAATGTCTCCTGGTGGTGAGTTATCTGCTGTTAATCCTTTGCCAACGCCAGCAAAAATATTTCCTCCCAAAAGGTCTATATTTCGGGCATTCAGGACGACACTCCCTGCTCCTGTTGCACGTACATCAACAGTTGCACCATTTGTGAGCGATATATCACCGAATTGTACTCCCACAGGAAAACTCAAGCTTCCATTACTACTCAACCCAACTATCCCAGGAGCAGACAATCCTCCTATCTCAACTCGTCCTCCTGGTGCTGTTATTGCACCGCTATTTAAACTGACGTTACCACCTACCAGTGCGAAGGAGTTTCCTTGAGGAACACTAAGAACAGCAGATTGACTAGTAATATTTTGGGGATTATCGCGATACCTCAATCCAATCGGAACATTAATAGTTAACAATGGCGGCGCTTGCGGGTTAGTCGCACTAAATTCAAACCCATTGTCAAATAAAAAACTATTCGCGGTACTCCCCAAAAAGGAACCACCGATATTTAATTGGGCATTTGGTCCAAAAATAATCCCTGCTGGATTGAGTAAAAATAAGTTCGCTTTGCCGAGTGTTCTAATCAAACCATCAATATTAGAAACAGAACCACCTGTCACCCGGTTGATGATGTTTAGGACATCCGTTGCATTATTGAAGTTCGCAGAGCCACCTGTGGGTACAGAAAACTCTTTGAAACTGTGAAAAAGGTTTCCTCCTCTTCTAGTTCCATCATTGATGTTGAAATTTTTGCCGTCAGGAGTGATGACTGTGGTGGATGCAGTTCCATCAGCAGAGACTTGCGCAACTGCAATACTCATAGGCGTAAGACTGCCCATAATCGATAGAGGTACAGTGAGTAAAGACAGCAAATATATTTTGTTTACGTTGTGCGATAGCCTAAATGTTTTCATACGAGTATGCATTTTTTCTAAAGATTTTTTACATTGGTTTTTATGAGTCAAAGCTAAGCTGTAACCAAAACGCGCCGGTGTAAGCGAAAGAAAAAACGATATTTTTGTACAACAAAGCTCCTGAACCACCAAAGGTGTCAAGCGCCCCACTGATTTATTTTTTACACCCTTACACAGTTCGGACGTTCGGCGAAGCTATCTCCTGAGCCCTGAGTCCCAAAGGGACACGCTGCGCGAACGGGCACGGCTTGAGGCCGAACGGAGACGCTACGCGAACGACGCCGCTCCGCTTCCGCTCAGTCGAGCCGCTGAGCGCTCATCTTGGCGTTGCCCCAACACCCTTGCACCCCTTCTTGTTGACGCATTTACAGCAGTTAATTTGTTGGGTGGGCACTGTCTTATCGATGACAATGGCAAATTTCAGGTAAGCAGTGTCTACCCGAAATTAGATTTGCCAATTGCGCTCATCACATAGAGAGCAAGTGGCAAAAGATTGTATTAATTTTAAGTATTTTAGTTGAATTTGGTTGTTCTAGTTGTAAAGAATTTTATCTGGTTGCTGCACAGTTACTAGTAGGTGCTGGCTGCTCACGTTGTGGGCCAGTTTTGGTGGGATCATAACCTACCAACACCACCTGACCTTTTTCGTTATATATCCAGCCTTGGGCTGGTATTATGCGCTTGACAGTTGGCTGTTGAGATGGTTTCTTTTCTGTTGCAGTTGTTAAACTTACTGTACTGGCGACAGGCTCAATTAAATCAACGCGCACATTGTCACTACTGAGGATTTTATTGGGATCAGATGGCAATCCGCCACGTCCGGTGATGGTGAAAGTACTGCCAAAACCTTTTATACACGGATTTTGGGCCACTTGCTGTGCGGCGTCTGTAACAGTTTCTGTCAATTCAAATAATCCCTGACTGGGGTCAATTTCGGGTGTGTTAAATTGCACAATCCCATTGAACTGCTGGCCAGCTTCAGAAATGGCGGTGATTTTACTGTCTGGGGAACGAAATATACCTTGAGCGGTGATGAAGATTCTCCCGCCAAAGCCTTTTTCCGCATTAGCAGTGATACTGGTATCATCTAGGGCAACTAAGTTGTCAGTGTCAATCCTGATATTACCTCCACCGGCTGTGCCTTGGGCGTTTGTGGTGATGTTGCTGTTGTTACGCAAAATGAAGTCACCAGAATTCAGGCTAATGTCCCCCTGTCCCCCTTTGGTGTTGGCGTCAATAGATGCTTGGTTGTCCAGCCGGATGTCTTTAGCGGTTGTAACTGTAATGTTGCCTGCTGCACCACTGCCAGCATTACTGGTAGAGACTGTACCGCCATTAGTTAGAGAGAGCGATCGCGCAGTGATGTTAACTCCCCCAGCATTACCCACGCCTGATGATCCAACAGTGCTATAAAATCCACTTTTGTTTCCGTTCGTAAACTGACCATCTGCTGAGATATTGCCAGTTGCATTAACGGTGACACTCCCGCCATTTCCCTTTCCGGAGGTGCTAGCAGAGACTTGTGAGCCATTGCTTAGAGAAAAATTGTTGGTTTGTATTTGGATATCACCTCCATTACCATTGCCCAAGTTTTGTGTCTTCACACCTGTTGCGTTGAGATCAAACAGATCTGCGACTGTAATTTTGATTTCTCCACCGTTACCTGTGCCACTTGGCGTTGTATTGCTAGAAATCGCTGAGTTTTTCGCTCTTAAAGAATTTGCACGAATATTAATTTTCCCAGCGTCACCTTGACCATAGGTGCTTGTTTGTATACCTACACCTCTTCCTGATTCCAACGTACCTGCCACGGTAATGTTGATTTCTCCACCCTTGCCTCTGCTATTTTCCTGCGCTTGGCTACTAACACCTACTCCTTCTTGAAGCCGAAACGAACCTGCGGTGATATTAATTTTTCCAGCGTCACCTCTGCCATAGGTGTTAGTAGTTATATTTGTCCCTTTGATCGTAAGAGAGTCTGCAACATTAAAGTTGATTTCTCCCCCAAGACCACTGTTAAACGCACGGCTATTGATACCCGAATTTTCAATCTGCAAAGAATTTGCATTAATGTTAATTTTGCCAGCATTACCCGTGCCAGATGAGTCTGCTGTGATACCTGCTGTGTTAACTACCAATGGACCTTTGACACTCATATTGATGTCTCCGGCAAGACCAGTGCTATTTCCTATTGTTATGCTTACGAACGCTGAGCCGCCTCCAATCTCCAAAGAATTTGCACCAATGTTAATGTCTCCAGCTTTACCACTGCCCCATGTCTGAATGCTTACACCACTCTGATTCTGAAATTTGATGTTATTGGCATCCAGTTTAATTTGTGCGCCGTTCCCTGAACTGAAGGTGTTAGATAAGGCACTGGCTCGATTGAAAATTATAGAGTCGCCAACAATCCTAATTTCTCCCCCATTTTTATCCCCAAGGGTATCAGATAATAGAAATGATTCAGAATTTAAATTGATATTCTTACCAACGATCGCAATAGAACCGCCGCCATCTCCAGTCACATTCACGAACGATTTGTTAGAAAACTCAATGTCTCTCAAACTGGGGGTACCTTCATAACCCAAGGATAAGCCTTGTTCTTGTGGGAGTATCCTCACAACTTGGTTGCTATCGAAACTACCGATTTCAATACGTCCGCCTTTGGATCTAAGTACACCACGGTTAACAGAAACATTTCCTCCTACCAGCGCTAGGGTTTTTCCAGGTTCGACTTGTAACCCTGTAACGTTGGAGTCGAATTTGTCACGGGGTCCCGCCTTGGCATTATAGACAAGTTCGTTCCCTGGCCCTTGTACTTGAATTGGTCCAGGATTATTCCGAAATCCCAACCCAATCGGAACATTGATAGTTAACAATGGGGGTGCTTGCGGGTTAGTAGCACTAAACTCAAACCCATTGTCAAATAGCAAACTATTCGCCGTACTCCCCAAAAATGAACCACCAATTCTCAAGCTAGCATTTGGTCCAAAAATAATCCCATTGGGATTGAGTAAAAATAAGTTCGCCTTCCCCAGTGCTGTAATCGCACCATCAATATTAGAAACAGAACCACCTGTGACTCGACCGATGATGTTTAGGACATCAGCTGCATTGTTGAAGTTAGCCGAACCACCTGCAGGTACAGAAAATTCTTTGAAGCTGTGAAAAAGGTTTCCTCCCCTTCTTGTCCCATCATTGATGGTGAAGTTTTTGCCGTCAGGAGTCGTGACGGTGGTGGATACAGTTCCATCAGGAGTGACTTGTTGAGTGACTTGTTGTGCTGTGGCTGTATCTAGAAAAGTTAAACTCCCTATGGCGCATAGGGGTAAGGTGAGTAAAAACAGGGATATCTTTTTCATAGGAAATGCGTTTTTTATAAACACTTGTGTACACTCTCATCTGAGTGCAGTCCATCTGTAAGGTGGGCATTGTTTATCTTGCATTTACGTTTGTCATTGATAGACACAACCCTACCCTACTACTGCCTAATGACTTCTATCTGACTGCAGCACAACTACTAGCAGGTGTTTGCGGTTGACGTTGTGGGCCAGTTTTGGTGGGATCATAACCAACCAAGACCACCTGACCTTTTTCGTTATATATCCAACCCTGTGCTGGTATTATGCGCTTGACAGTTGGCTGTTGAGATGGTTTCTTTTCTGTTGCAGTTGTTGAACTTACTGTACTAGTAACAGGCTTAATTAAATCAACACGCACATTATTACTACTGAGGACTTTTTGGGGATCAGTTGGAAGTCCGCCACGTCCGGTGATGGTAAAGCTGCTTCCTACACCTCTTTGACAGGGGTTTTGGGCAACCTGCTGTGCGGCGTCTGTGACAATTTCTGGGAATTCAAATAACCCTTTAGTGGGGTCAGTTTCTGGTGTGTTAAATTGCACAGTGCCATTAAACTGCGAGCCAGCTTCAGAAATGGCGGTGATATCACTGTCTGGGGAACGAAATATACCTTGAGCTGTGATGAAGATTCTCCCCCCAAAGCCTTTTTCTGCATTGGCGGTAATATTGCTATCTTCTAGGGCAACTAAGTTGCCAGTGTTAATTCTGATGTCGCCTCCATCAGCTTTGCCTGTGGCGTTAGTGGTGATGCTGCTGTTGCGGCGCAAGATTAAGTCACGGGCGTTTAGGCTAATGTTGCCCTCTCCGTTTTTGGTATTGGCTTGAATAGATGCTTTGTTGTCCAGGCGGATGTCATTAGCGGTTGTAACTTTTATGTTGCCTGCGGTACCGTTGCTGAAATTCGTGCTAGAAAGTCTACCGCCATTGGTTAGAGAGAGCGATCGCGCGGTGATATCAATGCCACCTGCGTTGCCCACGCCTCCTACTTCCACATTACTGAAGATACCACTGCGCGGGAAAATACCATTGGCTGCAGGTCTGCCACTCACTCCCGCAATCGTGATACCGTTGCGAATATCAAGCTTGACATTTCCGGCATTGCCATTTCCTGCTGGAGTTGTTCCTGAGCCACTACGGACAAAAGCATTCAATTGACCCCCATTGGTCAACTCGAGTGAGCCTGCAGTAATGTTGATTTCGCCGCCGTTGCCCTCACCTCCTGCGTTAACATTACTGAAGGCGGCAGTGGGGTTTCCGTTGATTGGATTGACTCCAGAAAAAGAGACGGTATCGCTAGCATTAATCCTGATATTGCCTGCATCTCCCTTACCAGAAGTACTAACCAACAGTAGCCCTCCATCAGCGAGTGAGACCGTTCTAGCTTGCAGTTCAATGTTGCCACCTTTGCCTTGTGCGCCGCTTTCCACATTACTGTTGATGCTACTGCGGGTACCTTCGTTACTAACTCCCGCAATCGTGATACCGTTGCGAATATTAAGCTTGACATTTCCGGCATTGCCATTTCCTGCTGGAGTTGTTCCTGAGTCACTACGGACAAAAGCATTCAATTGACCCCCATTTGTCAACTCGAGTGAGCCTGCAGTAATGTTGATTTCGCCGCCGTTGCCCACACCTCCAGCGTTAACATTACTGAAGGCGGCAGTGGGGTCTCCGTTGATTGGATTGACTCCAGAAAAAGAGACGGTATCGCTAGCATTAATCCTGATATTGCCTGCATCTCCCTTACCAGAAGTACTAACCAACAGTAGCCCTCCATCAGCGAGTGAGACCGTTCTAGCTTGCAGTTCAATGTTGCCACCTTTGCCTTGTGCGCCGCTTTCCACATTACTGTTGATGCTACTGCGCTGGAAATTGCCATTGACATCACGTCTGTTACTAACTCCCGCAATCGTGATACCGTTGCGAATATCAAGCTTGACATTTCCGGCATTGCCATTTCCTCCAGCAGTTGTTCCGGAAGCAGCACGGACAAAAGCATTCAATTGACCCCCATTGGTCAACTCGAGTGAGCCTGCAGTAATGTTGATTTCGCCGCCGTTGCCCTCACCTCCTGCTTCTACGGTACTGAAGGCGGCAGTGGGGTTTCCGTTGATTGGATTGACTCCAGAAAAAGAGACGGTATCGCTAGCATTAATCCTGATATTGCCTGCATCTCCCTTACCAGAAGTACTGGCAGACAGTTGCGCCCCATCAGCGACAGAGACCGTTCTAGCTTGCAGTTCAATATTGCCACCTTTGCCTTGTGCACCGCTTCCCACATTACTGTTGATGCTACTGCGCGGGAAATTCCCATTGACATCACGTCTGTCACTCACTCCCGCAATCGTGATGCCATCGCGAATATCAAGCTTCACATTTCCAGCATTGCCATTTCCACCAGCAGTTGTTCCGAAAGCACCACGGACAAAAGCATTCAATTGACCCCCATTTGTCAACTCAAGTGAGCCTGCAGTAATGTTGATTTCGCCGCCGTTGCCCACACCTCCTGCTTCTACGATACTAAAAGCGCCACTGGGGTTTCCGTTGATTGGATTGACTCCAGAAAAAGAGACGGTATCGCTAGCATTAATCCTGATATTGCCTGCATCCCCTAGTCCATAGGTACTGGCAGACAATTGTGCACCATCAGTGACTGAGAGCGTGCCAGTAGTGATAATGATATCCCCTCCTTGGCGCTTGAGTTGTTCAGTGTCTACTTTGTTGACATCACTAATGACCAAAGTGCCATCTCCTGCCAAGGAAACAGTATCGCTGGCATTAATCGTGATATTACCTCCATTTCCCTGTCCAGAAGTACTGGCAGACAGTTGCGCCCCATCAGTGACTGAGACTGATCTCGCTTGCAGTTCAATGTTGCCACCGTTGCCTTGTGCCCCACTTTCCACATCACTGTTGATGCTACTGCGCAAACCTTCGTTACTCACTCCCGCAATCGTGATGCCGTTGCGAATATTAAGCTTGACGTTTCCGGCATTGCCATTTCCACCAGCAGTTGTTCCGGAAGCACCACGGACAAAAGCATTCAATTGACCCCCATTTGTCAACTCGAGTGAGCCTGCAGTAATGTTGATTTCGCCGCCGTTGCCCTCACCTCCTGCTTCTACGTTACTGAAGGCTGCACTGGGGTTTCCGTTGATTGGATTCACTCCAGAAAAAGAAACTGTATCCCTGGCAGAAATCCTTATATTACCTCCATTGCCCTGTCCATAGGTGCTGCCACTAAGTTGAGCACCTTCAGTGAGTGAGAGCGTGCTAGCTGTAATATCGATGTTGCCACTTCTGAGAGCACGAGACCCCTGGTTTACATTGTTCTCGATTCTGCTTTGATTTATTTTTATGTCTCCAGTAGCGTTAAGCCTAATATCTCCAGCAATTGTGTTAACTGTTCCCGAATTTGCAGCTATGCCAGCAGTCAATAAACTTTCGTTGGAAATATCTATATTTCGAGCGTTGATAGTAATACTTCCACCAGTTTGGTCGTTAGTAATGACATTTATGCCAGCTCCTAGATCATCAATTCCATTTCCTTTACCAAGAAAAACGTCTGCTCGCGCAACATTTGTAGGGAAGTTAAAATTGTTGTCCGTAAAATTCAGTCCAACCGTTCCTTCGGCTGCCAAACCTCCCAATAAGACTTGACCTCCGGAAGCGTTCAAAACGCCACCTTCTAAACTGACATTGCCACCCACTAAAGCTAGGGTCTTTCCTGGATTCACTGCAAGAGTTGGGTTAGAAAAACTGCGAGTTGCACCATCTGTCCCCTCAGATTGACCAGAACCCTGTACGCGAATTGGTTGGGGATTATTCCGAAATCCCAACCCAATCGGAACATTGATTGTTAACAATGGCGGTGCTTGCGGGTTAGTCGCACTAAACTCAAAATTATTATCAAATAAAAAACTATTCGCTGTAGTCCCAAAAAATGAACCACCGATATTTAAGCTGGCATTTGGTCCAAAAATGATCCCGGCGGGATTGAGTAAAAATAAGTTTGCCTTGCCCAGTGTTCTAATCAAACCATCAATATTAGAAACAGAACCACCCGTCACTCTACCGATGATGTTTTGCACATCAGCTGCATTGTTGAAGTTAGCCGAACCACCTGTGGGTACAGAAAATTCTTTGAAGCTGTGAAAAAGGTTTCCTTCTCTTCTTGTCCCATCATTGATGGTGAAATTTCTGCCATCAGGAGTGGTAACTGTCGTGGATACAGTTCCATCAGGAGTGACTTGTTGAGTCACTTGTTGTGCTGTGGCTGTATCTAGAAAAGTTAAACTCCCTATGGCGCATAGGGGTAAGGTGAATAAAATTAGTCGATGCCAACCCTGTTTCATCATGATCTCCAAATGTAAATTTAACTTACGCTTTCTGATGCAGATCTTGACAAATGTCACTTTTTCTAATAATGACCACTGTATAGTTGTTTAAAGTACTATCTTCAGGAGTACAGCATGGCGTACTTCGACCGTGTCATGATTATCCTTCTAAAAAGGACTGTAATTGATTGAGAAATACAAACCTTGCTCTTGCAACGTTCGATCCCTAGAATTCACATCAGTTAGCGGGATACCGTAGTCAATGCGAGCATCCAATTTATCATCCATCTGCCATCGCAAACCCAAACCCACACCAATCAAAGTATTGGGATCAAGAACTGGATTCGGACGACCTCTGATGGAATTATTCCAGCCAACGCCAAAATCAACAAAGGGTATGAGTTGTAAAACTCCTTTGACTTCTTCTACCCGCAGAATAGGAAATCTCACTTCTGCGGAAGCAAAAAAGCCGTTATCTACCAAAAACTCATCCTGCCTATAACCCCGGACGCTTTGTATACCACCGACGCTAATTTGCTCTAAGGGTACTAAGGCTCTTGTTGCTAATTGTAGATCAGAACGTAACACTAGTAAGGTGTCTCGTGCTAATTGTCGTATATACTGTCCTTGTCCACGCCAGGAGAAAAACCGACTATCAGGAGTTGTGCCATTAGTAGTGGCGTCAAAAAACCCTACTCCCAGAGTAAACTGAGAGCGAAAACCAAAGACTTGTTGGGAATTGCGCTGTGTATATTCCTGAATAAATCGCAGTGCTGAGATGCGGGTTTCTCCATTCTTGTCGGCTCCTAAATTCTGGAAGACATCACCTCTTCCCAAAAGTGTCGTCTTACTTTGCTCTCTAGAAAAAGTTAAACCCAGCGCCAATTCCTGAGTTGGAGATTGGAAGATTGGCTGACGAAAACCAACATCAATATAAAAAGAGTCACCTATAATATCAATGCGGTCAAATGGTGGCTCAACGATGGTGGTGTCTGTAAATCCACCTGCCACATTCAGTGTGCCATTGCGAGGATTCACTGGCAGAGCATAGCTGAGATCCAGGGCATTACTTCCATCAGTATTAGTGTATGTTGCACCAAAGCTATCGCCCAAGCCGAAGACATTGCCTTCGGTGATACGGAGACCTCGTCGGAAACTACCGACACTAGGAGCACGACCATTATCGACAAACAACTCTGTCCGAAAGGAGTCTGCTTCTACGATCCTGACTTCCACTAAATTCTGGTCTGAACGTGATCCCGTAGACAAATCAGCAGAAATATTTTTAATCAAAGGGTTAAGCTGTAAGAGTTGCAGTGCTTCTAACAGGCGAAATCGGTTCAACGGTGTAGAGGTAGCAAGTGCTATGCGACTGCGTATGTAGTCTGGGTTCAACCGTCGCGTACCTGTGACCTTAATCTCTTCTACTCCACCTTCAATAATCTGAATTTTGATAACTGCTCCCTGTTGAGGAAGAGGTTGTTGGTCGTCAACATTAATCACAGCAGCAGAATTCACATAGCCAGCATCTGTGTAAAGCTTCGTGATTTCAGTTTCTACTTGCAGCAATTCAGCAAAGGTGATTGCTCTACCGGTAAATTTCTTCGTTATCTCACGTAACTTTTCCTTGCTAAAGATCTTTTTTTTGTTACCTACAATTTCAAACTCTTTAACGGTAAGAGTTCCAGGTACGCCAGGACGCGATTCTGGAGGGAAAGGTGTTGTGGGAGGTGTTGATGGAGTGACATCCAGTGGAATTTGCGGTGATGGTTCTGGAGTCGGAATTGGTTGTGGAGCTGGTAGTGGTGGTTCTGGAGTGATAGGATTTGGAACCTGAGATAGAATAGCTGTTGAGCCTATACTTTTAGGACTGCTTTTTGGACTATCAGTCGAAATCTGAAATTTAGGAGGTAAAACTTCGCTCTTATAACCCTCATTTATCAACTTCTGGGCAGAAGCTTTATATTGAGGTAAAAAAAAGCACATATTTATCAGCAATGCTACAGCTAAATTGAGATTACCAAACCCAAGCTGCCCGCCTCGATTCATATTATTGGCTCCTCACACGAAATTTTCGTTGCCATGATATAACTATGTAGCATTAAAATATAAAACACTAGTTATGATGATTTAAAATTTATTTAGCACATTGGTTGTTTATTTCTACTAAAGGCATAATAAAATTTTACTAAGTGCCGTAGCTCAAATCCTTGTATAAGCCATAAGTTATGAAGTAGAAGATAAATAGAAAGTAAAGATAAAGTAAAAGGTTTCTTTTTACCTTTGATTAAAAAATAATTAGGTCACGATTCCTTAACCTGATTGTTTTTTGTATAAAGAGTAAAAGCATACAGTCAAAGTGTTGTCGTGTTAGTTCAGGAGGTATAAGGAGATTCACCAAAATCCAAGATTGTATAGGAAGGTTATTATTCGTTAACAGATGCACATATTCTTAATTCTGTCTACCAGGTTTTGTTACATAGACATTATTCAAAAACTCAAAACTTAATGATATGAAGACAACAAGGGGAAAAAAAATATTGGGTGGACGCTACAAGATTGTCAGAGAAATAGCTCGAGGGGGTTTTGGTATAACCTATCTTGCTGAAGATACTCAGGCATCCAATTCTCCGTGTGTCATTAAAAAACTCGATCCTCAGAATGCTGATATTGAAACAGCAAAAATATTATTTAAAAGAGAGGCAAACGCTCTTTTTCATTTACTACAACAAAACCAACAAATTCCAAAATATTTTGATTACTTTGAGGAAGAGGAAAGTTATTATTTAGTTCAAGAATATATAGAAGGTAAATCATTGCAGAATCTGCTTGATAACAAATGGCCTAGGGACAGGGTTATTACTTTTATACGAGAAATACTGGAAATTTTGAGATATCTCCATCGAATAAATATTATTCATCGTGATGTCAAACCTTCTAACATCATGCTCAGGAAGGAAGATAGTAAATTTGTCTTGATTGATTTTGGTGCGGTAAAACAATTAGATCCTAGATATCCATCACCTCAGCAACAGTTATATACAACTCAAACCATGATTGGCACTCCTGGATATGCTCCACGAGAACAATTGGCAGGAAAACCAGGCTATAACAGCGACATATATGGTTTAGGGATGACAGCAATTCAGCTGTTGACGGGAATACACCCAAAACATTTAAGACGTGATATTCAAGACCAAATAATATGGTCTGATGAGTTTAATGTCGATCATTTGTTAGCTTCCATTTTAACAAAAATGGTTGACTCAAACCCTGATGAGCGTTATCAATATGTAGACGAAATTTTCCGAGATCTTGAACAAATAACAGTTGTCAATGAACATATTAATTACAACGATTTTACAACGAATACAGAAATTGAGTCGTCACAATTATCTGAGTTCACGGCAAGACCATATGAATCAGGGAGTTTGTTCAAGCTATGGTACCTTTTGATTGCTCTAGGAGCAGCTGGAATTATCTTAATTGTCATAGAATTGATTAATCCATTTATCCGCCCTTTATATTACTTGCATCAAGGTGATACTTTCCTGAATTTACGTCAACCAGAAAAAGCTAATAACGAATTTCAAAAGGTTACAGACATCCAACCATATTCTGCTGAAGGTTGGAGAGGACGAGGAGATGCTCTTTTGAGCTCGGGACGCTTATTGGGAGCGTTAGGATATTATGAAAAAGCCCTCAATATTCAACCAAATTACATCAAAGCGTTAAATAACAAAGGGAAAGTTCTCTCTAAATTAGGGAGATATCAAGAAGCCCTAGATGCTCATGAAAAGGTACTAAGACAAAACGAGAATGATGTCGATGCTTGGAGTGGAAAAGGAGTAGCTTATTTTGGCTTAGGAAAGAAAAAAGAAGCAAAAGATGCCTTCGAGAAAATGAAGCAAATCAGACCAGACATACCATATGCTTGGCAGGAAATTGGTTTTGCAATAGAAATCGTAGAAGGTCCAAACGCAGCCAAGCCATACTTTGAAGAAGCGTTGGGAGCTTTTGAAGCTTTTCTCAAACAACATCCACAAGATCCAATTGCTTGGACTGATCAAGGCTTTATCTTGCAAAAGTTAATTCGTCCTCAAGATGCGCTTGTTTCTTATCAGAAAGCACTGGACGTCGATAAAAATTTCTATGAAGCTCTAATCGGTAAAGGCAATATCCTAAGTGGAGAAAACCCTCAAGAAGCTCTTCTAGCTTTTAATAGAGCCAGTGAAATTCGTCCGGATGCTTATCAACCTTGGTATGGTCGTGGAGTTTTACTAACACAGCGCTTTCAGAAGCATGAAGAAGCTTTACAATCATTAGACAAAGCGATCGCAAAAAAAAATGACTTCTCTCCTGCCTGGCTGTCCAAAGGAATAGCACTCTCAGAACTAAAACGCTACAATGAGGCACTGGCAGCATTAGACAAAGCTAAAGAGCTTCAACCAAAAGACAAATATGTTTGGGCTAATCGAGGAGATGTCTTACAGAGTTTAGGAAAAAAAGCAGAAGCACAAGAATCATATAATAAAGCCGTTGAACTTGGATTTCCTCGCGACCAATTACCCAAAAATTAAAAAAAACAATCTAGAATCCCAGCGTTAGTAGACTAGGATTGTTAACTTATTTGAGAGATTGTGGTCATGGGTAAAGACCGCGATCGCCAAGCGCTTGAGCCACACGACCAACACCCAGCGTGTAAGCTGCGAGTCTTAGAGGAATTTGCCTATGTAGTGATTGTTGCATAACTTGGCGGTATGCTTGCACCATTAACTGTTCCAATTCCTTATTAACGCGCTCTTCATCCCAAAAGACATAAGAAAGACCTTGTACCCACTCCAGATAACTCACAACAACACCGCCAGCATTTGCCAAGATATCTGGTAGCACCATCACACCTCTTGCCTCAAGTGCTTGGTTTGCCACGAGAGTCACTGGACCATTAGCCGCCTCTGCGATGATCTTGGCTTGTATTTGATTGGCATTGTCTTCAGTAATCTGGTTTTCCAAAGCAGCGGGAATTAAGACATCACAGGGCAAAGTTAGTAAGTCTGCGTTGCTAATTGGTGTTGCTTGCCCAAAACCAACAATGCTCTTGCGCCTCTCGGCAGCATAAGCTTTTAAAGCTGGGATATCTAGACCATCTTCACAAAAAATTCCCCCAGAACCAGTCGAAACAGCTATCACTTTTGCTCCGGCTTCGTGTAGTAATAAAGCAGCTGCACTGCCAACATTGCCGAAACCTTGGATAGCTATTCTAGCTCCCACCAGTGACTGACCTTTGTCTGTCAGCGCCTCGCGGACAATAAACATAACACCGCGTCCAGTCGCCATTTCCCGTCCCCGCGAACCACCGATGGAAATGGGTTTACCAGTCACAACCCCAGGTACGGCGTGACCGACATTGACTGAGTAGGTATCCATCATCCAAGCCATTTCACGCGCAGAAGTTCCCATATCTGGTGCTGGGATGTCTACAGCAGGGCCGATATCTTTAATCAGTTCGCTAGTATAACGACGAGTAATGCGTTCTAATTCACCAACGCTGTAGAGTTTTGGATCTATGGCAATACCTCCTTTGGCACCACCATAAGGAATTCCCAAGAGTGCACATTTCCAAGTCATCAGCATTGCCAGGGCTGAAACTTCTCGCAGTGTCACGGCTGGGTGGTAACGAGTACCACCTTTGTAAGGACCTAAAATATCGCAGTGTTGTACCCGATGTCCAGCAAGAACTTGCACTTGTCCATTATCCCGTTTCACAGGAATCGAAACCGTGACAACTTTACGGGGATGACTGAGAACCTCCAAAATACCTTCGTCTAGCTGCAATTCTTTTGCCGCTGCTTCTAGGTAGCTACAGGCTTGGTCATATGGGCAAATATACGCTGGAGACTCCTGCTCCAACCGAGGTAGAGATGATGAAAGCATAACATTTTCTCCTCTTGGCAGTTAAGAAGTGCGAAGACTGTGAAAGCTTAGAGTTTTTCTGATTCGCAAAGATGCTGTGAATCAGATGTGTATGGCTAGCATAGCTTTATTTTCTCGAAAAAAACGGAATTTGGTAAATTTCGTTACAGTTTTACTTTTGCTTAGCTTGTATGCAACAATGCAAAGCAGAGAACATCATGTCAAGCTAAAAGTCGAACTGCTGCAACCAAAGTTTATACTAATTCTCAAAAGTAGTTAGCTGTGGGTGCACAGAGTATTGCGGATGAGGTGATTATTTTTTATCAAGTTATAGACTCACCACCATCAACACAGCTACTCTACTTTAGAAGAGGAATTTGTCGTGTTTAAGTCCTGGGTGCTGAGTCTATGTTGTTTACTGCTTTAGGTGTCAGTCCGCTACTAGGAAATTTGATAGCAACAGCGCTAACGTTTGTTTATGTGTTCGGGCTGGTAGCACTATTGAATATTTTTGTAACCAAGTTTGGACTACCGCAAGATATTAGCCGTAAAATTACGCATATTGGTGCTGGATCGGTTATTGGATTTTTGCCTCTTTACAGTGATTTACATTGGTCGAAGTATTTGAATGTGACGATTTTTGTGGTGTGGATAGTCCTTCTTGTATACAAAGGGCTATTTGCCCAACCAGATGATCAAGCTGTTAATACTATGACTCGCACGGGTGACAGGCGTGAACTCCTCAAAGGACCGCTTTATTTCGTTATTGTGGCAACTCTTTGCGGGACATTACTGTATAAAACTTTTCCTGGAATTGTCGCAATGACAACTCTTGGCTGGGGCGATGGTGTTGCACCGATCATTGGCTCGAAATATGGCAAACTCAAATACACAATTCTTAGTAACAAAAGCTGGGAAGGAAGCATTTCGATGTTTGTTTTCGCTTTCGCCGCCAGCGTCTTTTTTGTTTGGCTTATCATACCAAGTCAACTAAATATTATGAGGATTTTATTGCTGGCATTTATTGCCACAGTTGTTGAAGGATGTAGTCCAAAAGAGATTGATAACATCCTCATTCCAGTAGCAGTGATTGTGGCAGCAAGTTTTTTCTAGTCTGCTGTTAAGTTAGATAATATTTATATTACTCAGTACTTAAACAAAGCGGAAATTGATCCACTATTGAATGTTTAATTATCAAGTCAGTCACTCATGGGCGGGCGATCGCCCACAACCAAATATGAAAATTGATTTTCAAGCTAGATGATGCTCACGGGGGGGTGAATTAATGTGGGAAGATTTACTTGGTTCATACGTAAAATACGGCAAAAAATTCGAGATTTGCTGGATCTAGTCTGGTTTCGTGTTTTACTAGCGATCATAATTGCTTATTGCTTAATGCTGACATTCAGTCACATAGAACACTGGAATAAGCAACAGCCTGTTTGTAAATCTCAAGATTCATTATTGCAGTGTTTTTACAAACAAGCATTGTCAATAATTGCACTAGATAATATTGAAGCCTTTAGTATCTTAGCAGCAGCCAGCTTATATTTATTGGAAAGTAGGGAGCGCAGACGCAATACAATTTATCAAGCATGGCAAGTGGTTGATAATGCCGCAGCGGCAAATGTATCAACTAGCTACGCGAGAATCAAAGCATTAGCAGATTTAAATCAGTATGGTGTGTCTTTAAAAGCTTTAGATCTACCCGGTGCTGACTTAAATGAAATTGACTTAGCTGGTGCGGATCTCAGTGTTGCTAATCTCAATTATGCCAATCTCATCTATGCTAACCTTAAGCAAGCTAATCTTAGTGATGCCCAATTAGAAGGTGCTAACCTCAGTCGTGCCAGACTTAAAGAAGCTAATCTCAAATTTGCTAACCTTAATAGTGCCCAATTAGAAGGTGCTAACTTAGCCCGTGCCAATTTAAGTAATGCAGACCTTGGAGGTGCTAACCTCAGTGGTGCTGATTTAGAATCAGCAATTCTAGTATTTGCGATTCTCAATGGTGTGGAGTTAGAAATAGCCAATCTTACAGATGCTAAATTACAAGCCGCTCAATTAGAAGGTGCAGACCTGAGTGATAGTACATTAGAGGGAGCAGACCTGAAAAATGCATACCTTATCCATGCCGATTTGACCCGTGCTAACCTCAAAAATGCTGATTTGCGAGGTGCTCAAGACCTCAGTGTTGAGCAAATTCAAGCAGCTAATAACTGGACACAAGCCAAGTACGATCACTACTTTTGTATCCAATTAGGTTTACCTGTAGAACCCGAAAAATCAGTACAGCGCCATTCGTGAGAGGTTCAGGGCGAACGCATCTAAATATTGATGAGCAGAACAAAGCAAGAGTCTTGAAGACATAACCCTGACAAACCAACAGCCGCAAGCCTACATGCTTTAGCAGTACGTCTAGGTTGTATAACTTACCACTCTCACTTTGCAGCCCGATAGTGTTGCAAAACCTGCTTAACATACTCCCCAGTATACGACCGAGAATTCTGGGCCACTTCCTCTGGCGTACCTACAGCAATCACCTCTCCTCCTTTATCTCCGCCTTCTGGTCCCAAATCTATTAACCAATCAGCACAACGAATCACATCTAAATTGTGTTCAATCACTAAAATTGAATTCCCTTTATCCACCAAACGTTGTAACACATCTAATAACTTATGGACATCATAAAAAGATAAACCTGTTGTGGGTTCATCTATTAAATAAAGTGTTTTACCTGTCGCGCGGCGAGAAAGTTCTGTTGCTAATTTCACTCGCTGTGCTTCCCCACCAGATAAGGTTGTTGCTGGTTGTCCAAGATGAATGTATCCCAAGCCAACATCAACCAAAGTTTGCAGTTTACTCGCGGCTTTAGGAATGTTTGTAAAAAACTCTAAAGCTTCCTCAACTGTCATGTTGAGAACATCAGAAATAGATTTGTCTTTGTACTTCACCTGCAAAGTTTCGCGGTTATATCTTGCCCCTTTGCAAACTTCACATTGTACATAAACATCCGGCAAAAAGTTCATTTCAATAACATTCACACCTTGACCACTGCAAGCTTCGCAGCGTCCACCTTTGACGTTGAAGGAAAATTGTCCCGCTTTATAACCTCTTGCTTTTGCTTCAATTGTTTGTGTAAAGACATCACGAATAATATCAAAAACCCCTGTATAAGTTGCTGTGTTAGAACGTGGTGTTCTACCAATAGGTGATTGGTCAACGACAATAGCTTTATCAATAGTATCTAATCCCTCAATTGCATCTATTTCTTTGGGAAATGGAACTTTGCGCGTCAGTTGATGTTGCAGTGCAGGGTAAAGTAACTCATTAATTAAGGTAGATTTTCCAGAACCAGAAACACCAGTCACAGCAACAAGTTTACCTAAAGGTATTTCGACATCTACATTCTTTAGGTTATTGCGACGAGCATTTTTGATCACTAAACTGCGTCCATTTCCATCTCTGCGTTCAGCCGGAGTTGTAATCATCCGTCGTCCTGACAAATATGCACCTGTCAGCGATTCTTCCGATTCCAGTAATGCTTGCAAGTCACCTTGAGCAACAATATTTCCGCCATGAATACCTGCGTGAGGACCAATATCAACAATGTGGTTAGCAGCACGAATCGTTTCTTCATCATGCTCTACCACAATCAACGTATTACCCAAATCCCTCAATTTTGTTAAAGTTTTCAGCAATCGCCCATTATCTCTTTGATGCAAACCAATACTCGGTTCATCCAAAACGTATAAAACCCCAGTCAACCCAGAACCAATTTGAGTAGCCAGACGAATTCGTTGTGCTTCCCCACCCGAAAGGGTCATCGCCGGACGGTCAAGCGTGAGATAATCTAACCCGACATCCAACAGAAATTGCAATCGTGCTCTAATTTCCCGCAACACCAAATCTGCAATTTGCATCTGACGTTTACTCAACTCCAAGTGATCAATTCTCTCCCGACACTCGCGAATTGAACTACCAGTCAGCTCCAAAATTCCGTATTGTCCCAAGCGCACCGCCAACGCCTCTGGTTTCAACCGCTTCCCTTTACACACGGGACACGGCTGGTCAATCAAATACTGCTCTAACTTTTGCTTAATTAACTCTGATGCTCCATCATACTGCCTTTGCAACATAGGCAGCACTCCTTTAAACCCTGAGTTATGCTTGTTGTGTGCTTCTGCAGTTGTTTCCTCTCCATGCAAAATCGCCTCCCGCTGTTCCTCAGTCAACTGACACCACAGCGTCTGCAACTCAAACCCAAACTCTTGCCCTACCTTATACAACAATTCTATATAATAGGAATTCTCCTTTTCCGACCAAGGAGCGATCGCAGAATACACAGGTGCTTTGGGATCAGGAACCACCAACTCTTTTGAAAACCTTCTTAAACTTCCAATCCCGTGACAGTGGGGACAAGCACCATAAGGAGAATTAAACGAAAACAAGCGCGGTGATAACTCTTCCATAACCGCCCCGTGTTCCGGACAAGCGAAGTTTTCGGAAAAGACCAATTCTGATCCTGGTTCTTGTTCTTTTGTATCTTTTATAATTTCAATAACCGCAATTCCACTGGACTGTTTGAGGCAAGTGGCAAGTGAATCGACCAAACGCTCTTGCATACCAGGCTTTTTCACAAGTCGGTCTATGACGACTTCAATGGTGTGAGTCAAATTTTTATCTAAATCAATCGCATCAGAAAGTTCTCGCACCTCGCCATTTATCCGGACACGGACAAAACCTTGGGAGGCTAAACCTGATAACAGCTTTTTATGAGTCCCTTTTTTCCCCCGGACGACAGGCGCAAGGATTTGAAAACGAGTGCGATCTGGAAGTTCTAGAATGCGATCGCACATCTGATCTATCGTCTGAGGGGCAATACAGCGATCGCATATCGGACAATGAGGTTCACCCGCCCGTCCAAACAACAATCGCATATAATCGTAAATCTCCGTCACCGTCCCCACCGTGGAACGGGGGTTATGAGAAGTAGATTTTTGGTCAATAGAAATTGCTGGACTTAAACCCTCTATCGCCTCCACATCAGGTTTTTCCACCTGTCCCAAAAATTGTCGTGCATAAGCGCTGAGGGATTCTACGTAGCGGCGTTGTCCTTCTGCGAAAATGGTGTCAAATGCTAGGGAAGATTTGCCAGAACCAGAAACGCCAGTAAAGACAATTAGGCGATCGCGTGGCAATTCCAAATCAATATTCTTGAGATTATGTTGCCTCGCACCGCGAATGCGGATTGTGTTTTGGTTGTTGCTGGAGTTAGGAAGATGTCCATTTAAGGACGTGGCTATCTGCTGGCTATTTGACATATTGGCGGGTTGAGACAAAGCAGTAGGGGCGAAACAGTTCTTAATGTTATCATTGTCGTCTTTACTATGGTAGAACAAGGGTACTGCTTTAAGTGATAATTTCCTCAGCGTTCCGCATTTAGGCGCGAGCGAGTTCGTTTGCAATTGCTGAACGTGTTTGCTGTCAAACACAACCTGCAGCTTTAATTAAATCGGCTGCTTTTTCACCGATCATAATTGTGGGCGCGTTTGTATTTCCTGTGGTCAGCGTTGGCATAATTGATGCATCGACAACACGTAACCCCTAAACCCCGTATACCCGTAGTTCAGGGTCTACAACCGCCATTGAGTCAATTCCCATTTTGCAAGTGCTAACAGTATGAGAGCATTGATATCATTGTTTATATACTTTTTGTTCTGGAACGTTTCCACATCTTGCGGGGTAGTTTATTATGCTAATCTTCCAGAAATTCTCTCAGAAAATTGGTCAGCTTGCAGTTATTGCAGATTTAAATACAGCATATAGGAGCTGTAGAGCTGATAGTAGAATCGACCAACTTGAGTTGAAGTTGATGCAGAAAGACACTTTCAAACTTCTGCAACAAATGTTGCTCTCAACAGGAACTTCAAGTTCACAGTTTAAGATGCCACGCTTGTTAAAAAATCCTCAGCAGGTAGAGTTGATGGAAAGTATGGTAATTTCTAATGCGTGAACTGGAAGAAAAACCATTATTTCTCTGGACAAGCAGCACTCGGTTAAAGATTGAATGCTAAACAAGAAATGGTTCAAAAGATGTGGTAGCGATCGCCGTAAATCTGCAAGTAAAGCTGTTGCCTATTAGTTTTGTTTCGGGCGATAACTCCTGCTATGTTAAATTTATCAATGGCATTGAAGAGGTATTTCATCTTCCTGGGCAGGTAGCAGCAGTAGTCCCCAAATTATTGGTACTGGAGCCATTGGAAACCAGCGTCACTTCGCCCTTACCGTTGAATACCCAACCCGTAGCAGGTATAATTTCAACTGTATCAGACTCAGACTTTGGTTTTGTTGCCGTAGTTTTAGAATCTAGTCGCTGTGGTGTTGTCGCACCCAAACGAGTATCTTCCCATACTGCATCACTGCTGAGGGGTTTATCAGGAGTGGGAGGTAAACCACCGCGTCCAGTTACTTGAAAGTCACTTGCATTTGGTTGATCAAAAGCAGAACAACCTTGAGCGATTTGGTTGGAGGGGTCAAATACATATGCAGGTAGTTCCACTAATCCCCGGTTAGGGTCAAATGACGTAATAATATTAACTTGACCACTCAAAGCAGGACTTGTCAGAGAAATTGCTGTAATATCATTTGTTGGTAGCTGTTGGGTATCTAGTTTAGTTGGGTCTTCCGTTCCAAGTAAATTCTCTAAGTCTGACAAGCTACGCTGAGTAAAATTATAAATATTTAGGGCGTTGATTTTAATTACACCACCAGATCCATTGAAGGCATTGGCGGTGATGTCGCTATTTTCATTTGGAACCGAGACGATGAAACCATTAGGGGCATTGATAGTAATGTTGCCGCCGTCTCCCCTCTGCTGTGCAGTGCCTGCGGTAGTAGAGATTTGAGCGCCACGACGCAGAAGGAGTAAATCCGTTTGTAAGTTGATGTTACCACCGTTACCTGTTGCAGATTCGGCGTTGAGTGTGCCACTGTTGTCTAGGGTAACTCTAGGTGAGGTGACAATAATATCTCCAGCAGTACCCGTCGGACTTTGGGAGTTAACGTACAATCCACTCTTAAGATTTGAAATCTTGTCAGAAATGGTGACATTAGCCGCAGCATTAACTTTGATTGTGCCTGCATTCCCTTGCGCAAAGGTACTAGCTTCCAATGCAGCACCATTAGTAACAGAAAGTTGAGATGTAGTAATTTCAATATTGCCCCCATTGCCTTTAATAGCATTACGTTGTTCCGGGGTATCTTTAACATCTCCTACGTTACTAGAGATATTACTGCGGGAAATTCCACCATTACTATTTGTGTAACCGCCATCTAAGGAAACACTCTTGGTCGCATTGATAATTACATTCCCAGCATTTCCTTGTGCGTTAGTGTCTGCTGATATTGCAGCACGATTAGTAAGAGAAAGTTCAGGTGTTGTAATTTCAATATTGCCCCCATTGCCTCTAACAGCATTACGTTGTTCCGGGCTATCATAAGCATCTCCTACAGAAGTAAAGATAGCACTGGGGAAATTTCGACCATCACTATCTGTGTAAGTGCCATCTAAGGAAACACTCTTGGTCGCATTGATAATTACACTGCCACTATCTCCTTGTCCGAAGGTGCCTGCCTGTAATTGAGAATTATTAGTAAGAGAAAGTTGAGATGTGGTAATTTGAATATTGCCCCCATTAGCTTTGGTAGCATTACGTTCTTCCGGGCCATCAACAACACTTCCTACAGTAGTAAAGACATTTGCATTATCTAAGGAAACACTCTTAGTCGCATTGATGATTACATTACCAGCATTGCCTTGTCCGAAGATTGTAGCCGACAGTTGACTATCATTAAGAGAAAGTTGAGATGTAGTAATTTGAATATTGCCCCCATTGCCTTTGATAGCATTACGATCTTCTGGCGAAGTATAAATACTTCCTACCTCATTAAAGATCTCACTGTCGTCATCTAAGGAAACACTCTTGGTCGCATTGATAATTATATTCCCAGGATTGCCTTGTCCATAGTTCCTAATCGCTAAACCATTAGTATAAGTACCATTGGCAAGAGAAAGGGAATTAGAAGATAAAATAATGTTACCTGCATTACCTGTTCCTAGGACAGTGTTGCCGATACCACTGTCACCAATAATATTTATATCTCCAGTAGCATTAACCGTAATATCGCCAGCCTTTGCTTCAGGATTACCTAGGCCTTCCCTAATACCAGCACTCAGTCGGCTGTTTCCAGAAAGCTCTAAATTGCGCGAGTTGATTGCAATATCTCCTCCACCATCTGTTCGTACATCTACAACAGCGCGATTAGTCAAAGATATATCTGCTCGTGTACTAGAGGCAGGAAAGTCCAAGCTCAATTTATCGCCATCTACATTTAGCCCCACATTTCCAGAGGCAGCTAATCCTCCCAACTCAACTCTTCCACCAAAAGCATTCAGTTTTCCACCATCCATGCTAATGTTGCCACCCACTAGTAGCAAACTTTTACCATCCGGAACACGTAAACCAAATGTATCTAATCCTGCTGGATTTTTTTCGACTGGTGCTACTGAGTTATTTTTTATTGATGCAGCAGCTAGTTGATTGAAAAATAAAACTGAAGGATTTACCGTTAGCAGTGCAGGGTTATTTGGCTCACTAGCACTGAAAAAACCTTGATTACCAAATTGAATCGCATTTGCCGTCGTTCCCACGAAGCAACCACCAACATTCAGGCTGGCATTAGGACCAAATATAATCCCATTTGGATTAATCAAAAACAGATTAGCTGTACCCAACGCTTTAATTATTCCATCAATATTTGAGACTGACGGACCCGTTACCCTACTGAAGATGTTTTGAATATCTAGAGCATTATTAAAAGAAGCCGTATTCCCATTTTGTACAGAAAACTGTTGAAAGCTGTGGAACAAATTGCGTCCGGCTTGCGTTCCCCCATCGATATTGAAGGTGTTGCCATTTATGGTGACAGTGGAATTATTTGGTAGAGTCGTATCTGGTGTAATTTGGGCAGAAGCAGAATTTGCAGCTAAGCTGAACGCACCCCCCACCGCAATCCCTAAAAACCAACGAGTACTTCTAAAAGACATCGCACCCCCAAGGAAACAGCAGTTATCAGTTATCAGTTATCAGTTATCAGTTACCAGTTATCAGTTACCAGTTATCAAATACCAACCGCAGTTATCAGTTTCACTGTTCACTGTTAAAAGTAAACCATATTTGCGTAGACGGTTAATTGTCCTTGGTTAAGTCTTAGTTTGCTCAAATTAGTGCTTTTTTTCGGCATAAAACGCCATTTTTTTCCTGAAATTCGTCTATCGCTCATTTTACAAAAATTTATCTCAGTCATTAAGAAACTCGGTTTTATAAAACCGAGTTTCTCTGTCAATCTACAAAGACAATAGCCAGTCCGAAATTTGCTGATTTACAACATCTGGCACTTCATCATGAGGACAATGACCTGCACCTGGAATTGGCACAATTTGAATATTTTTGCCATTATCCCGTGCTTTTTCGTATATTTTTGCTCCAGTGATTGGTGTCCAAGGGTCATCTGCACCCCATATCACCAGCAATGGGCGGGCGACTTTGGGCAAAAGTTCTATTGGAGAAGGACCGGGAGGTGCAGTGAGGATAGAGGTGAAAACTTGTTGCGCTCCTGGATCACAAGAAGGAGCATAAAGTAAGTCTACCAATTCATCGGTGACGGCTTCCCGGTTACGGTAAACTTGGTATAGAGTACGGCGAATTTGGGCTTTTTGACGGATGCGGTTGAAGACAAGTGCTCCGGTGATGCGCGATCGCACTAATCTGTTAAAAGCTCCCATTGCAATGCGTAGCGGCGGGTTTAACTCGTGCGATCGATGGCTCAACCCACCTGCACAGTTAATCAAAACACCACCTGCAGCTATTTCTGGATGTTCCGCCACCACCGTTAAGCTCAAAAGTGCGCCGATGGAGTTACCTATAAATACAGCAGGTTCAGTAATGTGTGCTGTCCAAAAATCCTTGAGCAGTTCTACCCACAGTTCTACAGTATAATTTAACGGAGCTTTATCAGAACCTCCAAACCCCAAAAGGTCAAGAGCAAAAACTCGATAGCCACTGGCTGCTAAAACGGGGATATTTTTTCGCCAATGTCCAATCGAAGCACCAAAGCCATGAACCAGTACCAAGGGGCGTCCAGTACCCATGACAGTGTACTGAATTTTGTGACCCTGCCAAGTCCAAAAGAGTTTTTCAAAGCTGGTTGTTGATTGCTGCTGCGTTGTTCCAGTCATTATTAAGATTCTTAACGTTTTTCCTCATATATTCATTTTCTCTGATTTCAAAGGATTAGGAACAACGTGCTAATATCATGTCTGGATAAATATAAGTCAATTACGTAAGGGCAAAGCGTGCCCTCTAGGCGTAAAGAGCGGAGCGTGTATTGAAAGTATATCCGTCCGCCATGTTGGAAGATTATTAAAGGTGCCTATGACTTCTGGCAAAATGCATGTTGACGAGGTAGACACCGACGCATCACTCGTGAGCCGGTTGCTCGCGTCGCAGTTCCCGCAGTGGGCCGACCTTCCCATCGAGCCGGTTCAGTCCGCTGGCACAGACAACGCGGTCTATCGTCTTGGCGATGACATGGCTGTGCGACTACCCCGCATCCATTGGGCTATCGGTCAGGTGGAGAAGGAGCACCAGTGGTTGCCAAGACTTGCCTCGTTCCTGCCGCTTACCATCCCCATTCCGCTCGCGATGGGCGAACCCGGCGAGGGCTACCCCTGGCAGTGGTCGGTCTATCGGTGGCTTGAAGGCGAGAGCGCGACGATCAAGCGGATTGCTGATCCACCTCAGGCGGCGACGGATCTGGCGCAATTCATCACCGCTCTGCAACAGATTGATACCACAGGCGGACCGCTAGCTGTGGATCACAACTTGCGCGGCATTCCCCTAACAAGGCGAGACACGGGAACCCGTCAGGCAATTGCAGCCCTACATGACACGATCAATGTTGATATAGCAATGATCGTGTGGGAAGCCGCCCTTCAGGCACCCGAATGGGATCGCGCGCCTGTCTGGTTCCACGGAGATTTGCTACCCGGGAACCTGCTGGTCGAACGGGGTCGCTTAAGTGCCGTCATCGACTTCGGGGGTCTGGGCGTGGGAGACCCCGCCTGTGACTTGATAATCGCATGGGGTCTGTTCTCCGGCGAGAGCCGCGACGTGTTCCGCGCAGCACTAGCGGTTGATGACGCGACGTGGGCGCGAGGTCGGGGTCACGCACTGTCCCAAGCGGTGATCTTCATCCCATACTACTTAAACACCAACCCTGTGGGAGTTGGCAACGCCCGACGCATGATCGATGAAGTTCTTGCCGACTATAGGGCGAGCAATTGAGGGAGCCTGCTCCCGCAGATGTCGTTGAGTAGTTTGAACCTTCCCAACAATGGCTTGTACCGGACGCTTCGCCGTCCGTAGCTCTGCGGCAATAATAATTATCATTATTGTTTAGGTGTGGATTCTTGATTTTTTTGATTAATTTATTCTTTGGAAGTTCCAAAATCTAAGATTGGGTAATGTCAACCGGACTAAGCTCTCGTCGCCACGGTTTGAGAATCAGTGCTGACCAAAAAAGAAATCCCAATATAGCCAAACCAGTCAACCCATCAGTCCAAATAAAGAGGTGCATGTTCGCTGAGAACTTTGACAAAGTTCCATAAAGGTAATGCCCTAAGCTTGATAAACCTGTTAATGAGTAGACGAATAGACAGCTATAAGCAAGCCAAAACTTTCGGTATTTATACAACCAATACCCAGTGATGCCCACTGCTGTAAGAATAAGCCACGATTGATAAATTGAAGGAGCTGTAATCCATTCAGGTTGGGGATATTGCTTGATGAATAGATAATTATCAGTGAAATGAATGCCTGTAGAAATAATGCTGGTAAGAAGAAGAATTTTCAGTAATTTCTGATGGTTAACCTCAAGATTCATAATTAGGTTTCCTCAAATTGAATATTTTTAGCTGGATATCAGCGATGTTGTACGTTGAGCATCTCCCATTGAATCCACGTAAGGTGCGAACAAAGAACGTTCCTCTGGACGCAACCGTCTTGGACGCATCGTTTGTGTATCCACAAACAATCCTTTTTGCCATCCCTCTGCTGCCAGTGTTTCCTCTTCTTTGTAAAAGCAAAACTGCATAATAGCAGAGGCATTTTTCAGTTCAGAGATCCACATTTCCATCCGCACGCGATCGCCCAAATAAAGCGGCGATTTATAAGTGATGTTCGTTTGAACCAGCACCGGAGCAAACCCTTGCTGAAAAATTTCTTGCGTTGGCATTCCAACGGCTTCCAACAGTTTTGTCCGTCCAATTTCCATCCACTGAATATAGACAGTGTTGTTCACGTGTCCAATGAAATCAATGTGGAAAGAATACACCTCTAACTCAAAGGAAATCTTTTGCATCCTCAATCCTTAAAGTCACTGTTCAGTGACAATGTATCATAGTCACCAATTGGTGACAAGTAGATGAGAACGATTTATGGCTAGGGATAAAGAAGAAACGAAGGCACGAATTCTGGCAGCCGTTGGTAAACTATTGGCAGAATCGGGCTTTAAGCAACTGGGGGTGAATGCGATCGCCCGTGAAGCCGGGGTCGATAAAGTCTTGATTTATCGATATTTTGAGAACCTCCCCTCCCTGCTGGAAACCTTTGGCAAGGAGGGGAACTACTGGATGAGTGTTGAAGAATTAGTTGGGGATGAAACAGCCGTCGATGCAGAATCGACGGCTGAGTGGATGGTTTTGTTATTGACGCGCTTTCTACATGACTTGCAAAAACGACCTATTACGCAAGAAATTATGCGCTGGGAGTTACTAGAAGGCAATGAGTTAACGCATGAATTGGCAACAGTGCGCGATCGCGTGGCGATTGAAAGCCTGGAATTTCTCAAGCAAAAGTGTTCCTTCCCGGCAGATAAAGATATTCCTGCTATCAGTGCGGTGTTGATTGCTGGAATTGCTTATCTAGTTCTGCGAACCAAAGTCAGCAATACATTCTTAGGAATTGATTTTAGTTCACCAACCGGATGGCAGCGGATTGAAGGGGCGATTGCATCTTTGATTCAGCCAATGGTTGAAACTGAGGAATAAAGCAGCTTCTCTATATACTGAGATCTTGCACTATTACGAGTAAACCACCAATTTATCATTCCAAAGTCATTGCTCCATTCTTACTTCCATTACCTTGCAGATAAATATCTCTAGCTGGGAAGGGAATCGTAATTCCCTCTTTCTGATAGCGTTTGTGTAATTTCTTAATAAATAAATGCCTAGCCAAGCGCTGGTCAAAGAATTCATTGACCCGCATATAGAGGGTAAAATTTATACTAAAATCTGCAAATTCGTTAAATCTTATATAAGGTGCATTTGCTGTTAATTCAGGAGCGATTTCTTCCATGACTTCTTTAGCAACTTCTACAGTGACTTTTTCGACTTGTTCAAGGTCGCTATCATAGCTCACTCCCACGTTCATCGTTAATGTAATTTCTTTGACTGGCAGATGATAGTTAGTGAAAATAGCAGAGGCAAGCTTAGAATTTGGTACTATTATGACGTTATTAGAAAGCTCTTTGATAGTGGTATTTCGCCAAGTTATATCTGTAACGTATCCTTCATGACCACCACCATCTAATTTAACATAATCTCCCGTTCTGACTTGCTTAGAAATAATTAAATAAAAACCAGAAAACAAATTTGCTAGTGTATCTTGAAGTGCGAGACCAACTGCTAAACCACCAACACCTAAAGTTGTTAATATTGGTGTAATTTGAACTCCTAGTGTTTGCAATACAATTAATGTTCCTAAAACTAAAACGGCAGTTTTAGCAACATTAGAAAGTAGTGAGGCAGAAAAACCATCTGCTCTGCGAAAAAATAAATTGACAAATCCAGCAGTGAGTCTAGCAAAAACAATAGTAAATGTGTATAAAAAACAGCCAGTGATAAGTTTTATCAATAATGCTGCAACATCTGCTTCAGGACGGTAACTAACTGTTGCACCGTAAAAGCCAGCAAGGAAGCACCAAAAGAAGGGCATACGGTTTAGGGAACGAAATATAACTGCACTTCCCGGAATTCGTCTACTAGTAACAAATTTGTGCAGTCTTGTAAAAATTATTTTTTCGGTTATAATTCCACCAAGCAAGCCAGCCAAGATAAATACAAGTGGCAAAATCCAATGTTGTATCATGACAATTTTTAATTTTCAATTTTGAATTTGAGATTAAGATTGGTCAATTGTTTCCTTGTGCAGTGTAAATAAAACACGTGGAATCTACGTAAATTCAATTATTGAGTAGACAGAAAAATATTACTCATTTTCTCGTATTGCGTCGAAACAACTAAATCAACGCAATAATATCTCTTGGTGTTTTGATCGTCAAAACTTTTTACAACAGTGAGTTCATGGATCTGCCGATAGTCTACCACCCTGACTACGTTACCCCACTACCTGAAGGTCATCGCTTCCCGATGCCAAAATTTCGGCAACTGTATGAACTATTATTAGCAGATGGCGTGGCGCAAAAAGAACAATTTTATCTGCCCTCACGCCCACCAGAAGAATTAATAGAGTTAGTTCATACCCCAGAGTACGTGCAAGCTTATTGTACAGGCACTCTGGATGCCAAAGCACAGCGACGTATTGGGTTACCTTGGAGTTCCTCACTGGTTAATCGTACATGTGTCGCCGTTGGTGGAACAATCCTGACGGCACAATTAGCCCTCAAGTACGGTTTGGCTTGTAACACTGCTGGTGGTACTCATCACGCCTTTCCCAGTTATGGATCTGGTTTTTGTATTTTCAATGATTTGGCAATTGCAGTTCGAGTATTGCAAAAACTCCGCCTAGTTCAGAAAATCTTGATTGTAGACTTAGACGTGCATCAAGGGGATGGTACTGCTTTTATCTTTGAAGGGGATAATAGTGTTTTCACCTTCTCTATGCACTGCGAAGTCAATTTCCCTGGAACTAAGCAAAAAAGTGATTTGGATGTTCCCCTACCTGTGGGGATGGAAGATGATGCTTATCTGCAAACATTAGCTCAATACTTACCAGATTTGTTGTCTGATGTCAAGCCAGATTTAGTGTTATACGATGCTGGTGTTGACCCTCATATTGGGGACAAGCTAGGAAAATTAGCCTTAACTGATACTGGTTTATACCGCAGAGAAATGCAAGTGTTGAGTACTTGTATTGCGGCTGGCTATAGAGTAGCCTGTGTGATTGGTGGTGGATATGCGGATGATCTCAAATCACTTGTGTATCGTCACTCCTTAGTGCATCGGGCTGCGAGTGAAGTTTATCAGCAATACAGACTTTGACCTTCGTAAATAATTTAGTCTAAACTCCAGTGTGGTTTACAAAAGCAAAAGGGGCAGACATCGTTCCAGGTGTCCGCCCAAGAATGTATCTTTATTAATAGCTGTACTAGAATTAACTAGCTGTTGGGAGACTGAGTTGATGAATGTTGGTCAAGCAGACCCTCTTCGAGCATACATCGAATCACCCACTGCCGAAGCTTCTCTGAGCGGTTAGGAAGAGTCCTTAAGACTGCATCAACTTCAGGTGGAAACTTACAACCAATAACTTTAACGTCGCCACCAATATCCTTACCTTGTGATACAAAGCCTCGGTGACCTTTTACTGCCTTACCATAAGTGTGTGACATAAAAATATATTTTTTACTCTTGACTTATAAAATAGGTTAACCTATTCTAAAAGAGGTTTAATAAATACAAAGGTTAATAACCAGCCCCACCACTCCTGTAAAAAGTTTGGCGGTGGGATTTGAACAATACCCAGACCAAGACGTTAATCATCGGCTTGGACATTTATCATGTACAAACATATTACCAAAACTTTCAATAAAGTCACAATAGGTATGCTGCGCCATAACGTGAAAGACCTGCTGGGCGTACTAGATACCAAATTGGTCAAGAAATGGGCAATAGAACATGGGATGGGCAAGTTGGACATGCGGCGCAAGTACTGCTGGCAGATGGTGTTAGATGCCATATTCGTAGCGACCTTCAAAGGTGATAGAAGCTTGTGCAGTATGGGTTATGGACAACAAGAGTCGGCTTTGGCTGCATAGGAATGAACGATCCCGCATCCGATTAACTACGTTTTGAGACGACACGAGCAATGACACAGTGCATAACTTTAATTTCATTAACAATTCGATCCAATTCTATGGATAGAGGAGTTTGTTCTCGAACGGCTTGTAATGTGGGAGTTAAGGTGTTGGAATTTCTGGCAATCTCTGATAAACGAGCTGTATGTAGCTGTTCAATTTGATTGTGAATTGCTTCAAGATAGCTATCCAGCGCTGGTAACTGTTGGGGTGGCTGTCCCTGGCGAAGGACATCTGCTAAGTTTTCCAAAATGTGGATAATGGTATCGGCAAGTGGTTTGAGTTCAGTAAATTGGTACTCACCACTAAATTCCCGCAGATGTTCTGCCAGAGTTGTCACCGAACTAAAAAAGCCACGAATGTATACCATCAGCGTCATGACAGGTTCGATATCTCCTTGAACGTGACGAGGTTCGCTGAACAATCGTTGAGCAGCGGCGGCAGCGTTGACGTTTTCTAATGCCGCTTGATGGCGTAGCATATTGATAGAATCAGCAGATGCATCCTGGTGTGGATGGAGATAGTTAGCAATGACCTGTTGAAAGTAAGCAAGATTTGCTCGAATGGTCTTTTCCAGTTGTGCAGGAAGTTGGTGTCGTTCCCAACGGGGGAAAAGCAAATAGCTGCCAAGCAGTGCTAAAACACCCCCAACTACGCTATCAACGATACGCAATACTCCAACCTGCCAGCCACCTGCACTAATAAGATTGAGTAGCAAGATGATTGCAGGAGTGAGCAATATAGTGAATATGGTATAGCTTAATGGTCGCACCGACATAGCAGTAAACACGAGCAGCAGGAAACAGAGTGCGTTAGCGAAGCTTTCCGTTGGCATAGCCGCTCCGGAGGAGCTAGGACTCGCCAAAGAATTCTTGACTAATAAGATCAGAATAATGCCAATAATTCCACCCAAAATAGTACCGATGACTCTTTGTACTGTTGTCTCGGATGTTCCACCATAGTTGGGCTTAAGCGCAACTAAAGCTGTTAGGGTTATCCAGTAACCTCTAGGTAGTTGCAATAGTGAAGCAAGTAATTCAGCCAGGGTTGTGATCAGTGCTAGGCGCAACGCATGACGAAACAGGACTGAATCAAAAGTAAAGTTATGCCGCAGTGTATCAATAATTGTAGAATGTTCTGACTGTGCTGGAGGGGAAATATCTCGCTGGGCAATGCTGCGCTGTTTTCCCTGTCTTAAATCTGTAACAATTTCCGCATCAGTATGAATTTGCTGTGCCAGGTTTTTAAGACTGGCTGTAATTTTCCCAAGGTTGACTAGATCGGAATATTCGTCTGTCTGAATATTTATCTTCTGATTGAAGACTTGAGAACGCAGAACTTTCCACTGGTGTTCTAGTGCTTCAACCGTCCGATCCAGATCCCCCAGGTGAGGTGAGTTTTTTCCTTTGGTAATTGCTTTTGACAACATTTTCAAAGCAATTGCCAACTGTTGTATGACTTGCTGAATTTCTTTGTCTAACCGAGGAAATAGTTGATGTTCGGATGCAATCACCAACAGTTCCCTCAGTGCTACAACAGAATTCACAATTTGATTGACATCCTCAATTAACAACAGTAAGCTATTTCCCCGTAAGTCAGCTCCTTTTTGCCTAGTCCATATAGTTGTCCAAACGCTACGGGCAGATGTCAAATCTTGAATAACAGTATCTTGCGCTTGCAAAAATCGCTGTTCCCACTCCAGACGATCCTTTGGATTTGATGTTCTCTCGCTTGCCAAATCCACAAATTTACTCAAGGAGAGATAACAGTTAGCGACTACCTGCATTGCAGGTACGTTAGGACGCACCACCCATACTCCTAATGACAACACAGTTGTCCATGTTCCACCAGCCAGACAGAGTGCGCAGTGTTGAATAAGAGTAGAGAAATTGGAAAATGAAGCAAATCTAGCAAGCGAGATCACAAACATGATCGAAGTGACCAAGCTAACAGATGCAGCCACGCTGCCATACAATCCTGCTAAACCTGCTATAAATATCACAAGGAACGTCGTTGGGACAGCTAAAGCGAGATGACTGCTAACCAGACTTGCGATCAGGAACACCGTAGTCACTCCCACAGTGGCTGCTATCATAGCAGTTGCTCTCTGGCGATAGGTTCCGTCAACATTTACCATACCAACGAACCAAGCTGCCATAGTGGCGATCGCACTTGTAGCAGCATGACCTGTAATGACTCCAACTCCAATAGGGACACCCAGTATAAAAAGGCTACGTAATCCGGAGAAAATGGCGGGCTTACCTGGCTTGAGTTGAAACTGCTGCAACAACCACAAGAAAGGACGTTTATCTGTAGATGGCATTTATTAGGCTGGCGATTGTAAATGAAAAAAGTACAAAGCAGAACGCCTCTTACAGAATTTTAGCCAGATAGAACTGTGTAGAGGAATATGCCTTTTGAGGTGAATCAGCTATAAGTTTTGACTCAGAAGCGACGGATTCCCAAATTACTACGGGTTTAGCTGCTGTCGGGCGTGCCAGGATCTGCGCTAGGTCGCTCCATCGATAAGATGGGTGCTGCTATTGGTAGAATTGCGGGACCGATCGCTGGTGCTGTTGCAGACAATAAGCTGGCAGAATTCACTGAAGAACTCAACCCGAATGTTGGGTTGAAGTTAGGAGCTAATAATAAACCAGTCGAGTTGCCCCGTGATTATAGCTCAACTTTGTCAGCATTATTTTGTAAGCTCAAAAGCCTGGAAGAAGTTCCCAATCGCCCTTTACCACATCCTTTGAACTACCCCCCCACCAAAAACCTCGATTGTTTCCCCAAAGACCATCTCGAAGTACAAGCCCAGTCCTTAAAACGCAACATCCGCAGCAATCTGCTGCCAGCGAGTAGCCACATCCTCCCCAGTAGACACCTCAACAGCGGCAAGGTTTAACGGATAATCTACGTTGTCTCGCTCGACCCAGCGCACGGCTGTGAATTGACCATTGCTTGCCCTTAATATAAATCCAGACTCTCGGCATTCACCAGAAGCGAGATATAAAACACCGGGGGCTACTTGGTCGGGTCGCAAATCCTCTGGCTCATCTTGTACGTTCCACATCCGCGTTTTGGCTACTGGCGAAATCGCATTAACGAGAATTCCATGCTCTTTGCCTTCAACCGCCAGCACGTTCATCAGACCTATCTGTGCCATTTTTCCCATCGCATAAGGGGCGAGACCACTAAGTGCATATTGCTGATAAATAGCTCTATCCGAAGTCGTCAGCACGATTCGTCCGTAGTTTTGCCGCTTCATAATTGGAAAGGCCGCTTGAGCCAACCACGTTGGCGCTTCGACGTTAACTTTAATGGCTCGCTGCAAAAAATCAGGGGTTAGCTCTTCTACTGATTGGTATGCGACCCATCCAGCGTTGTGGATCAAGATGTCAAGGCGGCCAAATTTCGAGAGCGCGGTTTCCACTAGGTGTCTGCAGTTCTCTCTACTATCAAGAAATTCGGTGATCGGGAACGCAATCCCGCCTGCTTCGTGAATTCTCCTTGCAGCATCAGCCGCCACGTTCGGATCGAAACCAGTTCCATCTTTATTAACGCCTGCATCGTGTACGATGACTTGCGCTCCTCTACTCGCTAGCAAGCAGGCATAGGCTGCTCCCAAACCTCGCCCGCTTCCAGTAATAATCGCTACTTGCTCGTCGAGTCGAATCACTTAACTTTCTCCTGGCTTAAAGTCTGAATTTTAGTGGGCGTATGCACCGTCTAATCATGAGAGGCGCCTCATATTTCTTACGATAGGAGACACTCATGTGACTGTCCAATATATATTTGACTAAGATTAATAGGTTAGAGATATAAATTGTGATGGAACTACGGCACCTGCACTACTTCATCGCCGTGGCTGAGGAGCTGCATTTTAGCCGAGCAGCAGAGCGGTTGCGCATTTCCCAACCCCCGCTCAGTCAGCAGATTCGCAGTTTGGAAGATGAACTAGGCGTCAAGTTGTTTGAACGAACGAAGCGACACGTGCATCTGACTGAAGCAGGCAAAGTGTTTTTAGATCGCTCCTACTTGGTGTTAGCCCAACTCGAACAGGCGATCGCAGTGACACAACGGATAGGGCGGGGTGAAGTTGGACGGTTGGCGATTGGGTTTGTCGGATCTGCAACGTATACCGTACTGCCAGATATTTTAAGTGTGTTTCGAGAACAGTTTCCTGCTGTAGAACTGCGATTGCATGAACTGACGACACAAGAGCAAATTCAAGCCTTGCATCACAAACAGGTTGATGTTGGCATTGTTCGTTCTGTCATCATCGACCCAGGTCTAAGTACAGAATGCGTTTTGCAAGAATCAATAATCTTGGCGTTGCCAGAAACCCATCCGCTTGCTTCCCAGACCAAAGTGTCTCTCTCCACTTTGGCTTCGGAATCATTTATCCTATTTCCTGCCAAAATGGGACCCATCTTTTACGATCAGATTATTAACATTTGTCAACAAGCTGGATTTCGTCCGAAAGTTGCTCAGGAGGCAGTTCAGATGCAAACTATCATCGGCTTGGTTGCAGCAGGACTGGGCATCGCTTTCGTTCCCGCCTCCTTGCAAAACTTCCACAGAAGCGGAGTCATTTACAGACCCTTACAAGAGCAGACACCTAAAACCGGACTTTATCTTACTTGGCGGCAGCATGATTCCTCTCCAGCAGTAAGAGCATTTCTCAGCTTGGCACGGAAGACGACACAAGGGGAGTCAAATCGTGATGATCGTGAGCAGTTAGGGATCAATTACCTCACCTAATAGCCTCCAAGTACTGTCTCAGCAGTAACCTGAAACGAAAACAACTCCATTTATCACTTTACGTTTAATTGAAGTTCGTTCACAGAATACCTGGCATTCTTATTTAACAAGTGTACTTGACCCAACTGTTTTACCACCATACGTTGTAGCAGATCTATACCACCGAAGATGGCGAATTAAAGATACTTTTAATACTGTAAAGAGACTTTTGGGTTTAAGTTATTTATGGACTGGTTGAATGAATGGTGTTCAATTGCAGGTTTGGGGAACTTGGTTGTTTTATAAAGTAATAAACTGAGCTTATTTAAAGTGCAAAAATAGCTGATACCAAAACACAAGTGAGGATGTTATGACTCAATACGATTATATTGTCATTGGTGCAGGTTCAGCAGGCTGTGTTGTCGCCAATCGTTTGACAGAAGACGGTAAAACAAGTGTGTTGTTGCTAGAAGCAGGCAATCCGCCTAACTTACCAGAACACGAAGTTCCTCTAGGTTGGATCAAACTCTGGGGTAGTGAGATGGATTGGGCATATTTTACAGAAGAAGAACCACACCTCAATGGGCGCAAAATCTATTGTCCGCGTGGTAAAGTCCTGGGTGGTTCCAGTTCGATCAATGCCATGATCTACATCCGAGGCAACCGTCATGATTACGATCGCTGGCAAGAGTTAGGTAATCCCGGTTGGAGTTACGAAGATGTGTTGCCTTACTTCAAGAAGTCTGAAAACCAGCAACAGGGAGCATCCAAATTTCACGGAGTCGATGGGGAGTTGAGCGTTACCGATCCAATTGCCCCGGCGGTGACATCACAAAGATTTGTAGAAGCTGCCGTCGCACTTGGCTACGAACGCAATCTCGATTTCAATGGCGCACAACAAGAAGGTGCAGGACTTTATCAGTTAACTATCAAAGATGGTAAGCGACACAGTACGGCGGCAGCGTTTTTAGTACCTATTTTGGATCGCCCTAACTTAACAGTTACTACTGGTGCGTTGGTGACTCGGTTATTATTTGAGGGAACGCGCACAGTTGGGGTGGAATACATACACCAGGGAACAATACACCAATCCTTTGTGCAACAGGAAGTCATTCTTTCTGCTGGGGCGATCGATTCGCCCAAACTGTTGATGCTTTCTGGAATTGGGAATGCAGAACACCTGCCATCGCTCGACATTCCCGTAGTTGTTAATTTACCTGGTGTCGGTCAGAACCTTCAAGATCACCTTCACGTCGCCGTGGCACACCAAGCCACTCAGGATATGCAACCTGCCTCAACCAGCAATATCGCGGAAGCTGGATTGTTTCTGCATACTGAAGGTCGTTTAGATGCTGCGCCAGATTTACAGCTTTACTCTGCTCCTGTATTGTGGACACATCCTGCTTATGCCCGCTCTGGTCCAGGATTCGCTGCTTCAGTGTGTCTGACTAATCCCCAAAGTCGTGGCAGTGTCAGTCTGCGTTCTGCTTCCCCTAATGATTCACCGATAATCCGAATGAACTATCTCCAGAGTGAATCCGATGTGCAAAAGCTAGTTGCAGGAATTAAAATTATCCGCCAGTTGTTTGACTCAAGTATATTTGATGAGTTCCGAGGCGAGGAAGTTGCTCCTGGTGCCAATGTAACTAGCGATGAAGCACTGCGAGCTTATATCAGAGAAACCTGCGACAGTGTATACCACCCTGTCGGCACTTGCAAAATGGGAACTGACGCCGATTCAGTTGTAGATCCCGAACTACGGGTACATGGTGTTGAGGGGTTGCGAGTTGTGGATGCATCAATTATGCCAACCCTCATTACGGGAAATACGAATGCACCTACAATTATGATTGGTGAAAAGGCAGCCGATTTGATTAAAGCCGCAGGTCGTGTTCCATATCAAAGATTGGAATTAACAAAGCTGTCATGAAATCTAACCTCTTTTACACCTGATTGCGCGTAAAGAGACTTTGAGTTTAACGGTAAATCATACGTTATGCTTTTCCATACTCGGATTCACAGTGCCACATTTACCACACTCCTAATCAATTTCTTTAAGAGCGCATCTGTTTGATTAAAGCCGGTGATCGTGTTCGGTGAGTAAACGCTTTTGAGAACTGCGATCGCCTAACTGTCTGAATTTACGTTGTTGGTGTTTTACCAAAGGATTACTAACTGATGGATGAGTTCCAAAGAAAGACATTCAAAACATCCGATGGTGCTGAATTAAGCTACATCAGTGCAGGGAGGGGAAAATCGATTGTCCTGATTCACGGTTGGTCGCAGTCAGCTCAACAATTTAAATATCAAATTTCTGCCTTTGCCCAAAGGTATCATGTCATAGCTGTCGATTTAAGAGGACACGGCGAGTCAGAGAAAGTCACCTACGGTTACCGAATTTCTCGCTTATCCAAAGACATCCAGGAACTGATCAGCTTTCTGCAACTAGAAAAGCCACACCTGCTTGCTCACTCTATGGGGTGTGCCGTTGTCTGGAGTTACCTCGATCTGTTTGGGCAAGATGAAATAGATCGATTAGTATTGGTCGATCAATCTCCACTATACACATCTAGACCGCATTGGAGTTCTCAAGAAATGGAGGAAGCTGGAGCGATTGTTACATCCGAACAGCTCAATGAAATGGTGTACGCTCTAGAAAGTTCTTCTGCCGAGGAAGTGACCCGAAACACCCTGGCTTCGATGGTGACGAATGCCATGTCAACCGAACAATTCGAGTGGATAGTACAGTGCAATTTTCGGTGTCCGCGACAGCTTGCTGCAACTCTACTCTATAACCAGTTTCATATGGACTGGCGAGATCAAATTGTGAAGATTCGCAAGCCTGCCCTAATTATTGCTGGCAGAAAAAGTGTTATCCCGTGGCGATCGCAAGTCTGGATTAATAAAAGCATTCCTGACTCTGAGTTGGAAATCTTTGAGGAAACTGAAGGCGGAGGACATTTCATGTTCATCGAGAATCCGGAAAAGTTTAATCGACGAGTCTTGCAGTTTCTCGAAAAAGCATAGTACAGAGTTGAGCTAAATAGTTTAAATCCCGCTTTTTCCTCAATTCCGTGAAAAGTCAGGTGCAAATGAGGCATAGCATAGAAAAAGAACAAATTTTGTATCCTTCGTTTCACTTACACAGGGAAATTAGCAGTGCTACCAAACAAGCGCCCTCCTACAGAGCAAACTCAACGTTGGACTTTTTCTCAGCTTTTTGGACGAGCAAGACGTCATCCTTTCATGATTTCACGTTGGGTTTTAAGCTGGGCTATTGTGGGAACTTTTTGTGGTTTATTTGCTGGGCTGTACTGGAATATTCTAGAACTGATGACTCACGGACTGCAAAGATTTCAGGGTTTGAGTCTTTTGTTGGTCATGCCATTAGCCGGTTTAGTAATTGGTTTGGTGATTCATTTCCTTGGCAATCCTGGTGAAATTGCCGTTATTGTCGATAACATCCATTTTCGGGGCGGACGGCTGGATGCTCGCAAAAATCCCTCAATGATTCTTGCTTCCTTAGTCAGTATATCAGCTGGCGGCAGCGCCGGACCAGAAGCACCACTGGTACAAGTTACAGGTTCTTTTGGCACTTGGGTAGCTGACCGTTTAAGACTCGAAGGTGAAGATGTCAGATCTATGAGTTTAGCAGCGATGGCTGCAGGTTTTACTGCTTTATTTGGCGCACCCCTTGGTGGTGCAATGTTCGCCCTAGAAATTTTGCACCATCAGCATATTGTCGAGTACTACGAAGCGCTTATGCCAGCTATTGTTTCGAGTTGCGCGAGTTATGTGGTCTTTGCAGCTATCACACACTTGGGGATTGCACCAACTTGGCATTTTCCTCAGTACCACCTAGATAGCATTGATGATTTAGCTGTAGCGATCATGTTTGGGATCATAGGAGTCGTGGCAGGATGGATTTTTATGGGCATTTTTCGCGGATGTGACCGAATTTTTGCCTTGATTCCTGGACCAATTTATCTACGCACAACCATAGCGGGGTTGGGATTGGGCATTTTAGCAACTTTCTTACCTCTGACTCGTTATTTTGGACATGAGGAGTTAGATGAGGTTGTTAATCAAAGCTTTCCTGTTATTTTCTTATTTATGCTTGCATTCGCGAAAATGGCTACCATTAGCATAACTGTAGCTGGTGGATGGCGCGGTGGATTTATCATTCCGTTATTTTTCATTGGTGCTTGTGTTGGTAAAGCTGTCGCAGTCTTTATTCCTGGACTAAATCCCACGCTTGCCATGATTTGTACAATGGCGGCTATCAATGTATCTGTCACGCGCACACCTATCAGTACGACCTTGCTACTGTCAAAATTGACAAATTTTAATCCCTTAACTCCAATTCTGTTTGCCAGTCTGATTGGATTTTTTCTTGCCCCTAAGGTACCCTTTATTGCTTCTCAACTCAAGTCTGAAAAACAAACAGTGATTAGTCATCAGTAGTCACATATCAGCTATCAATTAACATCCTAATAACAGCTTACTATAACGGCTCACTGCTTACCGTAAACCCAGAAAACGGCAAAAGATGCTATAATTGTATCAGATTATAGCAGTGATTCAGCAATAACTGGGAAAAAAAATCATTTTTTTCCAGTAAAAAGCCTAAAATTTGCAATTTTTGGAGTTTTTTGGGTTATGACAACCTCTCAGGAGAGGATTATCCCTACTGACCTGCGGATTGAAATGTCCCGGTCATATTTGGAATACGCAATGAGCGTCATTGTAGGTAGGGCACTACCAGACGCCAGGGATGGTCTGAAACCTGTGCATCGTCGCATTCTCTACGCAATGCATGAACTCGGGTTGAGTGCTGATCGCCCCTTTCGTAAATGCGCTCGTGTGGTAGGGGAAGTGTTGGGTAAATATCACCCCCACGGCGACACAGCAGTCTATGATGCTTTGGTGCGGATGGCGCAGGATTTTTCCATGAGATCTCCCCTGATCGCAGGGCATGGAAACTTTGGTTCGGTAGACAACGATCCACCAGCGGCAATGCGATACACAGAATGCCGCTTGGAAGCTTTAACCAGCGATTCTCTGCTACAAGATATCGAATCGGAAACAGTAGATTTCATCGACAACTTCGATGCTTCCCAGCAAGAACCTACAGTCCTGCCAGCACGTATCCCACAGTTGCTGCTCAATGGTTCCTCTGGGATTGCGGTGGGTATGGCAACCAACATCCCCCCGCATAACTTGGCTGAATTGATTGATGGGTTGGTAGCACTGATTGAAAATCCAGAAATAACCGACATTCAGTTAATGCAGTATATCCCCGGACCTGACTTTCCTACTGGGAGTCAGATTCTAGGGACGACGGCAATTAAAGAAGCTTATACCACCGGGCGCGGTTCAATCACCATGCGCGGCGTGGCTACAATTGAAACTATTGAACAACGGGGACGCCCTGACAGAGACGCAATTATCATCACCGAATTGCCTTACCAAACCAACAAGGCGGCGCTGATAGAAAAAATCGCCGAGATGGTGAACGAAAAAAGGCTCGAGGGAATTGCCGATATTCGGGATGAAAGCGATCGCGATGGCATGCGAATTGTGATCGAACTCAAGCGCGATGCTTATCCCCGAGTTGTGTTAAATAACCTCTACAAGCAAACGCCACTGCAAGCCAACTTTGGGGCAAATATGCTGGCGCTAGTCAATGGCGAACCCCAGATACTTACCCTGAAGAACTTTTTGCAAGTATTTTTGGATTTCCGCGTTGAAGCTATTACCAGACGCACTCGTTACGAACTGCGCAAAGCCGAAGAACGCGACCACATACTGCAAGGTTTGTTGATTGCCCTAGGGCGTTTAGATGAAATCATTAACTTAATTCGCCACGCACCTGATGCACCAACAGCCAAAGGCGAGTTGATGACAACCTACGGACTTTCCGAAGCGCAAGCAGATGCAATATTGCAAATGCAACTGCGGCGTTTAACAGCTCTAGAAGCAGACAAAATCCGCCAGGAACACGAGCAATTGCAGGCAATAATTACTGACTTGCAGGATATCTTGGCACGGCGAGAGCGGATTTTAGAAATTATTGAAACCGAAGTTAAGCAACTTAGGGAAAAACACGCCACACCTCGTCGCACGGTCATTTCACCCCTGGAAGGAGAAATTGATGAGCGTGACCTCATAGCCAATGAAAAAGCTCTGATTCTGCTGACCGAGCAAGGTTACATCAAACGAATGGCAGTTAATACCTTTGAGGCACAAAGCCGTGCAACCAGAGGCAAAGCAGCTGCCAAGATGAAAGAAGATGATAACGTTGAGCATTTTTTGACTTGCTGCGATCATGACAGCGTTCTATTTTTTAGCGAACGAGGTGTTGTTTACTGCCTGAAAACGTATCAGATCCCCATTAGTTCCCGTACAAGTCGCGGCACACCAATTGTGCAAATGCTACCCATTCCCAAAGAGGAAAAAATCACTTCAATTGTCCCTGTTACAGAGTTTAGCAGTGATGAATATTTGGTCATGCTGACCAAGGGCGGCTATATCAAGAAAACCGAGTTAGCAGCGTTTAGCAACATTCGTGCTAACGGCTTGATTGCCATTTCCTTGGAAGAAGGCGACCAACTGCGTTGGGTGCGACGCACCAGAGTCGAAGACAGCGTGATCATCGGTTCGCGTCGGGGTGTAGCAATTCACTTTAGATGCGACCACGAACAACTGCGTCCTTTGAGTCGGGCAACTCGTGGGGTGAAATCCATGAAACTCAAGAAAGGAGATGAACTAGTGGGAATGGATATTCTTCCCGCTGCCATTCTTGCCACTTTGAATACAGAAACAGAACCCGAAATTGAGGAAGTAGAAACGGAAGAGATTGAAAATGAAGAGTCTACCGAAGTCCCAGCCAACGGCAGTATAGGACCTTGGGTGTTAGTGATTACAATGGGAGGATACGGCAAGCGCGTACCAGTTGCCCAGTTTCGTTTGCAAAACCGTGCAGGTCAGGGTTTAACAGCAACTAAGTTCAAAAATCGCAAAATAAAAGACCAGCTGGCAACTCTGCATATTGTCAACAGTGACGATGAAACTATGATGGTTACCAGTCGCGGTATCATCATACGTCAGGCGGTAAATGCGATCTCCGTCCAATCGCGATCGGCAACAGGAGTACGAGTGCAGCGCCTAGACGAAGATGACGTGATCACGGGAGTGGCAATAGTTCCCCCCGATACTGGAGATGCAGCAGAAGCAGAGTAAAAAGCAGGGAAAGCAGGGGATGAAGTTTACCAACTTGATCCCTTACGTGATTGCTCTATGTAGTGGAGTTTTGATGGGACTGACTGTCGCACCTTTTGGTGCATGGTTCTTTGCATGGTTCTCCCTTGCTCCCCTCTGGGTATTAGTTATTCGTTCTGCACAACGCAAAAATTTATCTCCCTCTCTCGCCCTCGCCCTCGCCTGGGGTATTGGATATCACGGAATTGCTCTATCCTGGATTACCGGGATTCACCCGATGACTTGGATGGGGGTTCCTTGGTTGGCAAGTTTGGCCATCGCCCTTTTTTGCTGGCTATTCATTACCCTTTGGGGAGCTGCATTAGTCGCGAGTTGGGCAACAGGAATGCGAGTGATTTCTCGTTCTATTCACAATGGCTTTGCTCGTGTCTTAATTGGCACAGCTTTATGGTGTGGGTTAGAAGCGTTTTGGAGTGCAGGTCCTCTTTGGTGGAGTTCTCTTTCTTACACCCAAAGCCCGCATAATCTTGTTATTTTACACCTTGGTCAACTTTCTGGACCTAGTGTGGTGACAGCTGCTATTGTTGCTGTGAATGGCTTAATTGCTGAAGGTTTAATAAACCGCCAAGACGAGGCAGTGCGTTGCGGGAGTTCCCCCCGTTGTAGCACCTGCCGTGCCAAGAACGCCAAGATTTCCTCGGCGTCAACGGACACTTTCTTCTCCCAAAGGGAGACGCCAAAGGCGAACAACGGAGGGAACCCCCGCACGGAAGTGTCTTCCTCTGCGTCTTGGCGGTTCGTTTATTTATCAAGCGCTGCAGCATTGTTGATCACTGTTCACCTCATCGGATTTGGTTTATACAGCCGTCCGCTTACCCAACCAGCAGAAGCAGCACTCAAAGTGGGGATTGTTCAGGGAAATGTCCCCAACGAAATCAAGCTTTACCCAGAAGGTTTTCGTCGCGCTATTGAAGGTTACACCACTGGATATTTGAAACTAGCAAATCAAAATGTAGCTGCAGTGTTAACCCCAGAAGGCGCTTTACCTTTTTTCCAGAATGAAATTATACGTAGTTCATTGGTCGCAGCAGTGCGCGAAAAAGGTGTGGTTGCATGGATTGGCGGTTTTTACAAACAGGGAACCAGCTATACAAATAGTTTATTTACAGTCGCTGGCGATGGTGAGATCAAAAGCCGCTACGGTAAAGCAAAAATGGTTCCGATTGGGGAATACATTCCGTTTGAATCAATTTTAGGTGGTATTATTAGCCGTTTATCGCCTTTAGATGAACATCAAGTTCCTGGTTCGTCAAATCAGCTATTTGACACACCTTTTGGTCGCGCTATTGTTGGTATCTGTTATGAATCTGCGTTTTCTGGCCAATTTCGCCGTCAAGCTGCTGCGGGTGGGCAATTTATACTGAGTCCTTCAAATGATGCTCATTACAGTGCAGCGATGCCTGCTCAACATCACGCACAGGATATCATGCGGGCAATAGAAACTGACAGATGGGCAGTGCGAGCAACTAATACAGGATATTCAGCTTTTGTCAATCCCCACGGCGAAACAGTCTGGATCTCTGGACATAATACGTATGAAGTCCATGCAGAAACGATTTATCAACGACAAACTGAAACTTTATACGTCCGTTGGGGCGATTGGTTGACGCCGTTATTCTTGGGAGTGGGAATATTAGCATGGTTGATATCTAAGGCTGATTCATCTTCACCACAAAGCGGATGATTTCCAGGTCTATTTTTAGCAACTTGCGCACTACTCCTAAAGTCCAAGGGCGGGAAATGAACCAAGGGTGGTTGATGAGAAAATTGACAACCTTATTTATTATCAGTGATAAATTTTTAGCAGTGCAGGTGATTGCTTTGCGAGTGGGTTGACGTATAGTTTTGACCATAATCCTCCTGGTAGATGGTGTGGGGTACTTTGAAGTTGGTGATTACTCTAACAAAGGAAGGCTACAACAGAATAGCCGAATTCCTCAATTAAGAAGGTTTTACCACTTACTCGGTGGAATCTGGTACGCGGCTCAGATCAGGAAAAAATACTTGTTTATCAAGGATTTCCCAACTTAAATGGATGAATCGTTAAAGTTCGGGAATCCTTATATTAATTGGAGTGTGGTGCAACACAACCAAATCCGTAAAATCGCAAATACCGCTTGTATCTAAGATTATCAAACTTAAATCGAACAAATCATGGCAACACTAAAACTGATCGAGTTATTGTGCATAGATCCTGAAGACACAGATATGAAGGACGAGGCTTATATCCGAATCATCACTACTGATCGTTCACTTCGAGTTCCCACTGCAGGTTCTTTCCCTATTGCCAAAAGTCAGTCGGTAAGTCTTAAAAACAATACCATCAATTTTACGGGAAAAGCAGAGGTTAGGCTTTTTGACCAAGATTCTGTAGATGCTGATGACTTTTTAGGCACAAATACCGTAGATTCATCAAAAACAGGGGCAGGTAAACTCAAGTTTATTAAGAGCGGTGTCAACTACGAATTGAAGTACGAAGTTGTTCGATAAAGAATTGTTGAACCAATGGTAAACGCCCAGGTCAGGCTTGTGATTTTGATGTGATGGAACTTCTGGGCGCGAGGATCCCGAAAAACACAAAATTCAAAACCACCAGGGTGAGCACTCGGTGGTTTTTTTGGCTTCAACTTGCCAAGTTTTGAACAATACTTACTGCTCGACCAACCCAAAATTGCCAGCTTAAGGCAAGTAGGGGAAGTAGGGGAGAGTAAGAATTTTTTCACCTCATCAACCCGTCAAAGTTGGTCTGGCGGACTACTAGAAATCCCCACTACTAAAACTTATAGACAGTTCTGAGTACACCAATAATAATGTCGTCATTGTTTTGGTCATGATTTGGAGCAGTCAGCCAGATTACACCAGGAGTAATCTGAATATTGTCTGTTAACTGGTATCTGTAGAAAGCCTCAAAATGCAGTGAGGTGTCTTTATCTGCTCTACCACCATTCAACGTACTATCAATCCCCGTTACCTTGGGTTCCATTCCAACTAAGAAGCCTCCCAAATTTCCTTTTTTACCTATATCAGGAAAAGCAAATGTAACTGCCCAGTTCCAAACATCCGCATCTCCTTTGCCGATGTAACGCTGGTTAGCATATCCAACCCAGCCACCTATGGCAAAATTGGTGCTAAGTTTAAAAATTCCTGATAAACCGTAAGCATTGGTAACAACTGGTGTATTAAAGTTGCTATTGGACAGATTACTGCCAGTACTCGTGCCAAAAGGTATAAAGTCAGGATTAAGAGCAGAGGCTAAATTATCACCAGTGGTGTAGTAAGAAGGGCTATAGCTATTGATATACGTCAGCCCGATTTTGGCGTTATCACTAGGACTAATAATAACTTGAGCTAAAGCTGCATAAACACCGTCGAACAGACCATTTTTAGCAGTAGGTTTTCCAGCATTGCTATCAGGACTCAAATAGGCCAAATTCAGTTGCAGTTTGTCACCAAAAAGCTGTCTCAATCCAAGGCCTGCACCACCACTGTAGTTGTAGATTGGGTTGCGTAAACCGAACAGCGATACTGCTCCCCCATCAAAATAAGGGTTTAATTCATACGAAGCATCCAGATCCACAAAACCATTGCCTGTCCCAGCAAGGTAAACATTGGTTGTAGGACTAAGAGGAAAGCGATATCGCAACAGCCCTATTCCGAGGTCATTACCGCTATCGCCGTCATACTCTAGCCGACCTTCGTTGGTGAGTGTTGGACCACTATTTGTGCTACCAAGAGGTGTGACATTGTTGGCTTGGAGGCGGGTTGTCAGGAGATCTTTGCCTGTGAAGCTAGTGTCTAAATTGAGTCGTAGCCGGCTACTCAAGGTAGGAATTCTGTCAATGGGCTGACCGTTAGCATTATCGCCAGCAAGCACACTTGCAAAACCTACGACGACTTCAGCGTTAAGCTTGGTCGTCGTAGAAAATTGGTTGGCTTCTAGTGTAGCCGTATTCGCTTCTAGCGTATCGACACGACCTCGTAAAGTGGTAAGTTCTGCAGCAAACTCCGACTGTAGTTTTTGTAGTGTAGCCAAATCTTCTTGCCTAACTAAATCAGCAGTACCCGTTGCAATCAATTCATTGAGTCGGTTTAAAGCAGCATTTAAACCAGCTGCAAATTCATAGCGAGTGAGTGCCCGGTTACCCCGGAAGGTGGCGTTAGGATAACCAGTGATCGCCCCATAACGCTCCACCAAAGACTGCAATGCTTGAAATGCCCAATCAGTAGGTTGTACATCCGATAGCTGAGAAACAGAAGTTATTTGAGCTATTGTCTGATTGTTCACCGTTTTTTCTCGCACATTTGGGGAATCTGTAACCACTGGCAAAGTCTGGCTAGCAGAGGTATCAGTTTGTCCTAAAAGATTCTTGTCTACAAGCTCTTCAGTGTTGGCATTACTTGCAGAGTTAGACTCAACTACTTGGGGTGATTGAACGAAATCAGTATTTTGTTCATTAACAGTAATTGGTTTCTTGGCAACTTCCATTATCCCATGAATTTCTTGAGCACATAACGTCTCAATACTCATTAAATTGAACGTTAGAGTTGCCAAAATTAGTTGTAGTATTTTATGGATTTTTATCATGTTATTACCCTGATTTTCAGAAATCTCGTTTTTTGCTAAATACTCACAAAGTAAATTGCCGTTTACACTTGTATTCAGATCGCCGACTTCGTAAGAGTTGTCCGGGAACTTGTTTTTTCACGAATCATTGAATCACGGGGGCTGATGCCAAGGTTCGCCAAGTTTTTAAGAAGAAAAAATAGAATAACTCCGACGCAAGCGTAAATAATATAAGCGGTTGGTTGTTAAGCCAGTTTTTAAAAATATTTTTCTTTTGAAAAAATGCCTCAATTCCTTACTTTTTTGCAAGCATACTTCCTTGTATATTAAATACAAGGTTTGTTAACTAGACCTCTCCAAAAATCGATTTTTATTGCAAGCGCAGTAAAGGTTTCATAGCCATTTTTGGAGAGGTATACTGAGGGTTTCAGCCGAATATTATCTTTATATAGACTCAACTTCTCAACAAAATTTTAAGTATAATAGTCATCAAAATTTTGACTCAATACTAAATTTTTTTGTGTTTTTGCTGCCATTCAAATATTTATACATAACTCAATATCTCAATTTTATTGCTGTTTAATTAAGTAAGTTCTTAAGTTAGTGAGTAAATTTAATTTTATGATCATTTTCTTGATGTTTCATTAGCTTACTATTTTTTGTAGTTTACTTAACTTGATATCTTTGGAGTTTTGGCACTTCGTTAAATCAGGTATTGTTTGGGCACCTTAGGGAGTAATGCGGCGCTACTACCCCGCTGGACTAGAAAAGGAGATAAAACGCGGTTTTCCACAGTTTTTTCTTGTAATAAATCGAGTAACATTTGCATCGCAGAGCAACCAATTTCTAACATTGGCTGGCAGATTGTCGTAAGTGGTGGCGTAACGTAACCAGACAGAGCAATACCATCAAATCCGACTAGACTTAAATCTTGCGGTACAGAAATGCCTAGTTCTTGGCAAGCCAACAGAGCTCCAACAGCTACCATATCGTTATAACAAAAGATGCCTGTTACCCCAGCAGTGACTAGTTTAGGTAGCATCTGTTGTCCTGTAGCAACATCGCTTGCCCTGATATTATCTTCATCACTAATTGCCACCACTACACTCATTGGTGATAGATTAGCTTCACTCAGAGCCATACGATATCCTTCCAGACGCTGTTGGTTTGATTTGCTGTGATCGCCCACACCCAAGTAACCAATACGCTTGTGTCCAAGACTGACTAGATGCTCTACGGCTAACTTACCACCTAAGCGATCGTCTATTTCCACTGAGTGAAACATCTGGGATTGCTCTTTGGATTGGCTATTAATCAGAACTGTTGGCATAGCAATTTGTGCTAATTGCTTCATATGCTGTTTGCCGGTTCGGGAGTCGGCTACCAAGATACCGTCCACTCTCCGACGATTAAAATTATTAATCGCTGCTATTTCCTCCTCAACATCTCGGTGTGAAGCACTTAACACAACACTCAAACCTGCCGATCTCGCAACCTGTTCGATTCCCTCTACAACCTCAGCAAAAAAGGGATCTGCTATTGAAGTTACCACTACCCCAATGGTATTGGTGCGTGAAGAAAGTAAGCTTTGAGCGATCGCATTCGGCACATAGTTCATCTCCCGCGCCAGTTGCTTAATTTCCTCTCGCACCTTCGGGCTAATCACAGAGTTATCTCGCAAAGCTCGTGAAACCGTAGAATGAGAAACGCCTGCTCTGCGAGCAATATCTTGAATTGAAATTCTTCGTTTGCTCATAGTGTTTTCCTGGTATGCGGGAAACTCAGTTTACAAGGTCAGTGTCTTTAGATCTGAGTTATTGACTTGCTATCTCATTTTTGTGCACACGTGTGCATTTATAGACTTATAATAAACTTTAGTCATTTGTCAAGCGATTTTAATACAAATCTTCAGTACCCAAGTTCTGTAGAGGTTTGTACCAACAAAGTAATGTCTTGTGCAGGGACGCGGCACACTTTGCGTTAGTGCAAAGCCTTATTTTTCGTCACGAGTGCTTACAGCAGAATTCACAAGTCAGAAGTCAGAAGTAAAAATGGCTTTCTGCCTGACTTTGAGACAAGAGCGTTGTACCTCAATTACTTGCAATGCGCTGTAAGTCTGAAGAAAATCCACACATGTTGTAACTTGTCAATAATTAGGATCGAATTTCTTCTGGGTCAAACAAAGGAAAAAACGCTTGACATAGAAAAGAAGATTTGATATGTAATAGTTATGCACACCTGTGCAAAAAACAATACGAAATCACTTTTTCATAAATCAACATCAAAAAGTAGATATGCTTAAAACTTTAAATAATTCCATTCATCAAGCTCAAAACAATCCCTTACATTCACATTATCCTTAACACCGTGACGATGCATACGAACATTTGATAGATCAAGATGAGCAAGAAAAATTTTCATGGGTGAAATTCTTAAAAGTTTACGATTTCTATTCCCAAATAAATATTTCTCCAGATTGGCAAAAACTCAAGCGATACTATGAAGCTTTAGTGGGAAAAATTTGACCCAAAACATGAAATTTTAAACGTCTCATCGTCACAGAAGTCTTCTATCAAAAATTAGAAAGAAACGCTCTATGCTCACTCTGAGCAGGCTAATGGTGTAGCGATCAGAACTAAATATGTTTGAAAAGCCTATTTTATTGAATTCTGAATATAACCCATAAGGATGATTTTACGTGTTGTCCTACAAGTTAATACACACTCAAATATATAATGAAAATTTCAACATACGTCTACTATGCTGTTAATTTATGTAAATCATTTTTGACATACATATATGAAATATTGTTACATTCTTTGTCAAGTCAACATTCTTGAATTAGTGCAACTGGTGTGATAAAAAAAGTTGGAAGTAACGAGACATAGAATAGCATTTTTAATTTTGTAAAGAAGGATAAACTAAACTCATTTATGCCATGATGCAATATAAAATATAAAGAAAGACAAACCGAATAGAAAACCGCAATTTTTATAACATCAAATTCTAGAGTTTTTAGTGAAAAGCTGTTTTCAGAATCTGCACTTGGAAATGTATTTTCACAAATAAATATTGTGATGAATTGCCGTAGTGCTGCGCTCATAGTTTGGCTTTAATAAACCAAAAAAATCTAGTTTAGTTGGACTAATAGTAATAATTCAAATCACGTCAGATGATAAGACGTTTGAGATGAGTTAAATTGCCAAAGCTAATAGTGCCACTAGGTTAGGTCTGAAGTAAGTTTTCAGACCTAGTTTCTATTGTGATGAATTGGCAGATTTGTATTCTGCTGACTTCTTTAAAATGTGTTGTGAAGAGAGATGAATGTGAAACAATTTGCGATTGCAGCTAGTATCTTAGGTTTTGTCAGCGGTATTGTTGGTTGCACAAATAGCTCCCAAAATAGCAAAACTGTTGCCAATCCTGATACTAAGATTGCTACCAACACCAATTTAGAGAGTACGACTAAGATTCCAAAGGGAAAATTGCAAACCATTGGCGTTGCTCTTGGTGACTTGAGTAATCCTTTCTACGTAGCAGTACATAAGGGAGCAGAAGCACAAGCCAAAAAAATTGGGGGTAATAGCATCAAGGTTAATGCGGTTTCCAGTGCTTTTGATTTGAACCAACAAACCAACCAAATCGAAAACTTTACTGTCGCGAATACTGACTTAATTATCCTCAGCGCTGTTGACAAAAAAGGAATAAAAGGAGCAATTGATCAAGCAAGGCTTTCAGGTAGAGTTGTGATTGCGGTAGATTCAGCGGTTGATGCAGAAGTGGATGCGATAATTAGCTCTAACAATATGCAAGCTGGAGAGATTGCTTGCCAATATATTGCCGATCGCCTCAAAGGTAAAGGTCATGTCGTCATCCTCAACGGTACGCCGATGGACTCAATAAATCAGCGAGTGAGTGGCTGCGAAAAGTCATTGTCTAAATATCCTGATATCAAACTCATCTCTAAAGACCAAAACGCAGAAGGAACAAGGGATGGAGGACTCAGAGTTATGAGCGATTTACTCACAACCTTTCCCAAAATTGATGCAGTTTTTGCCACTAACGATCAAAGCGGTGTAGGAGCAGATTTAGCCGCTAGACAAGCAAGACGCAAAGAATTTTTTATTGTCGGGGTTGACGGTTCGCCAGATGCAACTAAAGCAATGGAAGACAAAGATGGTGTTTTTGCTGCAACTGCTGCTCAAAATCCAGCCGGAATGGCTCAAAAGGCAGTTGAGATTGGCAACGATGTCATTCAAGGCAAAAAACCGAGTCATTCTGAGATTCTAATTCCAGTCAACTTAGTTACCCGAGATAATCTCAATACTTATAAAGGCTGGTAATTCATAAAAAGACAATCACCTCAAGGAGATGATGAATGTGAAAAAGATTGCGATTGTAGCGAGCATATTAGGCCTAGTCAGTACTGCTGTTATTGGTTGCACAAATTCTCAAAATGCACAGAGTAAGGGTACAGATGCAAAATTACGAGCAGTTGGCTTCACAGTTGGTGATCTCAGTAACCCCTTCTTTGTCGTCATGGGACAGGCAGTTGAGACAGCAGCCAAGAAATTTGGGGGAAATAATGTCAAAGTTATTGTGGCTTCCAGTGCTTATGACTTGAACCTACAAACTAACCAAATTGAAAATTTCATTGCAGCGAATACTGACATTATTGTTCTGAATGCTGCTGATAAAAGTGGTATTCAGCCAGCAGTTGAAAAGGCTAAGCAAGCAGGCAAAATTGTGATCGCAGTAGATACAGGTGCTGACGGAGGTGTGGACGCCACCATTACGACTAACAATGTGAAAGCTGGAGAACTGGGTTGTCAATATATTGCTGATCGCCTCAAAGGCAAAGGCAATGTAGTCATAGTTAATGGTCCTCCGGTGGAATCAGTGCTTCAGCGAGTGAGTGGTTGCGAAAAAGTATTATCCAAATATCCCAATATAAAAATACTCTCTAAAAACCAGAATGCAGAAGGGAGTAGGGATGGAGGACTCAGAGTCATGACTGATTTGCTGACAACCTTTCCGAAAATTGATGCTGTTTTTGCGATCAACGATCCAAGTGGGGTGGGAGCAGAACTAGCAGCTAACCAAGCACGACGTAAAGATTTCTTTATTGTTGGGGTTGATGGTGCGCCAGAAGCAATTAAGGCGATCGCCGACAAAAATGGTATCTATGCCGCAACTGCTACTCAAAATCCCCGAGGGATGGCTACAGAAGCAGTTAAGGTTGGTAACGACATTTTGAATGGTAAAAAACCTAGTACTTCCACCATTCTGCTGACACCCAACCTGATTACAAAGGACAATGTCAGCACAGAGAAAGGTTGGTAAGTCATAAAAATTGTCCATTTGGAATGAAAAATTTTGTCTAATGTGAATGCTTTGGTATATTCCCACAGTCATTGCACATATCCATCTAGATGTATGTATCTGCGGAATGATTTTAATTTCACATTAGGTATGAGTTTGTTGATTTCTGACTCAAAAAACGCCAACTCCAAATTGTTTTTACAGGAGCTGCTCATGACAACAAGTATTGAAACCTCTTTTCCTCATGTACCAACTGCTACCCCTGTATTAGAAATGCGAGGGATTGGTAAACGATTTAATGGTGTACCTGCCCTCCAAAATGTCAATCTCACGATTTACCCAGGAGAGGTTCACGCCCTGATGGGTGAGAACGGAGCAGGCAAAAGCACATTGATGAAAATCCTTGCTGGGGCTTACATTGCTGATGAAGGAGAGATTTTCATTAACGGTAACCCTGTAAAAATTACCGATCCGGCTACAGCACGTAAAGCAGGTATTAATCTCATTTATCAAGAACTGAACGTTGCACCTAACCTAACCGTTGCCGAAAATATTTTTATGGGTAGCGAGTTACAGCGAGGTCAGCTTTTAGACCGCAAGGGTATGGAATTGGAAGCACAAAAAGTGCTTCAAAGCCTTGGAGCTAGTTTTACACCACAAACAGTGGTTGGTAGCTTGGTAGTTGCCGAACAACAGCAGGTGGAAATTGCGCGGGCGCTGAAAGACAATAGCCGCGTTTTGGTTATGGACGAGCCAACAGCAGCACTATCTGATCGTGAAACAGAGCTGTTGTTTGAGGTCATTCGTAAACTAAAAAACGATGGCATTGCCATTATCTACATCAGTCACCGCATGGAAGAAATATATGCTTTGGCTGACCGGATTAGCGTGTTGCGCGATGGTCAATACATTGGCAGTCTCACACGGGATGAAATTTCTGCACAGCGATTGGTACAGATGATGGTTGGTCGTTCGATGCAGGACTTTTACGAACATCAACGGCAAACTAATCCAGGTCCGGTGGTGCTGGATGTCAGAAATATGAGTGATGGACGCAAGGTTGAGCCAACTAGTTTTCAACTTCGCGCTGGCGAAATTGTCGGTCTAGCTGGGCTGGTTGGTGCAGGACGAACGGAAGTATCCCGGCTGATTTTTGGTGCTGATCGCAAAACAAGTGGTGAAGTTTTTCTGAATGGCACAAAACTTAATATTAATAGCCCCAGTGATGCCATAACTGCGGGAATTGGCTACGTTCCGGAAGACCGCAAAGACCAAGGTTTATTTCTGGAGATGAGTTCTCGTAAGAATATTGCCATTAACACACTCAAGCAGGATGCAAAGGCTGGTATCATCAACTGGGGTTCTGTTAATAAGTTGGCGACGCAAGCAGTTGAAAACTTTAATATCCGGCTAGCCAATTTGGAAATCAGAGCAGTGAACCTTTCTGGTGGTAATCAGCAGAAGCTACTACTGGCGCGTTGGCTAGCGATTAACCCCAGAGTACTGATGTTGGATGAGCCGACACGCGGCGTAGATATCGGTGCCAAAAGCGAAATTTACCGAATTATCAGCGAGTTAGCAGCACAAGGCGTTGCAGTTCTGATGGTTTCCAGTGAACTACCAGAAGTTGTGGGGTTGAGCGATCGCGTCCTAGTGATGCGAGAAGGACAACTAGTGGGCGAACTCGACGGCAGTCTTGGTAAAGAAATTACCCAAGAAAACATTATGCATTATGCAACAGGAGCATCGGAGGTTTCAGCATCGTAAGCAACCCCTGCCTAAAGGCTAGGGGCTTCGACAAATGTTGAAGCCCAGCTTACCAGACTAAGTACTTCGTGTACTACGTTCAGAATAAGTGTTAAAGTTTCTACCTACAAATGCGTAGCTAGTTTGTAGCTCTAGAACCAAAAGATTAAACATCTGTATGGGTTAAGGAAGTGTCTTTTGGATAGTACCCCTTCGGGGTATGCGCAAAGCGCACGGCTTGAGGCCGAACGGCAGTCGCTCCTGGGGGAAACCAACGCCAGACACCTACGGAGGGAAACCCTCCTGCATGGCTAGCGCTCCCCAAGACCGCGCTGCCTCAGCGATTCTGAACATTGTCAAAGCTAACTTTACCCGTAAGGAGGGACATTTATGTCCAAAGTGTTTGTAATTGATTCAGAAAAAAGACCTTTAGCTCCAATACATCCGGCGCAAGCAAGACAACTGTTAAGAAATAAGAAAGCAGCCGTTTTTAAACGCTTTCCATTTACTTTGATTCTTAAAAAATCCGCTATTGACGTTACTGTTTCACTGCTCAGGCTAAAAATAGACCCTGGTGCTAAGCATACAGGAATTGCTTTGGTGAATGACTCAAGGGGTGACGCATTGGGACAAAAAAATGGGGCAAGCCCTAATAACAACACGATAAATCGTGATGCTTCCAGATCAACGCAAGAGGGCTTGCCCCATTTTTCCAGTCATTCCCCCGGTGAAGTTGTCTTTGCTGCCGAACTAAAGCATAGAGGTTTTGCAATCAGAGAGTCTTTGGCTTCCAGGAGACAGATAAGACGCAGCAGACGAAACCGTAAGACCAGATATCGTCAACCAAGGTTTTTAAACAGAACACGTCCTAAAGGTTGGTTAGCGCCTAGCTTACAAAGTCGAGTCGAAAATATCAAAACCTGGGTTAACAAACTGCGCAAGGTAGCCCGAATTGAAGCGATTAGCCAAGAGCTTGTACGTTTTGATATGAAGAAAGTTGGTGTGTACCTCGGAAGGATTGCAACACGTGCAACAGGTAGTTTCAATATTTCAACCAAAGACGGATTAGTCCAAGGAATTAGCCACAAGTTTTGTAAACACATTCACAAAAAGGATGGTTACTCGTATGCCTAATTTGGAGAACTTGACGGTTGATTTATCAACCGTGTCGTGTTTCCTCTCTGGTCTAAAGACACAGAGTTTCCACACTCCCGCGAGGTCGTCATGAGTCAGACAATAAGACCAGTCAATAATAGATCAGACAAGAATTCAACGCAGCGCAACCGCAAATCAATCAACACTCTGCTTGAGGTTGCAGGTATTCTGCCGATTCTAATAATTATCTGCATCTTATTTACATTACTTTCTCCCAGCTTCCTCACAGGCGGAAACATCGTTAATATCTTGCGTCAAGCATCAATCAATATTGTGCTGGCAACAGGAATGACGTTTGTCATTCTGACTGGAGGTATTGACCTTTCAGTTGGGTCAATATTGGCTGTTTCTGCAGTCGTTACGTTACTGGTATCGCTACTTCCCGCTATTGGTTGGGCGGCTGTGCCTGCTGGTTTGCTGACAGGACTGCTTTTGGGCTTAATTAACGGCGCTCTGATCACCTTTTTGGATGTGCCGCCTTTTATTGTTACCCTGGGTTCACTAACTGCCTTGCGGGGCGTTGCTTTTTTGGTTGCCAAAGGTACAACAGTTATTAACCGTGACATCAATTTTGCTTGGATAGGCAATAGCTATGTCGGTCCCCTTCCTTGGCTGGTCATCATTGCGCTACTAAGTATAGTAGTCAGTTGGTTTGTCCTGCGACAAACTGTTTTGGGGGTGCAAATATATGCAGTGGGTGGTAATGAGCGAGCAGCAAGATTAACTGGGATTAAAGTTGATCGTGTGTTGCTATTTGTCTATGGCGTCAGCGGATTACTGGCAGGTTTGGCAGGAATCATGAGTGGCAGCCGTCTTTATAGTGCTAGTGGTATTGTCGGTACTGGTTACGAATTGGATGCGATCGCTGCTGTTATCCTTGGTGGAACCAGCTTTACAGGCGGTATTGGTACTATTGGGGGAACTCTTCTTGGTGCATTGATCATTGCTGTTCTCAACAATGGTTTGACTTTGTTGAACTTGTCTTACTTCTGGCAACTAGTCGTCAAAGGATTAGTCATTATTTTGGCGGTGACGATAGATCGGCTGCGCAGACGTTCTAGACGGTGAAGCATCACGCGGCTTTAGTAAAAAATTAAAGAACTCAAAACTGAGCAATGTAATTAGTGGGGGATTTACTCCCTTCGGTGTCAGAAAAGAATATCTATTTAAGCGTTATAGGCACACAGGAAAACACTTCTGTGAATTTCTGTGACACAGACACCAGGAGTAAATCACTATTCGTTTTTACCCAATCTAGTAAACACTCTCACTTAATATATGAGATATAATCATGAACCCTACTGCTACACGTCGTAAAGCCAACACGTATTATGTCATCTTGATTGCTGGTGCTGCTGCCCTCGGGGGCTTTTTGTTCGGTTTTGACACAGCAGTGATCAACGGTGCGGTTGCAGCCCTCTCCAAAGCCTTTAACGCCAACAGTTTAGAGACAGGACTTGCTGTATCGCTGGCATTGTTGGGATCTGCAGTAGGAGCGTTTTATGCAGGGAAGATCGCAGATCGTTATGGTCGAGTTAAGGCAATGGTTGCAGCTTCGGTGTTGTTTACCATTAGTGCTATTGGCTCCGGGCTTCCGATAGGTATCTGGGATTTTACCTTTTGGCGATTATTGGGTGGAATTGCAGTTGGTGTTGCCAGTGTGATTGCACCAGCTTACATTGCAGAATGTTCTCCCACGCATTTGCGGGGAAGGTTAGGATCTCTCCAGCAACTAGCGATTGTAGTAGGAATTTTCATTGCCCTCCTCTCCGATTACTTTATCGCTGTTTCAGCAGGTTCAGCTGAGTCACCATTTTTGTTTGGAATCGCTGCTTGGCGCTGGATGTTTTGGACGGAAATTCCTCCAGCCATACTTTACGGGATGGCAGCTTTAACAATTCCTGAATCTCCGCGCTACTTAGTTGCCCAAAACCGCGAGTCAGAAGCTGCTAACGTTCTGAGCAAAATTTTGGGCGGTAATGTGCTGACAAAAATCGAAGAAATTCGCCAAACAGTGCTTCGAGAACGCCAGCCTCAGTTTTCTGACCTTTTAAGCAGAAGTGGTGGACTCTTACCGATTGTTTGGGTAGGAATAGGCTTATCTGTACTTCAGCAATTTGTTGGTATTAACGTCATCTTCTACTACAGCAGCGTTTTGTGGCAAGCAGTTGGGTTTTCCGAAAAAAATTCCTTAACGATCACGGTGATCACAGGAGCGGTAAATATTATTACTACGCTTATTGCGATCGCCTTTGTAGATAAATTTGGTCGCAAGCCTTTGCTCATTATAGGGTCAATTGGCATGACCGTGACCTTGGGAACGATGGCTTCTATTTTTGGGACTGCTGCGGTGGATGCTGCTGGCAACCCAACTTTGAGTGGAAGCGCGGGTATTATCGCTCTCATAGCAGCCAACTTCTATGTATTTTGCTTCGGTTTCTCCTGGGGGCCAGTGACCTGGGTACTATTAGGAGAAATGTTTAATAACAAGATTCGAGGTGCTGCCCTTTCAGTTGCTGCTGCAATGCAATGGGTTGCTAATTTCCTCATTTCTACAACCTTTCCTCCCATACTGCAATACTTTGGGCTGGGTTCCGCTTATGGTGTTTATACAATTGCGGCGGCTATCTCGTTATTCTTTGTTCTGTTTTTTATTAAGGAAACCAAAGGAATTGAGTTAGAGGATATGTAATTGGCATCGAACTAGGGGAGTGTGGGAGTGTGGGACTGTGGGAGTGTGGGAAAAGATTCTTAGCTCTCTCCCTCATGCCGTCCCCATCTCACCTACTATGGCAGTCCTAAATCATTTTAAATGTGTTTTAGCTTATTATAATTGGGGCTATTTTTTTTAGAGGGTATACGTAAAATCCTCTACCAACATACCTGGAACCATACTACCTCCCAGTTGACGACCATCATATGTTCCGACTTCAGACACGAATTCTTGGAAATTGGTCAAATCTACAAGATTATCTCCCCAAAATCGATAAAGACTTTCATCAAAACGCAAATTTTCGATAGGAGCAACAATTTCACCATTTTCTACCCAAAAGCAGGCATAACGGGTCATACCTGTAATTCTACCTGTGGGGCGATCGCTCCAATTCAAGTAATGTAAATTAGAGACATACAAACCCGTATTTAAATGAGTAAGAATATCTTCAAAGCTTAAATTTCCTGGACTAATTTCTGGTGCACGTAAACTCTCATAACTATTAGCACCATTAGCAGTTTTTTGATATTCTCTAGCAGTGCGAGAATTGACGAGCGTATTAACTAAGACTCCTTTTTCAATAACAGGTAATTCTAGCGGAGCCATTTCTCCTAATTCATTAAATCGCGGTACCAATCCTCGTTGAAAGTTTTCTTTGACATGAAATGCAACAGATAACTGCTTTTCTTTGCGCCACAGTGATGCTAAAGAACTCCCTCCCTGTTGTAAATCAGCTTCACTCACACCTCCCCAAGAAAGCATTGCCGCTAAATCAGCAACTGCGGCTGGTGCAAAGTAGGTTTTATAGTGTCCTCGTGGCAATTCTTTTATTGGACGAGAAAGCAATTGTAATTGTCTTTTCGCATCGCTAATTTTCTCGCTATAAGCTTCATTATTCCACTCACTACCAGCAAAAGTCCCTTTAACAGCTTGTGCTTCAGTTGTGAATATAGAATAGTCTAATGAAAAAGTTTCTGTACTAAACCAGTGTTTTTGACCACAAGAATCAGCATACGCTTTAATAACAACTCCTCCAGCATATATCCCTGCAAAATCTAATTCAGTAAGCTGTTCTAGCACTGTTGGTACAAGCACTTCTTCAGCCAATAAATTTCCACAATGAACTTCTCGACTGGTATTTGTTCCTGATGGTAAAACCAAATATGGATCTAGAGGTAACTGGTGAAGTTCTTCTCGTAATTCTTGCAGTGCTTGGTATGCCAATTGCCAATCGATTTCCGAATCTCCAGTAAAGGGAAACTGCCGAAAACTACTGCGTTGATTTTGCATTAAAGTCAGTTCAATTGAACCATCAGTCACACAGCCTGTTTGCCGCACCTTGGCATGATTGAAACGAGTAAATTGACTGCGTTCACTGCTAAGTTTCACAGTAAATTCTTCACTTTCTTGTTTCTTATTTAAAAGAGTTTCAATTAGTTGATTAAAGCTGGCTTCTAAAGCAGATAGTTCTTCGTGTTTCATGAGCATTCTAAATCGAGAGGGAGCTGGGCGGCTAGAGGAAATGTTGAGTGGAAATTCTTATATCTCCTACTAAGATGCTAGGTGTTTCCGTAGGAGATATTTTGAATCAGCAAATTAACTTGTCCTTGTGTCTTCTTCAACCACCACCAAAGACTTCCACGTTAGCAAATACACAAATGGGTGAACCATGACCTACCCAAATCGTTTGGTTAGGTTCTCCTTTGCCACACAAAGGAGTCCCGTACATTTCCCAAGTAGAGGAATTTCCTACTTTTACTAAGCTGTGCCAAAACTCTGGAGTTGTGGCTCGATAGTTGGGATTGCGGAGGGTTTTGGTAAGTTTGCCGTTTTCAATCAATTTAGCGTATTCGCAACCAAACTGAAATTTGTAACGGCGGTCATCAATTGACCAGGAGCGATTGGATTCCATGTAGACACCGTGTTCTATACCAGCAATAACTTCCTCAAAAGACCCTTCCCCTGGTTCTAAATTCAAGTTTGCCATACGGTCAATTGCTGGTCGATTCCAAGAGCAGGCACGAGCACAGGCGACTCCTGGTACACCTGCTCTTGCTTGACTTTCCAAACTACCCAAACCTCGCTGGAGAACACCTTCTTTAATTAAATACTCCCGTGTTGCCACAGCACCTGTATCATCAAAGCCATAGCTGGCAAATTCACCAAGTACGGTGGGGTCAAAGGTAATGTTCATCTGGGGAGAACCATACGCCAAAGTGCCGAAATCCCTCTGATTGACAAAACTACCTCCAGCGTAATTGCGCTCATCGCCCAAAATTCGGTCAATTTCTAGGGGATGTCCAATGCTTTCGTGGATTTGCAGCATCATTTGGTCTGGGGCTAACACTAATGAAGTACAAGTCGTTGGACATTCTTCTGCTGTCAACAGTTCTACTGCTTGTTCGCCAATTTGCTGCACCCGAACCCATAAGTCAGGTTGTTGGAAAAGTTCCAGTCCACCTTGGTAACAGTTTGCTTGCAAGCCGTTGTTAGTGCGTTGCTGGACAACCGCCCCATCTTGTGCTGTAGCTCCGTAATGTGTGCCAAAAAACATAAATTTTTGATACACTTCTGAGCCGTTGCTGCTGACAAACCAAGTCTCTCTCTCGGTTGTTGTCAAGTTAGCTAGAGTTTGTACAATTTGGTCAGAAACTCTTAGGGTATGGCAGACACGAACAAGTAAATCGTTGATTTCCCCTGGACTCAAAGCATCAAAGGGTTTCAGAAATGGCGAGATATATTGACCAACAACTTTAGGGCGCTCATTCTCAACTCCAAACGGATGTATCCACCACTCACTTGCAGCAAGTGCTTGTCTGTATGCTTTTTGGGCTGCGGCTTCTAAGTCTTGGATTGCGAGCGAATTGGTAGCTGCATATCCTATACAGCCGTTGATCATAACTTCCAACATAAACCCCATCGTAGAGGATTTGCCGTTACTTTGGGGTATGCCGTCACGGACATGACAGGTAAATGAAGTTTCCTTGACGACTCTAATACCGAGCCAGTCGGCTGGTATATTTATTTGGGCGATCGCTTTTTTAAGTTCAGACCACATAACAATTCAAAGTATGCCCTGCGGGCACGCTACGCGAACAAAATTCAAAGTATGCCCTACGGGCACGCTGCGCTATCAAAAAATTATTGATAACAGTTAACAGTTAACAGTTAACAGTTAACTGTTAACTGTTTTAGCATTTGCCCCAATTGACGTTCCAGACTTAATCAACTGTTTAGAAAGTGTTTTTGCCACTCCCGAACTTTCATTTAGTACTTGGCAAAGTTTAACAATGCGGACAGCAAACTCAAACGTCCTGTCAGTAATTGCCTTATGATCACTACTCATTTTGCCTTTTGTCTTTTATTTTATTCATTTTGAACTTTGAATTTTGCGAAAAGTTGCCAGGAGGGTTTCCCTCCGTAGCAAACTTTTCAAGACGAATTTTGAATTCTCAGTTGCGGTGCCATTTAGAGCCTTCACGACTATCAATGAGGATAATACCTTTTGCTTGTAGTTCGTTGCGGATGCGATCGGCTTCGGCAAAATTCTTAGCTTTACGTGCATCCTGCCGTTTTTGAATGAAAGCCTCAATTTCGGCATCGCTAATACCATGACTTTGAGGTGTTTCCACTTCTTGTTTGGCTTCTAAACCAAGAACTTGAGCTAGTGTCACTAATGTGTACCACTGTTTATGTAATTCTACTGGTGGAGTTTCTGTTTTTCCCTCATGCACGAGAAGGTTTCCCTCGCGTTGCAGCTTTTTAGCTAATTCAGACAGCACTGCCAAACCTTTGGAGAAATTGAAGTCATCATCTCCTGAGGTTTCAAACTCTTGAATGAGGTTTTTATCTAATTGATGAACATGATGAGCAAAAGCAAGTTTCTCGCCATGTACATAGCCGAATAGTAAACCTTCTTTAAGGGTTTTCCACTGTGCAGAAGCGGTGGCGATCGCCTGTTCCGTAAAATCAAGCGGTTTGCGATAATGGGCTTGCAGCACAAACAATCGCACCGCCATTGGGTCTACAGGTGCATGACTGTGCGCCCCTACTCCATCCAACAACTCGCGAATCGTGATAAAATTGCCCAAAGACTTAGACATTTTTGCACCATCCACCATCACCATACCGTTATGCATCCAGTAACGAGCGAGTGGTTGGTTCGTAGCAGCTTCCGATTGAGCAATTTCGTTTTCGTGGTGAGGATTTATTAAATCTCTACCTCCACCATGAATATCAATAGTTGTACCCAGTGTTTCCCTAATCATCGCTGAGCATTCAATATGCCAGCCTGGACGACCTTTTCCCCAAGGTGAATCCCAAGCTGGTTCTCCTGGTTTTGCACCTTTCCACAGGGCAAAGTCAAAGGGATGTTGCTTTTTTGCTTCTGAATCTTCAGGATCTAACCTTCCGCTCGCACCCGCCAGCTTTTGATCCAGTTGTTGTCCAGATAGCTTTCCATACGCAGGGAAACGTTCGACCCTGTAGTAAACATCACCACTAACCGCGTAAGCGTAATCTTTTTCTTCTAAAGCATCAATCAGTTCAATGATGGCAGGAATATTCTCTGTCGCACGGGGATACTCATCAGCATCCATGACATTTAAGCGGCGGATATCTTCAAAATATGCATCAATAAAGCGATTTGCCACCGCCTCCATTGTCGAGCCTTGTTCTCTGGCACGGTTAAGAATTTTGTCGTCAATGTCAGTAAAATTTTGAATATAGTGCACTTGGTAGCCGCGCCACTGGAGATAACGACGTATCGTATCCCAGATGATGTAGGAACGAGCATGACCCAAATGGCAATAGTCGTACACTGTCACGCCGCAGCAATACATCTTAACCTTTCCAGGTTCGACGGTTTGAAAGGATTCTTGGCGGCGGGTGAGTGTATTGTAAAGTGTTAGGGTCATAACAAGCGTGATACTGCTGAAATAGAGATACGTAATAATAGGGGAGAATAACTGGGATGAAAAACCAGCTACCCTATGCTAGTGTTTTCTGTCCTCTGTGCGCTACATTCTTTGTTCTGACTATTTTGATTTTTTCACAGCATCGCTATGCAAGCAGTTAGTTCCGAATCTCAATCAATGGATGCACCGAAGAAAGGACTACCAGTAACAATTATTACTGGATTCCTCGGTAGCGGCAAGACGACTTTACTCAATCATATCCTGACCAATCAGCAGGGACTGAAAACTGCTGTTTTGGTGAATGAGTTTGGCGAAATTGGCATCGATAACGAGTTAATTATCTCCACCGACGATAGTAACGATAACATGGTGGAGCTGAGTAACGGTTGTATCTGCTGCACCATTAATAATGACCTGGTGGATGCCGTTTACAAAGTTTTGGAACGCCAAGACAAAATAGATTATCTCGTTGTGGAAACAACTGGACTGGCAGATCCGCTACCAGTGGCGCTCACATTTCTTGGTACCGAGTTACGCGACTTAACCCGTCTGGATTCAATCATTACCGTAGTAGACGCAGCGAATTACAGCCTGGATTTATTCAATTCTGAGGCGGCTCACAGTCAAATTGTCTATGGTGATGTGATTCTGCTGAACAAGACGGATTTAGTTTCTCAAGCAGAATTAGAGACGCTGGAAGTCAAACTTCGGGAAGTCAAGGAAGGAGCGAGAATTATCCGTACAACAAAATCACAAGTACCACTAGCCTTAATTCTCAGCGTTGGTTTGTTTGAGTCAGACAAGTATTTCACTGATACTGCGAGTTCCCATAGTCATGATCATCACGACCATGACCACGATCATTCTGAGCACGCTCATGACCATCACGACCATGAGCATGATCATGACCACGATCATTCTGAGTGCACTCATGATCATGATCATGAGCACCATCACCATCATCACTCCGATCACTTAGAGAATGATGGTTTCACTTCCATATCTTTCCAGACGGACAAACCTTTTGCGATTAGAAAATTTCAATATTTTCTAGATAATCAGCTACCTGAAACAATCTTCCGAGCAAAGGGGATAATGTGGTTTGACGAAAGCCCTCAACGTCATATTTTCCATCTTTGCGGTAAGCGCTTCAGTTTGGATGATGATGAGTGGAAAGGTGAGAAGAAAAACCAGTTGGTGTTAATTGGTCAAAATCTGGATCGTGAGACTTTGATCAATCAGCTTGAAAACTGCATTTGTCTTCCTTCGACGACTCGCGGTAAAGGGTTTGGCAAATAGCTGACTGACGTAAGGCTCTTAGACTGTAGAAAGTTATGAGTGATGAGTGATGCGTGAGCTGACTTGTTATGTCTATGCGTTCTACTCATCACTCTTAATTATGAAAATCCTCGTTTGTAACTCTTAATCAAATCATTACCTATTTTTCTTCTGATTTATGCATAAAAATGACAAAATGCAAGAAGTTCTCATTTGAGTGATAAAAGTCACTGTGAGTCAAATGTTCTTGAGAAAACAATTCAACTTAGTTATCAGAGTCCTGTTACCAGCACTTTTTATACTTATCATCGCTATTGTTCCTTTTAGTGGCGTTAATCAGGCTGTAGACGTACCAAAACTCAGTCATAAAAGCAATTCCATAACTATTGAAAATACTAAACCAGGTACAACAGATTGGCAGTTGACAAACCCTGCGACTAAGCGAGAAATTGAAGGTTATGCTTCCCTGACTAGTGTCAATCGTGGCAACGAAATTAAGTTTTTTGTGAGCACAAAAGAACCCAGCTATACGATTGAAATTTTCCGTATGGGCTGGTATGGTGGCGCAGGAGGACGACAAACAGCACCTCAAGTGACACGCAAAAGTGTAAAACAACCGCTACCACAAGTGGATCAAGTCACGGGATCAATTGAATGCGATTGGAAAGATCCTTATGTTTTGAAAATTCCTTACAATTCAGCAGATCCTACACAATGGGCAAGTGGTTTTTACCTAGCCAAACTAACCACAAGTAAAAGTGGCAAGCAAAGCTATATTATTTTTGTAGTGCGTGATGATAACCGTACTTCTGATGTTCTGTTTCAATCGAGTGTGACAACTTATCAAGCATATAACAACTGGGGTGGAATGTCGCTTTATCGGTGGAACAGTCGAGAAAAACAAGCATACAAAGTTTCCTTCAACCGCCCATATGCCCTGAGTCCCAACTTGAAAGCGGCTTATGGGGTCGGAGCAGGAGAATTTTTGACTAACTTTCAACCCAAAAGGAGAACCTCTAGCGCTGGGTGGGAATACAACATGGTGCGATGGCTAGAACGGGAAGGCTATGATGTCACCTATTGCACAGATATTGACACCCACGAAAATCGCATTGACCAATACAGTGGCAAACCAATGTTATTGTTGCATAAAGCATTTCTTTCGGTTGGTCATGATGAATACTGGTCGTGGAATATGCGCCAAAATGTAAAAGCAGCAAGAGACGCTGGGGTGAGTCTCGGCTTTTTTTCTTCCAACACCTGCTATTGGCAAATTCGCTTTGAAGCAAGTGGTTTGACAAAGCAGCTCAATCGCACCATTGTGACATATAAAGAAGGTGCTGCCCTTGACCCCTTTGCTAGAGACAGTAATCCAAACAACGATTACTTAGTCACAACTACTTGGCGATCAAAACCTGTGAGTCTTCCGGAGGAAGCTCTCATTGGAGTCATGTACCAGACATTTCAGGTCAACGCGGATATTGTCATTGATCATACAGCTCCAGATTGGCTGCTTGTCAATACACAATTAAGTCCAAGTAAAACTCAAGCTTCTGTGGATAGTACGTTGAAAGGATCTGACAAACAAATGCGTCTTGAGGGGCTTTTGGGTTACGAAGTTGATCGGATGTTTGGTAACGCCCCAGCAAACACGATCCGCATTGCCCATTCACCTTATCGTTATGGAAAAGGGATCCGATATGCAGACATGACAGTTTATACTCCAAAATCAGGAGCAACAGTATTTGCTACTGGCTCTATGCAATGGAATTGGGGGTTAGATGATTACAATGCACCAGAGCTACGCCCTTCTGTTTTAAATGCTGATGCACAAGCGATCACACGTAATATTCTCGCCAGAATGGTGAGCGAATAATAAAATGAGGAATTATGATATAACTTTCCACATAATTCCTCATTTGTGATTATTCAATTTTACAGGTTTGAAGCCGTATCTGGCGCAACGATTTCGCCAGTTCCCACATTTAGAATCATGTCTTGATCAGTAATTAGATCTGTGAGTTCCTTAACTTGTAAGTTCATTTCCTCACAGGCTTGTCGTAACTCTTGTGCAAAAGTCCTGAGGTCATCTCCATAGCCACATTGGTAAGCAGCGGTTTCAATTCCTTGCTTGGCATTTGCTCTTGCACAATCTACTAATTCGGTGCCTTTTAGTGGTGTTTGGGATGCCATATCTGTTTTTATGACTTTATAAAGGTTTCCTTTTCAGATTATCTCTCAATTCAAGTATTAATTCATCCCCCTAATGGTTTAAAAAAGTTAAGAGTTAGGATTGAATTCTTATGTACAGAGGCACTATGGCGCGTCTGTACAACTTCATTAGCCGTTGACGACATTACCACCATTGGGGTGTAACACTTGACCAGAGAAGTAAGAAGAGTCATCAGATGCTAGAAACACATAACTGGGTGCGACTTCTTCAGGTTGTCCAGGTCTTTGCATTGGAACTTGTTTTCCGAATTTTTTCACTTTTTCTTCAGGAAAAGTTGACGGAATCAAAGGTGTCCAAATTGGACCGGGAGCGACGGCATTCACACGAATTCCCTTTTCAATTAAACTCTGTGATAAGGAACGAGTAAAGGCAACGATCGCACCTTTTGTTGAAGAGTAATCAATGAGCTGTTTACTACCTTGGTAAGCTGTGACTGATGTGGTGTTTATGATGGTACTACCTTCTTTCAGGTGTTTCAACGCCGCTTTGGTTAAGAAAAACATCGAGAAAATATTTGTGCGGAAAGTCCGCTCTAACTGTTCTTTGCTGATATCCTCGATGCTTTCTTGCGGATGCTGTTCAGCAGCGTTGTTGACTAAAATATCCAGTTTGCCAAATTCATCAATAGTTTGTTGTACAAGTTGCTGACAAAAAACTTCATCACCAATGTCACCAGCTATAGCGACAATACGACGCCCTTGTTCTTCAACTAATTTTTTTGTTTCTTTAGCATCGTCGTGTTCGTTCAGGTAGGCTATAGCTACGTCTGCTCCTTCTTTAGCAAATGCGATCGCCACTGCACGACCAATACCACTATCTCCACCTGTTATCAATGCAACTTTGTTTTTGAGCTTGTCACTTCCTTTATATTGAGCATCATCTGCTTTCGGTTTCGGCGTCATTTCTGATTCCGTACCCGGTGTTTCTTGAGATTGAGGTGGTTGTAATTGTTCTTCTGGCATAGTAGAATCTTCCTTGAAAATAAACAAACAAAAAAAATACCATTTCAAAACTAAACCTTGGACTGAACTATCAATCCAAGGTTTTATTCTTTGGCTAGCAATTGCCATTCAACAGTTTAGGCTTTTTCCTATTTTTAAGCCTGTCGTACTCATTACCTGAGCAATTGTACGTTACTGTTGTTAATTATCGTCACACAAGACACATGCTCTTTCTCTGACAACTAAACACAGCTATGCTATTCTCGTGAAAGGAAATATTTAAACCTTTCATCTGTTTCTTAAGTTATCTATTGTGTGGGGATTATTTCTCACCCTTTAGATGTAAACAAATTTAAATTTTATCCATCTTAAGAGGTAAAAAAAATTAGACCAAATGTAAGTCGAGGGTATGCAGTGCCTGGCAACAGGTGCTTTGATAATATAAATGATGAAATGAGAATGAGTATAACAAACGAATTGTAGCAGAGCCGCGACAAACGAAAAATTAATTAAAATATACCAAAGTAAGATAAGACTGGAAAAACCAAGGCAGGATTTAACTTAATTTTATGCAAAAACTTAATATTTTTTCAAATGAACAAACTGACAAGTTTCGAAATCTTCAGTTAACTTTAAGCGATCGCTGGAACACTTTCCAGGAAATTGAGAACAGCGACGCGGATATTTTAGTTATTCCCTCATTGAGCATTGACCAGGGAGAACTAAAAAAAATCGAAGGTTTTGAGCATTATGAGGAACGACTGCTGTTTTACTTGATTCAGTTGCAGAATCCCTGCACTCGACTGATTTATATCACATCAATGCCAATGCATCCCAGCGTCATTGATTACTATCTGCAACTTTTACCGGGAATTCCTTTTTCTCATGCTCGCAATCGCTTGCTGCTACTTTCCACTTACGATTCCTCTGCCAAACCCCTCACTCAAAAGATTTTAGAACGCCCCCGCTTGCTAAAGCAGATTCATCAAGCTTTAAGGGTTGAAAAATCATTTATGGTATGCTATAATTCGACCGAATTAGAAGCAGAATTATCTTTAAAATTGGGAGTGCCGCTGTTCGCTGCAGCACCAGATTCACAAATTTGGGGGACGAAAAGTGGCAGTCGGCAAATATTTGCAGAAAGCGGAGTTCCGTTTCCAGATGGTTGCCAAAGTGTTTGGAATGATGCAGATTTGGCACAAGCAGCAGCCGAATTGTGGGAACGCCAGCCGACATTAAAACGGATTGTAGTAAAACTCAACGAAGGAATCTCTGGAGAAGGAAATGCGCTCTTGGACTTAAGGCCGATTTTGAATTTAGCACCTCCTGGTAGTTCTCATGAGGAACGACTAACAGCGATGAGTGAGTGCTTTAAAACTTTGCGCTTTCAAGCGAAAGAAGAGAATTGGGAGACATTTTCGCTAAAAATCCCTGAGTTAGGGGCAATTGTTGAGGCGTTCGTGGAAGGAGAAGTCAAGCGATCGCCCAGCGTCCAAGGACTTATTACACCCAATGGGGAGGTGGAAATCCTCTCAACCCACGACCAAATTCTGGGAGGACCTGACGGTCAAGTTTATTTGGGTTGCGAATTTCCCGCCGATGAAACCTATCGACTGCAATTGCAGCAGATAGGGTTAAAAGTTGGCAAAAATTTGGCAGACAAAGGTGCATTAGAAAGATTTGCAGTTGATTTTATCGCTGTTGACAACGGTGATGGACAGTGGGACTTGCAAGCAATTGAAATTAACCTACGTAAAGGTGGTACGACTCATCCCTTTATGAGTCTGAAATTATTAACTAACGGTCGCTATGAACTCTCAACGGGTTTATTTTACACTCAGCAAGGGCGTCCCAAATACTACATGGCTACTGATAACTTACAAAAAGACTCCTATCGGGGGCTTTTGCCCAACGATTTGATGGACATCATCGCTCGTCATAGGCTACACTTTGACACTGGAACCGAAACAGGCACGGTATTTCACTTGATGGGTTGTCTTTCCCAGTTTGGTAAGTTGGGATTGACGAGTATAGGTAATTCTCCACAACAGGCAGAAGAAACTTACAACAAAGTTATCAAAGTTTTGGATAAAGAAACTTCCAGCAACAATAACGATTTATCCTCGTCATCGGAATATGCCTTCCCTATGACTTGGGATGGATCTAGCTGCTAGAAAATGGGGAATTGTGAGTAGTCACCTGCGTACGAGTTGGCTGTCAAAAAGGACTGCTGAACTAGTAACCACTAACTACGAACCATTTCCCAGTCTCCAGTTATGTACAATCGACTCAGGCTATGTCTTTGAGCGCTTGTGTTTCACACTAATCAAAATGCAGTTCATTGCATCAATTCAGACTGTCCGCGTCCCTATCCCCAGCCTTGGGGAAACAAATTTTGCCACACCTGTGGCGCACCGCTGCAACTTTTAGACCGCTATGTCCCACTCCAGCGTTTGGGATCAGGTGGTTTTGCCCAAATTTACACAGTTTGGGATCAAAAGACACAAACAGAAAAAGTGCTGAAAGTGTTGATGGAAAGTTCACCCAAAGCGCTGGAATTGTTTGCTCAAGAGGCGACGGTTTTAAAAAGTTTGCGACATCCAGGTGTTCCTAGAGTTGATGCTGATGGATATTTTTCTGTAGAGATGTTCTCTGTAACAACTCCACAAAGCAATCTCAAGCCTTACCAGTTCAATTGTCTGGTGATGGAAAAAATTCACGGTCAAACTTTGGAAGAAGTTTTCCAGCAGTATCCCCAAGGGTGTCCTCAGGAGTGGATTTTAAACTGGCTTGTTCAAGCTGTGGAGATTTTACAGGAGTTACACACTCGCAAGATCATTCATCGCGATATCAAACCTTCTAATTTAATGCTGCGTATTCCGCAAGGTTCCGTAAATAAGGGGGGAACAAGGAAAGATCAGCTGGTGCTGATTGATTTTGGGGGAGCAAAACAATATAGTTCCAACTTGTTTGGTTTAAAACCTTCCTCAACTCGGTTATATTCTTCTGGCTACAGTCCCCCAGAACAAGTTATTGGGGGTATTATTGGACCTGCGGCTGATTTCTATGCCCTTGGTCGAACGATGATTGAGATGTTAACGGGCAAATCTCTATCAGATTTGGAAAATCCCGTAACTGGGGAATTGCTTTGGCGCAAAGTGGTTAATGTCAATTCTCAACTGGCAGATTTGCTTGATGAGATGGTGCAGGAGGATGGGCGATCGCGTCCAGCCAATGCAGCAATTGTTCAAAAACGTCTAGAAAAAATTTCCCGAATTTCGCCACACCAGGGGATAAAATCCCAAATTCAGCAATCTTTTGCCCAGGGGTTTGGACAAGCTAAGGGCATTTTGGTTCAAGTGGAGGACTCTGTAGGACAAGCACTTACCACCTCTGCTCACGCCGTCGGTCAAACAACTCTGTTTATACTAAAGGCAATTTTCAAGATTTTTTTCGCTTGTCTGGACACATTTTGGACAATCCTTCTGACTGGTGTCGGCGCTAGTTTTGGTACTATAGGTGGCTTTGTTTTAGCTTCACAGACAACCATAGACGAACAAATTACCAAATTTATCTTAGATCAACTACCCGAGTTGAATCTCACAACCCCAGCTATCTCAGGCTTAGAGCTTCTTTTGTTTGCAGGTGCTGGCTTGGGAACCGCATGGGGACTAACACTTGCACGGGGTTTTGGTCAGAAGCGGCGGTTTTTTGTAACATCGATTATGGGCATTATCAGTTATGGATTCGCTTGGCTAGTTTTACAATTGTTCACACCACAACAGGGTGGTGAGAGATTACTCGGATTGATTTTGGCAGCTGTTTCTCTGCTCACTATTAGCTTAGGTCTTCGTAGCCATCATATCGTTCACGCTATAGTTGCTGCGTTTGGCACGGCTGTTGTCTTCGCGGTTTTCGTTCTTTTAGGATTTCCAACAAATATATTCGACTTCCTCAGCTTACCCAACTGGAACGAACTCTGGCTTCCAGTAACTTTTTTTGGTTTTGTCGGCGTTTTTCTGAGCTTCTTTTTGGGGGTGAGTCATTACCTTATTGTCCCTGGGTTGCGCTTTTTAGGCTGGCGTTAATAGATTTGTGTTGGCCTAGCCTGCGCGTAGCGCATAAATTGAAGATATAGATCCCCGACTTCGCAGAAGTTGTCGGGGATCTTGTTTTTCATGAATGATTTACTCCCCCTGCTGAGTGTAAGATTACCGATGTAATTTCTTCTCCCCTGCTCCGAAGCGTTCCGTTGCTCCAAAGCGCCTCTTGAAACCAACCTATAGCTCTAATTGGGGCATTAATTGACGAATTTATATTATTGACAAAATCCACTATTTGTGAATTTTACGCTCCTGCTAATATAACTTTACACAAACATATTAACTTTATCTATTTCTAGTTGAGCTAAAGAACTGAATAATACAGAAAGATTGTGCGTGAAGCGTCTGTGATGCATACTGCTAGCTTTGGCGATACGCACAAGAAGTCAGCAAGCAGGCTTATCGCACAAACGAAACAGTATATTTTGTGAATAAATGAATCAATAAAAATTCCGATTTTTAATTTGTATCACATAGCAGGTTTTTTTACGATTGTCTAGTTCCATTATTACTTTTATCAACTTTCAAAAGTCTATCTTATGGCAGGTGCTGAGCCTCCGAGAAATTGATAGAACATAATGCACAACTACTCACACAAGTAATTTTATTTGGCAAACTTTAGCTTAAGATTCAAAATTTAATAATTTAGTATTTTTCTAAAAAGGTTGATTCTTAAAATTTTGTAGATATATTTAGCATACGTTGAAAAGTGATTCTTTAAATTATTATTTTTCGATACAAAAAATATAAAGTAATACTTCTTTAAAAAATCTTTAAAGTAAATTATTGAATATACGGTTTGTATATGATATTTTTCATGTATGTTATATAAAAAGTAGTTAAAAACACATTTGTGATAGTAAACTACGTTTATGTCAGTTTTTTTGATCCAAAAAATATTTGGAGAAACTAAGCAAACTCAAGAACTTGTTTATTAAGGCGATAGTATTTTGTTTTAGCCACTAGTAGATAAGTCTCAATTTAATCAGAATGATTCTTAATTTATAATACTTAGTGGCGAAACAGAGCTTTTCATGATTTTTGAGTTTTTTCTCCGCAAGGTTTAATGGATTTCTGAAGTCTTTTATTGATTGGTGTTTACAATCATGTCTTGTTTTACTACCAATACAAGCATTTTTGACTCATATTTGTAAGTCAAAAAAGAAACATCAGCAAAATAATATAACATTTGTTCTCATTGATAATCAGGTGCTAAGCAGTAACATGTTTTTAAAAGACTTAGAGGCAAAAGTGTTCGAGGCTTCAGACTCAGAAAATAGCTTTATCAGCGCAAAACAGACAGGAAAATCCTTTCCTAATAATAGTGTGCTTTGTGAAATAGAAATGCCTAGACTTGATAGTACCGGTTTCATAAAAGTGCTGTATCAAGGCTCTGTCAGAGCGGTTATTCCTTTCAATTTAGTCAGTTCTAATACTCGTAGACTTGAACAGCACCAAGATATGAATTTGAAAACAGATGAAGATCTAAACAAATCTTCTGCTTTAGAAGAATTCTTGAGAAAAATATGTGAATTAGGGGAACTCTCCATCTACACTGCGAGTTTGGAAGAACAAAGTCTTTTGAACAAGCATTGGCGTGTTACTCTGTCTGAGGAGGAATCTAAGCCATCTCCGCCTAAAACTACAAACTCAACAGACGATAACTCGATATTTCCTACTGATTCTTTACTCAGTCAAATATTTGATTTCATTGAGAAGAATTATGATTCAGCTATCACCCTTTGCAATGTCGCTCAGGCAGTAGGTTACTCCGCAGGTTACTTAACAGATTTAGTGCGACGTCTGACGGGAAAAACAGTGAATCATTGGATCATTGAGCGCCGAATGTCAGCAGCACGTGCTTTACTGCTAGAAACCAAACAAAGTGTAAATAAGATTGCTTTAACAGTTGGTTATCAACATGAGGGTCATTTCTTTCGCCAGTTCCGTCAGTACCACGGAACCACTCCTCAAGCTTGGAGAAAGATCCAGCACTCTGAAGAGTAGCATGGAATAAAAGCGAAAAAATTGCGAGTCTCACAGAAAGATTGTGCATTGTAGTCGGAGGCAACTCATAAGCGTCTCCACGCACCAAAAGATTCTTGAAAGCCCCAAGAGAGTGGGATCTCCTACAAAGGTTAAGGTTAGGTAATTTAGCCGTAACTTGGTATGAGCAGGTAGGCGGCATATATCTGCCATTCATTTGCTAGCATCTGCACGCATATCTGCATTTAGTTATGCATGTATTACGCATCTATTGTGAAACTTTATTCAGAACCCCAACTTCAAGATCGAAGTCGGAGTGTTTGTTTTTTTACGAATAATTTGTGGTAACTAAAAAAGTTTAATTAACTATTGAGGGTTATCCACCAATACGGTTGGTGTTAAGACATTTATTTGTTGAGGCGGCTGAGGAGCACCCGAGCAGGGAGAAAACCGAGCCACATTCTCCCCCTCCCCCTGCCCCCGAGCGTAGCGTGCTCCCTGCTTGCCTTGCTCCAGCTTTCTCGCCGCGCAAAGCGCTAACACGAGCAAATTTCTTATCACCAACCGTATTGGGTTATCCACTTACATATGCCAGGGTGAAAAATGTTGTATTTACAACATTAAAGAAAAACCAAAATTATAAAGTTTTTGTAAAGCTTACGAATAGTGACACGAAAAAATGTGACTCTTGATCCAAAAAAAGTGCATTGTAATGGAATTGTGAAAAACATAACATAATAACCGTACACTTACGGATTTGAAAAATCATATCTCAAAAATCAATCTATTTAGGACTAAATGTCTGCTGAAGAGCTAACCAAAGAAGCTCTTAAGCTCGACAAAAATGGGCGAGCATTACTTTGAACACTTTTATTGAAGCAATAGATGCTAGAGCACATTGCAAGTAAATGAAGTACAACCACGTTGTCTAAAAGCCAGACTTATCAGCCCTTTTTACTTTTTACTTCTTACTTGGTGACTTCTGACTCAGAAACTGCTGCTGTATAACAGCTATATCTTTTTTATTTTTCACGCTTACTAACCGTTAATCGTGATGTATTTACTGCTTATGAAGCCAGTTTAGGCTTTATTGTAGGCTTAATTTTTATCGAAGTCCCGATAGTTTGCTTTTGTCTGATCCCTAAAACAAACTGATAATATTTTTCTGTGATAAAACGTCTTAAAAAACCTGTTTTTTTTAGTGAGAGTATGGTGAAAATTTTAATACTAAAAGTATAATAAAGTGGAAAAAATTATCTCGGAAATTAGGAGTAAATAATATCTTTATAATCGGTTGACAACATTTTAAAAAACTGTTAATTATAAAGAGAACCTAGGTACAAATTACATACAATGTTTGGAGTTTAGTTATGGCTAAGATCGATCAAATTGGTTTACAACCCAACAGTAATCAGAAAGTTATTGTTGAAGAACTAATAGAAAGTGAATTAGAAAGAATAGTCGGAGGAGATAGTTCTAAGGTTGAACAAACTACTGTGAGCACAACTGATGGAAGTCAGTCTATCAATCAGAGTGCTATTCAAGAATCTGGAAAGAATCCTGGTAAAAGACCACCCAGACTATCGCTCAATGAGCTTCTCAAAAGTTTAGGTATCAAGATAGATTTGGATCTTAACATTAAAGCATGACGTTGATCTTTGAGGTTAAGAGATTATTCATTAGGATTCACGACAACTTTGTTTAAACTGTAACCGTTCACGAGGTGAGCAAAAAATATCGAACATGAAATCCACGAAATCACTACTAAAATCAGCCTAAGTTTGATTTTTTTGGGTAATTTTGAATAGAAAAAACCGCGCGTAGTGCGTTGGCAACTGTTTTTTAAGGATTTAGGCAAAAGACCTACCGCCCGTGAACGATTACATTTAAACTTACCCTTCGTGCATCCAATCAAAGTATATATCCCCGATTTATAAAGAAGTCGGGGATATTGTTTTTTATGAATAAATTAGTATCCTTTCGCTTGCTTAAGCAGTAGGAGCTTGCGATATCTGTCAATGACTTTTAAATACTTTTTTTGTATATTTTTTATCTACTTTTAATTGTAAAGTTTAATGGATTTGAAGGCTTTTTTATTTTTATTTATCCTACCTTTATTACTTTTATTCTTATGACATTTGTAGTTCTATTTTTTAACTATAGAAAACATAAACTTTATAAAAGTGCTTATAAACTTTAAAGTATCTTTATATTATTTAAATAATAAAAGCTGTAATATTTAAACATAGTGAAAAAACAAAGCTTTACCAACTAAATATTTGTCACATTTTACATGGAAATTAAATCTGACAACTAAGTTAATTAAAAAAATCAGTAGATAATTATCAAGCTATCTAAAGATTTTTCTTATTAACAATAATTGGTTAAGTCAAGAAATTTATTTCACTGTCCCAAAACTATTTTTACCAGGAAGGAGCCTTTATGTCAGTAGTAGCAATTTTGACCGAGTTAACCGAACAAGAAATCAGCGGAATTGTTGGTGGTGGTCAATACTCCAAGAACTCTGGTTCCAGCAGTGCTAAAGGTGTTAACGCACAATCATCCAATCAATCTGCTACTGTCATAGCAAATGGTGGAGGAAAAAATAGCGATACAAAAGCTACCTCTATTCAAGGTTCAAATCAATCGATTGATAATAGCAAAGATCGTGCGTACGTTACCTACAAGTACTAAGTTATCTCCGTAGTACGCTCAAAATCAAATAATCTCACTGTCCCAAAACTATTTTTACCAGGAAGGAACCTTTATGTCAGTAGTAGCAATTTTGACCGAGTTAACCGAACAAGAAATCAGCGGAATTGTTGGTGGTGGTCAATCCTCCAAAAACTCTGGTTACAGTAGTGCTAAAGGTGTTAACGCACAATCATCCAATCAATCTGCTACTGTCATAGCAAATGGTGGAGGAAAAAATAGCGATACAAAAGCTACCTCTATCCAAAACTCAAATCAATCGATTGATAATAGCAAAGACCGTGCGTACGTTACCTACAAGTACTAAGTTATCTCCGTAGTACGCTCTAGTTGAGTGACCATCTCAACCAAAAGTCACTACAGCAATTTGTATTGCCAAAAATTCCTCTATCATGATTTTGTATCATCAGTACAAATCAAAACAGCACTAACCTAAAAAGTATGCAAGTTATAGATTACTTCGTAATAACAGTTATTAACCAGTAGTCCTTTGCCAGATGCTGCCAACAACTGACAAATGACTAATAACGGCTCTTACGAATAACTACACGAGCATCTTATAAGAATAGTGGTCTGGTCTTTTCTGGCTGCAAAAATTGCTACAACGTTACTTTGAACATTGACGGGTGTAAGCTGGATAAAAGTGAAAGGTCAAAGGGTAAGAGACCTTCGTTTGTTATCCCTTACTTCTTACCTACCCGTCAACTTTCCCCTCGAAAAATTAATAAAATTGTGGTATCAACAGGAACCACTCCTTGTTTATGCGCAATTCAAGTATCAAAATTTTTTGTTTCTTCAGCCTTTGATCTCTTATTAAATGATAGGTTTATTTTCGTTCGTACGTATATGGATTAGAAGTCAGGCATGGTGACGAAATTGCCTGTATTGCATAATTTTTCTGGAGTATCTGGGCGAATATTTGATGAGGAATTAGATCTTGCCTTATGCCGTAATTGACGGTATTCAAGCTAGAGGATAAAAAGCAAATTACAGTACAGAACGTGTGAAATTAAATTCTAATTTTTTTGTTTCGCTTTTCGTTATATAGTTGTAATTTTTTTCACAAGCTACTTATGTATCCCGGAATTTATTATAGTTTGGGGATATTGTTTGTTATGAATAATTTGGTGTATTTTAGCTTGTCTAAGCAGTAGTAACTTATAAGATTTGTAAGTTACTTGTCAAATAAATAATTTTTTTCTTAGATGTTTTATAGAGTTTAGACATTAACTTTTATTTTTTTGTAACGACTTACTATTTCTATTTATCCTATTTTTTAAATAGGTTTTTTGTCCATAGTTTCTAATTTGAAAAAAATACTAATTAAAATACTTAATAGAACTTTTATCCAAAATTTATAAAAAGTGTCCTGGTAATATGTAATATTTATAATGTAGTGAAAGTGCAAGACTTAACCAAATAATGTCGTTTGAATGTTAAGAATATGGTAATATTTAACGACAATAAGAAAAAATCAGTAGATAATCACGAGTTGAAGCATCTAAGGATTTTTTGATTACCAATTATTGGTGAAGTAAAGAAAAGAATTTCACTCTCCCAAAACTATTTCACACCACGAAGGAACTTTTATGTCAACTCTAAAATTTGAGCAAGAAACATTCACAGTTTTGACCGAGTTAACTGATGAAGAAATCAATGGAATTGTAGGAGGAAAAGGTTCAGACGTCGCTATTGGTGTTAAAGCTCCCACTAATGTAAAAATTGATGGTGCAACTGTAACCACGCAACAAATCACTCAAGTTGGTGTCGCACTAGTCGTTAATGGTGACGGGAAAGCTAGTGTTAAACAAGATGCAACTCAAAAGGTTATTCAGACAAAACGCCGCCCATAAAGCACGCATACCCTGCGGTAAGTACCTCCGTGTCTACAAAATCAACGAAAAGCTTATACTGTAAAGTTTTTGACTTTTGACTGACTCAGTAGGGTTACTAGCTTATCTCGATAGTATGCTCATCTTCAGTGAGCACCTCAACCAAAAGCCATTACAGCAGTTTGTATTGCCAAAAATTCCTTACATCATCCATGATTTGTAATCATACAAATCAGAACAGCACTAAGCTAGAAGGTATGCAAGTTATAGATTATTTCGTGAAGACAGTTATTAACCAGAAGTCCTTTGCCAGATGCTGCCAACAACTGACAAAGGACTAATAACGACCTTTACAAATAAGTATACGGGTATCTTATAACATAGTGGTCTGGTATTTTCTGGCTGCAAAACCTACTACAACGTTACTTTGAACATTGACGGGTGTAAGCGGGATAAAAGTGAAAGGTCAAATGGTAAGAGACCTTCGTTTATTATCCCTTACTTCTTACCTACCCGTCAATATTCTCCTAAATAATCAATAAAATGTGGTTCTGACAGGAGCCACTGCTTGTTTATGCACAGATGACGAAATTGCGTGTGTAGCGCTAATGTAAGCCTTTGCGCAGGATAATGCGTGAATTTTGTTAGGGCAGGGGGACGCAGTCCCGGATTGAATTTTGAATTAAGCGAAGGGGTGACGTCGAGAGTGCATAAATCTTATGGATAATTGTACGCCAAAGCAAACAAAACGTTACTATTGCTTACCCTTTATCAAAGCTGCAACTTATAAAGTTGCGGTAGCACAATGGGATGGTCTGTGGTGATTAATCAAAGAAGCGACTTGTTCCGCAAAGAAGCTTTAGACCGTGCTTCTTCGCCTGAAGAATTAGATCACATCATGCAGGTAGTCAGCCCGAAAAAGTGGCTACCTATAGTTGCAGTTGGTTCGTTGGTGGCAATGGGGCTGACTTGGAGTTTTTTAGGTCGAATTCCAATTACGGTCACGGGTACTGGAATTATAGTCTATCCCAGTACAATTACCTCATTTCAGTCACCACTTGGTGGTAAATTACAAACAGTTAACATCCGGGTTGGCGATTTTGTAAATAGAGGAGATATATTGGCAACGCTAGACCAAAGCGAACTCCTCAAACAGCTACAACTACAACGCTCTAAATTAGGGCAACTACAAATAGAAGATCGCGCTGCTAGTTTAGTGCAACTACAGCGGCAAAACGCAGACAAAGAAGCGATTAAACAGCAAAGCGAATCTTTGCGGCAAAACCTCCAGGCAGTACAGAAATTAACACCGATTTTAAGAGACAAAGGGCTAAATTCGATTCAACGCGATCGCGTTAACCAAACACAAACTTTAAAAGCACTGCAAAAACTGCTACCTACTTTCCAACAGAGATTGAACAACCGTCAGGAGTTATTAAACGAAGGAGCAATTGCTGGCGATACGGTACTACAAGCACAGCAGGATTACTTAAATGCGGTGACACAAATTAATGAAGCCGAATCGCAACTCAAGCAACTGGATGTCAAAGAAGCAGATGCACAAAGACAATATCTAGAGAACCTGAACTCAATTAAAGATTTGCAAGCGCAGTTAAAACAATTAGATAGTAAAAAAGCAACTGCAGCGCAACAAGATCTAGAAGCAGTAACTACTCGCAAAAAAGAAATTCAGGAAGTCCGGCGCAATATTGCTCAATTAGCACTGCAATTGTCGAGTAGCAGCTTAATCAAGAGTAGCTACTCTGGACGGGTTTTAGAAATTTCGGCAACTCCAGGACAAGTTGTCTCACAGGGTACACCCATAGGAACAATAGCCGCACAACAGCTATCAACTCAACCTATGAGTGTGGCATTTTTTCCTGTTGGCGATGGCAAGAAAATTCAAAAGGGAATGAAGTTACAAGTCACGCCTAGTACAGTGCAACGGGAACGCTTTGGTGGCATCATTGGTGGTGTCACAGATGTCTCACCCTTTCCTGTGACTAAACAGGGTGCATTAAGTGTAGTAGGTAATACCGAATTTGTGGAAGCTTTAATGTCACAAGGACCGCAAATCTTAATGACTTCTCGATTGCAATCAGACTCTTCGAGCTTTAGCGGCTACAAATGGTCTTCTTCAACTGGACCACAGATGAAAGTCACTTCAGGAACTACTACCTCAGTACAAGTCACTGTGGAAGAACGCGCCCCGATTACATTTGTCCTGCCACTTTTAAAATCCTGGAGTGGTATTTCGTGATATGTTATTATGCTGTTCCGACGGAACATAAATCATACCGTTTCATTATTTTGATGACTATAAATAAAAACAGTGAACAGCTACCTACACAGTGAACAGTGAACAAGGGGTGGACGAGTCCGTTTCCTACCTGATAACCCTTCGGGTGTGCGCAGAGCGCACGCCTTACGGCGAACGCCAGTCGCCTACGGAGGGAGAACGCCAGGTCCTACAACGGGGGGAACCCCCGCAACGGACTGGCTCCCCTCCTGCAGCGCTGGCTTACTGATAACTGTAGGACTTACGCAAAAACCCTTTTAAACCCTCTTACCTTTGCGTTCTTTGCGTCTATGTCCTGCGGACACGCTGCGCTAAGGCGGTTCATTTTTTCATTATTTTGCGTAAGTCTTGAACTGATAACTGCTAACTGATAACTGTTAAATCACAGTCAAAATTTTTTAAAAATATTTTTATGTTCTGGCAAAATCTAAAAAATATATTAGGGCGATCTGCGCTCCGCGCAGCAGCGAAGCTATCGCCTAAAAAAAAGCGGTGTCATACTCCAACTCTACTGCAAATGGAAGTAGTAGAATGTGGCGCTGCTGCTTTGGGAATTATTCTAAGTTATTACCATCGTATTGTCCCACTAACGGAACTGAGGCAGGCTTGCGGTGTATCGCGGGACGGAGTTAGTGCTTTAAATATCCTCAAGGCTGCTAGAAACTATAAACTTAGCGCCAAATGCTTTAAGACCAACTTAGCTGGCTTGTCGCAGTTGAAATTTCCCTACATTATATTTTGGAACTTTAACCATTTCCTAGTTGTAGAGGGATTCGGCAAACAGCAAGTTTTTCTTAATGACCCCGCTATGGGACGGCGTACTGTTTCCCTAGAAGAATTTAGTGGTGCTTACACAGGTGTCGTACTAGTTGCAGAACCTAGTACAGAATTTCAACGCGGAGGACGCAAGCCCAGCACAATCTTAGCTTTGTGGTCACGGCTGCGAGGTTCTATTAGTGCATTGATTTACTGCGTGGTGGCAGGATTTTTGCTAGTCATTCCCGGACTGGCGCTACCTGCATTCTCCCAGGTATTTGTAGACAACGTATTGATTGAGCATCGGTATGAATGGTTGCGTCCGCTAATTTTAGGTATGCTGTTTACAGCTGCACTCAACGGGTTTTTGACGCTGTTACAGTTGCAGTTCTTGCGGAAGATGAAAATCAAGTTGTCCGTGGGGATGAAGAGTCGGTATCTGTGGCACATTTTACGCCTACCCCTGAGTTTTTATGATCAGCGGTATGCTGGGGAAATCAGTAGCCGTATACAGCTCAACAACAGTGTTGCTGATATGCTTTCGGGTGAGTTAGCGACTACAGTAATTGCAGCAGCATCTGTATCTCTATATGTAATAGTGATGTTGCAATATGATGTGGTGCTAACCTTAATTGCGATCGCTTTTGTGATTATAAACCTTGCTGCCTTGCAGTGGGTCAGAGGGCGGCGCGTAGATGCCAACATTAAACTCATCCAAGAACAAGGAAAAGTCAGCGGCGTAGAAATTTCTGGTCTTCAGAGTATGGAGACGCTAAAAGCATCTGGGTTAGAATCAGATTTTTTTTCCCGGTGGGCGGGTCACTATGCCAAAGCCGTCAACACCGACCAAGAATTACAGGAAACAAACCAGACAATTGGTGTTTTACCAAGTTTTCTCGAAGCGATCGCTTCCATGCTACTTTTAGCTATGGGCGGTTTGCGAGTTATGGATGGAGCTTTGAGCATCGGAATGTTAATCGCCTTTCTCGGTATGATGGAAAGGTTTTTCGCTCCGGTAAGTAATCTCATCAACTTGGGAAGTCAACTCCAAGAGATGGAAGGTAATCTCACTCGCCTTGATGATATCTTACGTAATCCAATTGATCGGCAGCTTGAGCAGGAAAGCAGGGAAGTAAGGGACCACAGGGGCAGGGAATCTCAGGGAGAAATAAATTCTTCCTTGCCTTATGTGCCTTCCTTGTCTTCTAGCTTACGGCTCGTCGGTTCGCAAACATCCCCCTATCTTCTAACCAAACTCAGGGGATACGTAGAATTACGCAATTTGACATTTGGCTATAGCCAAATCGCTCCACCGCAGATTGAAAATTTTAATCTTTTGCTCAGGCCAGGGCAACGAGTTGCTTTGGTAGGTGGAAGTGGTTCTGGAAAGTCTACCATTGCCAAACTTTTGTGTGGCTTATACCAACCGTGGGAAGGAGAAATTCGATTTGACGAGAACCGCAGAGAGGAAATTTCTCGTCAAGTACTAGCCAATTCTATTTCTGTTGTAGAGCAAGAGATTTTGTTATTTGCTGGTACCGTCAGAGATAACTTGACGCTTTGGGATAGTACTATTCCTGACACTCATCTGGTTCGGGCTTGTCAAGACGCAGAACTTCACGATGTCATCCTTTCACTGCCAAATGGGTACAATTCCGACCTTTTGGAAGGTGCAACCAATTTGAGTGGTGGTCAGCGACAACGGCTAGAAATTGCACGTGCTTTGGTTAATAATCCTAGTATTCTGATCATGGATGAAGCCACTAGCGCCTTGGATAGCGAAACAGAAAAGAACGTCACTCGAAATCTGCGGTTGCGCGGTTGCACTTGCATCATCGTGGCACATCGACTCTCAACCATCCGAGATTGTGATGAAATTATTGTCCTTGATCGCGGCAAGATAGTCCAACGGGGAACCCATGAAGAATTACAGCAAGTTGAAGGGCTGTACTTAGAATTAATCCGCAGTGAAGGAGACGAGCAGGAGGAGCAGGGAGTAGGTGAGACAGCGCTGCGGGAGGGTTTCCCTCCGCAGGCGACTGCGAACCCGAAGGGGAGCAGGGAGCAGGGAGTAGGGGACCAAATCAATTCAAAATTAGAAGACTCTGCCTCATCCGCCTCATCTGTGTTGTCTTTTTCAAATCTCAAAGGACAACATTACCGTTTACAATGCAATGAATCGCTACAGCTAGATGAGCCTGAGACAATTTGGCTAGTGAAATCTGGTAGCTTGGCGTTATTTGCGATTGCAGTGAATAATAGCATTCCAAAAGATACCCGTCGCTATTTATTTAGTAGCACAGCAGGACAGGCGATGTTTGCGACTGCACCAAGTAAGACAGACAACGAGCAAAAAATTTTAGCGGTGTCGCTTGAGGAGACAGAAATTCTCAAAGTATCCAAAGCCGACTTTAATCAATTGTTTGCTAACGCTAATAAAGAAGTCGTAACTCTGATAGAACACTGGATTTATCAATTAGGTTCAGTACTTGCTGGCATCACTACACCAACGATACCAACATCGCTTCCGGAAACCCGCGACATCTCCTTAGTCAAAGACCAAATATTCCAGCCGCATCAAATATCGTGGGTGCAAGTCGTGCAAGGACGTGTTCGATGGATGGGGTTTGAGGAACTCTCGTTAACTCCTGCATCAGCAATCTTGCCTTTAGGTGCGAATATGTGGCTACAAGCAGATAACACTGTTGAGCTAAAAAGTGTTAACACCTTAGAAATCGAAGATATCAATTCCTTATTAGGCGGTTTGTCCCAATTACAAACTTATTTCCTTTATTGTATTAATCTGCTTCAACGGCAGGAAGTGGATGCAGAATTACTCAGATTTCAAGCCAGAGAACGTCTTGAAAGGCAAGTGATGCAAGAGACGTTAGCAGAATTAGCATCTGTATTGCCACAGCCAAAGTCAGACAGACTAAATAATCGTTCAGAATTCAGTAGTAGTCTTGATTCAACTGATCCAGATCAAGCCTTACTAATTGCTGCTGGTGCTGTAGGACGAGCATTAGGAATTAAGATTTGTCCCCCAGCTGCATCAGAAGATTTATCACGAGTGCAAGATCCTGTGGAAGCGATCGCCCGTGCTTCCCATATCCGTGTACGGCGAATTCAGTTGCGAGACAAGTGGTGGGAAAAGGATTGCGGGGCAATGTTGGCATTTACGATTGAGGACAAACTGCCAGTAGCACTATTACCAGTGTCTGCTACGCGTTACGAACTCTACGCCCCTTCGGAACAAAGGCGCATTAGAGTGGATACCCCCATAGCAAGAGTGTTAGCTTCCACTGCCTACGTATTCTATCGACCTTTGCCTGAAAAACCGCTCAAAACTCTTGATTTGCTTCAGTTTGCTCTTCAAGGTCATTACAAAGAACTCATTACAGTTTTAGTAATGGGAATGACTATCAGTCTATTAGGAATGCTAACACCTCAAGCTACAGCAATCCTGATCGACAAAGCTATCCCAGATGCTGATCGGGGGTTGTTAAGCCAAATTGCTTTTGGTTTGATAGCTGCTGCCTTTGGCGGAATGCTGTTTCAACTAGCCCTTGGATTTGCTACCATTAGGCTAGAAACTTTTGCCGATTCCTCTACTCAAGCTGCAGTGTGGGATCGATTGTTAAAGTTAAAAGCTTCCTTTTTTCGCTCCTTTTCAGTTGGTGATTTGGATTCTAGAGTCACGGCGATTACTCAAATTCGCCAAAGACTAGGTAGTACAATCTTAAGAACAATCTTCTCCAGTTTGTTCTCGCTACTCAATCTGGGACTATTGTTCTACTACAGTCTTCCCTTAGCTTTGATAGCTTGTGTGGTAGCATTCGTAAATATTGCCGTCACAATCATCTCTGGTACTCTGATTGTCCGCAAAGTTCGCCCTCTGCTAGAGCAAGAAGGACAAATCTTTGGTGTGATGGTGCAGTTAATTAATGGAGTTACCAAACTCCGAGTCGCTAAAGCTGAAGCCCGCGCCTTTGCTTATTGGGGAAAACAATATACCCATCAATTGAAATTAATCCTAAGTACCCAAGTCATTGAAGACACTGTCACCGTTATCAATCACGTGTTACCTGCATTAACAACTGCTGCCCTCTTCTGGTTTGCTACTAGCTTAATTGGGCAGTCCCAAGTTCCTGGAGGCTCTGGTTTATCAACTGGTACTTTTTTAGCATTTAACGTCGCTTTTGGCACTTTTGTCAACGGAGCTACCAGTTTAAGTAGCACAGTTGTGGAAGTTTTACAAATCTTGCCTTTGTGGCAACGTGCTCAACCAATACTGCAAGGTGAACTAGAAGTCAAGTCTAATCAGGCAGATCCAGGAAGACTATCAGGTAAATTAGATGTAGATCGGGTATCTTTCCGTTACCGCGATGATGGTCAATTAATCTTGGAAAATGTCAGTATCCACGCCCAACCAGGAGAATTTATCGCTATTGTCGGGTCTTCAGGTAGCGGGAAATCAACATTATTAAGGTTACTTTTGGGATTTGAATTCCCAAAATCTGGCACGATTTATTACGACGGACAAGACAAAGCCGGGTTAGATGTCCATGCTGTGCGCCGCCAATTAGGTGTAGTACTGCAAAATAGTCGCTTGATGTCAGCCTCTATTTTTGAGAATATTGCCAGTAATGCATTGATTACGATGGATGAAGCTTGGCAAGCAGCTCAAATGGCAGGTTTTGCAGATGATGTTGCCGCGATGCCGATGCAAATGCATACAATCGTCAGTGAGGGAGGTAGTAATCTCTCCGGCGGACAACGACAACGGCTGTTGATTGCTCGCGCACTTGCATTGAAACCCCGCATTTTGTTATTTGATGAGGCTACCAGTGCGCTTGATAACAGAACTCAGGCGATCGTCAGTGAAAGTTTAGATAAACTGCAAGTTACCCGAATCGTGATCGCCCACCGACTGAGTACAATCCGTAACGCTGACCGCATCTATGTACTCCAAGAAGGTCGAATTTTGCAGCAGGGTCGTTTTGAGGAACTGGCTAGAGTTGAGGGGCTGTTTGCTCAGTTGATGGCGAGGCAGATGGCTTAACAATTCAAAATTCGTCTTGCAAAGTTTGCTCTGTCGGGAAACCGTTCGGCGCTCGCTCACGGCCGAAGCCCACAACAGCGCACTGGCTCCCCTTAAAAAGCTACGGTGTACACACATCTCGCACCAGAAGGAATTTTGAGTCATATCATGTCCGCTTGAATGCCCGTCATTGCGCTAACTCAGATCCTGCACCAGTCGCATTACCCGCCTAGGGTTTAAACCCAGCCCTTTCAACGCGAACAAATGAACTAGTGAGTCATTCCAATGACACAAGTTGCAGATGAGTAGGAAAATAGATATTTTCGACCAATTTTAGCGTGTGTTAACTCTGAGAGTTATGAGTGGAGT
>JAESGJ010000153.1_pt1 | contig 92482 bp, 85 predicted proteins | sample 9266241 | NCBI WGS metagenome assembly JAESGJ01 (sample SAMN14514841, study PRJNA621669) | algae metagenome | isolation source: Brasilonema octagenarum HA4186-MV1 and co-occurring heterotrophs from wet... | place: USA: Manoa Valley, Hawaii | collected 2009-07-20 | reverse complement strand
CGATCACGATCGGCTGGAAATGGTGATCACGATGCTCTGGAATGGGTGATCACGATGGCCTGGAATCGGTGATCACGATCGGCTGGAACGCGCATGGAACCTACCGGCTTGTCGCGAATCTCATCCAAACTCCGGCAGTTTGGCCACTTGGTAGCGGCGGGCACGCGCTCCGACAACGCTTACATAGTCGAATAACGAACTCGTTGGCATTGCAGGACAGGGGCAGAGCCTGTGCTGATTGATGCATGCGGCAGTTGATTTCACCCAACGGTTGCGGTTGTATAGAAGCTATTTTGTTGCTGGGGAAACATCTCAATGCGCGTCGTGGCGATTTTAGCTGTCAGTTTGTCTCTGGGCGGATGCCTCACTGACGAACAGCTCATCGCGGAACGCAATGCCAAAGACGACCAAAAGTGCCAAAGCTACGGGGCTCGGCCGGGCACGGATGCTTACGTGAATTGCCGCGCTCAAATGGATAGCGCCCGCACAACAGCAACAGCCATCAACAGCGCGACTCCGGCTCAAACAAACGTGGTTGTACAGTCTTCGGATGTACCAATTTTACCGATGCCCACATTACCTCCCGGGCCGCGCTGTACCTCACGAGGTTGCTAGCGGCATTGATCCAAATCGGGGGACGGACTGACTATTAGCCTGCGCGACTGTTCCCCGTGACCACAAGCTCCTGAAGTCTATGGCCCGCCAATGCGGGCGGCACGCGCGAACCGCCAGAGTCCGTCACTCTGCCTCTTCGATTTACCAAGCCGTGAACTTGCTCCGTCGGGCAAAACAGTGGTTTATAAGACGCTGGCCAAGCAGAGGACCAGCAATGGCAACTGAAATCGAAGCGTCTAGCGATCTGCTCAAGATTGCAAAGCTCAATGGCGACTTCAAGAGGAACTACGGAATCCTACTTGGCGCGTTTTTGTACCTTCGCTCTATTGGTGCCGCCCGTGGACGCTCTTGGTTTTGGAGCGGCCTCCTCTTTGGCGTTTTCTCTCTCGGCTTGTCGTGGCTCGAAAAGCATGGCTGGTCATGGCCGCTTTGACGATCATGGAGCAAGCCTCTTCTGCGGTAGCCAGTCGATAATGGTGAAGCCTCGCGTCATTAAGCTCCGAAAATCTTATGCGAAGCTCACGCATTTCGAGTGCCGGGAACACAAAATAGTCGAGCGGGAATCTGTTTTGTTCGTCCAACCTGATCGCCAAGATCAATCCTTCAGGCAGAAGAGCGCGGCGGTAAATTGTCCAAACAGGCGCCCCATCGTGCGCCTTCCAAACCCTGGCCACTCGCAGTGAAACATTCAGTATCCCGTTCAGGATGAGTAAAGCGCGCTTTTTGTTGAATACGGCTTGCCCACCCAAAGCCTCAGCCTCCCTAGCGACGTTGGCTGCCACGTCGATCAAAAGCTTGTCTCTCTCTTCGCGAGAATCAACGTAGGCACAATCACGCGTGGAATGATAACCGATCAATCTATATGCATTGCGCAGACTTCCGAACCTCAGTTGGTAGAGAGTTGCACAGGGAAGCTCTTCCGCCGCGTCGATAACGTCTTTGCTGAGTCGGCCGCTCTTCTTAAGACGAATGCGGAGACCTTTGAGCATATCTTCATTTGATATGCTGACGTAGCGTGTTTGCATTCGCTTCCGCGCCTTTGCGAACATCTCTGGATCGACGATCGGCGCAAACGCTGTCTGACTTCGAATCCAGCAATCTGGCGGATTGTGTTTGGGGCTCTGACGCAGTTTGTTCGATCGGCGATTGTAAACTAGGTTGCCGATGTAGTTTTCATTCTCCAAGAGATAATGGACCATCCAATTTGTCCAAGGCCGACCGTGCAAGGTTATAATGCCATCCATATTGAGTTGACGCGCGATCTTTTCCTCAGACCGTTTTTCAATTGCGAACTCAGTAAAGATACGACGGACGATGGCTAGTTCGTGAGGCGGCCCGGGCCGCAACAATACTCGATCACTCTGCAAGTTCTTGCGTTGTCCACGCTCCATAATCCCTTTCGAGCGGCCGGACTCATCTATTAACTCTCTGCGCAATCCATATCCAGGCTGCCCACCCTGTCGGAATCCAAGAGAAGACAACCGGCAAGCACCAGCAAACACCTTTGTTGATAGCTCTCTGCTATATTCGGCGGCCATCACCCGCTTGAGGTTCTTCATGATGCTCGACATCAAGCTTCCGTCGTTGTCGAACAACTCGGCGCAATATGCGACCTTCACGCCCGCCCTCTTGCAAATAAACTCGTAGTGCGCGCTTTCGTCAGTGTCTTGAAAGCGGCCCCAACGACTTACGTCATAGACAAGGATGTGACTGAAGTCGGCGTGACCTGACTGCACGTCTTCAATCAGTTGAATCAGAGCCATTCGGTTCTCGATTTTCAAGCCACTCTGCGCTTCGTCTGCATAAGTGCGCACTATCGAGAGGTTACGGCTTGCGGCATATGCCGCAATCGTCGTTGCTTGGTTCGCGATGGAGTATCGCTGATGATCCGTGGACATGCGGACGTATTGGGCCGCACGGAAGGTATCGTGGAAGCGCGGAAGCTGCGTTTTGTGAACGATAAGCGCATTGGTCATCGTTGCCGCCATCAGTAGCGGTGATGCACACCCTGCCATCCACATCAAACAGTAAGGCCCGCTGCCACGCTATTTCAAGCGAGTCGGCATGTTTATTTCAAAAGGTTTCCGGCTGTGATAGCGGTGTCGCTCCTATCAATGATTGTGATCGATCTGCCCGATGACATTTTTCCAAAGAATAAAGCGAAAAATCTTGAGACCCCGTGAGATAATCGAAGGATACGAAGCTCAGGAATTAGTTGAAACAGTTTTTCAGAAGACGCTTGAGTACAATCCGAGGGGCGACTGGCCGCTAGTCAGAAGTGTGCGAACAGTTATCGATTTTGGCGGCGGCGCGGGTCTGCATTACAAACTAGCTCAGCAACAATCTCCGAGCATTCGGTGGGCGATAATTGAAACACCCGCCATGGTGCGGCGAGCCAAAGAACTCGAAACGGATAACCTCAAATTCTTTGAACAAATTGACACGGCAGCCGATTGGCTTGGAGGTGTCGATCTTGTGCACTCGAACGGCGCCATTCAGTACGTTCCTGATGCTGAAGAGACTATTCGCCATCTTTGCGCGACGATCCCAAAGGCGCTCGTCTGGTATCGCGTGCCGCTCAGTGAAGGTGCGTCTAGGCGAGAGATTCAGACATCATTCCTCAGCGACAACGGACCTGGGCAATCGGCTTCTTCGAAAGAGAAGTTGGTCCGATATGAAAGAAACTGGCTACCCGAAAAACTGTTCATACAGGCGCATGGCGTCTACCGGCTCGCTGAGCGTGGTCCTGATTCTAGTGAGCGGGGCACGCAGCAGTTTAAGTTCGTGCGCCAATAGCTTCGATGGATCACCCGTTGCCAGTAAAGGCATCTTGCCAATAAGAACAAACAGGGTACACTAATCGAATGCAAGCTCGCGCGTCAAGCCAGCCACCCGACCCCGACCGCCTCGAATCGGCGGCCGACCAAGCCATAGAGGCATGCGGCGGGGACGCGCGCGAAGCGGTCAAGGCGCTGATCGTTACGAACGAATATCTTGAGCACCGTCTTCAAGAGCTTGCTTCGCCCGGTTACGCGCGGGGGCGGGTGCTGCCGCGTGATCGGAAGGATTGGTACGATTAAGGCATTTGCCTCTTTTCGCGCTCCTAACAACCGTCTAGGCTGAAGCGGGAGAGTCATGACTTATGCAACTACGCCATTTTGAATGCACAAATCTCAACGCCTTCCTGACCTATCAATTCGATTTTTTTAAAGACGTAACATTTCTTCATGGGATCAACGGGTCTGGCAAAACTTCCATCCTTCGAGCTATCGCGTCTTTGTTGACGCCTGATCCGCTTTGGCTTGCAACGAGCACGTTCGATGAAATTGCCGTCACAATTGAGCATAACGGCGTTGAGTACTCGATCCGCGCCGCAGACGCAGTATCGGAATTCACAATTGAAATATCTGGCGGCCTTGATCTGCAGGACGTGCTTCTCAAAGAGTTAATCGAAACCACCTTGAGAGAACCTGAGGATGCGTTTTGGTCACATCCTGGCGCCCGCGACGAAGATCTTAGCTTAAGAACTAAGCGCGTGCTCGACAGCGCTAAGACATTGTCTTTCATTGCTGGACTGCCAACGCCAATTTTCCTTGGTCTTGATCGCACCACACTTACGGCTACCAACAATCGACCTCAGCGAGGTCGCGCCAGATCTGTGGCGCCGTATTTCCGGACCTCTCTTGATGATGCTCTGTATGAAGCGGAACGATTGCTTCGCGGTCAACTGGCCGACCTGAGCGTAGAAAGAAACAAGCTTTTCGAGAAGTTGCGCAATCAGCTCTTGCTTTCGTTGTTTCAAATTCCGAAGGCGCAGGGTCCAGACGACATGTTCAAGCGGCCGGAGATGGCACAGCTTCAACGGATGCGCACCTCTGTTATTACCGCACTGAAGAAGATCTCGATCACCGATAGCGAAATTCAATCCACGGTAGGGCCGTTCTTTGCGACCGTGTTCGCCGCCGCCGAACAGGCGGTCAACGCTCCGGAGTTAAAAAAGGACAACACAAACTTTCAAGACGTGGTGCGTGCAATCGCACCATATATTAATCTTCAGACTCCCATTGGGGCAATCGAAAGTGCGGTAGATCGCATTGAGAAGGCAAATGCGCAGGAGCGCATCATTGCGCGGCCAATAGAGACCTATACGAAGATCATGGACGGCTTCTTTGCCGATTCGAGGAAGACTATTGTACTTGAACAAAACAAGATTTCTGTTCGGCTTCCTTCCGGCACCACAGCCGATATCACCGCACTAAGCTCGGGTGAGCGACAAATTTTTGTCTTGATCACGCACCTGGTCTTCAATCCCAGAATGCGAGACGAAAATATTCTACTGATCGACGAGCCGGAGCTCTCCCTTCACTTGAAATGGCAGAAGGGGTTCGTTTCAGCGGTGAGAACAGCAAGCCCCGCTATCCAGATGATTTTAGCTACGCACTCTCCAGAAATTATCTTCGACCTCGAAGACCGAATGATTCCGTTGGAGTTTTGATTGACGCAATATTCTGCTCGGTCCATGCGAGCGTATGCCGCCCTATGGCGGCCGTACAATGATATTGACATTTACGTCGAAGATAGTTCGCTCAAGGGACTTTATGAGCGTTTGTTTCGACGTTTGTTGAATGAATCGACTCGGCTAAGCGCGCTTATACCGCTTTCGAACAGAGCGGCCGTTCTAGAGGAAGCCAGGCGGTTGCGCCAGGATCGAACCCGAATCCGTTTCTTTCTTGTTGATGGTGACTTCTTCTGGTCAGTGGGCGCGAGGACCCGAATCCCAAACCTATACGTGCTACCATGCTATTCGATTGAGAATTTTGCTTGGCACTTGCCATCGATAAAGGGGGCAGCCGAAACCGTTGCACCTCATATGTCGGCGATTGACATAGACGCCGGCCTTCAGGCCGACGAACTTGATGCAATTGCAAACTGCCTAGTCCCGGTCTTCATTGCATATGCAATTTCTTTCCGATTGGGTGGCAGTTGTGAAACGGTCAAATTTTCCGTAACAAGGTTGGTGCAGGACGGTACAAGATCTTCGCTCTGTCCAAAGAAGATCCGCAGTCGCACACGGGCGATTTTCCGCCACCTTCGAGAGGAATTCGGCCTCGATGCCGTAAGGAGAGAACGGCAAACGACTATTTCGCTGTTGCAATCCAGAGAGGTCGTTCCGTCCCGCTTCGTCGCGGGCAAAGATTACCTTCTGGGAATCTTATTATCGATCTTTCATGAGCGCTTTGGCTTTAGAGGCAATAGTCGGCAGCTTCTGTCGCTAATTCTTTCTAAGGGCACGCCGCTAGAAGCCAAATTGAAGGCCGCATTGAGGCGCGCTGTGCGACAGCTTGGTTGATTTCACCCGTTTTCAAGATAACGGTCGCGAGGCAGCCAGAATTCCAAGGAAATGACGTTCGTGGTCGAAGTGCGCGATTTCTCCATTTTGCGGATACACGAATTTTCCTATGGGCCGGTCGAAGCCCTTTTTCGCTAAAGATCGATGCCCCCCCTACGGTGAGCGTGCGCCTGAACCGGAGCCGACGCTGAGCGTGGCTACATTCGCGCTAGGGGATAACTCGCTTAAGTGCATATCGCGCCATTTATCTCGTATAACGTGTACATCATTCTCTCGTTCGCTGATTCTTATTCTTTTCCGGCAAGCAGCGGCTTCTTTTGTGGGGGCTCCCTTTGAAGGTACTTCGTTTATTCGAACGGCTTGCTCACAGTGCCGGCGTCTTGCTTGCTGTGGTGGCCGTTGCTGGTGTTGTGGTCATCATTGGTCGCCCTTCGGAGAAGAGTGGAAATCAGCCGAGCTTTGCAGGCGCAGAGCTTCAGAAGAAGCGGCTCGCGATTTTCCTCGATGGGACATTGAACAGCGTTGATACCAATACAAACGTTTGGCGCATGAGGGCGCTGTGCGCATCGAAAGACGCGGATGGGCATCCGCAACTCATTTACTATTCTATCGGGGTCAATGGCTTTTGGGGCGGCGTTTTCGGCCACGGCCTGGACGAGAATATTCGTCTTGCCTACGAGTGGCTGATCGAGAACTACAATGATGGCGACGAAATCTTTATTTTTGGGTTCAGTCGCGGTGCGTATACCGCGCGCAGTCTTGCGGGGCTGATTGCCATAAATGGTGTTCTGAAAGCGGGTTCTCCGATTGGCATCAGCGAGCTTTTTGAACGATACAAAAAAGGCGACGAAGAAAGCATCTGGACGTTGAAGGAGAAGGAAGCCGCAAATGACGTTGGCTCTTTAACCACCCAAGAGAAGTGGCTTCTCAAGTATTCAGAGCCCGCTAAGATCAAAATGGTAGGCGTTTGGGATACCGTTGGCGCAATTGGGATAGAGGCTGGGAATATCCCCGGCATCAGTAGCTCCGCATTCGATTATCTACAAACCGGACTGCGTATCCATATTCTCAGCGGCTATCACGCTCTGGCTATTGATGAGCATCGCGGGAAGTTCGCGCCTACGATTTGGGATGTGCGCCTTCCGAAGGACCTACGCGCCCCTCGCGCCCCGCCGCGCACAATTTCCGGTTTGGAACAACGTTGGTTTGTTGGTGCGCACGCGAATGTCGGCGGAGGCTATGAGACGGACCTTCTTGCCCAGGCTCCCTTACGATGGATGCTTAGGAAAGCAGAGGCACAAGGACTATCGTTCCGCCTAAAGGTCGAAATGGATGGGGACGAGGTAAACGCTCCTATTTCGGACTCGTACAAATCATTCGGGTACGGAATATACTCGTGGTTCTCGTCGCCACTTTACAGGACAATTGGCCGAGAGCCGGATGTTCGCGATGATGGAAGTCACGTCAACGTCAATGAAACAATTGACGCCGGTGTTTTCAAGCGATGGCGTGCTGATCCGTCATATCGGCCAAAAAATCTAGTCGATTGGGCGCAAAGGAAGAAGGTCGATCCTGCGCAGTTCCAGTCTTCTGTCAGAGCCGACGATCCGCGCGTAAACGTGTCTGACTAAAACCGCAGGCGAAGATCATGGCATTAGACTTTGGCAGCGTCCCGCAGTGGGTCACCGCGCTGATTGCGGGGACCGCTGGATACTTTGCGTTTCAATCGATCCGTTCTCAGCGGAGCATCGCGCGGCGGCGTGCAGCTTTCGACTTGTTTCTCAAGACTGAAACTGACGAAAAAATGGTTACAGCATACGACCATTTCCATGATGGCATCGGAGCGATGAAGAGTGCTTCGGGCGTTGAGACGTTCTGCTCTGCCCCCGATGAGCAGACGCGCAAACACTATCTCGCAATACGAAAATACCTCAACGTGCATGAGTTGGTCGCGGTTGGTATTCGCGAAGGAGTGCTTGACCCCGACGTGTGCTACTCATACTGGGCGGATACACTCACGAACAATTATGCTGATGCCAAACCTGTACTCGATTTCCTGGCAAGGCGGGACAGAAACAAATACACGTACTCAGACTTGCATGAACTCTACGCGAAATGGATTGAAAGAAAGCAACGAGCAAGCGGCTAAGCTGGAGCCGACCCGACCGATGACCGCCGGCCAGATCGTTGCGCTAGAAACTACGCAAACACCCGGATAACCCCTTCGCGGCCCCCACGATCACCAAGGAGGATTTCGACGGCAGTCTTGGCCGGAAGAAACCGCCGGGACCATCCTTGGCATCAGGCTCGACTCCGACAGCGTAAAAAATGTCGGTACTCGAATAGATTGAGAACACCGGTTCGCTTTCTACGTCGGGGAAACGATCAGGCGAACCTGTAAGCCCAGTGAAGCCCGGCTCGGTCATTGTTTTAGACGACAACTTTCGCCAACACGACCAGCGCGTGTGAAACCGAAGGCAAAGGCACTCCTTCCCCCTGACAGCGTTTACGGCTGGCGCTTCACTCGGTAGAAGCGAGCCGTTAGAATTCGTGCTCACAAGCCCGCGATTGTAGTGACCCTAGATCAATATCGCCGTTGTCTGACCACTCTATGTCATCACTTTGCCCTTACCCGCGAGCCAGATATTTAATCCACACGGGTGTTCGGCTACGCCTCATCTTGGGGGACGCTGGTCTGCTCTGAGTATGTCGAAAAATCTGACCCATTTTGCCTCCAACACTCTGAACGACTGGTGGCGGGAACGGACACCCGCCACCATGTCGCCGCGCTCAACGTCGGGACGCCGCGAGCGCTAGACCGCCACTCCCGTAGTCTAGGGACGGTCATTCCTTACGGCTTCCAATACTGCCGCAAGAGCCTTTTGGAAGCGATGCGCTGCACCATCGGTCATGATCTGAAATGCATTTGCATCCTGTTCGAGGGACCGCGCGTCTTCTGCATTAATCAAGCCGCAGAACGCCTGCCGACAAGCACCCTCCGGGACAAGGCTGACTTCTTCCAAAGTGGCCGACCGAACTACCCGAACGCGGCTGCCGTCAGCAACCTCAACGTATTCGTCACCATGCATAATGACGCCAACGGAGAGAGCGGTGCGATCTCCATTTTTTACAGTCTCAAATGCTTTGCGTCGCATCGGATCGTTGCCAACCACAAGCCTCATCGCGAGGCCGTTGTCGTCGCATAAAAGTTCCAATCCGGTTTTCGTGGTTGCATAGACCGTGCCTTCATTGTGATCAAATAGCAGGCGCTTCGGCTCACCCCGCATCGGATCTTTGATCGCCTGGGGCATGAAGTAGAAATACTTGCCATTCTGCTCGATTAACGACCGCCAACGGAGCGCATAACCTTGCAGATGCTGCCGCACCTCTTCTTTTTCATTGGCGACGCTGATCGACTTGCCATCAACTGCCGTAACGAAGCCACCGCCTCCGTATTCCAGATCATGGGGTCTCCCGGCTGCAATTTCATAATTGCGCCTGATCATTGGGGAAACTCCTTCGGCAATGCCCGAAGTAGCCCGGTGCTCACACATCGCTGGAGAAACTGTTCAAAGTCACTTGTGCCGCTGGGCACGCCTAGAAATTCTGGCTCCAAGCCGAACACACCGTAGGTACCAAGCCCCTGGTTCAACAGGCCGCGTTTGAGCAGGAATATCTCACGGTGAACGGAGTAAAGCTCAAAGAGGATCGAGGCTAAGCGCTTCTCCGCTTTTTTATAGCTTGGCCTCACCACCTCGTCACACATCTTACCACCAGCTTCCCGCCTGACTTCCTCGACCTTCGCTTGTTGAGCTTTCAATGCGTCTCCAAGGGCGTGGAACTCCCGCAGCGCGGTCTTGAACTCGCTCTCCAGATCGGGGAGCGGTTCGCCTTTTGCGGCTCGCTCAGCGTCAGCCGCAAGTTCCTCCTTGCTGGGACCTTCTCGAACCCGATCCTGCAACGCTAATGCTCGCTGCTCCGCTTCCTTGGTTCGCTTAGCTAGTGCGTCGGCTTTCGCCATTTCTTCGCGGAGCGGGAGGCTGTAATCCTCAATGCTGGGTACTTTTGTCATGCTCTTTCCATAGCTGTACTTTCACGCCTGCCGAAACCAGCGCGCTTCTTTCATTCCTGTTCCGATAAACACCCACACCACCACCACCCGCCTTTAAGAATAAAGGCGGTGGTGGGGTAGTTGGATTGGGCTAGGAGTCACCACTCCCCACCCCACCTGCCGGGTGGTGGGGTTCTTCAGCGACTTCATACATTGGACGCTGGCGCCCCTTTTCCGATCTGCGCTCAGCCACAACGAAGTGCCCGTCTTTGACAAGCGCCTTCATAAGGCGCCCGATCTTGCGCTTATCAGCTTTGGCATCGAGTCCAAGAACATCAGAAAAGACATGTCCGGCCCAATCCTTCGATTGGTGATTGTCGCCATGTAAGCCTAAGCTGATTTGCCGCTTAATTTCTTCAAGTTCTTCCGCCGTAATATCGTCGGATGTGTCCGTTTCGGACGGCCATTTCCACTTCTCAACTACACCAACGCTATCGCCTGGTGACCACTTCGTGCCATTGCCAAGCTCGACTGACACGATTCGGTACCAATCGGGATGACCGGAACGCTTGGCCATATTCGACTTCGCGCTGGTCACCCGGAAGTATGAAAACCGGTCCTTGGAATCGATGCCTGCTTTTTTGGCTTCCTTCTCGCTCATCAAATTGATTGCGCGCACTGCTCGCGCTTTATCCTTCAGGGCACCGGCACCGCGACCAGACTCGGCGGTTACCTCACCCTTCCCGTCCCCCGACGATTTGTTGACGTGATGAACTACTTCAACAGCTAGGTTCGCCTCATGCGCCACGCGCGTCAATTGGCCGGCAACTATCTGCACCTCATTATTACTATTCTCGTCAACCTGATGAATCGATACGGCTGGGTCGAGAATGAGTACGTCGATTCTTTGCCTCCTAGCTTCATCGATGAGGGCATCAACGAGAACGTTGACGACAACGGTCTCCCTACCCTGCTTTTTAACGATAATCAGTTCTTGGTTGCGCCCGGAGTCTACAAACAGGTTCTCTGCAAGCTTTTGCTGGTCGATACCGTGGTGTTTTGCTGCCGCAACGAAGCGTCGCTGCAATTCGTCTGGCGGGTACTCCAAATTGAAGTACCAAACCCTTAGTGCCTTCGCAGGTTGAGACCCCAGAATAGCTGTGCCAGTGGCCATGGAGATCGACTCCGCGATGGCAAGCGCCGACTTGCCGCCCCCGCCTACGCCAAAGGTTGCAGACAGAAATCGTCGGTTGTAATGACCGCCATGAAGCGTCTCTCGCATTGGAATGAGCGACGGGTCTTGTGGCACAAACCCTGATGCAGCGATTAAGGGACGGTCTGCTTGATCGGGGGTCTGCGCATTTCGGACAAACGCCTCTGCCGAACGGGCATTGGCTTCCCGTGCAACGTCCTTCGGCGCCGCGAACTTGGACCAGACCCTGGCGCAGTCGCGGAGTAAAGCATCTTGAGTTGGGTAACGAAGGTTCCAATCCCCGGCATGTTCGCTTACGACTAGCGCTCCACTTTCGGCGAGGCTCAATCCCTCGAAATGAAGTCTTTCGAGCAAGCGCGCAACATGCCGTGATCGATCAGGCATGCCATCGCTTTGAAGGTCACGGCGAGCAAGCTCGCTTAGGCGCTCGAACAACGCATCTGCATCTCCTTCAGCCGAAGCGGGACCCTGAATGATCTGATGCGCCGGTCTCTCTCCGACCAAGTGCGGCGAGAGCACGTGAGCAAGCGTCTCTTTGTCGAATTTGTGCATTAAACAGCTCCTCCTCGCCAACTAACTAAAAACGGCTCGGAGGATCGCCCTCGCTTGATCTTTGCTTCTGATGGCCAATTCAACGTACCCGGAATGCGCCAGACGTGAGAGATGTCAGCCGTTCCGTAGTCGGCGCCGGTTGCACGTTGCAAAGCGACCGCGAGTGGCTTTGCGTCTGCGGGCGACATTGGCTTGTCGAACAAGATTACTTGTTGCGAATTTCCTGGCGATGTTTCGATTACGAAGCTCGGTTCGAATGGCATTTCACCGACCTTGCCTGTGTCTGAATCCATGTCAGCGACGAGTGCGAGCACCGCGACGACATCGGCCTCGCCGCCTTTCTTTCTGCGCGCCAAATCACGGCGCATTACGCACCAAGGTATATAGACGTTAGCACCCGGTGTGCCGGCGTGTGCGGCTATGGCTTCGCACATGCTCGTAACATCGCCAATTAAGTGGTGTGTTATGATAGCGGGTGAGCCCTCGAAGAAGACGGAAACGAGCAATTTTCCGGCAACCCCCGTCGCGCACTCATGCAGTATTTCGACATACCGTCTTATTTCTCGTTCGTCGAACGCTGCTTGCTGTTCGACGGTTGAAATGTTGCTGGACATCGGAACCCTTTGACGCTGCCACTTTTCATGCATTGTCAAATGGCTCATCCGACGCTTGCCGTATACCGAACCAGGTTTGAGTGACTTATTTTTTTCTTTCGTTAGTATTCAACACGCTATCGCTAGAGGAAGTTTTCATGACTGGATTTGGGAAGCGATCACGGGCAGTGACTCCCTTTGATCGGAGGTTGGGTGAGTGCCTGAAGGCGGCGCGCTTAGCAGCCAATCTTTCGCAAGAAGAGCTCGGCGTCATCCTTGGGGTCACTTACCAACAAATTCAGAATTATGAGTCCGGAAAAAGCGCACTTTGCGGGGTGAAGATTCTTCAAGCTTGTGAAGCATTGAAGATTGCTCCGAACCAGTTGCTGGGATGGGACAAGCCTTCGTTTTGGGGTAAGAAAGTATTCTGTTTCGACAGCAATGCCTTGCTTGAATTTTTTTATCTTTTGGAACGGCAAGCTCGATCTTCTGGATAATGGTGCTGTCACAGTCCTGTCACAGCAACGGCTCCGAAGCAGCGGGTTGCGGCTCAGCGCGCTTTGCTGTACCATTGATTTTGCAGCGAATTTTCGTGTTGCTGGATAGAGCGTTGCCCTCCGAAGGCAAAGGTCACACGTTCGAATCGTGTCGGGTGCGCCAGTCTTGCCGCCGTTTCAGCCCGCCCTCACGTCAGCATCGCAACGATCGCCTGGATCTGGTCGGAGGCGGACGACACCAATCCGTCATATGACGTCTGGCCGTGCGCCGCGGCGTTCAGGATACATTCGGCGACCGCTGCTTTCAGGCCGAACACCGATTGATGGGCCGGTACGCTCGCCATCACCGTCTCCAGCGCTTGACGCATCGTGTGAATGAGCTCGGAGCTGTATTGCATGGGCTGTCCTCCGTGCGCTCATATTAGGTCGCGTCACCATGCTTGCCACTCACAAGCCGGAGATTGCTTTTTGAATTGGTCGAGACCGACCGTCTCAATTCAAACGCCAGATGGCCGCATTGAGCACGCCCGCAAACGCGACCCAGGCTGCGTAGGGCACGAACAACGCGGCGGCCAGCCTGTCTCGTGACGACTCGATGATGATATAGGTCATGATCGCGACGAACATGCCGATGAGGACGACGAGTGCGGCGCCGATCTGGTGCATCGTGAACATGACCGGAGACCAGGCGAAGTTCAGCGCGAGTTGCGCAGCCCATGCCAGCATGGCCTTGCCCGACGGCTCGCGGCGATAGGTCCGCCAGCCCGCGACGGCGATCATGATGTAAAGCAGGGTCCAGGCCACCGGGAACGCCCAGTTCGGCGGCACGAAGGCCGGCTTGGCGAGGGCGGCATACCAGGCTCCGGGGAGATTGGTTGCGCCGATCAGCCAGCCGGTGCCGACCACGCCCACCAAGAACAACAACAGCTGCAGCATCCATCACCTCGCGCATATCATCGTGCAATTGTATCATCTTTCCATGAGCGAATCCGAGACGATGACCGGCGGAGCCCCGCCCGTCCGCAAGATCATTCATATCGACATGGATGCCTTCTATGCGTCGGTGGAGCAGCGCGACAATCCGGAGCTCCGCGGCAAGCCGGTTGCGGTCGGAGGCTCCGCGGAGCGCGGCGTGGTCGCGGCCGCCAGCTACGAGGCACGCCAGTTCGGCGTTCGCTCCGCGATGCCGTCGGTCACGGCGAAGCGGCAGTGTCCCGATCTCATTTTCGTCAGGCCGCGCTTCGAGGTCTACAAGGCGATCTCCCGGCAGATCCGCGACATCTTTGCCGAGCACACGCCCATCATCGAACCGTTGTCGCTCGACGAGGCCTATCTCGACGTGACGGAGAACCTGCAGGGGATCCCGCTGGCGCGCGACATCGCGCTGAAGATCCGCGGGAGGATCAAGGCCGAGACGGACCTCAACGCGTCGGCGGGCATCTCCTACAACAAGTTTCTCGCGAAGCTCGCCTCCGACCATCGCAAGCCCAACGGTCAGTTCGTGATCTCGCCGGAGATGGGACCGGCATTCGTCGAGACGCTGCCTGTCGGCAAGTTTCACGGGATAGGGCCGGCGACGGCTGCGAAGATGAACGCACTCGGCCTGTTCACCGGCCTCGACATCCGCAGCCAGACGCTGGCGTTCATGAACGCGCATTTCGGCAAGTCGGGCGCCTATTACTATTGGATATCGCGCGGTGTGGACGAGCGGCCGGTCCGGGCCAACCGGATTCGCAAGTCGATCGGCGCGGAGACCACGTTCTCGACCGATCTCGCGGAATTCGACGCGCTCACAACCGAGCTCAAGCCTCTCGTCGACAAGGTCTGGCGCCATTGCGATACGACGGGTCACCGCGGCCGCACTGTCACCTTGAAAATCAAATTCGCCGACTTCGAGATCATCACGCGCAGCAGATCCGTCCCGGCGGCGATTGCGCGCCGGGACGATCTGGAGCGGCTGGCCAGCGGCCTGCTCGAAGTCGAGATGCCGCTGCCCAAACGCGTCAGGCTGCTGGGGGTGTCGCTGTCGGCCCTCCAGGCCGGGGACGACGTAGAGCCACAACTGACGTTCGGCATTTGAGCGAGGCCGCAGGCGACCGGCCCCAGCACGTGCGGCCCGCGCCGGTCAATGCCGGACGTGCTCGAACACGACGATCACGCCGGTCGGCTCGGGTTCGTGCGCCATCAGGCGCGTCAAGTCGGAATCGCCCCAATCGGCGAGGCTGACGACTTCGCCGCTCTGCCGATCGGCACCGGGCGATGGTGTGGGCTCGAGGACCTTGAGGCCCATCTCGTCGACGAAGAAAGTATGCTCGCCGAACATGCTGTTGAGCTGCGGCATGGCCGGATGTTCGTCGGGCAGCACCTGAGCGCCGAGTTGGTTGACGGTCTGCTTCACCTGTTCGGATGTGAGCTTCATGAGCTGCTCCGTTTCTGTCACGTCGGGTTTCGTCGAGCTGAGCCGGCGGGCGTTCCCTGTGACGTTATCCGCCTGGCTCAAACTCCCGAACAGGTGCAGCCTACGAATGTTCCGGCAAAATTTATTTCGTGATCACGCATTGCATCCGCCGCGATCTCGGCACGAGATTGCCACATGCTGCACACGATCTGCCCGCTGTGGACTAATCGACCGCTTCAACGATCCGGATATCGCGATCCGCACCATCTCCGAGCAAGTCGTGAGCAGCCTTGTAGGCCGGGCTCTCATACGCGGCCTTGGCGCTCGCGACGCTGTCGAACTCGATGAGAACGACGCGCTCCATCTGGCCGAGCTCGAACACGGCCGCCGGCATCCCGCGCGCGATCACGCGGCCACCCGCTGCCTCGATGGCCTGGCGCGACACGCTGGCATAAGCTGCCATCGCATCGGGGTTCTTGATCGCACGATAGGTTGCAACCCAATAGGCTTTTGCCATTGCTCTTCTCCAGTTGTTGTGAATGTTACTCGCTGCGGTTCTCGCCGACCGACAGCGCGCAAATGCGCGACAGATAAGTGTAGGGCAGGCCGGTCTCCTCGGCCCAGGCGTTGAACTGCGCCTGGACCTTGGCGAGGTCGCCCTTCGATTTGACCTGCTCGGCAACGTCGAGGCCGGCATCGCGCAGGCAGGCAACCACGTCACCGGACGTCACAAAGCCGTCCCAGCCGAGGAAGCGCAGCAGCATCTGCCCGGTGTTGCCGCCGAGCCGGCTGCCCCGCCTGGTCATGAGATCGAGCAGGCCGATCTCGTCGGACGAGGGCCACTTCGCCAAAAACTTGCCAAAGCTGCCATGCTCCTTCGCGATCGCCTGCACGAAGGCGGCGTTGTCGCGCACCGACATGATCTTGGCACCGTTGCGCACGATGCGCGCATCGCGCAGCAGGCCTTCCCAATAATCCTCGGGCTGAAAGGTGAGTTTGGCCGGCTGGAAATGCAGGAAGGCGTCCTCGAAGCCGTCCCATTTCGTCTCGATCACGCTCCAGGCAAAGCCGGCGCAAAATACCCGCTTGGTCATTTCGGCGAGGACGCGGTCGTCGCCGAGCTTGGCCAGCCGCTTGAGGTCCGGCTTTGCCGGCATCAACTTTTCCAGCGCTTTGGATCCGCCCTTGCGCTTCTCAGCGCGGGCACGGATGGTCTTGAAGGAGGTCATGCGGACACGAGCGGTTGAGGGCACGCCACGACATCAGAATTCGCGCCACGGGTCCAGCCCCGCGAGATGCCGCGGCTTGCAATGTCCCGCAGACCGCAGCATGCTTGCTGTCCTTCAAATTGAAGCGGCAGCCTTGCTGGTCCGCTTCTTGCTTTACGCCGTTTTGAAATTCCCAGACATTTTCAGTTTCGCGAACGGATTCTCGATGCGTTGCCTGGTCGTTGCCGACCTGCATTATTCGCTGCCGCAGCTCGACTGGCTCGTCGGCGCGGCTCCGCAATTCGACCTCGTGGTCTTCGCCGGCGACGCGCTCGACATCGGCTCGATGGTGGATTTCCGGGCCCAGATCGTGGTGGTGAAAAAATACCTCGCGCTGATCGCAGCGAAGACCCGCGTGATCCTCTGCTCCGGCAATCACGACCTCGACGACCGCAACGCACAGGGCGAGAAGATCGCACGCTGGATTTCAGAGGTGCGCGACATCGGCATTGCCTGCGATGGCGACAGCCTCACCATTGACGACACCTTGTTCACGGTGTGCCCGTGGTGGGACGGGCCGCTGGTCAAGCAACGCCTCATGGCGCAGCTCGGCGACGCCGCTTCCGGCCGGCTGCGACGCTGGATCTGGGCCCATCACGCGCCACCGGCGAATTCGCCGACGAGCTGGGGCGGCAAGCGCTTCTTCGGCGACGTCGAGCTGGTGCAATGGATCACGCAGTACCAGCCGTCGATCGTGATTTCAGGCCACGTGCACCAGTCGCCTTTCATCAAGGATGGCTCGTGGTTCGACCGGCTGGGCGAGAGCTGGGTCTTCAACGCGGGCTTGCAACCCGGCCGACCCCCGACCTACATCGTGCTTGACCTCGATGCGAACAAGGCGTTCTGGCTTGCGGCCGGCGAGGCGCAGTGGATCGACCTTGCCGCGCCGCTGAGGCGGCCCGCCGCGCCCATCGATGCGCCGCCGGACTGGCTCACATCCTTGGATCGGATTGCAGATCCGAGCCTGGCGAAACCTCAACAGGCGGCAGGTTGATCATGCTCTGGAGCACCTCGCCGACCATGGCCAGGTGTGTGCCGTGCCCGGCATATTGCCGCTTGAGATCCGCGAGATAAGTGTTGGCGACGTTGAGCCGCTGCGCCAGCATTTGTGCGATGAGCAACGCGATGCCCGGCTCCTGTTTGAGGAACGAGGCGGCATCCTCGAATTCGTAGACGATGGAATCCGAGCAGGCCCGCACCGTCGCCGTATGCGGCTGATCCAGCAGCACGGACATCTCACCCAGCACCGCGCCCGGCTCGGTAACGGTGGCGACCACCATCTCGCCCTTGAGCACTTCAAGCTTGCCCTGCATCAGCACGTAGAGATGGCCGGTGGTACCGCCCTCGGTGACGACGACCGCCCCGGCCTTGACCTGCCGTTCGATCCCGCCCGTGCAATAGTTCAGAACTGCGCGCATCCTGCGAAGTCTCCCGCCACGGGCGGCAGTAGAGCACGATCCACGCCGCGGGCTTGCTCAAATTTACAGCAAGCCCGGCTGACGCGACAAGCGCTTCGCGAGGTGGACCGACTGCCAGTCTCCCAGTCCGGTATCCCTGAAACCTGCCTTCTCCGCCAGACCGCGCATCTCGGCATTGGTCCGGGCGGTCTCGGCGGCGATCATCTCGTGACCGAGATCGATCGCACGCGTTTCCATCGCCGTCATTATCCGAAGGCCAAGGCCCATGCGCTGAAGGGCATCGGCGACCGAGATGGCGAATTCGCCGTGTCGGACGGCGTCGTCATAGGCGTATCGCGCTTCGCCGATGATCCGGCCCCGGCCCTCCTGTCTGAGTTCGACGAGCAAGGTGAAGTGGTCGAGCCGGCCGGACTTGGCGACGCACTCGGCCGCGACCACGGAGAGATCGGTTCGTGCGCCGTTGAAGCGCCTGTTGCGCGATGTCGTGGAAAGGCCGGTGAAATAGACCGAGAGGCTCTCGACGTCGGATTCGCCCGCGGTCCTGATGCAGACCATGCCCTTCGCTTCGGCCAATTCGACCGGCTTGACGACGGCTCCGGGAAACAGCTGTGACATGCGTGATGCTTTCGGCAGGTTGCTGGGACTTGCAGACCTAGCCGAGGCCGCGCACCGTCCGCTTGGACGGAGCTGCCAATCATGCGGCTGAAAACGAACCGCTCGTTTTCATGTGCCGCGCCTCACACACGGGAGAGTGACGGCACCTCCTCGGGCACGATCGCCTGAAGTCCGCCGAAGCGACGCTCGCGGCTGCGGAATGACGCCAGGGCAGCGGCGAGATCGCCGGCGTCGAATTCGGGCCACATCCGTTCGGTGAAGTGTAGCTCGGCATATGCGCCCTCCCAGAGCAGGAAGTCCGACAGCCGCTTCTCGCCCGAGGTGCGGATGATGAGATCGACGTCGCGCAGGCCTGCTTCGCCGGTGACGAGCTGCGAGAACGCTTCGCGGGTGAGGCTCGTCAGTGCGGCGGCTTTCGCCGCGGCATTGAGGATGGCATCCCGGGCGGAATAGTCGACGGCGATGCGCAAATGCAGCGTGGTGCCTTCAGCGGTGGCGTCTTCGGCGCGCGTGATCGCATTGGCGATGCCGTCAGGCAACCGGTCGCGGCGGCCGATCACGGTGAGGCGTACCCCGTTCTTGACCAGGCTCTGCACCTCGTTGGCGAGATAGAAGCGCAGCAAGGTCATCAGCGCCGCGACCTCGGCCTTCGGCCTCCGCCAATTGTCGGTGGAGAAGGCGTAGAGCGTCAGCGTGCCGATGCCCTGTTTTGGCGCGGCCTCGACGATGCGGCGGATCGCCTCGACGCCGGCCTCGTGGCCGCGCGCGCGCGACAGGCCGCGCCGCGTCGCCCATCGTCCGTTGCCGTCCATGATGATGCCGACATGAAGCTTGTCATTGCGGGACGCATCACTTTGCATCGCAAAGTCTCCGGTCAAAAAAGGGAGGGATCAGGTCGAGACGATACCGAGCCGGCCGAGCGGCGGCGCCTCGCGGCCGGCGGCCTTGGCGGCGTCGCGCACCAGGCGCTCGAGCACGACGAGATAGTCGAGGAAGCGGCGGCGCCCGGTCTTGGTGAGTCGGCAGGTGGTGTGCGGGCGGTTGCCCTCGTAACCCTTGGTCACTTCGACGAGGCCGGCTTCCTGCAGCACGCCGAGATGCCGGCTGAGATTGCCGTCGGTGAGGCCGCAGAGCTGCTTGAGGTCGGCAAACGCCAGCCCCTTGGGATGCGCCATCAGCGAGGTCAGAAGCCCGAGCCTCGCCTTCTCGTGGATCACACGGTCGAGCCCTTCATAGGAGAAGGGCGCGCTGTCAATCTTCGACATCATGGTCTCCCGATGCGACATAGAGAATGCCCGCCATCACCGACTGCCCGATCACGAAGGGCAGGCCCATGGTCCATGGCGACAACGTATGGGTCTGGCTCGCCAGCACCACCACGGCAAAGCCGGACACGAAATACCAGGCGCCGGCGAGCGCGACAGTACGCGGCAGCGAGCGGACGGAGGCGAAAATGCCGAGCGACACCAGGATCTGCCACAGGCCGGGGAGCAGCCACAGCGTCTCGCCCGCGAACTTCCACAACACCACCGCGAGCAGCACACCGGCAACGCCTGCCGGCAGGAATTGCTCGACCGCCTGGTGGATCATGGCATCGGCCAGACCCGAATGATGGCGGCGCGAACGCGCGCGCATTTCCACCCCGATCATCAGGACGGAGAGCGCAGCGGCGATGAACCAGCCGACGAAGAAGCCGAGCGGCTCGCCGGTGGGATCGTCCAGCAGCCAGAATTGCAGGATCGCGGTGAGCAACGCGACGGCGCCGGTTGCGGCCATTGTCGCTGGGCCGTAACCGCGGAACGCCGTACCGGCCGCAATCTGGCTGCGGATCGCCACGATGTCGGCCAGTGCCTTGTCGAGATCGCGCATTGGCAACGCCAAAACCTCGCTCCTGCCGTACGACGGGGGAGCACCGCTCCCTTACTTTGTATTGCAAAGTATACGGCCTCGCAAAGTAAAAACAAGCCCGAAGTCGTTTCGAGACGACCCGCCACGGCAGACAACTGCCGGTTGCACGGCTCCCGGTTCCGCAGATAAGATGCGGCGCCAAAAGCGTCCGGGGGGCTGGTATGTGGCTTAGGTCTTTCATCGTCGCGTGTTTGTTGCAGCTTGGTATCGCCGGAGCCGCGACTGCCGCGGGGCCGTTCGGCAGCGTCAACGTCGGCAACTGGATCGGCGGCGCCTTCAGCAATGACGAGACTGGCGCGTTTTCCCACTGCGCCGCGACGGCACCGTACCTGAACGGCGTCATTCTGGTCGTCGGCTACAACGCGGTCGGCACTTGGTCTCTGGCGTTTGCGAGTCCGAGCTATCGCTTCAAGCAAGGAGAGAACGCCGCAATCGACGTCATCTTCGACGGACAGGAGCAGGCCCGGCTGTTCGCGACGGCCAATCAGCCGAACATGCTCACGGCGGTCATGCCTACCAACGTGGTGCGCACGTTCCAGAAGGCAAACCTGATGGTCGCGACAAGCGGCCGCACGGTGCTCAATTTCGACCTGGCCTCGGCCGGAGCGGTGATCGCGGGATTGTCCAATTGCGTGACCAAAGTGAAAGCCGGTGGGCTCGACAAGGCCGGCGACTTCACCAAGGTTGCGGCGAAGCCGGCAGCCACGGCGGAGAAGCAGGCGTCCCCGCCGGCCGGCAAGCCCGTCAAACCCAAGAGCGGCACCGGCTTCGTCGTCAGTGCGAACGGGCACATCGTCACCAACAACCATGTGATCGAGGGCTGCAGCGACATCAAGGGCAATCTCACGGGCGAGGCCGCAATGGCGCTGCGCGTCGTATCAAGCGATGCAACCAACGACCTCGCTCTTCTGCAGGCGCCATCGACTGCAACGTTCAAGGAGCTGGCCCGCATCCGCGACCGCTCGATACGTTCTGGCGATTCGGTCGTCGCGATCGGCTTTCCCTACCGCGGCCTGCTGAGTTCGGACTTCACCGTGACGACCGGTATCGTGAGCTCGCTCAGTGGCATACGCAACGATTCGCGTTTCCTGCAGATCAGTGCGCCGGTGCAGCCCGGCAACAGCGGAGGCCCGCTGTTCGACACCACCGGGCAGATCGTCGGGGTGGTCGCCGGAAAGCTCGACAATCTGCGGATTGCGGTCGCAACCGGCAATATTCCCGAGAATATCAACTTCGCCATCAAGACCGGCGCGCTGCGCGATTTCCTCGACAATTCCGTGGTGCCCTACCAGACGGCGGAGCCCAAGGGCGAGCTGAAGACCACCGACATCGCCACCAATGCCCGCGCCTACACGATGCTGATCTCGTGCAACGCAACAGAGCAGGCGGACGCAAAGCGGTAACGACGCAAACCATGGCGCGTAACCGGGGTTCAGCCACGCGCAGACCGGACTACTGTCGGCGAGCGCTCACTCAATACGGCGCGACCGGCCGGACACGCCGCTGCGGCCGCGGTTGCGCCAGCTGCCCCTGACCGTAGGCGAATCGCGGATTGCGATCGCAATACAGCAGCCGGCCGGACACGCTGGCCTGGCATTGTTCATAGGTGTCGTAGCTGCACTCGCCGGGATAATCATATCCCCCGCCCTGGGCGCACCATGGGTAGTCCCGCGCCGCTGCGGGCGTGGCGGTGGCGAAGCCGGCCAGGACCGCCGCACCGAACGTCAGCAGCACCAATTGCGTCTTGCGCATGATCCAACTCCTCTCCTGCCGGCCCGAGATACGGCGCCATCTATCATCAGGTTTCGCGGGGCGGTTTTATTCCAGATCAGCGAAACAAAGCACGCAAGAAAAAGCCCTGCCGACGGCAGGGCTCCTATGCTGCTATCACAAGATCGCTACTCGACCTTCAGGCCGGCGAACTCGACGACCTTCTTCCACTTCTCGGTCTCGGCCTTGATCTCCTCGCCGAACGCCTCGGGCGTCTGCACCCGCGGCTCGCCGCCGAGCTCGACCAGACGCTTGGTCATGTCGGGCTCCTTCATCAGCGCGTTGATCTCGGTATTGAGCTTGGCGATGATCTCCTTCGGCGTGTTCTTCGGCGCACCCATGCCGAACAGCGCGCTGGCCTCGTAGCCCTTGACGGTGTCGGCGATCGGCTGCACGTCGGGCAATTGCGGTGAACGTTCCGTGGTGGTGACGCCGATGGCGCGAAGCGAGCCCGATCGGATGTGCTGGATGATCGAGGGCATGTTGTCGAAGATCACCTGCACCTGGCCGCCGAGCATGTCGGTGATTGCGGGCGCCGCGCCGCGATAGGGCACGTGCTGCATCTTGCAGCCGGTCAGGGCCATGAACATCTCGCCGGACAGATGCACCGAAGTGCCGTTGCCGGACGAGGCCATGTTGACCTTGCCGGGATTGGCCTTCACGTATTCGATGAATTCGGCGACGTTCTTGGCCGGCACGTCCTTGTTGACGGTCATCACGTTCGGCACGCGCTGGAACGAAGCCACCGGCGCGATGTCGTTGACGAAGTTGAACTTGAGATTCTTGTAGAGCGAGGCGTTGATGTAGTTGGCCGGATTGACCAGCTGCAGCGTGTAGCCGTCAGGCTCGGCATTGATGACCGATTCGGTGCCGATGTTGTTGCCGGCACCCGGCTTGTTCTCGATCACGAACTGCTGGCCGAGCTTTTCCGAGAGCCGCTGGCCGATCAGTCGCGCCAGGATGTCGGTGGCGCCACCCGGCGGATAGCCGACCACCCATTTCACCGGGCGGGCCGGATAATCGGCGGCAAGCGCCTTCGATAGCGGGGTGGCTGCAAGCGGACTGGCGGCGAGCAAGCCCAGCGCGGTACGGCGAGTGATCATCTCAAGGGTTCTCCCAGTGTTGTTCTTGAAAGCCGAATGTCTTGAAAGTGGCGTCGGCGCGGTTGTAACAAAGCTTGCCGCAGGCGGAAAGTGCGCGGGGCGCATCACGACGAAAGGATAAGGCATGGTGGTCAAGGTCGAAGCTCTCGATCATCTCGTGATCAATGTCTCCGACGTCGCGGCCACCGCCGATTGGTACGGCAGAATTCTCGGCATGGAAGTCAAGGTATTCGACCCCGGCGGCGGCAAAGCGCCGCGGACTTCGCTTCACTTTGGTAACCAGAAGATCAACGTCCGGCCGCGCGATGCCGACACGGCAGAGTGGTTCACCGCGGACCACCAGACCGCAGGCAGCGAGGACCTCTGCTTCCTCACCTCGGCTTCGCCGAGCGAGGTGGTGACGCATTTGCAGGCACACGGCGTCGCGATCGAGGAAGGCCCGGTTCCCAAACAGGGCGCGCGCGGCACGCTACGCTCGGTCTATTGCCGGGATCCCGATGGCAGCCTGATCGAGATTTCGTCGTACGAGGATTAACTCAACCTGCCGCTACGCTCCGCCGTCATGCCCGGGCTTGCCCCGGGCATCCACGCTCTTCGCGCGGCACGACGTGGATGGCCGGGTCAAGCCCAGCCATGACGGAGGAAAGAGTACTTCCTGCTGCACGCCAACATTCCCCGATTTGCGCCCGGCGTCATGCGGTGGCAGGAAGACGCAATCATCAAAAGACAGCCGCCAGCAAGATGCAGGCTGCACGGGGAGGAGCCATGTCATTTCAACAGACCGCAGCCGGGATCGTCAGCCCATTCGATGGACTCGATGTACCCTGGCTCTTGAGGATGCGCGCCGAAGTGCGGCGTGATCATCCATTCCTGATCTGGGCGCCGTTCGATGCGCCGGCGCGGCGCTGGAGCTATGGCGAGTTTCACGAGCGGGTCGGCGCGCTCGCGGCGGGGCTGGCACGGCGGGGCGTCAAGCCGGGAGAATACGTGCTCATTCATCTCGACAACTGCATCGAGGCGTTGCTGGCCTGGTTTGCCTGCGTCGAGTGTGGTGCCATCGCGGTCACCACCAACACCCGTTCGGCACCTGCCGAGATCGCGTATTTTGCCGATCATTGCGGGGCGGTCGCCGCGATCACGCAGCCGGCCTATGCGGAGATCGTTGCGCAGAACTGCCGCAACATCCGCTGGATGGCGGTGACTTCGCATGATGCCGGCGCAGCGCCCGCGCACGGCGGCTCACGCGGCGACAGTTTCGAGTCCCTGTTCGCCGACAGTGCCGACCGCCCCAGGCGCGCGGCCGACCCACTGGCGCCATGCAGCGTGCAATACACCTCGGGCACGACCTCGCGGCCGAAGGCCGTGCTGTGGACCCACGCCAATGCGCTATGGGGCGCCAAGATCAACGCCGCGCACGAGGACCTCCATGCGAGCGACGTGCACCAGACCTATCTGCCGCTGTTCCATACCAATGCCCTCGCCTACTCCATGCTAGCGACGCTGTGGGTCGGCGGCTCCTGCGTGATCCAGCCGCGCTTCTCGGCCAGCCGGTTCTGGGGCGTCGCGCGCGAGCACGGCGCGACCTGGACCTCGACGATTCCGTTCTGCATGAAGGCGCTGCTCGAGCAGGAGATCCCGAAAGACCACCGCTTCCGCCTGTGGGGCACCGCCATCAACGAACCGCCGGCCTTCGCGGCCTTCGGAATCAAGATGATCGGCTGGTGGGGCATGACCGAGACCATCACCCACGGCATCGTCGGCGAGGTCGACCAGCCCAACATACCCATGTCGATCGGGCGGGCCGCGCCGGAGTACCAAATCCGCATCACCGACGATGAGGGACGGCCGACCGAAATCGGCGACACCGGCAATCTCGCGATCAAGGGCATCCGCGGCCTGTCGCTGTTCGCCGAATATCTGCACAACGAAACAGCGACCCGCGAGAGTTTCGACGCGCACGGCTTCTTCCTCACCGGCGACCGCGTCGAGCGGCTCGCGAACGGCTTCATCAAGTTCGGCGACCGCGCCAAGGACATGCTGAAAGTCGGCGGCGAGAACGTCGCGGCCTCCGAGATCGAGCAGGTGATCGCGGTGGTCCCGGGCGTGCGCGAGGCGGCCGTGGTGGCGAAGAAACATCCGATGCTGGACGAGGTGCCTGTCGTCTTCATCATCCCGCATGGCGGCGTCGCCGGCGCCGCGCCGGATCTGCACGAGCGCGTGATGGCCGCCTGTCGCAACGGCCTTGCCGACTTCAAGGTGCCGCGCGAGATCAAGCTCGTCGACGACATGCCGCGCTCGACGCTGGAGAAGGTGGCGAAGACAGAGCTCAGGAAGATGGTGGGATGACGATAGTAGGGTGGGTGAGCCGAAGGCTAGCCCACCTCTTTGGTATCCGCGGAAGCAGAGGTGGTGGGTGACGCGATGCCAACCCACCCTGCGGCGTCTCGCCTAGAACGACCCCAGCGCCACCGGGCGGAACGCCTGCAGCAGCTGCTGGTCGAGCTTGCCGCCCATGCCCTCCATCATCGTGAAGGCGCGCGAGTGGGTGAAGGGCATGCGATAGGCGCGCTTCTCGACCAGGGCGGCGTAGATGTCGACGATCGTCGTCAGGCGCACGATGTCGCTGATCTGGTTCGACGACAGCCCGTTCGGATAGCCCGAGCCGTCGAGGAATTCGTGGTGATGCAGGATCACGTCGAGCATCTCCGGCGGGAAGCTGCCTTGGGCTGCGAGTGCGTCATAGCCGCGGCGCGGATGTTCGCGGACCTCGGCCATCTCCTCGTCGGTGAGCTTGCCGGGCTTGTCGAGCAGCGCGGAGGGAACGAAAGCCTTGCCGACATCGTGCAGCAGCGCGGCGCGGGTCAGCCGGCGCTGGTCGTCCTCGCGCATGCCGAGATGCTGCGCGAAGGAGACGGCGAAGCCGGTGACGAACAGGCAGTGCCGGTAGCTGCCGACATGGTGGCAGCCCACCGTGGTGAGCCATTCGCGCAGCGAGGAGTGCTTGATCGCCTTCAGGATCTTGCTCTCGGCGGCGATGACGTCGTCGAAGGTCAGGGGCACGCCGAGCGGCAGCTTCTCGAACATCTTCGCCAGCACCGCATGCGCGGCCTCGACGCCGCGGTTGAGCGTCTTGCCGCGGTCAGTCGCGTCATAGGCGGCGGTGTCGGGGAAGGCGGCGCGGATGCGCTGGAGGATGGCGTCGGCCTGGAGCGGCCGCGAGATGGTGTCGGTGGCGCCCAGCGCCCAGGCCTGCATGGTCCCGTGATGCAGGGCATCGGCGAGCACGAACAGCCGCGGCATCGCGCGATAGGCATCGCCGCGCAGCTTGTTGCGCACGCGCTGCACGCTTTCGGGCGAGCGCAGGTTGATGTCGACCACGAGGCCGGAGAGATCGCGCGAGGGCTGCTCGGGAATCTCTTGCGTCGTCACCGTCGAGACGTCGCCGACCGCCTTCAGGATGCTGGCGAGCTCGGTGCTCGCATCGCTCCGGTCGGAGGCGAGCAGAAGCCGGCGTTTGGCGGCGGTTTTGGCTGGCGCGTTCATGACTTCCCCAAGCATGGGACTGGATTTGGCGTCAGCCTAAGCCGGATCAGGTTCTCCGGCCCTTAAGAGGCGTGCTCAATGGAACCTTCTGGAATTGTACACAATTTTACGGATTTCGGCACCGGGAGGCCGACATGCAGAATTTGAGAAAACAACCCCATGCACAGTAGAACGGCATTGATAGCAAAAGGGAATTTCGAACGCCTCTACCTCACCCTCCGCTGTCGTCGCCCGGCTTGCCGCCTTCGCTAAGGCTTCGGCGCGCCTAGCAGCCGTTTAAGCCGCGGCGTGGCCTTGCCGAACCGGGGCCGGGCGACCCAGTATGCCGGCACAGTGCGTTCCGGAACCGAGGACGGCGCGGAAAAACAGATCCGCCGGAGGTTGCCCTCCGGCGGATCTCCGCTTTCCGCAATCGCGTCGCGCTACGCCTTCATGCTCGCCTTCACCGCTTCCGCCGTGATCGGCAGCGCCCGCACCCGGGCGCCGCTTGCGTTGAAGATGGCGTTGCCGATGGCGGGCGCGACCACCGTCACCGCGGGCTCGCCGACCCCGGTGGCCTTCTCGCCATTGGCGATCACGGCAACCGCGACCTCCGGCACCTGGCTCATGCGCAAGGGCGTATAGCTGTCGAAATTGGTCTGCTCGATGCCACCGTCCTTCAGCGTCGCCTTCTCGTACATCGCCAGCGATAGGCCCCACAGCGCCGCGCCCTCGACCTGGGCACGGATGTTGTCGGGGTGCACCTGGGTGCCGACGTCGGTTGCGACCGTGAGCTTCTTCACGGTCACCTCGCCCGAGGGAGCCACTGCGACATGGGCGACGCAGGCCGTCCAGCTCGCGCTTGCGCGCTCCTGCGACGACACGCAGGCGACGCCCATGCCCTCGCCCTTCGGCAGCTTGCGGCTGCCGTAGCCGGCCAGGCCCATCGCGGCGAGCAGCGTGTTGCGCAGCCGCTGCGCGCCGCCGTCGTTCTTGCCGGCGCCGTCGAGCAGCGAGATGCGGAACTGGGCCGGGTCCTTCCCGGTCGCAGCCGCGATCTCGTCGATCATGCTTTCGACCGCCCAGAAGGTCCATCCCGGTGCCACCGAGCGGAGCTGGCCGGACGGCGTGGCGTTGTGCGCGAGCTCGTTCTTGATCGCGCGCACATAGTGATTGGGTACCGTGTAGAAGAAGTCGGCGCCGTTGACCGTGAAGCTGTCGAGCGGGCCCTTCTTGTCGACCGAGGGCGTCAGGAAATCGGGGATTCCCCAGCGCGCGGTCGGCCAGGCCGAGACCACGTCATGGCTGAGCGCGGTGAGCTTGCCGTCGCCGTCCACGCCTGCTTTCACTTTCTGGTAGGTGAGCGGACGCGAGAAATCCATCGTCATGTCGTTCTCGCGCGTATAGATCACCTTCACCGGCTTGCCGACCGCCTTGGCCGCCTGCACCGCCGGGATCATCATGTCGGCATCGAGCCTGCGGCCGAAGCCGCCGCCGAGCCACATCTGGTGCATCACGACGAACTTCGGATCGATTCCGGCGGCACCCGCTGCGATCGCACCGGAGCGCGTCGCGAACTGGTTGCCGGAATAGATGTGCAGGATATCGCCCTTGAACTCCGCGGTGGCGTTCATCGGCTCCATCGGCGCGTGGATGTTGATGCTGGTGGTGTACTCGGCCTCGACCACTTTCGCCGCCGAGCCGAAGGCCGCATTGGGATCGCCGTCCTTGACGAAGAACTGCCCAGAATCCTCCAAGGCCTGAAGCCGCTTGGCCTCATCCAGCAGCGACTGGCTCGACAGTTTTGCGTTCGGACCGCCGTCATAGGCGATCTTCAGCGCTTGCGCCGCCTTCTTGGCGTTGGCGTACGTGCTCGCGACAGCGACGACCCAGCCCGAGGTCGTTCCGGTCTTGTCGTCGAGGGTGACGGCCTTGATGAAGCCCGGCACCTTCTTCGCAGCCGAGTCGTCGACCGACTTCACGGTGGCACCGAAACGCACCGGCGGCGTGACGACCGCGCCATAGGCCATGCCCGGCAGCATCACGTCGATGCCGTATTTGGCCGTGCCGTTGGTCTTGGCGGGAATGTCGAGCTGCGGCACCGACACACCGATCATGGTGTATTGATCCGGCGTCTTCAGCTTGATCGCCTTGAGCTCGTCCGGCGTGAAGGTTTTCGTCGCCTTGCCGCTCTTGACGACATCGGCGAACGACATCTGCTTCTTCGACTTCGGATGCGAGATCATGGACTCGCGCACCACGAGCTCGCCCGCCGGCACGCCCATCGCGGCGGCGGCGCCTTCCGTCAGCGCCATACGACCGGCCGCGCCCGCCCGGCTCATCGCCTCGAAGTTCATCATGGTCGACCAGCTGCCGCCGGTGATCTGCGCGCCGAGCACGGGGTCGTTGAACTTCGGATCGTTGGAGGCGAGGTTGACCCGCATGTCGCTCCACTTCGCGCCCAGCTCTTCGGCCACGATCTGCGCCATGGTGGAGGCGATGTGCTGGCCCATGTCGGCCTTGCCGCAGGTCACGGTGACGAGACCATCGGGCGAGATCGCATACCAGACGCTGGGCTCGAAATTGGCGGGAGCCGCAGCCGATGCCGACTCGATGCCGGGCACGCCGGCATAGCCGAGCACGAGGCCGGTCGCGGCGGTGCCGACGAGGAAGGAGCGCCGGCTGAGATCGGTCGTCTCGGGCATGACGTTCTTGATGTGCTTGTTCATGTGGGCCTCCGTTCGTTGCCGGAGGCAGACGCGGTGCGCATCTCGGATGCGGCGCGCATGATCGCCTTCTGGATCCGCGAATAAGTCATGCAGCGGCAAAGATTGCCATCCATGTGCGCCACGACCTCTTCCTTGGTCGGATTGGGATTCTTCGACAGCAGCGACGCCGCCTGCATGATCTGCCCCGACTGGCAGTAGCCGCATTGCGGAACCTGCTCGGCGACCCACGCCTTCTGCAAGGGATGATCGCCCTTGGCGGAGAGGCCTTCGATGGTGGTGATCTTCTTGCCGGCGACATCGCCGACCATGGTCTGGCACGAGCGCACGGCTTCGCCGTTGACGTGCACGGTGCAGGCCCCGCACAATCCGGCACCGCAGCCGAACTTGGTGCCGGTCATCTGCAATTGCTCGCGGATCGCCCAGAGGAGCGGCGTGTCGTTCGCCGCATCCACGGACATACTCCGCCCGTTGATGGTGAGTGTTGGCATAGGCGTCTTCCCCTGCCGGTGCATGAAGCCGCTTACGGCGGCAACTTGAATGGCGGACGCCCACCGGGCTGGCGGCCCGCCTTGGCGGCAAGAATGATCGGGTTCGGGTGCGGAGGCAAATGCAATTTGGAAGCAGTCGAAACAAACGCTGCGTCGCTACGTTGTGCGTTGCGAGAGCAGGTCTGGAGCAGCGGCTGGACGCAATCGAGAGCGTCGTCGGACATGCGTGCCATTGCGTTCAGGCAGTTTCTTCGAGGTAACTTGGCAAGCTAAGCTGCCGCCGCTGGCGCGACTTTCTTCTCCCGTGCGGGAGAGGGGGCCACCGACGTCGTGGCGACCAATCAAAGGAAAGGGCGGACAACAATGCCAGGGATCGATCGCAACGGCGTCAATATCTACTACGAGGTCCACGGCAACGGGCCGCCGCTGCTGCTCACCCATGGCTATTCCTCGACCTCGGCGATGTGGCACGGGCAGGTCGATGCGCTCGCAAAGGACCATCAGCTGATCCTGTGGGACATGCGCGGCCACGGGCAGTCCGATTATCCCGATGATCCCAACGCCTACAGCGAAGCGTTAACGGTCGCCGACATGGCCGCGATCCTCGATGCCGTCGGCGCGGAGCGCGCCATCATCGGTGGTCTCTCGCTCGGAGGCTACATGTCGCTGGCGTTCTATCGCGCCCATCCGGAGCGCGTCCGCGCGTTGCTGATCATCGACACCGGCCCGGGCTTCAAGAAGGACGATGCGCGCGAGGCCTGGAATGCGCGCGCGCTTGCGACCTCCAACAAGCTCGATCGCGAAGGTCTCGACATGCTGAAATCGGCGACGCGCGAGCGCGCCACGGCCTGTCATCGCGACGCCAGGGGACTGGCGCTGGCCGCGCGCGGCATGCTGACCCAGCGGGATGCGCGCGTGATGGAGCTGCTGCCCAACATCAAGGTGCCCAGCTTGATCGTGGTCGGCGCCGACGACACCCCATTCCTCGCCGCGTCCGATTACATGGCGGCAAAAATCCCGGGCGCACAAAAGGTCGTGATCCCCGCGGCCGGCCATGCCGTCAACATCGATCAGCCCCAGGCTTTTGTTGACGCGGTCCTGCCTTTCCTGAAGAACTTGCCGGCATAGGCAATCAGGGACGCGAGAGCATGATGCGAGCGATCTTCGCGGCGGGCGCAATGGCGGCGCTGTTGTCGGCAGCGCAGGCCGAACCCTTCGGGGCGGTGCCGGCGCGCCAGCCCTTCGTCACGACCTTGTCGAACAATGTTCCGCTCGCCTTCGGCATGGATGCCGAGCAGACCGCCCGTGCCCTCGGGCAACCCCTGCAATATGTGCGAGGGCGTCCCGGCCACGAGATCTATCTCGCCCTGCGCAACATCGGCGGCAGCCGGCTGATCTCCTATCGCCATCGCCTGTTCCTGCAATTCCGTCACGGACGGCTGGCAGGATGGAAGGAGGATTACGGCGAGAACTGGATGTGGGAGTGACGCGCAGCTCCCACCCCTCATGGTGAGGAGGCGCGAAGCGCCGTCTCGAACCATGACGGCCCCGCTGCGGCACCTCCGCTTTCATCCTTCGAGACGCGCGCAAGAGCGCGCTCCTCAGGATGAGGGGAGAGAGCTGAAATTTCGGATGGACAACCAAGAAGGACAACCCGCGTGGGACAAGACATCAGGCTGACGGCTTCCGACAACTTCCAGTTTGGCGCCTATCGCGCCGATCCCGGCGGTGCGCCGAAGGGCGCGGTGGTGGTGATCCAGGAGATCTTTGGCGTCAATCACCACATCCGCTCGGTCTGCGACCGCCTCGCCGGGGAAGGCTATGTCGCGATCGCGCCGTCGATCTTCGACCGCACCGCGCCGGGCTTCCAGTCGGGCTACACGCCCGATGAGATTGCCGAGGCCCGCAACTTCGTCGCCAACCCCGATTGGGCCGCGATGTTGCGCGACACGCAGGCCGCGATCGATGCGGTGAAGAGCGCGGGTCCGGTCGGCATCATCGGCTTTTGCTTGGGCGGCAGTATCGCCTTCGTTGCGGCGACGCGGCTGTCGGGACTGAAGGCTGCGATCGGCTATTACGGCGGCGCGGTCGTGCGCTTCGCCGACGAGACGCCGAAGGTGCCGACGCAACTGCATTTCGGCGAGAAGGATGCGGGTATCCCGCTGACCGACGTCGAGACCATCAAGTCGAAGCGGCCGGACGTGGAGGTGTTCGTCTATCCGGGCGCCCAGCACGGTTTCCACTGCGACGAGCGCGCGAGCTACGACAAGGCCAGCGCCGACATCGCCTGGCCGCGCAGCATGGCGTTCTTTGCGAAGCTTTTGAGGTAGTGATCTCTCACCGCCGTCATTCCGGGATGCGCTGCGAAGCGGTGCAGGCCCGGAATCCATAACCGCGACTCGGGGTTAAGGATTCTCAGATGCGCAATTGCGCATCATGGCCCGCGACCTCGTCGCGCCCCGGAATGAACAGAGAAGAGATTCGTTAGAACCAGCGCTCGCCGACGAACACGGTGTCGCCGGGGTTCAAGGGGGTCCCGAGCGGCACCACGGCGCGCATGGAGCCGCCGTTCTCGGTATGCGTGATGGTGACGACGTCGCGCTTGGCACGGGGCGAGAAGCCGCCGGCGATCGCGACCGCGCTCTCGACCGTCATGTTCGGCACGTAGGGATATTGGCCGGGCGCAGTGACTTCGCCGAGAATGAAGAAGGGGCGATAGGACTCGACCTCGACAGCGACCGATGGTTCGCGGATGTAGCCGTTGCGCAGCCGCGCGGCGATTTCACCGGCGAGCCCTGCCGGCGTGCGGCCGCGTGCGGGCACTCCGCCGATCAGCGGCATCGTGATCGAACCACCGGCGTCGATGGCGTAGCTGTTGGTGAGACCTTCCTGGCCGTAGACCACGACGCGAAGCTTGTCGCCGGCGTCGAGATGGTACGAGGCATCGTGGCGTGCTGGCGCTCCCATGGGGACCGCGTAGCCGACAGGCATCGGCGCAGGCGATGGAGCGAAGGAATTGGTCAGCGCGCTGATGGCACCGCCGCCGCCGTTGGCAACGACGACCGGCTGCGGAGCACCGTAGGGCTGGCCATATGCCATGGTGTCGAGATCGGCGCGCGGCTGCATCACCGCGACGGGGCCGGCGGTCTGCATGCAGCCGCCAAGTGTCAGCGCGGCGGACGCTGCCAGTGACGCTGCCAAGATCGACCATCGAAACGCGCGTGCAACCGGCACCAGACCAATCCCTCGAAACGAGACAGGTTAAGTGATGCACCGGTTATGGTTAATAAAGCGTTGAGTTGGGGGCTGCGATGATGCCGACGACGCAATACCAACCCCACGCTCCGTCATGCCCGGGCTTGTCCCAGGCATCCACGAGCTTCTCTTGCGCCGCCAGGAACGTGGATGGCCGGGGACAAGCCCGGCCATGACGAAATCGTGGACCGCTTACGCACTCACACCGGCGCCGATCGGGCAGGACACGCCGGTGCCGCCGAGGCCGCAATAGCCGGCGGGATTCTTCGCCAGATATTGCTGATGGTAATCCTCCGCGAAAAAGAATTCGCCTGCCGGCGCGATCTCGGTGGTGATGGCGCCGAGGCCCTTGGCAGCAAGCGCCTTCTGATAGAGCGCCTTGGACTCGTCCGCGGCCTTCTTCTGCGCGTCGGAATAAGTGTAAATCGCGCTTCGGTACTGCGTGCCGACATCGTTGCCCTGGCGCATGCCTTGCGTCGGGTTGTGGCTCTCCCAGAACGTCTTCAACAATGTCTCGTAGGAGATCTTCTTCGGATCGAACACGACAAGCACCACTTCGGTGTGGCCGGTGCGGCCCGAGCAGGTCTCTTCATAGGTCGGGTTCGGCGTGTGACCGCCGGCATACCCGACGGCGGTGGTGTAGATGCCGTCGCCGAGCTGCCAGAACTTACGCTCGGCGCCCCAGAAGCAGCCGAGCCCGAACACCGCCTGTTCGAAACCGGCGGGATAAGGCGGCTGCAGCTTGCGGCCGTTGACGAAATGGGTGGTCGCGGTGGGAATTGCTTGCGCACGGCCGGGCAGCGCCTCGGCTGCGCTCGGCAATGCGGTGGTCTTGCGCATGAACAGCATGATGGGATCTCCGCGGAACGAGCTCTCCGTCGCCTGAGCCAGATGCTCGGGCGGCGTGCTCGCGATCAGTTGGGAATATAGGGATCTACGCTGGGGTGGGCAGCGGTGTTACGTCGCGTGTCTCGCGCGCGTTCAATCCAGGCAGGATTTGAAGCTCAATCCCGGATTTGGAGCTCAATCCCGGCGGGAATTGGAGCTCAATCCCGGGAATAGCCGATCAGCGGTTTCCGCGGCCGGAACAGGATCATCAGCAGGAGGCCGAGAATGCCGAGGACCGCGAAAACCGGCTGATCCAGCAGCAGGCGGATCACCGAGGTCCAGAGCCAGGGCGCCTTGGCCTCGACCCAGGTGCGGAATGCCGATTGGCTGGCCTGATTGATGTCGTTCCAGAACTGGCCGAACCGGGTGAATCTGAGGGTCTGGTCAGCCACCCAGCGGGCGCCGTCATAGACCATGAAGATGAACCCGCCGGCGAGCAGCAATAGCCCAATCAGTCGGAAAAAGCCGCGGATCATGCCTCACCCTATATGGTCGTCCGATCGGAGAAGCCGACAAAACGCCGCCAGCCAATAGCCGGGAGACGGCATAAATTCAACCTCTTCAGGGCGTTACGACGCTCGCTGGAGGGCACCAAGGCCGCTTTTCCAGCCTGGAAAGCGTTGACGGTGCCGAAGACCCTCTCTATAAGGGCGCCAACTGGCGGCGGGCGCAATCCTGCCGCCGCTGTTCTTTGAGCAGTTGCAGGCGCCTTGAGCTTAGAGGCTCTTTGGGCCTCAGAGACAGCCGCAAGGCTGTCGCTCATGTTCCGGGGACAGCCCAGCAACCGAACACCCTAAATCCGAGCGTCGATTACGCGGTCAAGCAAGCCGGCGCTACCCGACCAAGACGCGACCGGTACCCGCAAAGGATATTGAGACCATGGCCAATACCACTTCCGCCAAGAAAGCGACGCGCAAGATCGCCCGCCGCACCGCCGTCAACAAGTCGCGCCGCACCCAGATGCGCGGTGCCGTGCGCAACGTCGAAGAAGCCATCGCGACCGGCGACCGCGCCGCTGCCGTGAAGGCGCTGGCGAATGCCGAGCCCGCCTTGATGCGCGCCGCCCAGCGCAACATCATTCACAAGAACAACGCCAGCCGCAAAGTCTCGCGTCTTACCGCGCAGATCGCCAAGCTCGCCAAGTAACAAGCGAAGCAACGAGCCGAGCAACGGCGGACCAATCGGTCGGCCGAACCGATCGAGCATCGCACGCGTCAAACAGCCCGGCTTCGCGCCGGGCTTTTTTGTTGCCCGGCATATTCATGCAAGCGTTCACGCCGCGATAGATCTTCGAATGGAAGGTTCGCACCGTCTGCGCTATTCTTCGTTCCGTAGTTCTACTTGCCGATCTCTTGCAACAGCCGAAACTTCCACTGCGTTGCAAAAACCCCTGTGCGGCGGGCTCCAATTGAATCGGCAGGCGACCAAAGTTCTACACACCGTAGATTCACAGGAATGCACATCACGTGGAGTTACCCTGTGAAACGAGACTCAAAAAACGATGACTCGCTAATCACTTATCGACATAGCGACCGCAAGCATTTGGAAAATTCGCCCCGCGCGTCGGGTGCGTGACAAATTTGTAAAAAAAATCGGCGGTGGCGGAGAATTGTCACACAAGGCGCGGCATCTTCGATTCTGTGCACGAATCCAAAAACTTGCTCAAAGCCTGCGAACAAGTCCCGCGCGGCATTAACCGAGGTCAAGTTTTTTTGGTGGCTCAAGTGTGAATCAATTCGTTGCGAGTCTTTCCGCTTAGTGTATTCCTTAAGTCGTCAGCGGCGCCCACGATCTTCAGACCAGCGCGGTTTAGGAAACGGGGCGAGCGTGCAAATCGGCGGCGGTGTGCACGTAGGCGACGCTTCAAAAAGCGAATGTTGGATCAAAAAACCCATAGCAATATGGGAATGGTAGCTCTTTGTCTGAACGTCTCCAAGCGGGATCTTGCGATCCCGATCTCACGAGGCGCACGGACATCGCAAAGTTACCCCGGCACGAGCGATGGCGACGCCGAGCTGACAACTAGTACGACGGACGGGACATTCGCGACGTGAGCGACTGTCTTTCACACGCAGGACCTTGCCGTGAGCGATCACGGCAGGACGGGGAGGTATCATGTCCTACGGATTCAACGCGGTATTGACACAAGTTCCATCGTTCAACGATGCCGTCTCCGATCCGTCCAGCGTTCAGCCTCCCACATGCGAAAGCGCGTCGAGTACGCGCTGACCTCGCGAACTCTCCTACTCCGACATCGCTGATCTGACCGCGGCGTATCCGCCGAACGGTCGAGCCATGTCTGACGATGGACTCGCTTGAGGTCGCGCCGTGACCAGGGATCCCCTGCATGGCGCTCACAACGCAACCTTATCTCTCAAGAGAAGTTTTTTAACGATGACAATGGAACAGGATCGCTGGTCACGCGTGAAGAGCCGACTGCGCTCGAACGTTGGCGAAGACGTCTACACGAGCTGGTTTGCGCGCATGGATCTGGAAGGCGTGCAGGATGAGAGCGTGCGGCTCTCGGTACCGACCCGGTTCCTGAAGAGCTGGATCCAAGCCCATTATGCCGAGCGCGTGCTGTCGTGCTGGCAGGCCGAGATGCCCGAAGTGCATCGCATCGACCTCACGGTGCGTTCGGCCGTGCGCCCGGTGGTGCAGCCGAAGGAAGCCCCGGCGCCCGTCGAGATGCGACGCGCGCCCACGCCGGAGCTGCGCTCGACCGCAACCGCGCCGGTGTCGGCCAATCACGACGCGCTCGGCGGCTCGCCGCTCGATCCGCGACTGACTTTCGCGAGCTTCGTCGTTGGCCGCTCCAACACGCTGGCGCATGCGGCTGCGCGTCAGGTCGCGGAAGGTCGCCGCGGCGACCCCGTGATGTTCAATCCGCTCTATATCCATGCCGGCGTCGGGCTCGGCAAGACGCATCTGCTGCAGGCCGTGACTTGGGCCGGCAATTCCGGCAACGAGCGCAAGGTGCTTTATCTCACCGCGGAAAAATTCATGTACGGCTTCGTCGCCGCGCTGAAGACGCAGACGGCGCTGGCCTTCAAGGAAGCGCTGCGCGGCATCGATGTCCTGGTGATCGACGATCTCCAGTTCCTGCAGGGCAAATCGACCCAGGCCGAATTCTGCCACACGCTGAACGCGCTGATCGATGCCGGCCGCCAGGTCGTGATCGCGGCGGACCGGCCGCCGTCCGATCTCGAAAGCCTCGACGACCGCGTCCGCTCGCGGCTCGCCGGCGGGCTCGTGGTCGAGATGGGCTCGCTCGGCGAAGAACTGCGCCACGGCATCCTCAAGTCGCGCGTCGCGGCCGCCCGGGCCCATCATGCGACCTTCGAGGTACCGGAGGAGGTGCTGCATTATCTGGCGCGCACCATCACCCATAACGGCCGCGACCTCGAAGGCGCGATCAACCGCCTGCTGGCGCATTCCAAGCTCAACAACCGGCCGGTGACGCTGGAGATGGCGGAGCACGAGGTGCGCGACTTGGTCCGCCCCTCGGAGCCGAAGCGGATCAAGATCGAGGACATCCAGCGCGTGGTGGCGCGGCAGTATAATGTCAGCCGCTCCGACCTGCTCTCTTCGCGTCGGACCGCCAACGTGGTGCGCCCGCGCCAAGTGGCAATGTATCTCGCCAAGACGCTGACCCTGCGCTCGCTCCCCGAGATCGGCCGCCGCTTCGGTGGGCGCGACCACACCACGGTACTGCACGCCGTGCGCAAGATCGAAGCCCTGGTCTCCAAGGATACCGCGCTGTCCGAGGAAGTGGAGTCGCTGAAGCGCCAGCTTCAGGAATAGACGCCTATTTGCACGGGGGTGACCGCCCCCTACCCGCAACGGCGACCGTCATGCCCGGGCTTGTCCCGGGCATCCACGTCTTCGGCCGGACCGACCAACGCGGATGGCCGGGACAGGCCCGGCCATGATGCGTGTGGAGACGTCCGTGTCGACGCGGCGTTCGGCTCGTCGCGGAAACAACGGTAAATCGTGGGGAACTGGCTCCCAATCCCTTGAAACGGATGGCTTTCCGAGCCACCTTGCGCGACCCTGACGGCTTTGGTCATATCGGCTGGATGATCGGGCTTTCCGGGGTCTTCGGTGCCGTGGCGCGCGTCCCGCCGCCCGGCTTTTCCAACGCTGTGTTTTTCTTTGGGATCGGGCGAGTAGTGCAATGAAGGTTACGGTCGAACGCGCGCAACTCCTGAAGTCGCTGGGCCATGTCCATCGCGTGGTCGAGCGCCGCAACACGATTCCGATCCTCGGCAACGTGCTGGTCCGGGCCGAGAACGCCAAATTGTCGCTGAAGGCGACCGACCTCGACCTCGAGGTCACGGAGACGCTGCCGGCGGAAACCGCGACCGCGGGCTCCACCACCGTGCCGGCGCACATGTTCTACGACATCGTGCGCAAGCTGCCTGATGGATCGCAGATCGTGCTGGAGGCCGACGGCGACCGCGCGGTGCTGGCGATCCGCGCCGGCCGTTCGCGCTTCACGCTGCAGACCCTGCCGGAGAATGATTTCCCGGATCTGGCCGCTGGCGACATGTCGCATTCGTTCTCGCTCGCCGCCAAGGACGTCAAGCGGCTGATCGACCGCACCCAGTTCGCGATCTCCACCGAGGAGACCCGCTATTACCTCAACGGCATCTATCTGCACGCCGCAGGCACGCCCAAGGCCGCGACTTTGCGCGGCGTCGCCACCGACGGCCACCGCCTCGCCCAGCTCGATCTGGTCCAGCCCAAGGGCGCCGAGGGGATGCCCGGCGTGATCGTGCCGCGCAAGACCGTCGGCGAGGTGCAGCGCCTGATCGAGGACACCGACGCCGAGATGACGATCGAGCTGTCGCAGGCAAAAATCCGTTTCACCATCGGCAACGTCGTGCTGACCTCGAAACTGATCGACGGCACCTTCCCCGACTACGGCCGCGTCATCCCGCAGGGCAACGACAAGGAGCTCATCGTCGACAAGAAGGACTTCGAGAACGCGGTCGACCGCGTCTCGACGATCTCCAGCGAGCGCGGCCGCGCGGTGAAGCTGTCGCTGTCGCCGGGCAAGCTGGTGCTGTCGGTGACCAATCCGGATTCCGGCAGCGCGACCGAAGAGCTGGAGGTCGAATACGCCTCCGACGCCCTCGATATCGGCTTCAACTCGCGCTATCTGCTCGACATCGCCTCACAGATCGAAGGCGACGTCGCAACTCTCCGGCTCGCCGATCCCGGCTCCCCGACCCTGGTGCAAGACCGCGACGACAAGAGCGCGCTGTACGTGCTGATGCCGATGCGGGTGTGAGTGTGAGGCAGCGGCTTCTCCTCCTCTCAGCGAAAACGCGATGCACGTTGTTGCGTCCTCTCTCCTTGTGGGAGAGTACGGCTCCGCCGGCGGACACAAACTCAATCAGGTGAGGGGTTGGTGCCGCAGGATCCGTCCCATCGGCCCGCCCCCAAACCTCTCCGCCAATTTGCGAAGACTATGCGCCGCGAACCGGCGGATGCCGAAGCCGCAATGTGGCGCCTGCTGAGAGACCGCCGTCTCTCCACATTCAAATTTCGGCGGCAGGTTCCGTTCAGGAATTACATTCTCGACTTTGTCTGCTTCGAGAAGCGCCTTGTGATCGAGATCGATGGAAGCCAGCACGCAGAATCACAACCCGATGTCGCTCGTGACGCCGCCCTCTCCGCGGAGGGCTTTTCCATCGCGCGTTATTGGAACAATGAGGTGCTACAACAGCCCACTTCTGTGTTGGAAGACGTCCTTGCAAAGCTTGCCGGGCGGTAAGATACCCCTCATCCGTCGCCTCACTTCGTGAGGCGCCACCCTCCCCCACAAGGGGGGAGGGCTCAGAGCGTGCCACAGCCCAAATATGACCCCCTCCCGCATTCATCGCCTGACGCTGACGCATTTTCGCAATTATCGGGCGGCGGGGCTCGAGACGGCGGCCGACATGGTGGCGCTGGTCGGGCCGAACGGGGCGGGCAAGACCAATTGCATCGAGGCGATCTCGTTCCTGTCACCGGGGCGCGGCCTGCGGCGCGCCACGCTGGAAGACGTCGCCGACAACCAGGGCGACGGCTCCTGGGCGGTGTCGGCGCAGGTCGAGGGCGCGGTGGGGCTGGCGACGCTCGGCACCGGCATCGATGCGCCACGGCCGGACAGCGCCGTGAGCCGGCGCTGCCGCATCGACCGCGAGCCGGTGGGTTCGGCCAGCGCGTTCGGCGACCATATCCGCATGGTGTGGCTGACGCCGGCGATGGACGGGCTGTTCATGGGCGCAGGCTCGGAGCGGCGGCGCTTCTTCGACCGCCTGGTGCTGGCGATCGACAGCGAGCATTCCAGCCGCATCAACGCGCTGGAACGCTCGCTGCGCTCACGCAACCGCCTGCTCGAGACCCGCAATTACGACGACCATTGGTGTGACGCGATCGAACGCGAGACGGCGGAGCTTGCGGTCGCAGTCGCGGCAACGCGCGGCCAGACCGCAGCGCGGCTCACCGGCATGCTGAATGCGCGCGCGCAGGCCTCCGCCTTTCCCTCGGCCAGAATCGCGCTCGACGGCTGGATGGAGAACGCGCTGCTGAGCGAGACGGCGACGTCGGTCGAGGACCGCTATCGCCAGATTTTGCGCGACAACCGTCCGCGCGATGCCATTGCCGGTCGCACCACCGACGGTCCGCACCTCACCGATCTCCAGGTTATCTATGCGCCGAAAAGCATGCCCGCGCGCGATGCGTCCACGGGCGAGCAGAAGGCGCTGCTGATCGGGCTGGTGCTGGCGCATGCGAGCCTGGTTGCCGAGATGACCGGCATCGTGCCGCTGCTGCTGCTCGACGAGGTCGTCGCCCATCTCGATCCGAACAGGCGCGCCGCGCTGTTCGACGAATTGCGCAAGCTCGGCGCGCAAGTGTGGCTGACCGGCGCGGATCCGGCCGCCTTCACCGAGATCGGCGCTGGAGGCGAAGTCTTCGACGTCGAGAGCGGACAGGTCTCGTCCCGCCGCTAGGCCTTCGGGTTGAACCCGCCCTGTTCCATCAGCGACTAGCTGTCTGACGCGGCGTCGACGGTGTTGCCGTCGTGCAATCGCGCAGGATTTCACACGCACGCGATGCTTGGAGCGTAGGCATGACGACGGTAAGGCATGGAGCAAGAGCTCCTGCGCGATGGCAACTCCTTGCGTGCGGCCTCGCGTTGTTGGCGAGCTGCCTGCTCGCGGCAAGCGCCGGAGCCTGGGTATCGAATTTGTCGCCGCTGTTTTCGACCGCGCTTGCGCCGGATCCTGATGCGCGGTTGCCCGCGCCGACCCGCTACCTCTACCGGGGAATTCACACCACCGTAATGCCCGGCGTCGAAGTCCCGCTCCGCACCCGGCTCGAAACCACCGTGCCCGCTGAGCTCGGCGACGTCATCGGCTTCTACCGCACGGAGCTTGGCAGGCTCGGCTGGCAGGAACAGCCCAATGGCGCGGTGATCGCAACCGGTCATGCCCGGCTCGCCTTCGCCTCTCCGCTGGGGCCGGCCACACTGGAGCTTGCCCGCAACGACGGCAGCACCTCGGTTCATCTCGTGCAGAAGAACGCCGATGCGGCGACCAGGGCCAACATCATGCCCGAACCCGGCCAGGCGAAACTGGTGTTCAGCAATATCAGCGGGAGAGACGCCGCGCTCACGATCAATGCACGAACGGTCAAGCGAACCGCGGGCGCCAATGCGGTATCGCTCGATCTGGCGCCCGGCAAGTATACCTATGAACTGACCGTACCGGACCATTCAGCGACCACCAACGTCCTCGACCTTGCCGCCGGCGATACCTGGGAGCTCACGATCGGGCGCGACGGCAACGCCTGGCCGCCGCTCCAGCTGTATTGAGCCGATGCCTGCCTGATCAGGCGCGTGACGCTGCTCGTACGCCCTGCGTTGAACCTCTCCGGTTCCCATCGCGACTTCTCGTCTGAGGCCGCGCGCCGAGGTGTCGCGGCCTGCCCATGCGCAGGGCGACGCCCGCGCAACAATCAGGAGATTGACGATGCGGATGATCCCGCTTGGGGCGCAAGTCCCGGCAAGATGGCTGTCGCTTGCCTGCGGCGTTCTCGCGATGGCGATCACGTCGTATCCGGCGCACGCGGCAGACGAAAGCTTCGTCGACGTCCATACGCTGCCGCGACTGGACGGCGCGGTGGAGGATACTTCGCGCCCGGACACCTATCGCCTGATCTACACCGTCCCGACCGCGCTTGCCGCCACGTCGGACGCCACGAAGAAGCTGCTGAGCGCCGACGGCTGGGTGCCCTATGTGTATCCGCTGGACGAGAAGAGTGCCGCGCTGACCTTCAAGAAAGGACGACAGGGGCTGCGCGTCTCCTTCACACAGGCGCGCGGGCGCACGGACCAATCCGCCGTGTTCTACACGCCGAACCGGATCTACGCGAACGTGCCGTTCCCGGACGGCGCGACCGATCTCGTTTACGACGAAACCCGACCCTATCTCGGCTGCATCGCACCCGGCGCGTTCGAGACGACTTCGGAGTTCTTTGCGAAGGAGATGGCGGCCATGGGATGGCGCAAGCTCACGCCTGAAACGTCATCGCGCTGGCCGAACGCCGATCTTGACGGGACCGTCCCGAACGGCGTGCGCGTCTTTTACGACCATCCCGAGCGCGACGCGACGCACATCTACCAGAAGCCGGTGGTGCTGACCCTGACACGACGCGACGACGGCCGCACCAATGTCGAGATCCGGGTGGCGCCGTTCGCGCTGTCCCAGGATCTCGAGGCCGACGACGACATGGCCGGCCTGCCGCGGCCGAAGCCGACCAAGTCGGCGAGAGGCCTTGGCAGCGCAAGCTCCAACAAGCGGGAGATGTCGGCCGCCGCGATGGCCGAGCTGCCCGCCGTGCTCGCCTTCTATCGCCGCGAGCTCGCCGCGCGCGGCTGGCGCGAAGACGGCAACGCGCCGCTCGCGCCCGGCGACGAGATCGCGATCAGTATCTCATCGGCGGAGGAGACCGGCGTGATGCGGCTCGGCCGCAAATATGATTTCACGATGATCAGTCTGACCGCGCAGGTGAAGGACTCCGCACTTGCGGCCCGCGCCAAGGCGAAGAAAGAGGCGGACGCGAGGTTCCTCGGCGATGCTTTGGGGGCGGCTCAGCAGCTCATGGCCGCCGATGAGGCCAGGCGCAAGGTGCAGGCGGGCGCGCTGTCCGATGCGCCGCTCAATGCGCTCGCCGACAGCGAGACGCCGGTGCCGCTGCCCGAGACCGCCGAGAGCGTGAAATTCGAGGGCGACGACGGCCATCTCGAATTCTCCTCGACCTCGAGCGTCAAGGCGCTCACCGCGTTCTATCGCGCGTCGCTCAAGTCCGTCGGCTGGAAGGAGCAGCCCTCCGTCATCAACCAGCCCAACATGGCGATGATGAACTTCGCCAAGGCCGGCAAGTCGATCTCGATGACCGTGATGCAGATGGGACCGAAGGTGAATGTCCGCGCCGACGGATCGGGCCTGGTGATGGCAGCCGCGAAGCCGACGGCCAGCGCGGAAGTGCAGGCCAAATCCGCCGAGACGCTCAAGCTCGATCCTGAATCCCAGCTCCCGGTACCGATGCAGCGATCATCGAAGTCGCTCGCCACCACCAAGATGCCGGGAAGCGAGATGCCGTTCCGCCGCGAGCTGGCAGCCAGCATTCCGGCCCCGCTCGGCGATGTCCTGGCCTTCTACCGGGCCGAGCTTTCCCGGCTCGGTTGGGAGGAAAAGGCCGACGGCGCCGCTGTGTCCGCCGAACGCGCGCAGATCGACTTCACCTCGCCGCAAGGCCCGGCCGTGCTCAAGCTCGGCCGCGCCAAGGGCGAGACCACAGTCAGTCTGGCGCAGAAGAATCCGGATGCCGCTGCCAAGGCCGACATCATGCCGAAGCCCGGCCAGGCCAGGCTGATGCTCGGCAATATCGGGGCGAAGGAGGCATCGCTGACGATCAACAAGCAGACGGTGAAGATCGCAGCCGGCGCCGGCGGTCCGCAATCGCCGAAAGGCCCGATGCTCGACCTGCCGCCGGGCACGTATCAGTACGCCCTGCGCATGCCCGGGCGCCCGGCCCACACCGAGACCCTCACCGTCGCCGCAGGTGACGCCTGGGGCCTCATGGTGGGGCCGAACGGCGACGTGCTGCCGCTGCAGATGTATTGAGGCTGCTGCGCACCGGTCTCCCTGTATCGTCATGGCCGGCTTTTCCCGGCCATCCACGTTCCTCGGTGCGCCTGGCCTAGGGATCGTGGATGCCCGGGACAATCCCGTCGTGAAGAAGGCACACGCGTGTCTCAAAAGGCGCCTCGAGACACCTTCCCTGACCCGCAAAAACCACGCCGTTCAACGCCCAAACACGCCTCCGAATCGGGCTTTTTGCAGCCCCCGAAATCGGCCGTCAGAAGCCTTGAAAACCGGCCAAAAAACCCCATTTTGTCAAAGGCTTGACGGAAGATACTTTGCGCTAGGCGCAAGCCCTCTTTCGTGGCACAAATAGCTCGCAAATCAGCGCCTTTTGCGCAGCTGATTCGGGCGACATCTCGAAGGCCTCTCATGACAGAACCAGCTCGGCAGCAGCCTGCCGAAAACGAGCCCTCCAACCCGAGTGACTACGGCGCGGAATCGATCCGCGTGCTCAAGGGTCTCGATGCCGTCCGCAAGCGTCCCGGCATGTATATCGGCGACACCGACGACGGCTCGGGCCTGCATCACATGGTCTACGAGGTCGTCGACAACGCGATCGACGAGGCGCTCGCGGGCCACGCCACCCGCGTCGACGTCATCCTCAATGCGGACAATTCCGTCACCGTGCGCGACGATGGCCGCGGCATCCCCGTCGACATCCACAAGGGCGAAGGCATCTCGGCGGCCGAGGTGATCATGACCCAGCTGCACGCCGGCGGAAAGTTCGACCAGAACTCCTACAAGGTTTCCGGCGGCCTGCACGGCGTCGGCGTCTCCGTCGTCAACGCGCTGTCGAGCAAGCTCGGCCTGCGGATCTGGCGCGACAACAAGGAGCATTACATCGAGTTCGCACATGGCGATGCGGTCGCACCGCTCAAGGTCGTCGGCGATGCGCCGGGCCGACGCGGCACCGAGGTGACATTTCTCGCCTCGGGCGAGACCTTCAAGAACATCGAATATGATTTCGCCACGCTGGAGCACCGGCTGCGCGAGCTCGCCTTCCTCAACTCCGGCGTCAACATCGCGCTTTCCGACATGCGACACGCGGTCGAGAAGCGCGAGGAGATGCATTATTCCGGCGGCGTCGAGGAGTTCGTCAAATATCTCGATCGCAACAAGAAGGCGATCGTGCCGGCGCCGATCATGGTGCGCGCGGAAGCCAACGGCATCGGCGTCGAGGCCGCGTTGTGGTGGAACGACAGCTACCACGAAAACGTGCTGTGCTTCACCAACAACATCCCGCAGCGCGACGGCGGCACACATCTCGCCGGTTTCCGCGGCGCGCTGACGCGCCAGGTCAACGGTTATGCCGAGGCCCATGCCAAGAAGGAAAAGATCGCGCTGACCGGCGACGATTGCCGCGAAGGCTTGACCGCCGTGCTGTCGGTGAAGGTGCCGGACCCCAAGTTTTCGTCGCAGACCAAGGACAAGCTGGTGTCCTCGGAAGTGCGCCCCGTGGTCGAGAACGTCCTCAACGAGGCGCTGCAGGCCTGGTTCGAGGAACACCCGTCCGAAGCCAAGATGATTGTCGGCAAGGTGATCCAGGCCGCCGCTGCCCGCGAAGCCGCGCGAAAGGCGCGCGAACTGACGCGCAAGAGCCCGCTCTCGGTCTCCTCCCTGCCCGGCAAGCTCGCCGACTGCCAGGAAAAAGATCCGGCCAAGTCGGAGCTCTTCATCGTCGAGGGCGACTCGGCAGGCGGCAGCGCCAAGCAGGGCCGCAACCGCGAGTTCCAGGCCGTGCTGCCGCTGCGCGGCAAGATCCTCAACGTCGAACGCGTGCGCCCTGACAAGATGCTGGGCAGCGAGCAGATCGGTACGCTGATCACTGCGCTCGGCACCGGCATCAGCGACGAATTCTCGATCGAGAAGCTGCGCTATCACAAGATCATCGTGATGACGGACGCCGACGTCGACGGTGCCCACATCCGCACGCTGCTGCTGACCTTCTTCTACCGCCAGATGCGCGAAATCATCGACGGCGGCTACCTCTATATCGCCCAGCCGCCGCTGTATAAGGTCAACCGCGGCAAGTCCGAGCAGTACCTCAAGGACGAGCGGGCGCTGGAGGATTATCTGATCGACACCGGGCTCGACGACTGCGTCTATATTCCCGGTACCGGCGGCGATCGCACCGGCCGCGACCTGCGTTCGCTGATCGACGACGCCCGTGCCGTTCGCGGCATCCTGCGCAGCCTGCACACCCGCTACAATCGCAAGGTGATCGAGCAGGCCGCCATCACCGGCGTGCTCAACAAGGCGATCTACGGCGATCCGGAGAAAGCCGCCGCGGCCGCGCAATACATCGCCGCCCGCCTCGACACGCTCGCCGACGAAGTTGAGCGCGGCTGGGTCGGCCAATACGTCGAAGGCCAGGGCTTCCAGTTTGAGCGCACGGTGCGCGGCGTCAAGGAAGCGGCTCTTATCGACGATGCCTTCCTGGGCTCGGCCGAAGCCCGCAAGCTCGACGAGTACACGGTGAGGCTCCAAGACGTTTATGCCCGCCCGGGCAAGCTGCGGCGCAAAGACGTCGAGCACATGGTCTACGGCCCGGTCGACCTGTTCGAAGCCGTCACCGACGCCGGCCGCAAAGGCGTCACGCTGCAGCGCTACAAAGGTCTGGGTGAGATGAACCCGGAACAGCTCTGGGAGACGACGCTGGACACCAATGCGCGCTCGCTGCTGCAGGTGAAGGTCAAGGAGGTCGACGAGGCCGACGACATCTTCACCAAGCTGATGGGCGATGTCGTCGAGCCGCGCCGTGACTTCATCCAGGAACATTCGCTGAGCGCGACGATCGACATCTGAGGACGGTTACTTTGAACGGTCGTCATGGCCGGGCTTGTCCCGGGCATCACGTTCTTCTGTGCATGCGGCAAAGGCGTGGATGACCGGGACAAGCCCGACCATGACGATGTGGATGCACACGGGCTGAACCTCACCACCCGCCATCGCGACGAAACGGCATGAACCCAGCGGCCAATTCCGGCCGGGAAGCGTCGTGCCATGACCAGCTCTGCGACCACCAGTCCCGCCCTCCCCTCCCGCCGGCTCGGCGTGATCGGGAGCATCGTCGGCGTGCTGGCGCTGGTTGCGGCCGTGTTGCCGCATTGGGTGATACCTGCGATCTACCCGCCACCGCCAGCGGACAAAGTGATTGTCGACACCGGCCATCGCCTGAAGGATCGCCTGATCGCGCGCGTCAAGGGCGCCGAGTACCAGGCCCCGCCTCGGGAGAAGTCGACGGCAAGCCAATTGAGGGAAGCATCCTCGATCGCGGCGATCTCGCTCGGCCTGCTTGCCATCCTGCTCTCGGTCCTCGCCCTCGTGTTTCGCGAAGAGAGGCTGCTGGCGGGCGTCGCGGCCGCACTCGGGGCCGGCGCCATTGCCGTCGAAATCTCGTTCCTGGCCATGGGCGTGCTGATGCTGATCGTGATCCTTTATGTGGTGGCGAATATCATCGGCCTGTTCTAAACGCCGGTCCGAAAAGGATTTCTTCGGCCACCGGATGGCCTTCCGCCGCGACAAGTGCGGAATTGCTCCCCTGCTCGATTCTCTGTAGTTTCCGCCCGAAACAGCCCACCCATCAGGACAGCGAGACTCCATTTGGCGCCCATCCAATACATCGTCGAGGGCGGTCACCGGCTCTCGGGCTCGATCGAGCCGTCCGGCAACAAGAATTCCGCGCTGCCGATCATCGCCGCGGCGCTGCTCACCGAGCATCCGGTGACGCTGGAGAACGTGCCGCGGATCCGCGACACCGAGACGCTGGTCGAGCTGATCCGCTCGGTCGGTGCCTCCGCGGATTGGACCGGGCGCAACACGCTTCACATCCATGCCAAGAGCATCCGTGCCGCCGATCTCGACCCCGAGCTGTGCGTGCGTATCCGCGCCTCTATCCTGCTCGCAGGCCCCCTGCTCGCGCGCTGCGGCGAAGTGATGCTGCCGCCGCCCGGCGGGGACGTCATCGGTCGCCGCCGGCTCGACACGCATGTGCTGGCGCTGGAGCAGTTGGGGGCCAAGGTCACCGCGACCGACCGGCTCGAATTCCGCGCACCCAGGCTGTCCGGCGCTGACGTGTTCCTGGACGAGCCGAGCGTCACCGCGACGGAGAACGCGCTGGTGGCGGCGGTTGCCGCCGACGGCGTCACCTATTTGCGCAACGCGGCCTCCGAGCCGCACGTGCAGGATCTCGCCAATTTCCTGGTCGCGCTCGGTGCGAAGATCGAGGGCATCGGCACCAACACCATGATCATCCATGGGCCTGCGACGCTGGGTGGCGCGACGTACCGGATCCAGCCCGACCATATCGAGGTCGGCTCGCTGATCGGGCTTGCCGCAGTGACGCGCTCTCCCTTGCGCATCACCCGCGCCGGCGTCGAGCATCTGCGCTCGATCCGCATGGGGTTCGAGCGGCTCGGCATAGTCTGCCGCGTCGAGGGCGACGACCTGATCGTGCCGTCGAACCAGACGCTCAAGATTCAGGACGATTTCGGCGGCCATGTGCCAAAGCTGGAGGACCAGCCCTGGCCGGCCTTCCCGGCCGACCTGATGTCGATCGCAATCGTCACCGCCACGCAGTGCGAGGGCGTGATCCTGATGTTCGAGAAGATGTTCGAATCCAGGATGTTCTTCGTCGACAAGCTGATCGCGATGGGCGCGCGCATCGTGCTGTGCGACCCGCACCGCGCCATCATCGCCGGCCCCAGCCGCCTGCATGGCGCGACCATGACCTCGCCCGACATCCGCGCCGGCATGGCCATGTTGCTGGCCGCCGTGTGCGCACAGGGCACCTCCACGATCAACAACGCCGACCAGATCGAGCGCGGCTACGAGCGGATCGAGGAGCGGCTGAACGCACTGGGCGCGAAGATCACGCGCGTGCCGGAGCGGAAGGGCTGATGTTCTTCTTCCTTCTCCTGTTGTGGGAGAAGGTGGCGCGAAGCGCCGGATGAGGGGTTCGCTCGGCAAGTCCAACCCTATCGAGTTCGCGGAAGGATTCTCCTCACCCGTCTCGCCGCTCCGCGGCGAGCCACCCTCTCCAACAAGGGGAGAGGGTAAGAGAGACGGGCCATGTTTTCGTCGCCCGGCCGTGTTACTGAGCCGACATGCTCGATACCGTCCAACCCCGTCCGCAGCCGCAAGCCGGCGTGCCGCCAAATCATCTCGCCGAAGAGTTCGTCGAGACGCTGCGGCTGGCCGTGCCGATGATGCTGACCCAGCTCGGCCAGATCGCGATGATCACGACCGATCTCGCGATGATCGGTCATCTCGGCGAGAACGCAGTCGCCGCGGCGGCGCTGGCGCACACGGTCTATTTCGTCAGCTTCACCTTCGGGCTCGGGCTGGTGACCGCAGTATCGCCGCTGGCCGCACAGGCGTTCGGCGCGGGCGACGTCAAACGGCTTCGACACGCCTTGCGCGTCGGCCTGTGGGTCTCGTTCCTGATCTCGCTGCCGATGATGGCGTCGCCGCTGTACGGCGAAAAGATCCTGCTTGCGCTCGGCCAGGCACCGCAATCGGCCGCATTCGCCCAGCGCTATCTGAACGGGCTGGCCTGGGGCATCGCACCGGCGCTCGGCTTCATCGCGCTGCGCAGCATGATGAGCGCCGTGAGCCGGCCGCAGGTGCCGCTGTGGATCACGCTGGCGGCGATCCCGGTCAATGCCGTGCTGGTCTATGCCTTGATCCACGGCCTGTTCGGCCTGCCGGAGCTCGGCCTGTTCGGCGCGGGGCTTGCGACCACGCTCGTCAATCTCGGCACCTTTCTCGCCGCGCTCGCCATCGCCGCATGGCGAAGGCCTTTTGCCGATTACCAGCCGCTTGCGCGGCTGTGGCGGATCGACTGGCCCCTGATGCGGCAGCTCATCGCGATCGGGGCGCCGATCTCGTTCTCCCTTCTACTGGAATACGGCTTGTTCTCGTCGGCCGCGCTGCTGATGGGATTGATCTCGACGACGGCACTCGCCGCGCACCAGATCGCGCTCCAGGTCACGGCCGTACTTTTCATGGTCCCGCTTGGCATCGGCATGGCCGCCACGGTGCGGGTCGGCCATGCGTTCGGCCGCAACGACCCGGCCGCGGTGCGGCGCGCAGGCCTCGTCGCAGCCCTGCTCGGAATCATGTTCGTTGCCGCGCTGACCATCGCCATCATGTTCGGCCGCTACGAGCTCGGACGGCTGTTTTTTGGCCGCGGCGAGACCGGTGCGGCAACCGTCGAGCTGACCGCGACGCTGCTGCTGGTCGGCGCCACGTTCTTCATTGCCGATGCGCTCGAGACCATCATGGGCGGGGCCCTGCGCGGAATCAATGACACCAGGATGACGCTGGTGTTCGCCGCGATCGGCTATTGGTGCGTCGGCTTTCCCATCGCCTGGTGGCTCGCTTTCCACGCCGATCTCGGCGCCGTCGGCGTCTGGATCGGACTGTCGATCGGCTCATTCGTCTATGCCGGCTTGTTGATCTTGCGCTTCCGGATACTGACGCGCAGACTGGCGACATGATCGGGACAGTCCACGAAGTCACGCCTGATGTCGATGCCGGCTCGGTGCTGGCAGGTGCGCAGTTCATAGACGCGTTCCGCGTCGAGATTGGCGCAGCGGCCGTGAATGCGCGCGAGGCCTGCACGAGGATGGTGCTGCACGGGCCGCGCTGGATCGACGTGCTGATACGCCTGCGCAATATCCTGGTGAGCCCGTTCGGGCTGAAGACATCGGGAGAAGGCGCGCCGGCCCCGGGCGGGCTGATCGGCCTGTTTCCGGTGCTGAGCGAGACGCCGGAGCAGCTGGTCGCCGGTTTTGATGATTCTCACCTCGATTTCCGCATCGTGGTCGCTGTCGCGGGCACGGCAGCGGACCGCCAGGTGACCTCGACCACGCTGGTGCGGACGCATAATCTTCTGGGCCGTACCTACCTCGCCCTCATCATGCCCTTTCACAAGCTGGTGGTCCGCAGCATGATGCGGCGGATCGTGGAGCCGGCCGATGACCCTGTCAGTTGATCTTTTCTTCTCCTTCCGCAGCCCGTTCAGTTATCTGGCGCTGCCAAAGACACTCAAGCTGGTCGAAGAGTATGATCTCGCCGTGAACCTGCGGCCGGTCTATCCGCTCGCGGTCCGCGTGCCCGGCTTCTTCAAGAAGGCCAGCCCGAATTTCATTCGCTATGTCGTGCTCGACAGCACGCGCGTGGCGCAGCACGAGGGCATCCCGTTCCGCTTTCCCCGGCCCGATCCGATCGTGCAGGACAAGAGGACATTCGATGTCGCGGCCGAGCAGCCCTACATCCACCGGCTCACCCGGCTGGGCGCCATGGCGCAGCTCGAGGGCCGCTCGCTCGCATTTAGCTTCGCGATCGCGCGTGTGCTGTGGGACGGTTCGGTGGCCGGCTGGAACGAAGGCGATCACCTCGCGCGCGCCGCCGAGAGCGCGGGCTTCGACCTGGCCGCGATGGATGCCGCGATCAGCGCCGATCCGGATCGCTACGAGCAGGTCATCGCGGAGAACGACAAGGACCACGCCGCCTCCGGCCATTGGGGCGTGCCGACCTTCGTGTTCGAGAACGAGCCGTTCTTCGGCCAGGACCGCATCGATCTGCTGGTGTGGCGCATGCAGAGCAAGGGACTGGCGAAGCGGTAGCTTACTCCGCCACACGCACCGACTTGTCCGCCGCGGCCTCCGACCATTCGCCGACGACGCGGTCGAGGTCGCAGAGATTCTGGTGCATCTGCTCCAGCGAAAAGCCGATGGCGAAGAAGCGCTCGGCGGTGTCGCCGGAATGCCCCCGGATCAGGCCGTCCTTGCGCACCGCGGCGACCGCCTCGGCGTAGTGCTCGACTGCGACGTGGACGGGATGGATCGGCGGCGCGCCGGCGCCTTGCCGCATGGCCGCGGCAGCCGATCGCAGGAAATGCGCGATGACGGTCGAGACTTCCGTCAACGGCCCGGCGAGCCGCGTCTGCACCTCGATCGGCAAAGGCACCACGGTGGCGCGGCCGATCATCACGACATCGTGGCGCAACCGCAGGACCGTTCGCAGCAGCGGACCGGTGTCGGGCCCGCTCGACAGCCGCGCGGCGCGCTCGCGCTCGGCTTCCGCGCCGATCGCGTTGAGACCGACCATCGCGGTGCCGATGCCGTCCTGGATCCGGTGCAGCGCGTCGTTGTCGCGGCCCCGGGTGAGGCCCGCGAGCAGCTCGGTGAAGGCGTCCGCAATCAGCTCGAGCAGGATCGCCGCGCTGGCACGGATCTGCCTTACCGCCCGCGAGGGCAGCACCAGGAACGAGACCAGCAGTCCCGTGATGGCGCCGACCCCGACCTCGCTGACGCGGTCGATCGCCGAAGTCATGGGATCGGAATGGTGCATGGTCGGAACCAGCAGCACGATCACGGCCGTCACCGTGGCGGCGCTGAGGCTCGGATTGATCGCGGCGACGAAGGCGAGCGGCGCGACCGAGAGCACCAGCAGACCCAACAGGCCGGCTTCGCTGGAATAGGGGATCAGGATCGCAATGGCGCCGCCATAGATGGCACCGCCGATGGTGCCGAGCAGATAGTCGCGCGTCGCCTTAAGCGAGCGCCCGACACTCATCTGGGTCACGATCAGCGAGGTCAGGACCGCCCAGAGCGGCAACAGCAGATGCAGCGCGGTGGCCAGCGCATAGGCCGCGGTCGCGGCCACCGTGACCCGGATCGCCAATCCCAGTTGTGTCCGCCGCGACCTGATCCGCTCGAACAGCTGTTTTGCGAGTGCCATCGTCTGAGGTCTCGATTCTCTCAAATCCGAACCTTTTGGAGCCGGCAAAAGCATGGCTGATGCCCGCGGCCGCAAGGCCGCTTGAAAGGCCAAATCAGCCCGCCTAACTTGCGCGCCAAAACGAGGAAACACGATGGCTCACGAAACCGCAACGCTCGCCGCCTATGTCTTCAATCTGAAATACCAGGATATTCCGGCCGAAGTGCTGGATCGCGCCAAGGTGCTGACGCTGGATTTTCTCGGCAGCGCGATCCGGGCCCGCAGCGAGGCGGAATCGACCCCGGCGATCCTGAAAATGCTGGAGGCGCTCGCGCTCGACACCAAGGGCGACTCCACCGTGTTCGGCGACACCAAGACCTGGACCCCGGCGGTTGCGGCGCTGCTCAACGGCGCGCTCGGCCATTCCCTCGATTTCGACGACACCCATGCCGATTCCTCGCTGCATCCGAGCGCACCGGTGGTCCCGGCCGCCTTCGCCGTCGGCGAGATGGTCGGCGCGTCGGGCCGCGACGTGCTGACCGCGATCGTGGCAGGCTATGAAGTCTGCTGCCGGCTCGGCAATGCGCTCGATCCGACCTCGCACTATGCACGCGGCTTCCACCCGACCGCGACCGCCGGCACCTATGGCGCGGCCGCGGCGGCCGGAAAATTGTTCGGCCTGTCCGAGCAGCAGATCATCGCGGCCTTCGGCGTCTCCGGCAGCCAGGCCGCGGGCTCACTGCAATTCCTGGTCAACGGCGCCTGGAACAAGCGCTATCAGGTCGGCGCCGCCGCGATGAACGGCGTGATTGCCGCGACGCTGGCGCGCAACGATTTCGTCGGCTCGACGGAATCTGTGGAGGGCAAGCACGGCCTGCTCGCCGGCTATACCGACGACCCGCATCCCGACAAGGCGGTCGCCGGGCTCGGCAACACCTATGAGACGATGAAGATCGGCGTGAAGCCGTATCCGAGCTGTCGCTATACCCATGCCGCGATCGACGCGCTGATCGCGATGCGGCGCGAGCACAATCTGACGCCCGACCAGGTCAAGCGCGTCGAGATCGGCCTGCACCGCAACGGCATCACGCTGACCGGCGATGCCGCGACCAAGCGGCACCCGACCTCGATCGTCGGCGGCCAGTTCTCGATGTTCTTCACCGGCGCGCTCGCGCTCGACCAGGGCTCGTTCGGTTGGGACGATTACAATCGGCTCGGCGACGCCGCGATCGATGCGCTCGCCGACAAGTTCGATGTGGTGCAGGACGACCGTCTCGAGGTCGGCCGCACGCATCCCTTTGGCGCGCGCGTCAGCATCACCACCGACGACGGCGTGCATGAGCGGCTCTATGCCGATCCCTCCGGCGAGCCGAATTCGTTCCCGGACGCGCAGGCGATGCAGCAGAAATTCCTGACGCTGGCCCGGCCGGTGCTGAATGCACGGGCGGAAAAATTCGCCGACGCGATCATGACGCTGGAGCGATTCGATCGCGTCGCGCAGGCGACGGAGTTGGGGAGGTAGCAGCGACGGCTCTCTCTTTCCCTCTCCCCTTGTAAGGGGAGAAGGAAGGAGGCGCGCTCCGCTTCGTTCAATTTACGCCCGCCACCTTTCCCTTCTCGCGTGTCACGGCCACCACATCGCGGACGAGATCGAACACGCCGTCGGCGTTCGGCGGCCAGTTCGGCGAGCGTCCCATCCGCACGATCACCAGCTTCTCCGAGGGGATGACGATGGTGTACTGCCCGATCGTGCCCTTGGCGAAGAAGGCATCGCGCGGCCAGCCGTGCTCGACGCGAAAGTTTGCACCAAAGCTGTCGCCCTGATTGGTCCAGAAGCCGGCACCGATGCCGACCCACGCATTCGGCGTGGCCGTCACCGAATAATTCACCCAGCCCTCCGGCAGGATGCGTTTGCCGCCAGCGACGCCGTCGTTGAGATAGAGCTGGCCGAAGCGCGCCCAGTCGCGCGCGGATGCGAGCATCTCGCTCGACCCTTCGATCGTGCCCGAGCCATCGAGCTGAAGCGTGACATGGCGCATGCCGAGCGGGGCAAACAATTCGCGGCGCGCGAAGCGCAGCGCGTCTGCCGGACCGCCGCCCGCCGCGTTGCGGATCAGACGCGAGAGGATGAGGGTGTTGCCGTCATGATAGTTCCACGCCGTGCCGGGCGCGGTCTTGAGCGGGATGCTCGCGGCATAGGCGGCCATGTCGGCCTCCACGAACTTCATCCGGTTGACCGGCTCGAAGGCCGAGCCAAGCGAGGCCTCCAATGAGCTGCCAAGCGCAAGGCCCGCAGTGTGCCGCAACAACTGATCGACGGTGATGGCGTGACGCGGATCGTCAGGATGTCCCCACGCGGCGACCGGCGCGGGCCCGTCGAGCTTCAATTTGCCCTGGCGCACCAGCACGCCTGTCAGCGCCGAAATCACCGACTTCGTCATGGAGAAGCCGAGCAGCTGTGTCTCCGGCCCGATGCCGTCGGCGTAGCGCTCGGCGATGACGCGGCCGGCCTTCATCACGACGATGGCGCGGGTGCGGCGGTGAGGCGACTGTGCGGGTTCGGTGAAGGCGCGGTCGAGCGCGGCTGACAGCCCCTCGCTTTGCGACGGCACGATCGACGGGCCGGCGATCTCCGGCAGCAATGCGGGCTGCTTCTCATCGGGCGGCAACGCCACGTCGGTGATCCCCTCGCCGTGCTCCAGCGTGCAGCCGAGGCCTTCGCGATACACGGCACGGCTGCGGCCGATCCCGAACAGGGTCACCGTGACGTCCTTGCGCGCGCGGTCGATCTGCAGATTCATTGCCCATGTCAGGAGCCCGGTGCCCGGCATCGCGTCGCTGGTTTCGGCGAGGTTGCGCATGGGATCCAGGCCGGAGACGAAGGTCTCCGAGCAGAGCGTGTCGGCGATGAAGCCGGTCGCAACCTTCGGCACGTCGCGGGCGCGCGCCGCGCCGAGCGCGAGGCCGACACAGGCGATGGCGGTGGTGGCGAGGATGATCTTGCGGCGACGGGTCACGGGCTTTCTCCGGCTTCGAGGCGAGTGCGGAGAGCAGGCCGGAGTTGGGCGAAACGCGCTCGCCGGATTTGAAAAATGACATCGTCGAAACTGGCCAAGACCAGCCGATTTCGAAATTTCTACGTGATTCCAATGGCCTAAAAATCTAGACCGCGTTCACCTTGAGGCGCCGGTATTCGGTCGGCGTCACGCCCGTTATTGCCTTGAATGCGCGGTTGAAGGGGCCGAGCGACTGGAAGCCCGCATCCATCGCAATGGTAATGACGGGGACCTGGGCCTGGGCGGGATCGGCCAGCGCGGCCTTCGCCTCCTCGATGCGGTGGTTGTTCAGGAACACATTGAAATTTCGGTAGCCGAGCCGCTGGTTGATCAACCGGCGCAGCCGATATTCCGGGATTTTAAGCCGGCCGGCGAGCACCCCGATGGTGATGTTCTCGTGGCGATAGATCCGCTCGTCCGCCATCAAGCGCATCAGGGCATCGATCAGCTTCTGGTCGGCGGCATCCTCGGTCGCAGGCTGGCTGGAAGCAATCGCTGGTTCCGGCTCCACTAGGGCCGGAAACAGGTCCGCTCCGTCCACGCGCATCATGGCATACACGATCGCCGCTACAGTACAGGTGAGCGCGCCGGCATTGACGGTTTCGGCGGCATCCCCGAGGTGAAAGCCGGCGGCTGCGATCTGGAGCATAGCGTTCAATCCGCCATAGAGCGCGACGGCGCAGACGACGGAAACCCGAGCGCTGCGGCGGCGCTCGACCAGGTCGGCCGGCCAGGAGGCGATCATCTGTGCGACCGCAAGCGCAATGAAGCCGAGCACGATCAGATTGACCACCGTCACCGAGAAGCGCACATGGCCGCTGGGCGCAATCCAGACGCAGCCTGCGAAGCTGAAAGCCGTCACCAGCGCCCAGATGCATCCGTGCCACCAGCGGAGGCGAAACTCGTCGTCGAACAGAGCGCGGGTGAACAGCCAGAACACCACGATGGTGCCGGTCGACAACGCGACCAGCGGTGCATGCCAGAGCGGGACCGGTGACGTGACATCCACCGAATAGCTCGCCGCATGCGCAGCCGAGCCGAGCGCTAAAGCCGCACCGAGCCGGGCCGCCCGCACGTTGCGAAAACCCTGGAACAGTGACGCAGCCAGCACGAGCAGCAACGCCACGGAGGCGGCGCGGAAGGCGAGCTCTGTTGCCGCAGGGGTCATCGGGTGATGCGATCGGTCGCGGTTGACATCAACCGAACATCCTTCGTCAGGCGGCGCTTTTCAAGATGGATCATAACAGAGAAACCATCGCCCGCTCCTGTTTCCGGATTTGGTCTCGCCGATATCGCGCGATGACGGCAAATAGACCGTCGCGGCGATGCGGCGTCGCGACGGGGCCGTCAAATCCTGTTAAGATCGCCGCAACAGAGAAGGAATTCACCATGAGCTGGCAGCCCTCGAACGATCCCGTGCTCGGCGATCCCATGTCCTGCGATGCGCTCGATCTCGTCATCGTGCCGCGGACGCGCGACTTGGGCGACGGCTTTCAGGTGCGGCGCGCGTTGCCGCACGGCAAGCGGCAGATGGTCGGGCCCTTCATCTTCTTCGATCATTTCGGCCCGGTGCAGTTCGTCTCCGGCAAGGGCATGGACGTGCGCCCGCATCCGCATATCGGTCTGGCCACCGTCACCTATCTGTTCGACGGCGCGATCATGCACCGTGACAGCGAGGGCAACGTCCAGGAGATCCAGCCTGGCGCGATGAACCTCATGACCGCGGGGCGCGGCATCGCGCATTCCGAGCGCACCCCGGAGGTGCAGCGCGCCTCGGGCCAGAAGATGCTCGGCCTGCAAAGCTGGATCGCGCTGCCGGCAGGCTCCGAAGAGATCGCGCCGTCCTTCCAGCACTACGGCTCGGTCGACCTGCCTGTTATCTCCGAGCGCGACTTCACCGCGAAAGTGATCGCGGGCTCATCGTTCGGCATCACCTCGCCTGTGTCGATGGTCTCGCCTTGGTTCTACACCGAGGTCACGACAGTGGAAGGTGCGAGCGTGCCGCTCGACCCCGATCATGAGGAGCGCGCGATCTATATCGTCGACGGCGAGGTCGAGATCGCGAACGAGCGTTACGAGGCGCCGCGGCTGCTGATCTTCCGTCCGGGCGACCGCATCACCGTAAAGGCCGTGAGGGCCACCCGGATGATGTTTCTCGGCGGCGATGCGCTGGAGGGTCCGCGCCACGTCTGGTGGAATTTCGTCTCCTCTAGCAAGGAGCGGATCGAGCAGGCCAAGCAGGACTGGAAAACCGGCCGTTTTGCTGCGGTTCCGCAGGAACATGAGTTCATTCCGCTGCCGGAATAGGCTAATCCGGTTGCGGGCCGCGCCATCAGTCGCGGCCGGAAGTGCTGCCTGAAAGCCAAGTTCTGCCTGAAGGCCAAGTCTGCGAAAGCCTTGCGATGACCACCATGCTCTCCAGCGACCTGCCCCTGCCCAAGATCGGACGCGGCAAGGTGCGCGATATCTATGCCGTCGATGACGATCGCCTGCTGCTGCTCACCACCGACCGCATCAGCGCCTTCGACGTCGTGATGGGTGAGACCATCCCGATGAAGGGCGCGGTGCTGACGCAGATCAGCGCGTTCTGGTTCAACGAGCTCGAGGGTGTGGTGCCGCACCACATGATCAGCGCCGACACCGACGAGATCATCGCGGCGGTGCCGGCGTTGAAGCCGCACCGCGCCGACCTTCTCGGCCGCGCCATGCTCTGCAAGCGCACCACCGTATTCCCGATCGAATGCGTGATCCGCGGTTATCTCTCCGGCTCGGCCTGGAAGGAATACGCCGCCAGCGGCACGCTGGCGGGCGAGAAGCTGAAGGCGGGCCTCGTCGAGAGCGAGAAGCTGGAGCCGGCGATCTTCAGCCCGGCAACCAAGGCCGAGACCGGCCATGACGAGAACATCACGATCGCGAAGATGCGCGAGGTCGTCGGCGACGAGACCGCCTACACGCTCGAGAGCATGACGCGCGCGATCTACACGCTCGGCGAGGAGCTGGCGCGCGAGCAGGGCATCATCATCGCCGACACCAAGTTCGAGTTCGGCCGCGACAAGGACGGCCGCATCATCCTGATCGACGAGGTGATGACGCCGGACTCCTCCCGCTTCTGGGCAGTGGACGCCTACAAGCCCGGCCAGCCGCAGGCGAGCTTCGACAAGCAGCCCTTGCGCGACTATCTCGACGTCGAACGCCGCGCCGGCCGCTGGAACGGCGACCCTCCACCGCCACCGTTGCCGGCCAGCGTGGTGGAGGCGACGAGCAAGCGGTATCTCGAAGCGTATCGGCGGGTCACGGGGAAAGAGCTGAAGCTCTAGCGCTGCCGCCACCCGTGGGACGATGCTGGATTTGGTTCCAGGCGCTCGCAATGACGTTGGGGTGGCGTCCCCTGCCCCACCCGCCACTTCGGATAATTGGCCATTCACAAGCCATCGATCGTATCGCTACGAGACATCGCCAGAACTGCCTGAGTACCTCGTAGCTTCAAGAATCCAGTTGCGTTAAACCTGCAGTCGTCTACGTCTGGAACAGAACCTTTCAGGGGGCGAACGCACCGGCGTGACCGATCCAGCGATCATTTTCAGCCCGGCTCCCCGTTTCAAACCGTCTCTCAAGCGTGCGCTCAACGATATATTGGGCGGCAGCGCCGCCAGCGTCCTGACCGTCACCTTCGGGCTGTCCTATTCGCTGCTGATCTTCGCTGGCCCTCTGTCGCCCTATCTTTCTTTCGGCATCGCGGCGACCTTTATCAGCTCCGCCGTACTGGCGGCCGTGATCGCGCTGGGCAGTTCCCTGCCTTTTGCAATTGCCGCACCCGACAGCTCGACCGCCGCCATGACAGGCATCCTGGCGGCCTCGCTGGTCGAGCGCATCGAGACGGCCAACCTGCCTGCACCACTGCTCACGTCCGTTCTGATCACGCTCGGTCTGTCGACGATCCTGACTGGATTCGTGCTGTGCGGATTGGGCCTGACGCGAATGGGACGCGCCATCCGCTACGTGCCTTACCCCGTGGTCGGCGGTTTTCTCGGCGCCACCGGATTTGTGATCGTCATGGGTGCGATCCGTGTCATCACCGATCATCCCGTGGAGTTCGCGACGCTCCAGCGCGTCGCCAATGGCGTCGCGCTGTTGGAGCTGGGTGCGGCCTGCGCGATGGCGCTGGTGCTGTATCTGACCTGGCACCGCTCGCGTAGCCCATTCGGGTTGCCGATCATCCTGATCGGCGGCATGCTTACCGCTCATGTGGCGTTCTGGGTCTCGGGTATCTCGCTGGAGCAGGCGCGTGCCTTGGGCTGGACCTTCCGGCCTCCTCCGCAGGCGGCCTTCATGCTGCCCTGGCACGTCGACGAGCTGGCGCGATATCCGTGGTCGGCGGTACCGGACTTGCTCGGCAACCTCGTTGCCGTCATTTTCGTCGCTGCGTCGAGCACGCTGTTCAATACCACCGGTATCGAACTCGCCGTGCATCGCGAAGCCAACCTGGAGCGCGAGCTGAACGTCACCGGCGTCGCGAACATGTTGACCGGTGCGCTGGGCGGTTACGCCGGCTGCATCTCGGTCAGCCGGTCGATCCTCAACTTCGGCGCTGGCGGCCGCGGACGCCTGTCCGGATTCACCGTTGCGGCCATGTCGCTACTTATGCTCGCAGTCGCGCCCGAGCTTCTCGGCTTCATGCCGAAATTCGTACTCGGTGGCCTGCTGCTTTATCTGGGCGCCGACCAGTTGCACAAATGGATCATCGAATCGCGCAAACGGCTGTCGAAGCTCGAATATCTCTCGCTCATCGCCATCATCGTCATCATCGTGGCCTGGGGCTTCGTCCCGGGCATCCTGATCGGCGTGATCATCGGCTGCGCGACGTTTGCGTTCAGCGCGGCCCGGGTCGAGTCGATCAAGTACAGCTTTGACGGCGCCGAGTTTCGCTCGTCGCTCGATCGCTCGCGCGACGACCAGGAGGTGCTGCTGGCCCATGGCGGCAAGATTCAGGGTCTCAATCTCCAGAGTTACCTGTTCTTCGGCTCCGCCAACCGGCTCTACCAGCATGTCAAAAAACTGCTGCAGGAGCGTCCGGAATGCCGCTATCTGCTGTTCGATTTCAAGCTCGTCACCGGTGTCGATTCGTCGGCTGCCTACAGCTTTGCCCAGATCAAACGCAGCGCGCATGACCTCGGCGTCGAGCTGATTCTGGTGCATCTGCCCGCCGCGGCGGAGAAGGTGCTGCGCTCCAGCGACTTCGTCGGCGACGGCGTCACCATCATTCCAGAGCTCGACCATGCGCTGGAATGGTGCGAGAACGAGCTCATCGCGCAGCATCAGGGGCTGGAGCGGGAGGAGGCCAGCCTGCGCGGCTGGTTCACACGAATCCTCAACAGCGAGGATGATGCCGACAGGCTGATCCACCGCTGCCACCGTATCGAGGTCGAGGCCGGCGAGATCATCGTGAGGGCCGGCGACCCCGCCGATTCCATGCACTTCATCCTGGAGGGACGCGTGGGCATCATGGTCCCCGCCGAGGAAGATCGCACCACGCGCGTTCGCAGCCTCGGCCGCTACACCACGATCGGTGAGATGGGACTGGTGTCGAACACGCCGCGCAGCGCGACGATCCAGGCCGAGGTCGACAGCGTGCTCTACGTGCTCAACACGCGCCAGTTCGACGCAATCAGGGACGAGGACCCCGCACTCAGCCACAAGCTACTGACCTATTTCGTGTCGGTCATGGCAGAGCGACTGACATTTGCGAACCGGACGATCGCGGTGCTGCGGCGGTGACCAAGCTACCTTCCTTCTGAAGACCACGGAAAGCTCACGTACTGGTCGCGCGTGTCGTAGCAGATGTTTCCGTACATCCTGAGGTAAGCATCCCGGCGCGCGGGATCGTTGAACACGGCCGCGGGATTTGCCAGGTCGGCTTCGTATTGACCGATATTGCCTGCCGTCAGCGCGCTCGGAAGGATGTCCATGGCCTGCGGAATGCTCTTGCCCTCCAGCCAGTCGGCCGCATGCTGCCCCATGGCGTAGCCAAACACCGAGGATGCGAGGCTGATGCTGATCTTGTAAGGGCCGCCCTTCTTGATTTCAGTGACGGCTTCGACCTCACCATCGATGCCGCCGAAGAACTGATCCGGCCTTTCCTTGCCGGCCTCCCTAACCGCTTGCAGAGCACCAAGGACGACGGTATCGGCTCCCAGCACGACATCCACATCTGGATGTGCCAGCAGGATGGTCTGCATCATCCTGTAGCCTCCTTCCTTGTTCACCGTCGGAGGGGAAATGTCTGCAACGATATCGGCGCCGGGAATGTCCTTCAATACATCGCGCATCGCCACGAAACGCGGGGCAAGAAACTGCAGGCTGTCGTGAGTCAGGATCACGACGTTGGCCTTGCCGGCAAGCTTGCCCCGAATGTAGCTCACCGCCGCATCGCCGAGCGTCTTGCCCGTGAGATATTGGGGCGCATTCAACAGCGACGTGGCCGGTGGCGGCACGACGGCGCCGACATAGGCGCCTTGCCAGATCGTCTTCCGCAACGCCGGCGCCAGCGCGGCGGGATCGACCGGCGCAATAACAAGTCCGCCGGTTCGCGCATTGCGGAAGCCTTCGACCTGACCGATCATCTTCTCCGCGCTGTTGTCTGCGACCGACGCGGAAAAACTCAGGCCTCGGTCCCTTGCAGCCATTGCAAGGCCTCTCGAAATGCCCTTGATGAACTCGCGGTCGTTGTCCTGCGCGAACGCAAGAGACTTGTTCAGCGGAGGACGACTGCAAGCTGCGGCATTGCGATCGAATGGGCCAAACACGCGCGGCAACGTGATCCCGGCCGGTCCCTCCTCGGCCCATGCGCCTGCACAACAGGCAACAAACGCGCAAGCCACAAGGGCCGAGAGCCAATTGCGTCGGTCAGATTTCATGCGGACACACTGTCGGCCACCGATGGAATATCCAGCTTGCGCGGCAAGACTATCCGGAAAGTCGTACCCTGATCCAGTTCGGAGGTCGCGGTGATATCGCCCCCAAGGTTTCGCAGGACTGTTCTCGCATAGGCGAGCCCGACACCCTCTCCGGTCTGGTCAAGCTTGCCGACCCTGCGGAACAGTTCGAAAATCCGGCCCACGTCCTGCGGAGCTATGCCGCGGCCGTTGTCGGCAACCTCGATCGCGACCCGGTCGCCCGGCAGCGGCGTGCTGCTGACCTTAACCTGGAGCGGTCGTCCCGCCGCGCGGTACTTGACGGCGTTGTCGAGCAGGTTGCCGATCACCTGCTCCAGCGAAAGCCGATCGGTCACGATCGACCTGACCTGGAATCGGGTGTCGACCTTTCCACCCGCTGCCGAAATCTGGTGCTGGATCGCAGCCGCACTCGACGCAATGGTCCGCTCGAGGTCCACCTCCTCCGGCCTTGGATCGCGGCGCCCGTCCCGTGACAGCAGGAGCACGGCGTTCAGAAGGGCCTCCATCTTTGATGCCGACTTGCGGATAAAGCCGATGGCTTCAGGCATGTCTTCCGAGGTGATCTTCCTGGCATGCTGCAATTCCGGGTCGTTCGCCCCAATGCCCGGTTGCTCGAGGTATTGCGCAAGATCCCTCGCTCCCTCTGCGAGCTCCGAGGAGAACCCGACTATGCTGACCAGCGGAGCGCGAATGTCGTGCGACACAAGATGCGTGAAACGCTTCATCTCTTCGTTGGCCCTCGCAAGCGCGTCAGTTCGGTGCCTGACCCGGTCCTCAAGAGACACGTTAAGCGCCGCGACCTCGTCGCGCGCTTGCGTCAACTCCCTGGTGTAACGCAGCAGCGTCACGGTCACCGCGCCGACGACCAGGACAATCAGGATCGACGCCGCGATCGACGCGAACCTCAAATTGGTCGCATTAGCCCTTTGCTGCACGACGCCCGACGTGAGACGGTTGTCCATGGTCCGGACAATGCCCGAGACGAACAGGTTTAATTCGTCCATCAGCGCCTTGCCGCGATTGGTGTTGGTGATGGCGAGCGCCTCGTCGTCCTGCCTGTCAATCTTCAGCGCGATGGTCCGGTCCATTTCCGCGAACTTGTCGGCCGTGAGGACATCAAGCCGTTTCAACACCGCGGCGAATTGCGGGTCGTCGCCGAGATTTCGCTTCAAATTATCGAGCTGCCGGTTTGCCGATGTCTTTGCCGCGCCATAGGGTGAGAGATAGATCTGGTTGCCGGTCAGCAGCAAACCGCGTTGGCTCGATTCCGCCGACTGGACCGCGCTGCGAAGCTCCACCGCGGCGACCCGGACGTCACGCAATCTGACGACATCATCGAAGTGCTCGTTCGCACGATCGCCGAGCCACACGGTCATGCCGACAACGGCGAGCAGCGCGGCGAGGCCGACCACAAGCAGAACCAGCGACAGCGGCACGATGAGTCGTTTCGCGATATACATAGGGTGCGCCAATCCAGCCGGCACGCCGGCAAATTCAATTGGAACACAAGACCTTAAGGAGGGAGCAACATCAAGGCCCACCCCCGGGTTCGCCCCAATGCAGTAGCCGGCACGGCGAGAATGCGGACATGCCCCGGCCGGGTGAGGTCCAGGGCGCGCACCCATTGGACGTGCTCAGCTGGTGGACGAACGCAGAGATGTCTCGGCAAGAACCACGGCTACCGCGACCCGGGAAAAAGTGGAATTATCTCTCAATCTCAGCGGCTTAGCTCAAAATGCATCATAGACCTCTTTCAGCCCAGGGCGATTTGCTACTGGTCGCTCGATAGCTGGGCTTTATGCAACTGTCGAAAACGACTTTGTCCCCTTCAGAAGAGCAAGCTTTCCGTGCCTGCTCATGAGGTCGAGAAGATGCGCTCGTTCGCTAATTCCAAACTACCGACTAGCTTGGAACTTCATCGCCCGACGGCACAGTGCGTCCGGCAGTGATCGACCGGCGACTGGCTTGAGCGCCAGGCGAGCGATCCACATCTAACGCAAGCAAGAGTTCGGCAACCCTGTTGGCGGACGCCGTCCATTCCGCGAGCTTGGTGTAATTGTCCGTGAACCAGTTGAATGCGGTCTGGACGACGACGAACGCCGCCGACGCCTGGACCACTTCGCCGAGGGTCATGGTGTCGTCGAGGTATTTGGGCAGGCAGAGCAGCAGGCCAACCACCGGCGTCACCAACAGACCCGTATAGGTGACCAGTGTCATTCGCATCAATTGCCAGCAGTAGATTCGCCAGATGGCAATCACCGCTTTCAAGGCGGCGCCGACGGCGTGGCGATCGTTGATGCCGGCCTCCTGCACCACTTTGCCTTCGCGGGTCTCGCGCACATGCGTGCCGATCGCCCGCAATTCGGCTTCCATGCGCTTGTTTTCCTCGATGACCCGGGTCAGACGCCCGGCCGTCAGCCAGATGCCGATCACCAGCAGCGCGGAATACGCGACCACGGCGAAGACGAGGTAGCCGGGAATTGCCAAGGTGATGCCGTCGAAATGGACTGTGAGGCTCCCCCCGACCGACCATAGCACTCCAACGAAGGTTGCAATCGTGAGCACGGATTGCAGCAGGCCGTTGACCAAATCGACCGGGAGATCCGTCGCGACCTTGGCATCCTCCGCGATGCGATACTCAGGCGCCTCGTGATGTCCCTCGATGGCACTCCGCTCCGGACCACGATCATCCACCAGCCAGTCGCTATAGAGCCGATTGCTCAACCATTCGCGCCAGGAACGCTGCAGGGTCATCCGCGCCCACACCGAGAACACGACCAGGGCGATGCTGGCCGCAGCCAGCGGCAGAAAACGGAGCGCCAGCGACAGCAGCTCCGCTCGATCCTTCCGGCCGATGGCGTTGAAGAAGTCGCGATTCCAGAAGTTCAGGCCATATTGCGTCAGGAGCTGCAGCACGACGTCGATGATCAACGCGATCACCAGCAGCCAGGCCGTCCACGCCGTCGGTCCGCGCCAGTATCCCGAGGCACTTTGCCAGAAACGGCCGAGAAGCCGCATCTCACCCGGGATGAAAGAGGTCCTCGTCAGCATGAGGGAGCCGCAACCCTGCGCGCGCGCCATCCCTGTGATGCCGCGCGCGTCAGGTTAGGCGGTCCTGCCCGAGGCCTTTTGACCTGCGTCAAGCGACGCCGGGGGGCTAAACCCCCGCCATCATCACGTATTTGATCTCGACATATTCCTCCATGCCGTGACGCGAGCCTTCACGGCCGAGACCGCTTTCCTTGACGCCGCCGAAGGGCGCGACTTCGGTGGTGATCAAGCCCGTGTTGACGCCGACCATGCCGGACTCCAGCGCCTCGGCGACGCGCCAGACGCGGCCGAGATCGCGGGAGTAGAAGTAGGACGCCAGGCCAAACGGCGAGGCGTTGCACATCGCGATCACATCGGCTTCGTCCTTGAAGCGGATCACCGGCGCCAGCGGACCGAAGGTTTCCTCATGCGCCACCAGCGAGTCCGACTTGACGTCGGCCAGCACGGTCGGCTCGAAGAACGAACGCCCGAGCTCACTACGCTTGCCGCCGGTGACGACCTTGGCGCCGCGCTTGACGGCATCGGCGATGTGGCGCTCGACCTTGTCGACCGCCTTCATGTTGATCAGCGGGCCCTGGGTGACGCCGCTCTCGGTGCCGTCGCCGATCTTCATCGTGGCGACCTTCTTGGACAGCTTCTGCACGAACTCGTCGTAAATCTTGTCCTGGGCGTAGAGGCGGTTGGCGCAGACACAGGTCTGGCCCATGTTGCGGTACTTCGAGACGATGGCGCCTTCGACCGCCGCGTCGATGTCGGCGTCGTCGAACACCACGAAGGGCGCATTGCCGCCTAGTTCGAGGCCGAGGCGCTTCACGCCGACGGAGGCTTGTTGATAGAGGATCTTGCCGACCGCGGTCGAACCGGTGAAGCCGACGAAGCGCACCGCCGGATGCTCGCACAGAACCTTGCCGATCGGCGGCGCATCACCCGTGACAATGTTGAGCACGCCCTTGGGGATACCGGCCTTCTCGGCGAGCACGGCCAGCGCCAGCGCGGAGAGCGGCGTCTCGTTGGCCGGCTTCAGCACCACGGTGCAGCCGGCGGCGAGCGCCGGGGAGACCTTGCGCGTGATCATCGAGTTGGGGAAATTCCACGGCGTGATCGCGCCGCAGACGCCGATCGGCTGCTTGATCGCAAGCAGCCGCGCGTCGGGCCGCTGCGTCGGAATGGTCTCGCCATAGACGCGGCGGGCTTCCTCGGCGAAGAACTCGATATAGGCGGCGCCGATATCGACCTCGCCGAGCGCCTCGGAGAGCGGCTTGCCCTGCTCGGAGGTGAGGATCAGCGCGAGATCCTCGCGGTTGGCGGTGATCAGCTCGAACCATTTGCGCAGGATGTTGGAGCGCTGCTTGGCGGTGTGCTTGGCCCAGCCCGGAAAGGCCCGCTGCGCGGCCTCGACCGCCTTGGTGGTCTCGTCGGCACCAAGCTGCGGGACTTTTGCAAGCTCGACGCCGGTCGCGGGATTGTTCACTGCGAACACCGGCGAGCCGACCCAGGCGCCGTCGATGTAGCAGGCCTCCTTCAGGAGCGAGGGGTCTTTCAGACGGTCGCGCAGGGTGGCGGAGGCTTGCGTGGCGCGTGCAGCAGCGGGCGGGGTCATGGCGTTACTCCTCGAACGATCAATTGGGGCGATCGGATCGGCCGTAATATAAGGACAAGCGGCGCGCAATGCACCGTCCCACAACGCACATCTGATGGGAGCTAAAGCGGCAGCGGCCTTAGGCCGCGCCGCTCATATAGGTCTCGCGGCGACCGATCATGCGCTCGGCCGCGGCTTTGGCGTCGGCCTTCGACGAAGTTGCGCAGGTCCGGTATTCGAGATCGGGAACGTCGGACTGGTTGCGGCGGCCGAACCAGTTTTTCGAGCCGACCGGCAGCAGCGCCAGGGATTGCGCCAGATTGTCGACTGCACCGAACGAATAAAGCGCGCCGGTACCGGCGATGCGCACCTCGTAGATCCCGGGCGAAATCGGTGCTTCCAGGTTCTCGCCCCGTCCGGGACGGGGATAGCGCTTCCATTCGCTCCAGGTTGAAATCATCTAAGGTCCCCTCACGGCCCCCTAGGACCGCCAAATTTGCATCAAGTCTTAACGTCGGCCGCCGATTGGGCCGAATGCTGAACGCCGCAACGCAAAAAATGTTTCAAGTGCTTCAAACACCGGAATCATATTCGCCAGCGCCCATCCACGGTAACGGCGAGATGCGGCCATCCACCGCAGATTGTGGCGGCGTGTTGCCGTTCAGCACGCTTGTCGTCCTGCCTCGGGCACGGACCGTCAAGTCACGACATCGCGACCGTCGCAGGCCTCTGGACGCGCTTGCCGCGCGAGGCGTGCGGTAGGACAATCGATCACTGCCAACAATAATCAAACTCGAGGAAACGCCATGCAAAGCAAAGCTGAGATCGACGAAATTCTGCGTCAGAAGAGCGATGCCAAGGATATCCCCGGTGTCGTCGCCATCGCCGCCAGCGGCAACGACGTGCTGTATCAGGGCGCGTTCGGCAAGCGCGACCTGTCCAAGCCCGACGCGATGACCGCGGACAGCGTGTTCTGGATCGCCTCGATGACGAAGGCGGTGACATCGGCGGGCGCGATGCAGCTGGTCGAGCAGGGCAAGCTGTCGCTGGATGCGCCGATCGGAGAGGTGCTGCCCGATCTCGCCAATCCGCAGGTGCTCGAAGGCTTCGACGACAAGGGCGAGGCCAAGCTGCGCCCGGCCAAGCGACCGATCACGCTGCGTCAGCTCATGACCCACACGGCCGGCTTCTGCTACAATATGTGGAACGGCGATCTCGCGGTCTATCTCGACAAGAACGGCATTCCCGCGATCACCACCTGCCAGAACGCGGCGCTGAAGACGCCGGTGATGACCGACCCCGGCACGCGCTGGGAATACGGCACCAACATCGATTTCGTCGGCAAGGCCGTGGAAGCCGTCAGCGGCAAGCGGCTGGATGCCTATTTGCGCGACAATCTGTTCAACCCGCTCGGCATGAGCGACACGGCGTTCAAGATCACCGAGAGCATGCGCAAGCGCCTCGTCGGCATGCACGCGCGCGGCGAGGATGGCCAGCTCGCGTCGATCCCGTTCGAGCTCGAGCAGGAGCCGGAGTTCCACATGGGTGGCGGCGGGCTTTATTCGACCGCGGCCGACTACATCAAGTTCACCCAGATGATCCTGAACAAGGGCCGTGGCAACGGCAACCAGGTGCTGAAGGCCGAGACGGTCGCGACGATGGGGCAGAACCACATCGGCGATCTCGCCATGACCAAGATGACGACGGCGGCGCCGATGTACACCAACGACGTCGATCTCTATCCGGAGCAGGTGAAGAAGTGGGGCCTCAGCTTCATGATCAATACCGCCAAGACGGCCGAAGGCCGCAGCGCCGGCAGCCTTGCCTGGGCGGGCCTCGCCAACACCTATTACTGGATCGACCCGGCGCGCGACGTCACCGGCGTGATCCTGATGCAGCTGCTGCCGTTCGCAGATGGAAAGTGCCTGGAGGCCTTCGCGGGCTTCGAGCGAGGCGTCTATGCCGGGCTCGATGCGGGAAGCGGACAGAAGGCGGCGTGAGACGCGCTGCTCTCGCCACACGTCATGGCCGGGCTTGTCCCGGCCATCCACGCCTTAACTTGCGGCACGAAGAACGTGGATGCCCGGGACAAGCCCGGGCATGACGACCGGGGTGGGACCGCGGCGACCATCCATGACAAGAGGAATTCGATTTGGCAGATCAGGCAGACAGCTACGTTTGCGGCATCTCGGACACGCCGCTGCTCGGCGACACCATCGGTCGCAGCCTCGACCACGCGGTGCGGCGCTGGGGCGATCGCGAGGCGCTGGTCTCGCCGAGCCACGGCGTCAGATGGACCTGGAAGGAATTCGCGGAGCGGGTCGACGCGCTCGCCGCGGGCTTTCTCGCACTCGGGCTCGAACGCGGGGAGCGGATCGGCATCTGGTCGCTCAACCGGCCGGAATGGACGCTGACCCAGTTCGCCGCCGCCAAGGCCGGCCTGATCCTGGTGACGATCAATCCGGCCTACCGGCTCAGCGAGCTTGAATTCGCGCTGAAAAAGGTCGGCTGCGCGGCGATCGTCACCGCGACTGCATTCAAGACCAGCAATTACATGGAGATGCTCGACACGCTGCTGCCGGAGCTGGCGGACGCCACGCCCGGACGGCTGCAGGCGGCGCGATTGCCGGCCTTGCGCATGGTGATCCAGATCGGCGGCCCGGCGGCTTCAGGCACGATCCCTTTCGAGGAGGTCGCGCGCATGGGCCGAGCGGAGCATCGCGAGCGGCTGGCCGTTCTCGGTGCTGCGCTTCAGTTCGACGACCCCGTCAACATCCAGTTCACCATCGGCACCACGGGATCGCCAAAGGGCGTGACGCTGACCCATCACAACATCCTCAACAACGGCTATTTCACGGGACGCGCGATGCGCCTGACCGAGCAGGATCGTATCTGCATTCCCGTGCCGCTCTATCATTGTTTCGGCATGGTGATGGGCAACCTTGCTGCGGTCACGCTCGGCACCACCATGGTCTATCCGGGCGAGGGCTTCGATCCGCTCGCCACGCTGCGCGCGGTCGAGCAGGAGAAATGCACCGCGCTGTATGGCGTGCCGACCATGTTCATCGCGGAGCTCGATCACCCCGACTTCAAGAGTTTCGATTTGAAATCACTCCGCACCGGCATCATGGCGGGCGCGCCCTGCCCGATCGAGGTGATGAAGCGCGTCAACACCGAGATGAACATGCGCGAGGTCACGATCGCCTATGGCATGACCGAGACCAGCCCGGTGAGCTTCCAGAGCGCGACTGACGATCCGCTCGAGCGGCGCGTCTCCACGGTCGGTCGCATCCACCCGCATGTCGAGGTCAAGGTGATCGACACCGAAGGCAAGATCGTGAAGCGGGGCGAGCGTGGGGAGCTCTGCACCCGCGGCTACAGCGTCATGCTTGGATATTGGGAGGAGAAGGAAAAGACGGCCGACGTGCTCGACGCCAATGGCTGGATGCATACCGGCGACCTCGCCACCATCGATGACGCAGGCTATTGCAACATCGTCGGCCGCATCAAGGACCTGGTGATCCGCGGCGGCGAGAACCTCTATCCACGCGAGATCGAGGAATTCCTGTACCGCCATCCCAGGATTCAGGACGTGCAGATTTTTGGCGTCGCCGACAGCCGCTACGGCGAGGAGCTTTGTGCCTGGATCCGCGTCAGGCCGGGCGAAACGCTGACGGCCGAGGAGGTCCGCGCCTTTTGCGACGGCCAGATCGCGCACAACAAGATCCCGCGCTACGTCGAGTTCGTCGACGAGTTCCCGATGACGGTGACGGGAAAGATCCAGAAATTCGTGATGCGCGATGCCGTGGAGCAGCGGCTTGGTCTGACGGCGGCGAAGACGGCGTGACGCGCTCGCAACACGACGAGTGTCGTTCCCCGCGAAGGCGGGGAATCCAGCACGCCGCGGCCCCTCGCTTCTATAACGACCGTCCCGGAGTCCTCGATCGCCCGGTCAAGCCGGGCGATCGCGTCTGACGAAACGGCGCAACTTCGCCTTACGCCGTCAGCCCGCGCTGGCCGGCCAGCTCCTTCAGCGACACCTGCGGCCTCGCACCGATGTGCTGGATGACTTCGGCGGCCGCGAGCGCACCGAGTTCACCGCACTGCTTGTAGGCAAGATTGCGCGACAGGCCGTACAGAAAGCCTGCAGCAAACAGATCGCCGGCCCCGGTGGTGTCGACCACCTTGTCGACCGGAAACGCGGGCGCTGCGACGGCGTCCTCCACCGACACCACCATGCAGCCCTTCTCGCTGCGGGTGACCACGCCGAGATTGACGTCATTGCGCAGCTGCTTCAGCGCGGTGTCGAAGTCGGAGGTCATGTAGAGCGCGTGCAGCTCGGACTCGTTGGCGAAGACGATGTCGACGGTGCCGTTGCGCATCAACGAGAGAAACTCGTCGCGATAGCGGTCGACGCAGAAGGAATCCGACAGCGTCAGCGCGACCTTGCGCCGGGCGTCATGAGCGATCTTGGCTGCCTTGACGAAGGCGTCCTTGGCATTCTTGGGGTCCCAGAGATACCCCTCGAGATAGACGATGCCGGCCGCGGCGATCTCGGCCGGGTCGATGTCGGCGGGCGACAGGTCCTGCGCGGCGCCGAGATAGGTGTTCATGGTGCGCTCGCCGTCATCCGTAACCAGGATGTAAGAGCAGCCGGTGGCGGGGCCGTCCGTCGCGGCAGGCGTGTTGAAGGCGACGCCGGCTGCGCGGATGTCGTGGACGTAGAGCTTGCCGATCTGGTCGTCCTTGACCTTGCCGACGTAGGCGGCACGTGCCCCCAGGCTGCCGATGCCGACGATGGTGTTGGCGGCAGATCCACCCGAGACTTCCGTCGCCGGCCCCATGTCCTTGTAGATGGCTGCGGCCCGCGCCTCGTCGATCAGGGACATGCTGCCCTTGGCCATGCCGTGCTTGGCCAAAAAGGCCTCGTCGGTCCTGACCAGCACGTCGAACAGCGCGTTGCCGATGCCGAGAACGTCATATTTCACGTCAGCCATTCACCTTGATCCTGTTTGGCGGATTGCGAACCCTGCGAAAATCCGCTTCCTGTCGGCCTGAAATCTGGCTCGCGGCCTATCACGACCGGGCCTGCGCGGGCAAGCAACGGTATGATAAAGCGCCGATGATCCGCTCCTTCCTGACCGTCTCGACGGGAACGCTGGCCTCGCGTCTGCTGGGCTTTGCCCGCGATTCCCTGATCGCGGCGCTGCTCGGCACCGGCGCGGTGGCGGATGCGTTCCTGGCCGCATTCCAGCTGGTCAACGTGGTGCGGCGGCTGCTCAGCGAGGGCGCGCTGAACGCAGCGCTGGTCCCGGCCTGGCTGCGCGTCCGTGACCGCGATGGCGCGGCGGTTGCGGCGGCATTCGCCGGACGCGTGGTCGGCACCGTCAGCGCGGCCTTGATCGCGATCTCGCTCGGCATTGCCCTGCTGATGCCGCTGATCATGACGGTCGTCGCGCCCGGCTTTCTCGGTACGGACACGCTCGATCTCGCGGTTCAGAACGCGCGGCTGATGCTGCCGTATCTCGCCTTCGCCGGTCCCGTCACGGTGCTGATGGGCCTGCTGAATGCGCAGGGACGCTTTGCGCTCACGGCGTTCTCGCCGCTGCTATTCAATATCGCCCTGATCGCCGCGATCGCTTTGCTCCTGGTCTGGCACGCCGACGCCGGCTTCGCCGCCTGGCTGCTAGCCGCCACGGTCGGCGTCGCCGGCCTGCTTCAGCTCCTGATGCTGTTGTCGCAGCGCAGCGCGCGCCTCGCCGCTCCGCTGCGCGTCAGTTTCGACAGGGAGATGCGCGGCTTCTTCGCCAAGGCGATCCCCGGCATGATCGCAAGCTCGGGCCCGCAATGGCTGATGGTGGCCGGCGCGATCATCGCATCGGCGACGCCGTCCGCGGTGTCCTGGCTCTACTTCGCCAACCGCCTGATCGAGCTGCCGCTCGGCATCGTCGGCGTCGCCATGGGCACCGTGCTGGTGCCGGAGCTGACGCGCGCGGTGAGTGGCGGGGACCGTGATGCGGTAGCGCATGCGCAATCGCGCGCGCTTGAGCTTGCAACCGGGCTGGCGCTCCCTGCAACGCTCGGCCTGATCGTGCTGGCCGAACCGATCGTGCGGCTGTTGTTTGAGCATGGCGCGTTTGGTGCCGGGGACAGCGCGGCGACCGCGCGCGCGCTGATGTGGCTGGCGCTGGGCCTGCCGGCGCATGTGCTGATCAAGGCGCTGTCGCCGGCCTTCTATGCCCGCGGCGACACGATGACGCCGCTGCTTGCGACGGCCAAAGGGTTCGTGGTCGCGGTCGTGCTCGCGGTCCTGCTCGGCCGTTTCTTCGGCGCGAGCGGGATCGCCGCAAGCATCGCGGCAGGCGCCTGGAGCAGCGCGCTCTCGCTGCTCCGCAAAGGAACGGCCGAGTTCGGCTTCTCGGTCGATGCCGCCGCCCGCAAGCGGCTGCCGCGGATCGTGCTCGCCGCAACCGCCATGGGCGCCCTGCTGTGGCTGAGCGCGGGCCTCGTGCCGTCCGAGGCCCACGGGCTGGTCCGTTTCATTGCGCTGGCCCTGCAGATCGCCGCAGGAATCGCCGTCTATGGCTTGCTCCTGCAGATCCTCGGCGTCGCGTCCTGGCGCGAGGCGGCCGGTGCCCTGAAGCGCCCCGCCCGGCCCGATCCGGGCGCCTGAGCTCACAGAAATACCCTTGACGGGGCAGCGCCGCTGTTGGAAACGACGCCCCGTATCTTGCAGGAAAGCTGCCATGCCATTCGTTGAACGGGTCTTTTCGGGCGTCCAGCCGACGGGGAATCTGCACCTCGGCAATTACCTCGGCGCCATCGTCAACTTCGTGAAGATGCAGGAAACCCACAACTGCATCTATTGCGTCGTCGACATGCACGCGATCACGCAGGGCGTGGACGTCTGGGGCGGACCGGCCGAGCTTGCGCGCAATACCCGCGAGGTGACCGCAGCGTTCATTGCAAGCGGCATCGACCCCAAGAAGCACATCGTGTTCAACCAGAGCCAGGTCTCCGGCCATGCCGAACTCGCCTGGATCTTCAACTGCGTCGCGCGCATGGGCTGGCTCGGCCGCATGACCCAGTTCAAGGAGAAGGCCGGCAAGGACCGCGAGAATGCCTCGGTCGGCCTGTTCGACTATCCCGTGCTGATGGCCGCCGACATCCTGCTCTACCGCGCCACCCATGTGCCGGTCGGCGAGGACCAGAAGCAGCATCTCGAGCTCTCGCGCGACATCGCCCAGAAATTCAACAACGACTTTGGCGATTCGATCCGCAACCTCGGCGCCAATGACGGGCTGTTCTTTCCGCTGCCGGAACCCCTGATCACGGGCCCGGCGACGCGCGTGATGAGCCTGCGCGACGGTACCAAGAAGATGTCGAAGTCGGATGCGTCCGACAATTCGCGCATCAATCTGACCGACGATGCCGACACGATCGCGCAGAAGATCCGCAAGGCGAAGACCGATCCGGAGCCGTTGCCGTCGGAGGAGAAGGGCCTGGAGGCCCGTCCCGAAGCCGACAACCTCGTCGGCATCTTCGCCGCGCTCTCCGGCCGCGCCAAGGCGGACGTGCTGCGGGAATTCGGCGGCGGCCAGTTCTCCAGCTTCAAGAACGCGCTGGCGGAGCTGTGCGTCACCAAGCTGGCGCCGATCGCCGGCGAGATGAAGCGCCTCGTCGCCGATCCCGGCCATATCGATTCGATCCTGAATGAAGGTTCCGATCGGGCCCGCGCCATCGCCGACGAGACGATGAAGCTCTCCAAGGATATCGTCGGCTTCATCCGCCGGCGCTGAAGACGGTCGGCGCCAGAGCGCCGACCGCATATCCTCTCCCCAACGCTGCGGGAGTGTGGCAGCATGCCGGCCGTGCACAATCCGGGACATGCATGACCAGCAAGCGACTTTGCTTCGAGCCGGGTCACAAACCCAAATGCCTCGTCATCGTCGACGATACCGCAGAGTGGGATCGCGCGGTCTACTACGCCAGTCGCTGGGCGATCCGCGCCGGCGGCGGCGTGGTGATGCTGCGGATCATCGAGCCCGAACAGCAGAGTCAGGAATGGCTTGGTGTGGCGGACATCATGCGCGCCGAGGCGCAGGAAGCGGCGGAGGCCGCGCTCGACCGTGCCGCCGGCCGTGCCAACGGCATCGCCGCAATCACGCCGGAGCGGGTTATCCGCGAGGGTGTGCCGATGGAACAGCTGCGCGCGGTGATCGACGAGGACCCCGACATCGCCATGCTGGTGCTCGCCGCCAATCCGGGCGCGGAAGGGCCGGGACCGCTGGTCAACCTGCTGGCGCATGAATTGGGGACGTTTCCTGTGCCGGTCACGATCATCTCCGGTGCGCTGAGCGATGCGAGCGTGGATTCGCTGTCGTAGCTCGGTTTCGCCTGCCCTCCCCTGGAGGGCGGGTAAGAGCCCCTAACCTGCTGATACAACAACGGAACGGCCATCTCGCCCCTTGATCGTGCGTTCCCCGTCGCCATCTGCTAGGGAATAGGCTACGCGCCGGCCTTGAACCGGCGACGTCTGGAGAAAACCATGTTCATTCAAACCGAAGCCACCCCCAATCCCGCCACGCTGAAGTTCATTCCCGGCCGCGCCGTGGTCGACGGCAGCCCGATGGAGTTTGCCAGCCGCGAAGCGGCTGCGCAGTCGCCGCTTGCCGAAAAGCTGTTCGAGGTGCCCGGCGTCACCGGCGTGTTCTACGGATCGGATTTCATCACCGTGACCAAGGCGAACGGTGAATGGCAGCAGCTCAAGCCCGCGATTCTCGGCGCCATCATGGAGCACTACATGTCCGGCGCGCCGCTGCTCGCCGATGGCGCAGCCCAGAGCGCTGCCGATCTCGACGACGAGGACGAATTCTTCGACGAGGCCGATGCGGAAACGGTCGACATGATCAAGGACCTGATCGAAACCCGCGTGCGGCCAGCGGTCGCCAATGACGGCGGCGACATCACCTTCCGCGGCTTCAAGGACGGCATCGTCTATCTCAACATGAAGGGCTCGTGCGCCGGTTGCCCGTCATCGACTGCAACGCTCCAGCATGGCATCCAGAACCTGCTCAAGCACTTCGTGCCCGACGTGGTCGAAGTGCGACCGATGTAAACGACGAATTCGTCATTCCGGGGCGATGCAAAGCATCGAATTCAGGTGCGCAATTGTGCACCTGAGCATCTGCAAATTCCGGATTTGGTCCTACGGACCGCCCCGGAATGACAACTGAAGCTACGCCGCCTGGCCTATGCCCGCGGCCTCTTCCGCGGCCCTGCGCATACTGGCCGACATTTCCTGGGTGACCGTGCTCTGCTCCTCAACCGCAGCGGCCGTTGACGAAACATACTCGTTGACACCCTGTATCGCGCTCTTGATCGCATCCAGCGCACCAACGACGTCGACCGAGATGCCGTTCAGATTGCCGATCTCCTGCTCGATCCGGTCGGCCGCCTGCTTGGCCTGATTGGCGAGGTTCTTCACTTCCGACGCCACCACCGCAAAGCCCCGACCGGCCTCGCCGGCACGCGCGGATTCGATGGTCGCATTCAGAGCCAGCAAATTGATCTGGCCGGTGATGTTGCCGATGAGCTGCACGATCATGCTCATCGACTCCGCCGCCTGCGTCAGCCGCTGCGCCTGCTGGTCCGCTGCCTCGACCCGCCCCACCGCGGTCGATGCCGTCTCGCGCGAGCGGGTCATCGCCTCCGCAATCTCGCGCACGGAGGCGTTCAACTCCTCGGCGCCGGCGGCAACCGATTCCATCATGTCGCGCACCTTCTCGCTGCGCTTGCGCTCAATCACCTGGGCCGTGGTGTCGGATGCGTATTTCACGACCTTGAACGGCTTCCCGTTGAGATCACGGATCGGGTTGTAGGAGGCCTGGATGAAGACTTGCCGGCCGTCCTTGCCGACACGCTGATATTCGCCGGACTGGAATTCACCTGCGTTCAGCCTCGCCCAGAACGTACGATAGGCTTCGCTGCCGCGCTCATCGGCGCCCACGAACATGCCGTGATGCTTGCCGACGATCTCGGACAACGTGTAACCGAGTGCACCGAGGAAGTTCTCGTTGGCGGTCAAAACTTTGCCGTCCATGTCGAACTCGATCACGGCCTGCGATTTGCCGATCGCCTCGATCTGCCCGACGAAATTCGCGTTTGACAGCTTTTGCGCGCTGATATCGGTGGCGAACTTCACCACCTTGAACGGCTTGCCGGTGTCATCGAGGATCGGATTGTAGGAGGCGAGAATCCAGACCTCCTTGCCGCCCTTGCCAAAACGCTTGTACTCGGCTGATTGGAATTCGCTGCGCGCAAGGTTCGCCCAGAACTCGCGGTAGGCCGCGCTGTCGCGCTCGCCCGCTCCAACGAACATGCTGTGATGCCGGCCCTGGATCTCGTCGAGCGAATAGCCCATCACACTCAGGAAATTTTCGTTGGCGGTGATGATGGTGCCGTCGAGGTTGAACTCGATCACCGCCTGGGCGCGGCCAATCGCGGAAATCTTTCCGGCATCCTCCAGGCTGCGGATCTTGCGCGCGGTGATGTCGGTCGCGAACTTGACCACCTTCATCGGCTTGCCGGCCTCGTTGATGATCGGGTTGTAGGACGCCTGGATCCAGATCTCGCGGCCGCCCTTGCCGAGCCGCTTGTATTCGGCGGCCTGATATTCGCCGCGACCAAGCCGCGCCCAGAAGTCGCGATAGGCCGCACTGCCCCGTTCCTCCGGCATCACAAACACGCTGTGGTGCTTGCCGGCGATCTCGTCGAGGCGGTAGCCCATCACGTCCAGGAAATTCTGGTTGGCCGTGATGATGGTGCCGTCGAGATTGAATTCGATCACCGCCTGTGACTTGCCGAGTGCGATGACTTGAGCCAAAGCCTCCCTAGCCGAAGAACCGCTTCGCCAAAAAGACATAAATGAACCTTTCCGAATGACTGCAACGGGGCCGGCTTGATCTGCCGAAGCATCCCGTCCGAGTCGTCACTGACTCGTCTCTCCCACCCGTTGACGGTGTCACCGGTTTGCTAATGATTTCTTAAAATGAAAATATTTCAAATACTTAGCTATCCCCAAGGTTGCAAATCAGCGCCTCTGCTTAAGAAAGGGTGCGCGAATTTCCAGCCATTTCGCGCCCACGTAGAATTACGGGGTTGATCGCGCATCTGTCGAGAAACCAAACTTGGACTGGTTCGACCGCGGCCCGACCGATTAAGCTGATTCGATGCTGATCCTCGCCATCGATACCGCGCTCGACGCCTGCTCCGTTGCCGTGCTCGACACCGAAGCGGCCGAGCTCCTCGCGCAGGAGCAGCTCCTCATGAAGCGCGGCCATGCCGAGGCGCTGATGCCGATGATCGCGCGCGTCATGCAATCGGCCAGTCTCGCCTTCACCGCTCTCGACCGCATCGCGGTAACCGTCGGCCCCGGAAGCTTCACCGGCCTGCGCGTCGGCATTTCCGCGGCACGCGGTCTTGCGCTCGCGGCGGAGCGGCCGGCGATCGGCCTGACCACCTTGTCGGCCTATGCGGCCGCCATCGTTGGTCAGAGCCAATCGGCACCCGTGATCTCCGCGATCGACGCGCGCCACGACCACGTCTATTTCCAGATCGTCGCCGGCGACGGCAGCCAGCTGGTGCGGCCGAGCGTCGCGTCCGTCGACGCGGCGATCGCAGCCTCGCAGTTTGGCGCGCCGCATCTGGTCGGCAACGCCGCAAATATCCTCGCCGGGCGCTGGCCGAACGATGTCACGCAGCCGGTTGCAGTCGACGCGCAGCCCGCGCCCGATATCGGCTGGGTCGCATGGCTCGGCGCTGCCGCCGATCCCGCGACGAATCCGGCGCGGCCGTTCTATCTGAAAGCGCCCGACGCCAAGCCGGCGGCACAGCCGCCGTTTGCAGCACAAGCCGCGATCCCATGATGAGATGGTTGTCGGAATGGTGGCGCGGCGGCACCGCCGCCGTCGAGCCCGCATCCGTGCGTGACGCCGCGCGGCTGGCGCAGCTCCACGGCGCCTCCTTCGCGCGCGGCTGGGGCGAGGGCGAATTCGAGAGCATGGTCAGCGAGCGCAACACGCTCGTGCATCGGTTGCGCCTCGGCCGCAAGACCGTCGGATTCGCGGTGTCGCGGATCGGCGCAGATGAAGCGGAGATCCTCTCGATCGCGGTGGACGAGGCCTATCGCGGCCACGGCCTCTCACGCACGCTGCTGATGACCCATCTCGGCCACCTCGCAGGGCGCGGCGTCCGCACAATATTTCTCGAGGTCGAGGAAAACAACCAGCCGGCGCGCCGGCTCTATGACAGGGCCGGATTCGTGGTGGTCGGGCGCCGCGAACGCTACTATAAGCAGCCGAACGGGGAACAATTGAACGCCCTTCTGATGCGACGTGACTTGTCGTAACATTGATGGCAGAAAGCGCCCCGCCAGGCAGACAAAAGATGACCGCACTGAAACCTTCTTCCGCATCCAAGGCGTCCGGCATCGAAGCGCGCTGTGCCGCCACCGGCATGCGCATGACCGAGCAGCGCCGTGTGATCGCCCGCGTGCTCGCGGAGGCGGTCGATCATCCCGATGTCGAGGAATTGTACCGGCGTTGTGTCGCGGTCGACGACAAGATCTCGATCTCGACGGTGTACCGCACCGTCAAGCTGTTCGAGGATGCGGGCATCATCGAGCGCCATGATTTCCGCGAAGGCCGCGCGCGTTACGAGCAGATGCGCGACAGCCATCACGACCACCTCATCAATCTGCGCGACGGCAAGGTGATCGAGTTCACCTCAGAAGAGATCGAGAAGCTACAGGCGGAAATCGCCCGCCAGCTCGGCTACAAGCTTGTCGACCACCGGCTCGAGCTCTATTGCGTCCCGCTCGACGACGACAAGCCGACGTCTTAAGTTTAGTGCCCGCAGACCTCATCATCTTCGACTGCGACGGCGTGCTCGTAGACAGCGAGGTGATCTCCTGTCGCGCCCATGCCGACGTGCTGACGCGACACGGTTATCCGATCACGTCGGAGCAGGTGCTGGTCCGCTTCCTCGGCGTATCGGAAAAGGATGCGCGGCGGATGGTCGAACAGGAGATCGGCCGCAGTCTCCCCGATGATCTGGAGCAGCAGATCAGCGCGGCGACGCTGCAATTCTACGCCAGCGATCTGCAGCCGATCACCCATGTTGCGGCGGCGATCGGTGCAATCGATCTGCCCAAATGCGTCGCATCGAGTGGCACGCCGGAGAAGATCACGCACGGGCTGACCTGCGCCGGCCTCTACGACCTGCTCGCCCCCCACATCTTTTCCGCAAGCCAGGTCGCCCGCGGCAAGCCCGCGCCCGATCTGTTCCTGTTTGCGGCGACCCAGATGAAAGTCGCGCCGGAGCGTTGCCTCGTGATCGAGGACAGCGTGCCCGGCGTCACCGGCGCGCACGCCGCCGGGATGACCGTGCTGGGCTTTCACGGCGGCAGCCACTGCCCGCCGGGGCACGCTGAAAGGCTGCGCGCCGCCGGCGCCGCATTGACGTTCGATGATATGCGGCAATTGCCGGAGTTGGTCCGGCGGGTCGCTTTGGACACTCGGGCGGGCTGAATCTGACGCCAAAGCTCGCGATTCCGCACTTGGCGGCCGCTTGGCGCCGCTAACGAGCCTTCCGCACCCCATTGGCTGGATTTTCTCGCGTCCAACCTATATTTGAGGGCCGTCCTCCACCAAATTCCGGGTTCCATGACGCCGCCGCGCAAGCTGCACATCAAATCATATGGCTGCCAGATGAACGTCTACGATGCCCAGCGCATGGTGGACACGTTGGCTCCGGAAGGATTCGTGGAGACGGCCAGCGCTGACGACGCCGACCTGGTCATCCTCAACACCTGCCATATCCGCGAGAAGGCCTCGGAAAAGGTCTATTCCGAGCTCGGCCGGCTGCGCGTCGCCAAGGACGAGGCCGCCCGCGCCGGGCGCGTGATGCAGATCGCGGTCGCGGGCTGCGTGGCGCAGGCCGAAGGCGGGGAGATCACACGACGCGCGCCGGTGGTCGACGTCGTTGTCGGCCCGCAGAGCTATCATCACCTGCCCGAGCTCTTGAAGCGTGCGCGCGACGAAGGCCGGGCGATCGAGACCGAGTTTCCGGCCGCAGACAAGTTCGGCTTCCTGGCCCAGCCCAAGCCCGACGCAATCCGCGCGCGCGGCATTTCCGCTTTCGTCACGGTGCAGGAAGGTTGCGACAAGTTCTGCACCTTCTGCGTCGTGCCTTATACGCGCGGCGCCGAAGTGTCCCGGCCCGTGGCGAAGATCGTCGACGACGTGAAGCGGCTCGCCGCCAACGGCGTGCGCGAGCTCACGCTGATCGGGCAGAACGTCAACGCCTATCATGGCGATGGGCCGGACGGGAAAACCTGGCCGCTCGGCAGGCTGCTCGAACATCTGGCGACGATTCCCGGCATCGCGCGGTTGCGCTACTCGACCAGCCACCCCCGCGACGTCGACGACAGCCTGATTGCTGCCCATCGCGATCTCGGTGCCCTGATGCCGTTCGTGCACCTGCCGGTGCAGTCGGGCTCGGACCGGATTCTGGCGGCCATGAACCGCAAACATACCGCCGATGATTATCTCAATGTCATCGATCGCTTCCGGTCTGCGCGCCAAGACATTGCTTTTTCATCAGATTTTATCGTCGGCTTCCCCGGCGAGAGCGAGCAAGATTTTCTCGCCACCCTCGCGCTTGTCACGCAAATCGGCTACGCTGCTGCTTATTCGTTCAAATACTCCGCCCGGCCGGGAACGCCGGCCGCGGATATGCAGGAGACGGTGTCCCCCGCCGAAATGGACCAGCGATTGGAGCGGCTCCAGGAACTGATCGACAGCCAGCAATCGGCCTTCAACAAGGCCGCGATTGGCTCAACGGTCGACGTGCTGTTCGAGCGTCCGGCGCGCAAGCACGGCCAGATCGTCGGCCGCACCGCTTTCCTGCAGCCTGCCCATGTGATGGCCTCGCCCGACATCATCGGACAGATCCTGCCTGTCAGGATCGACAGCCTCGAACGCTACAGTTTCCTCGGCGAGCTCGTGACCCCGCACGGCGCGCGCGAGCCCGTTTTATCGCAAGCCACTGGAGCCTGAACCCTTGCCCAAAAGCGCATCGGATTCGTCTTCGCTCGCTCCCAGCCGCAAATTTGACCGCGACATGCAAGTTCCGCCCGAGACCCAGGTCGTCATCGACTTCGACGACAACCGCGCCGCCTCTGCGCTGGTCGGCCCCTACGGCCAGCATCTGGCGCAGATCGAACGGCGGCTCGGCGTCGTCGTCGATTCCAAAGGCAACCACATCACCATCGGCGGCTCGCGCGATGGCTGCGACGCCGCTCGCCGCGTGCTCGAAACGCTGTATGCCCAGGCCGTGAAGGGGCAGGATCTCGACCAGGGCGAGGTCGAGGGCGCGATCCGCGCCGTGATCGCGCAAGGCTCGCTGTTCGAGTTCGACGCCAAATCGGCCAAATCGGCGGCCTTCGACAGCATCAATCTGCGCAAGCGCCCGGTGCGCGCACGCACGGCCGCGCAGGATTCCTATATCCGCGCACTGAAGCGCCATGAGCTGGTGTTCGGCATCGGCCCGGCCGGTACCGGCAAGACCTGGCTCGCGGTCGCGCATGCCGCGCAGCTGTTCGAGCGCAAGGAGGTCGACAAGATCATCCTGTCGCGTCCGGCGGTGGAAGCCGGCGAGCGGCTCGGCTTCCTGCCCGGCGATCTCCGTGAGAAGGTCGATCCTTATCTGCGCCCGATCTACGACGCGCTCTACGACCTCATGGATGCGCGCATCGTCGAGCGTGCGCTCCAGACCGGCGAGATCGAGATCGCGCCGCTCGCTTTCATGCGCGGCCGCACCCTCACCAACGCCGCCATCATCCTTGACGAGGCGCAGAACACCACATCGATGCAGATGAAGATGTTCCTGACGCGCCTCGGCGAGAACAGCCGCATGATCGTGACCGGCGACCCCTCGCAGATCGATCTGCCGAATGGCCAGACCTCGGGCCTGGCCGAGGCGACCCGCCTCCTGGGCGGCGTCGAGGGCATTGCCCAGGTTCATTTCAAAGCCGAGGACGTGATCCGCCACGAACTCGTGGCGCGGATCGTCGCCGCCTACGAAGGCTCGCCGCAGCGGCCGGCCGCCGGCAAATCCTGACGAGGCAACAACCGGACCCAGAGGGCGCAGATACGGCGTCTCATCGTTCCGAACAAAGACAATGTCGCAACCGAATCTTCCCATGACCGAGGTCCTCGTCGTTGCCGATTGCTGGCAAAGCGAGCCCGATTCCGAAGCCGTGATCCAGCGCGCGGTCGCCGCCGCGGCCGAAAGCGTCGACGAAGACGTTGCCGACGCCGAAGTGGCGGTGATGCTGACCGATGATGCCGGCATCCGCACCCTCAACAGCAATTGGCGCGGCATCGACAAGCCGACCAACGTACTGTCGTTTCCCGCTCTCCAGCCGGAGAGCGAATGGAAGCCGGGCGATGCACCGCGTATGCTCGGCGATATCGCGATCGCCTACGAGACCATGCGGCGCGAGGCGGACGAGGAACAAAAGCCGTTCGACCACCATTTGAGCCATCTCGCCGTGCACGGCTTCCTGCACCTGATCGGCTACGATCACGAGAACGACGGCGACGCCGAGGAGATGGAAGCACTGGAGACGCAGATCCTGGCTCACCTGGGAATTCCCGATCCCTATGCAGACCGCGCAGGGACGCACTGAGATGCCGGACTCCGACCCGATCCAAGACAATCCGCGCCACTCGGCCAATTTGCCGGTCGTGGTGACCCAGGGCGAGGTGATGCGCCCGACCGCCGATGGCTGGCTTCTGCGTGCCATTCGCACGCTGTTCGGCTGGAAGGCGGGATCGGTGCGCGACGACCTCCAGGTCGTGCTCGATGCGACGACGCCCGACGACACCGGCTTCTCGGCAGTCGAGCGCACCATGCTGCGCAACATCCTCGGTCTGCACGAGCGCCGCATCGCCGACGTCATGGTGCATCGCGCCGACGTCGTCGCGGTCAAGCGCGACATCCCGCTCGGCGAGTTGATGGACCGTTTCGAGAGTGCCGGCCATTCGCGCCTCGTGGTCTTCAACGAGACGCTCGACGATCCCGTCGGCATCGTCCACATCCGCGACCTGCTCGCTTTCATGACCTCGCGTGCCCGCGTGTCGGAAGCGACCAAGACCAAGCGCAAGAAGCCGCTGCCGGCCGGGCTCGACCTCCGCGCCGTCGATCTCGCGATGCCGCTCGAGGATGCGCGCATCATCCGCAAGCTGCTCTACGTGCCGCCCTCGATGCGGGCAATCGACCTGCTGGCGCAGATGCAGGCCACGCGCATCCACCTGGCGCTCGTGGTCGACGAATATGGCGGCAGCGACGGACTCGTCTCGCTCGAGGACATCGTCGAGCAGATCGTCGGCGAGATCGACGACGAGCACGACAGCGACGAGCCGCCCTCGATCGTTCGCTTGCCGGACAACGCCTTCATCGCCGACGCCCGCGCCAGCCTCGACGACGTTCGCACCGTGATCGGCGAGGATTTCGTCACCGGCGAGGCCGGCGAGGAAGTGGAGACGCTCGGCGGCTACCTCGTCAGCTTCGTCGGGCGCCTGCCGGTGCGCGGCGAGGTGATCTCGGGTCCCGGCAATTACGAGATCGAGGTACTCGATGCCGATCCGCGCCGCGTCAAGCGGCTGCGCATCTCGACGCGGAAGGAGCGCCCCGCGCCGCGCACCCAGCGCGAGACCCGGCGCCGCGAGGCCGCGCCGGACAGCGGCCAACCGCCGGCCAATGACACGCCCACCCCGCCGCCGAGCGACGGGACCGGCCAGCAGTGAGCCCGTTCCAGCGCCTTCGACAAATTGCGCTTGCCATCATCCTCACCTGGGGATGGAAGCGCGCCGTCATCGCCATGGCGTGCGGAGCGCTGTCGGTGCTGGCCCTGGCGCCGTTCAACCTGTTTCCGGTGCTGTTCATCACCTTCCCGGTGCTGGTCTGGCTGATCGACGGCGCCGGCGCCGGACGCTATCGCGGCGTCCCCGCCGCAGCACTGACCGGCTACTGGTTCGGGCTCGGCTATTTCGTCCCCGGCCTCTACTGGATCGGCTACGCTTTCTTCGTCGATGCGGATGTGTTCGCCTGGCTGACACCGTTCGCCGTGCTCGGCTTGCCGGCTTATCTGTCGATATTCACTGCGATGGGCCTTGCGCTTGCCCGCCTGCTCTGGACCAAGAACGCCACGCGCGTGCTCGCGCTCGCCGCGAGCCTCACGGTCAGCGAATGGCTGCGCGGCCACGCTCTGACCGGCTTTCCCTGGAACGCGTTCGGCTACGCGCTGTCCGAGCCGCTGCCGCTGGCGCAGACCGCCTCTCTGGTTGGCCTGTGGGGCATGACGTTCGTGACGGTTGCGATCTTCGCGAGCCCCGCGACACTGATCGATCGCACGCCCGATCGCCGCATGGCGTGGCGCGCGCCGGCGGCCGCAATTGCGCTCCTGCTTGTCATGAGCATCTTCGGCGCGATCCGCCTGTCGCTGCATCCAACCACGATGTTCTCAGGCGCCAAGCTGCGCCTGATGCAACCGAACCTGCAGCAGGACGCCAAATTCAACTACGCCGCAAAAGCGGAGGTGATGAACAAATACCTGGCGCTGTCGGATCGCGCCTCCGGCCCGCAATCGACCGGCGTGCGCGATGCCACCATCCTGATCTGGCCGGAATCCGCCTTTCCGTTCTTCCTGACCCGCGAAGCCGACGCGATGGCGCAGATCGCCGACCTTCTGCCTCAGGGCACGGTGCTGATCACGGGTTCGGTCCGCGCACCCGACCTGCCGCGCGGCACGCCGATCACGCGAGCTTATAATTCGATCTACGTCATCGATCACGACGGCAGCGTGCTCGCAGTGTACGACAAGTTGCATTTGGTGCCTTTCGGCGAATTTCTTCCCTACCAGGCGTTGATGGAGAGGCTCGGTTTTGAGCAGCTGACGCGCATGCGCGGCGGCTTTATTCCCGGTACGGTGCGGCATGCGCTGCAGGTGCCCGGCGCGCCTCCCGCGCTACCGCTGATCTGTTACGAAGCGATCTTTCCCGGCGAGGTGGCTGGACGCAACGAGCGACCGGGCTGGATCATCAACCTCACCAATGACGGTTGGTTCGGCATTTCGACCGGCCCCTATCAGCATCTCGAGCAGTCGCGGATGCGCGCCATCGAACTCGGCTTGCCGCTCGTCCGCTCCGCCAATACGGGTGTCTCCGCGGTGATCGATCCCATGGGCCGCACCGTCGCCAGCCTCGGTCTCGGAATCGAAGGCATTTTGGATGCAAGTCTGCCTGCCGCGATCTCACCGACCGTCTATGCGCGGGTGGGCGATGTGCCTGCCGCCATGCTCGTCGCAGTGGCCGTGTTTCTGGCCGTCCGCCGACGCACCGCCAAGCGGAAGGCCTGATCGCGCCGTCGCCGTGGAGGCGGCCGGAAGCTTTTGACAACCGTAGTCCCACGGTTGACAGACTGCACGCGGGCTCCCCATTCTGCGCCGGCTGCAAAAGACAGTGGTGCATTGCTAAATTTCTCCGCAATGTTTCCCAATAAGAGGGTTTGATTTGACGTTGCTTGCACCAGAGGCACTCCGGTTGATTGCGCTGAAGGTGGTGTTTGGAGGGCTGAGGAAATGTCGAAAGCGCCCAACCCTGTTGACAAATATGTCGGCAGTCGCGTGCGTATGCGCCGCATCATGTTGGGCATGAGCCAGGAAAAGCTCGGTGAAGCTTTGGGCCTGACTTTCCAGCAAGTTCAGAAATACGAGAAGGGCACCAACCGGGTGGGCGCGAGCCGCATCCAGCAGATTGCCGAGATTCTGCAGGTGCCGGTGTCGTTCCTGTTCGAGGGTGGCCCAAGCGGCGTGGCAGGTCCGGATGGCTTCAGCGAAGGCGCCTCCCCTTCCTATGTATCGGACTTTCTCGCGACCTCCGAAGGGCTTGCCCTGACCAAGGCATTCACGCGAATCACCGATTCGAAGATGCGCCGCTCGATCGTCGATCTCGTCGAGCAGATCGCGGCCCGCGAAGGCCCCGACAAACGCTGACGCGCGATCTCAATGGCGATTTGAGACGGCGTGAAATCTGGCCTATGTCGTCATTTCCGGTCGCGCCTTGATGCGTGTCCACTCCGATGATGCGATTCAAGGGCACAGATGCGCGCATGACCACCTCCAATTGGTTCGATTCCCAAACTATTCTCGATGGCATCCGCCGCTGGGTGGAGATCGAAACGCCGACGGAAGCGCCTGAGCAGGTCAACAGGCTGATGTCCGTCGTCGCGGAGCAATACCGCGATCTGCCCGTCACGCTGGAGCGCGTCGCCGGCGTCGACGGCTGCGGCGACCATCTCATCGCGCGCACGAATTGGGGGCAGGACCAGCCGGGCATCCTGGTGTTGAGCCACCTCGATACCGTTCATCCCATGGGATTCATCCAGCGCCTGCCGTTCAAGGTCGAAGGTGACGTCGCGTTCGGCCCCGGCATCTACGACATGAAGGGCGGCGCCTACATCGCCCATCACGCGTTTCGTGCACTGTGTGCCACAGTCGATCGCTCGCCGCTCGGCATCACGCATCTGTTCACCTCCGACGAGGAGATTGGCAGCCCCACCTCCCGCGCACTCATCGAGGCGGAAGGGCGCAAGGCCAAATACGTGCTGGTGACGGAGCCGGCGCGCGACGGCGGCAAGATCGTGACCGGACGCAAGGGCGTCGGACGCTTCAAGGTCTCAATCAAGGGCGTGCCCGCGCATGCCGGCTCACGGCCGGAAGACGGCCGCAGCGCCGTGCGCGAGCTCGGCAACGTCATCCTGGCTCTGGAAGGGATGAACGACCTCGCGCGCGGCGTCACCGTCAATGTCGGTGTCGTGGGTGGCGGCACGCGCCCCAACGTTACCCCCGAAGAAGCCTATGCCGAAGTCGATTTGCGCGTGCTGAGCCTCGGGGACGCAGAGGAGTTCGTCGGCAAGATCCTTGGGCTGACATCGAAGACCGACGGCGTCACCGTCACCGTCACCGGCGGGCTCAATCGTCCGCCCTACGAGAAGAGCAACGCAGGCGCCTCGCTCTACGAGCATGCGAAGACGCTCGCCGGCGAGATCGGCTTCGAGCTGGTCGACACCCACACCGGCGGCGGCTCGGACGGCAATTTCACCGCGGCCCATACCGCGACGCTCGACGGTCTCGGCGTCGACGGCAAGGGCGCGCACACCCATTATGAGCAGATCTACATCTCGTCGCTCGCCCCCCGCGCGCGACTGCTCCATCGCCTTTACCAGACGCTGCGATGAGCGAGCGCAAATCAGACTCCGATCGCGATGACGGCGAGCGCGCGTTCTTCGGGCGCCGCAAGGGTCACAAGCTCAGGCAGCACCAGGCCGATCTGATTGGTCATCTGCTGCCGCATCTGGCGCTCGACATCGACGGCGAGACGCCGGCGGATGCAAGCGAGATATTCGATCCCGCCGCTGAAGATGTGCGGCTCGAGATCGGCTTCGGCGGCGGCGAGCATCTCGTGGCCGAGGCCCAAAGCTTCGCCACGACGGGCTTCATCGGCTGCGAGCCCTATGTCAACGGCATGGCAAAGATCCTCGCGCAGATCGAGGCCGCGAACATCGGCAACATCCGCCTGTTTGCAGGCGATGCCGCCGAACTGCTGGCCTGGCTGCCGAGGGCATCGCTGTCGCGGATCGACCTGATCCATCCGGATCCCTGGCCGAAGCGGCGGCACTGGAAACGGCGCTTCGTCCAGGACAGAACGATCGCCGCAATGGCGCGCGTGCTGAAGCCGAACGGCGAATTCCGCTTCGTCTGCGACATCGACGATTACTGCGCCTGGACCCTGTCGCATCTTGCGCGTTCGCAGGATTTCGTCTGGCTTGCCGAGCGCGCGGACGATTTCAGGCAGCCATGGGCGGGCTACACCATGACGCGCTACGGCCGAAAGGCGACGCGCGAAGGACGCAAGGTGGCTTATCTGCGGTTCAGACGGCTCTAGATCGTCTGCCGGTTGCGCCAGAAATTCACGACGCGCTCGGCAGTCGTCGGCATCAGGCGCGTGAAATTGACGCGCGCGGCCTCGATGTCGGCATCGGCCGGCGTGCGGTGCGGGCCGTACCAGAGCAGGATGAGCGCGCGAACCGTGGGCCAGCCGAGATTGAGCACGCGGCCGAGAATGAGGATCGGATCGTAGCGGTCGCCTGAGATCAGGCGATCGAGGACCGAGAGGCGGATGCCGGCCATCGCCGAGAGCGAGGCGATCGATTCCTCGTATTTGTTCGCCTTGGCGAAGCCCAGCAGCGCGCTCTCGCCGAGATGGCCGCCGCGATGCAACGCCAGCACCGTGCGCTGGGCCGCGGAGAAATCGCGCCGCGGTCCTGGCGGCAGCGCGGCCTCCTCGATGGCAGCCATCGCGCGCTTGATCTCGACCTGGCGCGCGGGGTTGACCACGCTGGAGAGCCGACGGCGGATGACGTCGAGCGTACCGTCCAAAAGCTCTTTCAGGTTCTCGCCCGAAAGATCGTTGCGCTGGCCGATCTTGAGCGTCAGCACGCCGTCATGCGCCGCGCGCTTGATCAGCTCGGAATAGCTGCCTGGCGAGAAAACCGCGCCGGCATTGCCCGCGGTGCGGCGCACCACATTGCGATCGCCGCGCTCGACCAGCACGTCAGTGATGACGGGAGACAGGGCGGGGCGCTCCGTCATCGCTAGCAAATGCCCCTGACCTTTCAACCGCGCGATCTCGACCAGCGCGGCGTCATCGAGCACGGGGGAGCGGCGCAGCACCGGACCTGCAACCGCGATTTCGTTCTCCCGCGCGAGCTGGTTCACCAGATGCGGCGGCGCATTGTTCAACTGCGAGAAGCGCTCGGCCAGGTCGGCGCGCGAGGCAAGCTCCGCATGCGGGACGAGATCGATCAGGAGATTGTCGAAGAGATCGATGAGCTCGGGACGGAGGTTGGCGGAATCCTGGAAGAACAGTTCGGAGATGGCGCGCGCGATATCGCCGCGTCGCCGCGGATCACCGCGCTTTACGATATCGTCCAGTCCGGGAATGAGCGACGTGGCAACGGTCATGTAAACGCAAACTCGTAGGGGGCACGCCGCGGGCGCGCCCTTGGTCCAAGCCGCCCCACAATCAGGGAATTTAGACCTCCGAGGTGAAGGAAGCGTTAGGCCGGGGACGCCGCTCGTCGGGCCCAAAAAGCCTTGCTTGGCCCGCGATGGGCCTTGTCCGCAGGGACAGAAAGCGCTATATCAGCGCCAATTCATCTTCTCATACGATCCGCGTAGTGAGAGTGGGCCCGAAAGGACCCGCTCTTTTTTATTACCCGAACGCGGCTTGGCGGAAGATGGTAGCCCGACGCGCTGTCGGGAAGTTCCGAAGCGGGCTTTGAAATCTTAACCAAGCCTTAACCCAAGCCTTATCCAACGAGCGCCTTGATCTCCGATATGACCGAACCGACTGGTTCCACCGATGCCGAGTTGCTGGCCGAGCCGAGGCTCGTGGTCGAGCCGGGCGTGGCGGCCCGTGTGTCTGCGGTCGCAGGTCCGGTGCTCGAAGGCATGGGCTACCGGCTGGTGCGGATCCGTATTTCCGGCGAGGCCGGCTGCACCGTGCAGATCATGGCCGAGCGGCCGGACGGCTCGATGCAGCTCGAGGATTGCGAGGCGATCTCGCGGGCGTTGTCGCCCGTGCTCGACGTCGCCGATCCCATCGATCGCGCCTACCGGCTGGAAGTTTCCTCGCCGGGGATCGACCGGCCGCTGGTCCGTCGTTCCGATTTCGAGCGCTATGCCGGCCATCTCGTAAAGATCGACATGGCCGTCGCCCATGAGGGACGCAAGCGGTTCCGCGGCAAGCTCGGGGCCGTCGAGGGCGACCGGGTGCACCTGCGTCGCGACGACGCCAAGGCGACCGACAATCCCGACGTCCTGCTGACGATGGAAGATATCGGCGAGGCCCGGCTGGTGCTGACCGACGATCTGATCGCGGAATCCATGCGCCGCGGCAAGGCCCAGGAGCGCCAGATGCGCCGCGAACTCGGGCTGGAGCCGCCGGCTGCGCCGCACGCCGAAATCAGCGCGAAGATTACCAAGAACACCAAGCCGCAAAAGAAGCCGGCCCCGACCAACACTAAGAAACATCGCCTTGCTGCCGAACGCGCGCGGCGTGGCGAGATCGAGCCTGACGAAGGAGACTAGCCATGGCAGTCAGCGCCAATCGACTTGAGTTGCTCCAGATCGCCGATGCCGTTGCGCGCGAGAAATCGATCGACCGCGGTATCGTCATCGCGGCGATGGAGGACGCCATCGCCAAGGCGGCGCGGGCGCGTTACGGCAGCGAAACTGACGTTCACGCCGAGATCGACCCGAAGAAGGGCGAGCTGCGGCTGTCGCGCCACATGCTGGTGGTCGAGAAGGTCGAAAACCATTCCAACCAGATTTCGCTGGTGGACGCGCAGCGCGCCAATCCCGGCGCCCAGGTCGGCGACACCATCGCCGACACCCTGCCGCCGCTCGAATATGGCCGCATCGCCGCGCAATCGGCCAAGCAGGTCATCGTGCAGAAGGTGCGCGAGGCCGAGCGCGACCGGCAATATCAGGAA